>Ga0210391_10000355_pt1 | contig 51480 bp, 31 predicted proteins | sample IncBWC12OmetaG_FD_160573 | JGI IMG/M metagenome (GOLD analysis project Ga0210391, IMG submission 160573) | Forest soil microbial communities from Barre Woods Harvard Forest LTER site, Petersham, Massachusetts, United States - Inc-BW-C-12-O ...
TTCATGCGATTATTCGAGGCTCAGCTATTAATAATGACGGATCACAGAAGGTAGGCTTCGCGGCACCCAGCGTCAGCGGACAGCGGGATGTGATTCAACAGGCGCTTTGTGATTCCGGACTCGATCCGGAAACCATCAGTTATGTCGAGGCGCATGGAACTGCGACTCCGATGGGAGATCCAATTGAAGTAACTGCTTTAACGCAGGCATTTCGTGGCGGCACTGACAAGAAAGCTTTTTGTGCAGTTGGCTCAGTCAAGTCCAACATTGGCCATACTGATTGCGCTGCCGGAGTGGCAGGCTTGATCAAGACAGTGCTCGCACTCGAGCACAAAAAAATCCCCGCTACGTTGAACTTCCAGCGGCCCAACCCGATGATCGATTTTGTGAACAGTCCGTTCTATGTGAATAAAACTCTCAGTGAATGGAAAACCAACGGTGGACCGCGGCGCGCCGGGGTAAGTTCGTTTGGCATAGGTGGCACCAACGCCCATGCTGTGGTGGAAGAGGCTCCAGCAGTTGAGTCCGGCAAAGAAACTCGGTCGTATCAGATGCTTGTCGTTTCGGCTAAGACGAGTACTGCGCTTGAGGCCGCAACTAGTGATCTGGCTGCATATCTGGAGGCGCACAAAGAGGTCAACCTTGCGGATGTTGCTTACACGTTGCATCTTGGGCGGCGGGAGTTTAGCCATCGACGCGTGATCGTAGGCAAGGACGCGGAAGACGCTTTTTCAGCGTTGAACTCGCTCGACGTGAAGCGGGTAGTTACCGGATTTCAGGAACCAAAGGCTCGGCCTGTCATCTTCATGTTCCCCGGCCAGGGCGCACAGTACGTAAATATGGCCGCCGGCTTGTATGCCAATGAGCCCGTCTTCAAGCAAGAAGTGGACCGATGTGTAGAGATTTTGCAGGAGCATCTCGGATTTGATCTTCGCGAGATTTTGTATCCCAAAAATGAAGTCAACGCTTCCGGGAGCGACGCACGATTGCTGCAAACGCAGATAACTCAGCCGGCGTTGTTTGTGATTGAGTATGCGCTCGCTCGACTGTGGATGGATTGGGGAATTCAACCGCATGCCATGGTTGGGCATAGCATCGGCGAATACGTAGCGGCGTGCCTGGCCGGAGTATTCTCGCTCGAAGATGCTCTGGCCTTAGTTTCTGCTCGCGGCAGGTTGATGCAATTGCTGCCCTCGGGGAGTATGTTGATGGTTCCTCTACCAGAAAAGGAAGTTATACCCCTGCTTAGTGATGACCTATCACTGGCTGCGGTAAACAGTCCGGAATTTTCCGTGGTATCCGGGCCTGCGGAAAGTGTGGAGCGGCTTGAGCAAGAGTTGACGGCAAAGAAGTTGGCCTGCCGGCGTTTGCAGACTTCGCATGCGTTCCACTCGGCGATGATGGACCCGATTCTTGAATCCTTCGCCGCCGAATTCCGTAAAGTTCGCATGCGAGCTCCGCAGTTGCCGTATATGTCTAACCTTACCGGTACTTGGATCACTGAAGGCGAAGCGACCAATCCCGAGTATTGGGTTCAGCACTTGCGCCGGACAGTGCGTTTTGCCGACTGCGTTCGCGAGTTAGTGAAAGATCCAGACTGGGTGCTCCTTGAAGTCGGGCCCGGGCGGACGTTAAGCACACTGGCGCGCTGGAATCCTTACCGAGCCCAAGGTCAGGTCGTGATCAATTCTGTTCGCCATCCAGATGACTTACTTGAGGATGAAGCATTCTTGTTGGTGGCTGCCGGTAAACTCTGGATGACCGGCGTGCAGTTTGATTGGCCTCGATCCTATCGGCATGAAGAACGAAAACGAGTATCTCTCCCGACCTATCACTTCGAACGCCAGCGCTACTGGATCGAACCTAAAAAGAAAACAACGTCGGCGTCTCCGCTAGGGATGAGCACAGAAAAGAACAAAAATTCCGACGAATGGTTCTACTTGCCGTCGTGGAAGAGAACAGCCTTAACTTCCGGAGCAGAGCAAGAACCACCCATTGGACCGTGGTTGATTTTCTCCGACTGCTTTGGCTTTGGAGAACGATTGAAATCCGAAGCTCAGCGACGCGGAATAGAGGTGTTATCGGTTGCAGAAGGTCCGCGGTATGATCAGGCGGCTGATTCCTTTACGATTCGTTCTGGGGAGGACTCTGACTTCCAGTCTCTTTTCAAGACCCTCAAACAAGCGGGAAAATTACCGTCGAAGATCCTCTATTTATGGACTATCGCCGACACGGATCACAATACCCTGGGAGCAGAACAAAGCGATCTGGAGCCAAGCTTCTTTAGTCCCGTGCTCCTTGCTCAAGCAATCGGTTTGCTGGCGAATGCTTCTCCAATCGAATGGATAATTGTGTCCAACTCCCTTTACGACGTCATCGGTGAACCTATTCACCATCCAGAGAGGGCAACGCTGCTAGGGCCTTGCCACGTGATCCCGCAAGAATATCCGAATGTGTCTTGCCGCAATGTTGACTTCGACTTTACTGCCCGCGAAATTCCCACGGCGGAAGTGATAGCTAACCTTGTTGAGGAGGTTGTTAACGGTTCAACGGAAAAGGTAGTCGCTTATAGAAGAGGATGGCGATGGGCACAAGTCTTTGAGCACTTACGCTTACCTGCCGCCGATCGCAATGTTCCCTTACGTGAAAAGGGAACTTACCTTATCACCGGCGGTCTAGGAGGAATCGGCTTGGCCATTGCCGAACATCTGGCTGAGACATCCCGAGGCCGGCTTATCTTGGTGGGAAGGTCGCAGTTTCCGCAACAAGAACAATGGGAAGACTGGCTGCAAACCCATTCTGAACAGGATGGAGTAAGTTCTAAAATCCGGAAGCTACGGTCGCTGGAAAAGATGGGCGCGGAGGTGTTGGTAGTTAGGGCTGACGTAAGTGATGGGCAGCAGATGCGGTCTGCCATCGATCATGCGCAGAATCATTTCGGTCCGCTCAACGGTGTCGTGCATTGTGCCGGAGTACCCGGTGGCGGTGTGATTCAACTCAAGACGCGTGAAATGGCCGACGCGGTTTTGGCGCCTAAGGTAAAGGGCACGATGGTACTGGCATCGGTGCTGGGTAAAACGCCGCTGGATTTCTTTGTCGTGTGCTCATCGCGCACTTCCATCACAGGTTCCTTTGGGCAAGTTGACTATTGTGCCGCCAATGCATTTCAGGATGCATTCGCACATTTCAGCCGTCAAAACGGCTCTCCGGCAATGGTTGCCATCAACTGGGACGCATGGGCAAATGTGGGCATGCTCGCCAGCGCTGCGATTCCCGGCGCCAAACAAGCCGAGCCTATCTCCCAGGAGACGGGAGAGAAAGTTGACCATCCATTCTTCGATGCTCGAATCGTGGAGTCTGCGGATCGCGAAGTATATGTGACAACCATGAGTCCGTTGACGCACTGGATCTTGGACGAGCATCGCATTGCAGGCAATCCGATCATTCCCGGAACTGCGTATCTGGAAATGGTTCGCGCGGTGGTGGAGAGGTATGCAAGCGGTCGGGACATAGAGATACGAGATGTATTTTTCCTCGCTCCGCTTGGTTTGCGTGAAGATGAAAAGCGGGAAGTAAGGTTGATTCTTGAAAGGCAGGGGGAAGGGTACACATTCCGCATCCTCGGCAAAGTGGGCGAAGACAACGGGGCTGAAGCTCGATGGAACGATTACTCGACGGGCACAGTAGCATTTTTGGAGCAAAAACGCAAAAGGCCACGAGACCTGGAGACGATCAAACGAAGGTGTAACTTACAGCAGGTCGCGTTTACAGACGAGAGTAAGCGTGATGAAGATCTCGGACCCAGGTGGCAGACTCTAAGGCAAGCGTATGTAGGGGATCACGAATTGTTGGCAGTATTTGAGCTGCCGGAGCAGTTCATGGGAGATTTCGAGAAGCTCAAGATGCATCCTTCGCTGCTGGACCGTTCCATGGAAATAGGCAAGCACTTCCTCTTCCCAGTGGGGGTGTATTTGCCGATGGGGTATCGACGACTGACGATTAAACAGCCTCTTGGAAAAAAAATTTACACTCACGTCGTTTTCGATCCAGCCAAACGTCAGGATGGAGAGACAATGTTGTGCGATGTCACCATCTTTGATGAACATGGTGAGGAGTTGTTGGAGATCGACTCATTCTCGCAGAAAAGGGTTAACGACATTGCAGCTCAGATTAAGGCGGTCGCCAAAAAACAGTATCGGCGGAGCGGGGAAGAGTCAGCGACCAAAAATGCAAGTCTGGCGAACGCGTCTGCGAAAGCCAAGGAGCAAGGACTCAGTGTGCGGGAAGGCGTGATGGCATTCCGGCGAATCCTTCAGCTGAAGTCCGAGCCGCAAGTGATCGTATCTACCAATGACCTGCAAGCCCTGATCCTTCAGGCCAGGAGCCGCAGTCCGATCTCCGAGATGCTGGCGCAGGCAGCGGAAGCCCCAGTTGCTTCCGGTTCAAGGCATCCTCGTCCCGCTATCGTGACGCCCTATCAAGCTGCAAACACTCCCGTAGAGCAGAAAATTGCCGAAGTGTGGCAACAAGTGCTGGGCATCGATCAGATTGGTGTCAATGACAATATTTTCGACTTAGGAGGCGATTCGGTCCAAGGTATTCAGATTGTGGCAAAGATCAATCAGCAAGGCTTCCAGTTAACTGCCGCACAATTGTTCGAGCATCAGACAATCGCCGCATTAGCGGCGGTTGCAGCAACATCAGAAGCTGTGCATGCCGAGCAGGGAGAAATTGTTGGCGATGTTAATGTCACGCCGGCTCAACGCAAAGTTCTTGAACAGAATGTTCCACTTATCCTTATCCAACATTACAGTCAGTCCGTCTTTGTGGAGCTTCCGGCAACTACTAACACGAGCTTACTGCGCCGCGCAGTTAGCTCAGTGATAAGCCACCATGATGCTTTGCGCACCCGATTTGAGCTTATAGCTTCCCAATGGCGGCAGGGAGTGGCAAAATCCAGCGACGATGTGCCGTTCTCAGCAATTGATTTCTCGAAGCTTAGCCAAGCCGACAAGTTAGTTGAATTTGATCGTGAAGTTGCCAGGTTGCAGGCAAGTCTCGATCTGGCTCACGGACCTCTATTTCGTGCCGTTTTCTTTTCTTTCGGAACAGAAGCTCCAGGACGCCTGCTGCTGATTGCTCATTCGTTAGTGGCTGATCGCTTATCGATGAACACTATAGTGGAAGACCTGAATCTGGTTTACCAGCAATTGCTCCAGAGCGCTGATGTCCGCCTTCCAGAAAAGACGACCTCCTACCAATATTGGGCGAGCAAGCTGTTCACCTTCGCAAATTCTCCTACAGTACGGGAGGAGAGCCGCGAGTGGCTGGGTGAGTCCAGGTCTGCGGTCGCGGACCTTCCGATAGATTTTCCGGGTGGCAATAACACTGTGGAGTCGGAAGTAAGTGTTTCGCGGTCGCTTGCGTACGAAGAAACGAAGAGCTTATTGCAATATACCACCGCTGTTACTCACACGGATGTAAGAGAGTTACTGCTGGCGGCACTTGCTCAAAGCCTGGGTAAGTGGGCGGCAACTAATAAACTGCTGGTGGATGTTGAAGAACATGGAAGAGAAGAATTGTTTCCAGAAGTAAACCTTTCGCGAACCGTCGGTGCATTTGCAGCGACAGCGCCAGTTCTTCTGCAGGGGTTGTGTCTTGAGGATCTCAATAAAACGCTTACATCAGTCAAGGAACAAGTCCGCCGCATTCCAAGACACGGGATTGGATACGGACTCTTGCGCTATCAAACTGAGGACTTGACGCTGTCTTCGAAGCTGAAGTCAATGCCGCAGCCCCAGATCAAGTTTAGGTACCTCGGAAACATTGAGCAAAAGATCCAACCGAACGACGTTTTCAGGCAATTAAACGAACCGGTGGCGCATACGCGCGACCCACGTACCGGCCGTGGCTGCCTCTTTGAAGTCAGCACCCTTATTACAGATGGAAAGCTCTGGGTGAAGTGGGATTATAGTAGTGCGCTGCACAGTTCTGCGACGGCTGACCAATTGGCCGCCGACTTTATGGAAAGCGTGCGGGAACTGATCGCCCTTTCTGCCTCGACTGAAGCCGAAACATTCAGCCCATCTGACTTCCCTCTCGCCGGCTTGGACGAAAAAGGCTTACTGGAACTGGAAGATGCGTTGGCGGAAGCAGACGAGTCCGATAAGAGCGGCGACGACAGCAGCCAAGAGCGGACCGCAATTGCTTGAGCTGAATCTCACTTTGGTAACAAGAAGGTTTCTGTTGCTGGGAAGCGTTCGTGAGGAATAGGGTTTCGACTGTTCTTCTTGAATCCCCTTCAAAACAACCTTTCTTACGGTAGGCATCTCCAAGATGCCGAGGAGCAAACGTGTCGAATTCTGATTTAACCTCAGTCCTGTTCATACTCCTACTGCTTGTGGGTTTGGCGCAGTTGTCGGGCTATTTTTTTGTAAAACTGCGGCAGCCAAAGGTGGTTGGCGAAATCCTCGCGGGCATCGTGCTGGGGCCCGATTTGATCGGCCGATTACCGTTCGCGGCAGGGCTGATGGAAGCCACAAAGCATCAGGTAAACATTTTGAATTTCGTTTACTGGCTCGGATTGTTGTTGCTGATGTTCTTATCGGGAGCGGAAGCCCACGAGTTGTTCGGTCGGGAAGAGCGCCGTGAAGTAGCTTGGCTTACTATTGTGGGTACGGGAATGCCATTTGTTCTCGGACTTATGTTGGGACCGCGGTTCATCAGCCCGGCTCTTGCCGGCCCCAACGGTAATCGCATTTCTCTGATCATCATTCTCGCCGTTGGGGTCGCTGTAACTTCTGTTCCGGTTGTTTCGAAGATTTTTGCTGATTTGAAGATACTCCATACCCGCTTTGCAAGAGTCGTTCTCGGCGTCGCCATGCTTGAGGACATCGTGTTGTGGTTGGCGCTGGCGGTAGCGACCGCGATAGCAGGCAAAACTGTAGTCAACTCGAGAGAGATTTCAGTTCATTTGATCGGGACGATTACATTCTTTGGACTGGGCTTAACAATCGTTCCCCGTATCGTAAAGCGGATTAATAGATCACGATTTAATGTGATCGCGAAACATTCGCCGGTCGCTTACACGATTGCGGTGCTTCTTGGATATTGTGTAGTCGCTGGAGTGCTCAATGTTAGCCTGGTATTCGCCGCCTTTCTCGCCGGCTTCGCTGTTGTCCACAAGAGGCGGAAACTGTTTTCGGAGGCGCTCGACGCAATAGGGAAGGTTTCATTTGCTTTTTTTATTCCCGTATATTTTGCGATTGTTGGATTGAAACTCGACTTGATTCACGGGCTGTCCTTTTGGATGATTGCTGCATTTATCTTGGGAAGTTGTGCAGTAAAGATTCTTTCGGTATCTCTGGCGGGGCGTTTCGCAGGATTCCGCGGGTTGGATCTCATCAACCTCGCGATCACGACTAACGCGCGCGGCGGACCTGGCATCGTTTTGGCTAGCGTAGCGTTTGATGCCGGTATCATCAGCCCTAAGTTTTACACGACTCTTGTACTCGCGGCTGTCTTAACTTCACAGATGGCTGGTGCATGGCTTGACTACATACTACGCCGGGGCTGGCCATTGCTTATGCCCGCTGTAGGTAGCGAGCGAAAGATGGCCGAGTCCGAAGAAGCACCCTTCGCAGCATAATGCTTAAGGCTTAGCAATTGTTCGACCGGATCGACTGCAAGAGTATTGGGGAAGCCGCTGACGATACTAATAAGGCGGCTCAGCTATTACGGAAGTTTACAAGTTGAACCATCGAGCTCTGTTGAAAACAAAACATCCGGGCCTCCTTCCGAAAAGGCAAAGAAGCCCGTGATGCAAGTCGACAATTCTTAGGATACAACCCTGGAATCGAAAGAACCTCACCTAATTGCGTTCCTTCAGGGTAGCCACAATTTGGAACGAATCAGTCGGATTGACACACTCGCCCGGGGTTGTAATGCGCCGGACTGTGACGTCGTCGAAGCCGGAAAGCAGGGAATGAACTTCGTTCTCACTGGTAACCATATGACGCGTGTGAAGTTCGGCGAACGTGATGAAGCGATCAATAATGGTTTCGGTTTGCTGCTCATTTTGCCCCGATAGGAAGTTGCCGTTTGACGCCTCTAAGAACTGACGGGCGCGCTCAGCATAACTCCTCCGGAGCTCAGGTGTTGTCTCGCTGCCTAACATGGCAACAGTAACCGCCGAGCCGCCAGGCTTCAGGAGTTGTTTCCACTTGTTTGTAATAAGCGGCTTGTACTCGGCCTTCAAGACTGTAAAAAATTCATCGGTCACAATAAGATCGAATGGTGCTTCAGGAATTGGATTGGTGATGATGTTATCAACCTTTGTCTCAATACTAATACCGTGCCGCTTGGCATACCATTGACAGGAAAGCAGGGGAGTCTTGCAAATGTCATAAATGACGATCTTGGGAGTAGCCCCTGTGAGTTCCATGGCTTCGTGCAGCATGGCCAGCATGCCGTAATCAGCGCATGCCGAAATCAGAACGTTTGCGTTCAGTTTCTGCCCTAGGATCTTCCCGAGCGCTTCGTGATAGAACTCCCTATGCCAGTCTGGTACCGCAACCATGTCCAGAAGGCGGAGGTATTGCCATGTGCCGTGATACCATGCGCAATCGTCGGCGTTGCCGGGACGATTGTCTTTTGCCCACTCCTCCATGCCGCCTTTGGGCTTGCGGGTGCATTGTTCGCACCATTGTTCCGTCAAGGGCGCGGATTCCACCAGTAACTCGCGGGTGCGTGCATCGAGCGTACGTGGGGTTTCGTTGAGTGTACTTACTGCGGATGCTGTTCCACTATTTAGAGACATGTATTTCGCTCCTGAAGGTATAAGGGTCTTCAGCCCATTGATTTCAACTGAAAGCGTATTCTTTAAACGAGGCGTTGGTTGACCAAGAACGTTGTGTTACCCGACAGTATCGGTTGCAACAAGCGTGCCTTCGGGACTAGCTGCAAGCGTTATGTCATGTCCCTCTATCTCGACAAAGTCCGGTTGCTCAAAAAAGCCTATCGCGATTATTAATCGCTAGTTATTATTAAACGAATAACGATTTCCGCTTTGAGACGATTCTAAAATACTTCGGGCACAGCTTTCGGACACAGCTAATGACCGGAGCCTTGGGGTGTTCTCCCTAAGAGTCACGGGTGGGATTGTCGCTTGTCAAAGGAAGATGTGGAACGGCAAAACGGGCGAGGCGAAACCTAAACCAAAAGTAGGGGAAGTAGCACGGGAATATCAGAGCACAGGTAGGGTATAAGTTAGACGTGATGTCATTTTATGGTCGACTAGCTATGGTGTTCCTTCCTGTCAACGCTACTTCAGAGGTGAGGTGAGGCCAGATGGAGTTGTGCAAGTTTAGGTACAAAAAGCGATCGCTCGACAAAATAAAAAAACTAGAGTTATATAATCGCTGGCTAGTTGCTCAAATGAATTAAGTGTGCCTGGAGGATAAGTGGGACAAGCGGAGATTGGAATTATTGGCGGCAGCGGACTGTACGCGATGCCGGGTCTGAGTAAGGTGAAACAAGTGAGGTTGACAACGCCGTTCGGCGCTCCATCGGATGCCTACATGTGTGGCACGCTTGAGGGCCGCGAGGTCGCATTTTTGGCGCGACACGCTTGCGGGCATAGAATTCTTCCGAGTGAACTGAATTTCCGAGCCAATATTCACGGGTTCAAGCAACTGGGAGTCGAGCGCATTGTTTCTGTTTCAGCTGTTGGGTCGTTGAAGGAAGAACACAAGCCGTTGGACTTTATTATACCAGATCAGTTCTTTGATCGTACGCGGCATCGTGTGGATACGTTTTTTGGTGGTGGAGTTGTCGCCCATGTCTCGTTTGCGGATCCCGTGTGCGGCGAGTTGGCGTGCGTGGTCGATGCCGCCTGCAGGAAGGCGGGTGTAACTTCTACGCGCGGGGGAACGTACTTGTGCATGGAAGGACCGCAGTTTTCTACCAAGGCAGAGTCGAACGTGTATCGCGGTTTGGGCATGGGCGTGATCGGGATGACCAATCTGCAAGAAGCAAAACTCGCTCGCGAGGCGGAGATATGTTATGTTACGGTCGCGATGGTGACTGATTACGACTGCTGGCACCCGCACCACGATTCCGTGACGGTAGACCAGGTTATCTCGGTATTGTTAAAAAACGCTGAGAACGCAGGGAAGGTGATACGCGCAACCGTGGCGGCGATGCCACGCGAAAAGGGATGCAAATGTGGCTCGGCCCTAGCGCACGCTATTATCACGGATCCTAAGACGATTCCTGCGGCGGCGCGTAAGAAGCTTAAGTTAATTATTGGTAAGTACGTGGGCAAGTGATCGGCGATTTCTGTCGCTACAGTTCTTTTAGAGAAGTTACAGTCCGGTAAAAGTGATTATTCGAGACGGGTGCGTTGCCTGGCCTAATGGAAAGAGCTACAGACATGCCCGCGGTGGAAGCGGCATCGAGTTCCGCGAGAACGTCGGAGACAAACAATACGTCCCGCGCTTCCAACGACAACTCGCTGGCGATTCTCTCATAGCTCTTTGCATCCTGCTTAGGGCCGGTGCGGGTATCGAAGAATGCCTCAATAAATGGCAACAGGTTACCGAACGGCGTATACCCAAAGACCAGTTTTTGGGCGGATACGCTGCCCGACGAATAAATTGCGATGCGGTGGCGGTTCGCGTGCCAGGAAGAAAGGCATCCTGGCACGTCTGAGAATAACTCGCTCTGCAACTCGCCTCGGTTAAACCCTTCTTCCCAGATGAGGCCCTGAATCATCTTTAAGGATGTCGTTTTGCGGTCGCGATCCATTAGCCACAGGCAATATGTGGCAGCCCAGTTTAAGTACTCGGAGCCGGTTTTCCCGTTTGACGCCGGCGCGCCATGTTTTACATCTGCCTGATTGCCGACTTTCAGATTGAGAAGTGCATTCTGTATCTCAGGGTCGTCTCCATGCTCAGACAAGTAGGCGAACATGCGCTCGCGCGAATACGGAAAGAGGATGTTGTAGACGAAAGTGATCGGTACCGTTGTACCCTCGATATCCAGCAAAATTGCTTTTTGATCTATCACATTGACTCCGAAATTGCGGCAAGATGCCCTAACAGTTACAGCGGTTAGTCTTCCTTGATATCGTCCGGGAAGTGCAGCTGACCAAAAATACCATAGCCCGATGCCGATACGAACCTCGACTAGTCGTCTAGGTTTCTTCTCTGCGAAAAGCAGGTTGTCCGGTTAATAATCCATGACTAGGCTATTTGATTAACCCGAGGAAAAGTGGGCAGACGTTGGCCGGAAAGTGGTGACAGCTCAGCCGGTCGACGACGAAACAGTCTTGGACTCCTTGATGGGTATCTCGCGCTTGTCCTCATTGTCAAGCAGAAGGCGCACGTCACGGTGCGGTCGATATCTAATAAAACGCAATCAGTTTATGGCTTGGTGTGTTCGGACGTGGTTCTGGCACGGTCGCGGCAATGTAGCGGAAGCTAGAAGGACTGTATTGCGAACTTTACGTACCTTCTAGTGACCTGCCCACCATGGCCTCAATCCCGATGACTACCGGCCTCTTTCAACGATATTTGAGGATCTGCGATGAAAAATGTCGAAGACGTATACCCACTCTCACCCATGCAGGAAGGAATGTTATTTGATTCATTGTATGAGCCTGGATCGGGTGCGTATGTAATACAGGTCAGTTCAAAAATCGAAGGCGATTGCAATATCCCGGCTTTTCAACGCGCCTGGCAGAAAATTCTTGAACGTTACCCAAGTTTACGCAGTGCATTTGTCTGGGACCGGGTTGAAAGACCTCTTCAAGTTGTGAGGAAAGAAGTCAGCCTGACGTGGGATCAGCCGGACTGGCGCAGCCTGCCAGAGGGGGATCAGGAGAAAAAAATAAAAGAGTATCTCTATACAGAGCGACGTCGCGGCTTCAATTTTGCTCATGCACCACTGATGCGAATGGCACTTATCCGATTGAGCGAAGATCAGTATCAGTTTTTGTGGAGCTGCTCCCACCTTGTGATGGATGGTTGGTCCTCTAACATCATTTTTGATGATCTTTTCACTTTCTATCGCGCCTACTCCGAAAATCGCGAATTGAATCGGGAGCTACCTCACCCCTATCGGAACCTTATTAGCTGGATAAAACAGCAAGACAAGAGTAAGGCGGAGACTTTCTGGCGGAGCGATCTGAAAGGGCTCACGACCCCAACGATGTTGCGCGACGAGAGAGAGAGGTCCTTTCAGAATGCCACCGAGGGTCCAGATTTCCATCAACTGTCCACGAGTCTGGACGCTAAAAAGACAGCTAAGCTCCAATCCATTGCACGTCAGCATAGGCTTACAGCAAGCACTCTGATTCAAGGTGCGTGGGCCTGGCTTTTAGGCTGCTACAGCCGAGTAACGGATGTGGTGTTTGGAGTTGCGCTTACCGTGCGTCCGGTGTCGCTAGTCGGAGCGGACTCCATCTCTGGCCTCATGGTCAATACATTGCCGATGCGAGTGAGCATCTGTGGTGACAAGCCCTTGCTCGAATGGCTGAAAGAGCTACAAGATCATCAAGTTGAAATCCGCAAGTACGAATACTGCTCCTTGGTGGAGGTAAAAGGGTGGAGCGATATCACTGGGCAACTTCCGCTATTTGAAAGTATTGTCTCGTTCCAGAACTTTCCTCTGGCTAAGGGTGCTCAGGAATTGCGTGAGAATCTGCGCTTTCTTTCAACTGATGTTTACACAGGTCCCGGATATCCTTTGACCATAGTGATCGAACCTCTCGAGCAGATGTCTTTGATTATGGTGTTTGACGATCGCCATTTTATTCGCGCTACCGCCGAAAGAATTCTTGGTCACTTCAAAATATTGCTGGAAGCGATCGCAGACAATCCAGCGCAAAAAGTGAGAGACCTAACCCTGGTCACCGCAACTGAACGACAGCAGCTATTGGTCGAATGGAACGACACAGCGACAAATTACCACGGGGGCGAATGCGTTCATGAGTTATTTGAAGCGCAGGCGGAGCGAACGCCTCAAGCGGTCGCAGTGGTGCATGAGCGGGAGCAATTGAGTTACGAAGAACTGAACCGCTGGGCGAATCAAGTGGCATGGCGCTTGCGGGAGTTGGGAGTAGGACCTGAAATACGAGTAGCAATCTGCGCGGAACGCGGTTTCGAGATGATCGTTGGTCTGTTGGCCATACTCAAAGCCGGTGGAGTTTATATACCGCTGGACCCGTCGTATCCGGAGGAGCGGTTGAAGTATATGCTGGCCGATAGTGCCCCGGCAGCATTGCTAATGCAGGGCCATCTCGCTCGATTAGTGCCTGGAATCGGCGGAACATTCCCAGTGCTTGATCTGAACGATGCTTCAGCGTGGAGCGGTCAGCCGGATGCCAATCCGAAACGCACTACTACAGGCATTACTTCGGAAAGCCTCGCTTATATCATCTACACCTCCGGCTCCACGGGCCAACCCAAGGGCGTCATGGTGCCTCACCGGGCGATCAATCGCTTGGTGTTGAACAACCGTTATGCAAAGTTTGAGGCGAGTGATCGCGTAGCTTTCGCTTCGAACCCTGCATTCGATGCCACGACCATGGAGGTGTGGGCGCCACTGCTGAACGGCGGGAGCATTGTGGTTATTGACCAATCCGTGCTGCTTGACGCCACTCAGTTTGCAGAAACACTCAAGAGGCAAGCGGTAAACATCCTGTGGCTTACGGTAGGTTTATTCAATCAGTATGCAGACGCATTGGCGGAACAGTTCTCCAGTCTGCGGTATCTGATTGTCGGAGGCGATGCGCTTGATCCGCTAGTAATTGGACGGGTGATAAATGGCAATCGTCCACAGCATCTGCTTAACGGATATGGCCCCACCGAAACCACCACTTTTGCGATAACTCACGAAGTTAATGCCGGGGCCGAAAAGGCGCGAAGCATACCGATTGGAAGGCCGATTGCGAATACTCATGCCTACGTTTTGGGAGAGCAAGGGGAGCCGATGCCAGTAGGGGTGGTGGGAGAGCTATGCATCGGCGGAGCGGGAATGGCGAGAGGATATTTGAATCGCGCGGAATTGACGGCAGAGCGGTTTGTGCCGGATCCATTTACTACCGAAGCAGGGGCGCGGATATACAAGACCGGAGACTTGGCCCGCTGGCAGCCGGATGGCAACATCGATTTTGTGGGGCGGAATGATTTTCAGGTAAAGATCCGAGGATTCCGCGTGGAGCTCGGAGAAATCGAAGCACAGCTGGGTAAGCATGCCGGAGTGCGAGAAGCGGTGGTCGTAGCGCGAGAAGATACAACGGGAGATAAGCGGTTGGTGGCGTACTACACGTGCCGCGAGAGCAGCCAGCCCAGTGAAGCCCTTGTAGGAGCTGAGGATTTGCGTGCGAATCTAAACATGGGCTTGCCAGAGTACATGGTACCGGCAGCCTATGTGCGCCTGGATCGGATGCCACTGACGGCGAGTGGAAAGGTAGATCGGAAGAACTTGCCGGCGCCAGAAGGTGATGCCTACGCGGTGCGCGGTTACGAAGCTCCGGTAGGGGAGATAGAAATTGCGCTCGCGGCTATCTGGGTCGAGCTACTAAAGGTGGAACGAGTAGGCCGTTACGATGACTTCTTCGCACTCGGCGGTCACTCGCTGTTGGCCACTCGCATTGTGGCGCGCGTGAAAGACACCTTCCACACTAATGTCTCATTACGTCAATTATTCGATACACCTACGATTGCCAATCTTTCTAAAGCGATTGAGCGGCGACTCCAGGAGGAAACTGCCGATCTTTCTCAATCGCAGGCTCAACCGACGATCAAGCGAGTGGCGCGTGAGGCGGTCTTCGTCTCAGCCGATGACTAACCAATAGGAGAGCCTGTCTTTCCGAACTAACAAAACCTATGACCGTAAACATCTCGCCTAACGCTGTTAACACGGCGCCGCGTAGAAAGGTTTACCGTTTTCCTGCCTCTTCTGCGCAGCGACGCTTGTGGTTCCTTGATCGGTTGGAATCCGGTGGAGCCTCTTATAACATCCCTGGGGCTCTGCGGATACAGGGATTGCTTGACGTCAAAAGTCTAGAAAAGAGTTTGCAGGAGATCGTGCGCCGGCATGAATCGCTGCGGACTCGTTTCATGGAGGTTCAAGGCGAGCCATACCAGATAGTTGATGCCGAGGCCGCAATCGAGCTACAGGTCACTGATCTTGGTGGAAGGATCTCTGCTTTTGCAGGCATTTCATCGGATGATGTGGCAACGGAGAATGCAGCTTGCGAGTGCACAGTTAGAAAGTTGGCGGAAGAAGAATCGCGCAAGCCCTTTGACCTGAGGCGCGGACCTTTGTTGCGAGTGAAGCTGTTGCGGCTCGGGGCAGATGAGCACGTGCTGCTCTTGACTATGCACCACATCATTTCCGACGGCTGGTCAGTAGGAGTGTTGGTCCGGGAGGTGTCGTTATTGTACGCGGCGTTTGTGGCGGGCCGTCCATCGCCTTTGCCGGAATTGCCAATCCAGTATGGCGATTACAGCGTATGGCAGCAAGAATGGATGCGCGAGCAAATGCTGGAACGGCAGTTGAGCTATTGGAGAAAGCAATTGGCGGGAGTTATGGCATGGGAGCTTCCGACCGACTGGCCGCGTCCCGAGGTAAGAAGCCAGAGAGGTGCAACTCTGGAATTTACTGTGTCTGCCGGAATGGCAGCGAAGTTGAAGGAATTGAGCCAAAGGCAAGGCGTGACATTGTTCATGACGATGCTAGCGGCATGGGAAGTTCTGCTGTATCGCTACAGCGGGCAACAGGATCTGACGGTAGGAACACCAATCGCGGGACGGACGCGGACTGAAACCGAGGGGCTGATTGGGTTTTTTGTTAACACGCTGGTGCTGCGCGGGGACCTAAGCGGGAGGCCGAATTTCACGCAATTGTTGCAGCGAGTCAGGCATAAGACGCTGGAGGCATATGCCCATCAGGATGTGCCGTTCGAGAGACTGGTTGAGGAGTTACAACCGGAGCGGGACCAGAGCAGGTCGCCGCTGTTTCAGGTGATGTTCGTGCTGCAGAACGCCCCGACGTCGGAGCTAGAGCTCGGAGGAGTGAAGCTGCAGTTGTTGAACGTGGAGAGCACGACGGCGAAATTTGATTTGACACTAGGCTTAACCGAGAGCACGGGGCAGGCCGAAGGTGGGATGCGGGGTTTGCTCGAATATAGCACCGACCTGTTCGAAAAAGCGAGCATAGGTCGGATGATTGGACACTACCAGACGTTGTTGGAGGCAGTGTTAGGCGGGCGTGAGCAGGCGATCGAGGAATTGCGGATGTTGCCGGAAGCGGAGCGGCATCAGGTCCTACATGAGTGGAGCAAAACGGGGTTGGAGTGCCTGAATGAGCAGTACGGGTATGAAATGTTCGAAGAGCAGGTAAAAGAGTCTAACTTGATAGGCGCACGACTGACCAACAGCGAAGTGTACGTGCTGGATAAGTGTGGTGGGGTTGTACCGGTGGGCGTGCCGGGAGAGTTGCACCTGGCAGGAGATGAGTTAGCGCGAGGTTATCTTAGCCGGCCGGAACTCACGGCAGAGAAGTTTGTGCCGAACCCATTCAGCGGTGTAGGAGGAGAGCGATTATACCGAACCGGCGACCGAGCGAAGTGGCGTGATGGCGGCAAGTTGGAGTTTCTTGGGCGCTGCGAAGCGCTAGCTGAACCGGAAAAGAGAGAAGCAGTTATTGAAGAAACCGGTGCTCCGGTTTTTACACCTACGGAGGAGCTAATCGCAGGAATGTGGTCAAGCCTGCTGGGAAAGTCAGATATTCGACGTGACCACAATTTCTTTGATCTGGGCGGACACTCATTGTTAGTAACTCAAGTGATATCCCGGATCCGGGAAGTGTTTCACGTTGAATTACCACTTCAGGTGATGTTCGAGACTCCAACGGTCGCAGAATTAGCCCGCAGCGTCGAGAATTCGAGAAGGATTGAAGCGCCTCCCTTGCTGCCTCGTTCTCGGCCACAGCGTCTCCCACTCTCTTTTGGTCAGGAACGCCTGCGGTTCTTGGGCAGGTTCGATCGTGAAACAAGTGCATACAACATACCTGTAGCCCTGCGACTCCGGGGAGCACTGAACGTTGACGTGGCTAGAGCCAGTCTGCAGGAGATTGTCGCGCGCCATGAAGCACTACGCACCAGCTTTCCCGAAGTTGGCGACAGCACGATCCAGAATATTGCCTCGGAAATGGAAATGCCATTTGCAGTTTCGGAGACTAGCGAAGATGAACTCGATCAAGTCCTTCGCGAACAGGCACGACAATCGTTCGATCTGAGCCATGGTCCATTAATTCGAGCGTCGCTGTTCCGGATCACCAGTCAGGACCATGTCCTGCTGGTTGTTTTTCATCACATCGTTTCTGACGGCTGGTCGTTGGGGGTCATGCTGCGTGAATTCAACGTGTTGTACGACGCCTTCAGCAGAGGGGTGGTGTCTCCACTGCCGCCTCTGCCGATTCAGTATGCCGACTATTCGGAGTGGCAACGCGAATGGTTACAAGGTGAAGTTCTCGAAAGGCAACTCGAATACTGGAGAAAGCAGTTAGCCGGTGTGAAAGCCTGGGATCATCCGATCGACTGGCCGCGGCCTGTGGTGCGGAGCCAGAGAGGTGCAACTCTGGAATTCACCCTGTCGCCTGAGACGACAGCGAGGTTGAAGGAATTGAGCCAGAGACGGGGTGTGACACTGTTCATGACGATGCTGGCGGCATGGGAGGTTCTACTGTATCGCTACAGCGGGCAGCAGGATCTGACAGTGGGAACGCCGATCGCGGGACGGACGCGGACTGAAACCGAGGGGCTGATTGGGTTTTTTGTCAACACGCTGGTGCTGCGCGGGGATCTAAGCGGAAGGCCGAGTTTTACAGAACTGTTGCAGCGGTTGCGGCACAAGACGCTGGAAGCATATGCCCATCAAGATGTGCCGTTCGAGAGGCTCGTCGAAGAGTTACAACCAGAGCGGGATGTAAGCCGGTCACCGTTATTTCCCGTGCTGTTCGTGATGCAGAACGCGCCGATGTCGGATTTTGAGATGGAAGGAGTGAATCTGCAAGTGGTGAACGTGGATAGCGAGACGGCGAAGTTCGATATGACGCTGGGGTTATCGGAGAGCTGGGAGGTAGATGGCGAGATTAAGGGTTCGCTGGAGTACAGCACCGACCTGTTCGAAAAAGCGAGCATAGGTCGGATGATTGGACACTACCAGACATTGTTGAAGGCGGTGGTAAGTGGGAGTGAAGAGTCGATTGAGGAGTTGCGGATCCTGCCGGACGCCGAGCGCGATCAAGTTCTGTATAGCTGGAACGAGACGCGGGTGGAGTTTAGGAACGAGCAATGCGTACATGAAATGTTTGAAGAGCAGGCCGAGAGAACTCCACAAGCGGTAGCGGTAGAGTATGAGGAAAGGGAGTTAACATACGATGAGTTAAACCGCCGAGCGAATCAGTTAGCGCACTACCTGCGCGAACTAGGTGTCGAACCGGATGCGCGAGTGGCGGTTTGCACTGAGTACGGCTTCGAGGCGATCATAGGTCTTCTGGCGATACTCAAGGCTGGAGGAGCTTGTGTGCCGCTGGATTCGACGTATCCAAACCAGCGATTAAACTACATGCTAGCTGACAGTGCTCCAATGGTATTGCTGACGCAAGGGCACCTTGAAAATCTTTTCGGTCTTAGCCCCACCTTACCCGTCATCGACCTACCTCAGGCTGCCGATTTGTGGCACGATCGGCCGGCGGCTAATCTTGACAGACGTGGCCTTGGACTAACTCCCCGGCATCTCGCGTACATTCACTACACCTCGAACTCTAGCGGACCCAAAGGCGTAATGGTTGAGCATGGGGCTTTGCAAAATGCGATCAAATACTTGCAGCAGGAGTTCGGTGGTGGACCAGGGAATGTATGGCTGGTGCCAAATACTTTAGCTTCTGATATCACGGAGTTCGAAGTACATCTTCCGCTGACGATGGGTGCAACTTTGAGGCTTTCAAATACAAACTCCACATTGCATGTGGAAAGCATGGTAAGAGATTTAGATGGCATTACTGGTTTATTTGCGACGCCCGCCTCTTGTCGATCTCTTCTGGACCACAAATGGCCAGAAACGGAAGAGATCAAAGTACTTTGTAGCAACGAAAATCTAAGCGCTGACCTTGTTGATAAGTTGCTTGATAGGAATGCCGACGTTCGGAACAGTTATGGCACCCCAGAAATAACAACTTATTCCATCATCTACAAATGCGACAAAGCTGCCAAACATCCTATGGTTCCGATTGGAAGGCCGACTGCCAATATGCGGGCCTACATCCTGGACGGGCAGGGTGAGCCTGTTCCGATTGGAGTACCTGGCGAGCTATATATGGGTGGCACCGGAGTAGCACGTGGATATCTCAACCGACCTGAACTGACCGCAGAGCGCTTCCTTGAGGATGAGTTTGCGAAGGAGTCCGGGGCGCGGATGTACCGCACGGGAGACTGGGGCCGATGGCTGCCAGATGGAGATATCGAGTTCCTTGGGCGGAACGACCTCCAGGTGAATATCCTAGGGTTCCGCGTGGAGTTAGGGGAGATCGAAAAGGCCTTGATGACGCATCCCAAGGTGCAGGAAGCCGCGGTAGTGGCGGTACAAGACAAAGCGGGAGATAAGCGACTGGTGGCATACTACACCCGCCGCGAGAGCAATGAGCCAGACGAAGACATTGCTGAAGCTGAGGAGCTTCGCAACCAGTTGATGGTGAGTTTACCGGAATACATGATGCCGGCTGAGTACGTTCATTTGGAGCGGATGCCTCTAACAACGAATGGGAAGTTGGATCGGACGGCGTTGCCTTCGCCTGGCGGAGAGAAGCACGAAGCGCCTGTTTACGAAGCACCGGTAGGGGAGATAGAAGCAACACTTGCGGCGATATGGGCCGAGTTGCTGAAGGTGGAACGCGTTGGACGTTACGACGACTTCTTCGCACTCGGTGGACACTCCCTACTTGTAACTGCGATGAGATCGATGATTCATGAGCAGCTTCGTTACGATCTCCCTCTAGATAAGCTGTTTTACAATCCATGCATAGCGGAGCTTGCAACGCAGCTGGAGCAAATTCCAGAGCAGCGCGTGGACCAACCTCAACCGCAATTGCCATCATTGATCCTTGTTGAGATTCAACCACGAGGCTTCCGTACTCCTTTCTTCTGTGTGCACCCAGTGGGTGGGCAGGTAGTGTGTTACGCCGACCTTGCCAACGAATTAGGAGTAGATCGGCCTTTTTACGGGCTTCAGGCGCCTGCGCTAAGTTCGTACTCTGACCCAACTTCAACGGTCGAGCAAATGGCCACGCTGTACAACCAGGAAGTTAGGCGCACGCAACTGATTGGCCCCTATCTTGTCGGCGGTTGGTCTCTGGGCGGGTTGGTCGCTTATGAAATGGCGCGACAGTTGCACGAAGAGGGTCACCTCGTAGGTTTGGTGGCATTATTTGACACGCATCTGCCCGCCAGGCAACCTGAGACAGCTGGCCAGACCAAAGTAACCAACGGTCGACATAAGCAAAATATGCTTGCCCGATTCGCTCTGGATCTGGCGCGAGTACTGGGGAAGGATGTAAGCGACCTGCGCGAAGGATTCTTGCAACTCGGATATGAGCAACAATTTAAATTTATTCAGGAAATGTTGATCTGCGAGGGGATGCTATCTCAACACGCCGCCCGTGACGAAATGACTAATCTGCTCGAAGTGTTCTCGCGAAACTCTGCGGCTATGGATAACTATTCTTTGCGGCCCAGCGAACAACCGGTCGTCCTTTTCGCCGCGGCCGATAACGAGCAGCCAAGCTACCTGAGAGAGGACTGGGAATTACGCACAGGCCACAGCGTCAACTTTCGCCAGGTGCCGGGCCACCACTACACTATACTGAGGAAGCCCCATGTGTCTATCCTGGCTAAGCTCTTGGAGGACGTTTTTGAGAGTGTTAACAGCGAAGACCATTTTGCTTTGGCAAGGGACCGGAAGTGATGGCTACTTTACCGAAATATACGAATGCCCGTTTTTACCAATCTAATATTGCCTCATCTGCAGGCTCTTAATAGTCACTTCTACAGGAACATGCCTTAGTGCTCATATTAAAAAAGTAGAAGCTGAGTGTCACTGATCGAACAGATTCCAAAGTAGTCGTCAAACCGTATCGACCGAGATAAAATGTGTGTATCCGTGTAGCAAGTTGACGGAGCGTAGTGTATTCGACGAGAATTGCTCAACCAGAGTTGTCCCACCCTAGCCAGGAGGTCATATGAATAGCTTTTTTCAGGATGTTCGCTACGGCCTGAAGTTGCTGCGTAAGAGTCCGGGGTTTACCACGGTTGCTATTTTGACACTGGCTTTGGGAATTGGTGCTAACACAGCGATTTTCAGCATTGTTAACTCTGTGTTATTGCGCTCTCTTCCGTTTCGTGATCCTGACCGTCTGGTCAAAGTCAGTTTTGACAATCCTGGGCTAGGGCTGCATGACGTGCCGTACTCCGTTCCTGAACTGGAGGACCTCAGATTAAGGTCCGGAGTTTTCGAGGATGTAAGTGTTGTCTTTCCTGCCAGCACGAATTTGACTGGCGCGAAGCAACCGGAGCGCCTCGAGTTACTTGGTGTAACTCCTAATTATTTTTCCATGCTTGGGGTAGCTCCCCAGATCGGGCGATTGTTTGGTCCCCAGGATTTTGCTTTAGGATTTGCCGAGGCGGCGGTTATTAGTGATGGCGAATGGCGGCGTTCATTTGGTGCGGACCCGGGAATTGTTGGACGGAGTATCCGTCTTGACAACGACCTTTACACGATCGTCGGTGTTGTTCCCCCCGGGTTTCGCCATCCCGGGAGAACTGTTGCTACTGATGTCGAAGTATGGGCGACCACCGGATTCAGCGCAGATCCTTTCCCCAAGCCGGCGCGCAGCGTACGATTTTTGCCCGGAGCCATGGCGCGGCTTAAACCTGGTGTGACCGTACAACAAGCCCAGGCACAACTCACTACTATGGCGAGTCAACTGAGAAATGACTTTCCTACCGATTATCCTGCGAATTCCAAGTGGTCGATTCGAGTTCAGCCGCTGCAAGAGTCACTTGTTGGCGATATCCGACCCATGCTGTTGGTTCTGATGGGGACCGTGATCCTTATTATTCTCATTGCCTCTGTCAACATCGCCAATCTTCTTCTCGCGCGTGCTTCTGGAAGACAGCGCGAGATGGCTGTAAGGCTCGCTGTGGGAGCAAGCCGGGTTCGCATGATTCGTCAGATGTTGACGGAGTCGCTGGTTCTTTCTTTGATTGCCGGTATTGCTGGAGTTGTCACAGCTGCAGGAGCCCTGGGTTTTATTATTCGGTTTGTTCCCTCCAAGATTCCGCGACTAAGTGAAGTTAATGTTGACTGGAGGGTACTGTTGTTTGGGCTCATTATTTCCGTCCTTACTGGGCTGGTATTTGGATTTGCCCCCGCGATTCAATCTGCCAAGGCAGATCTCGTTTCCGCCATTCGAGAAGGTGCCTGGGGGTCGGGTTACGGCAGCAAGACGAGTAGATTACGGGGAGCGCTCATCATATCGGAACTGGCCCTCGCTGTGGTTCTATTGATTGGAGCCGGTCTGCTGTTGCGAACCTTTTGGTTCCTTCTTAGAGAAGACCCCGGCTTTAATCCTGATAAAGTGGTCGCTGCGAGCATATGGTTGCCAAATCCCAACGATCCGAAGGCTGATCCGTACAGCAACATCGGGGCCCAAGAAGTTTTCGCCAGGGAAATTCTGCGGCGGATGCGTGCAATCCCTAGTGTCGAAATGGCCGCGTTGACCTCGGACTTAGCCGGTAGTCCTCCGGCCAACAGCAGAGCTCTCGTTATCGAAGATATGCCGATCGAATCTTCTCAACAGGTGATGGCGGAAATCATTCGAGTGAGTCCCGATTACTTCAAGGTGATGCAATCCCCCCTGGTTCGCGGCCGTTTGTTCGCCGAAGACGACGAGGCAGGCAAACAGATAGTCGTGATCGTTGATGAGACTACCGCGCACCGTTATTGGCCTGATCGTGACGCCATCGGCAGACGCCTCAAGTTAGGTCAGAATCCTAACTTGCCGTGGATGACTGTGGTTGGAATTATGAAAGACATCAAGCACGACGGGCTTGATAAAGATGCGATCCCGCACATCTACACGTCGGTGTATCAGCAGCCGGGGCGAACTCTGAGTGTGGTACTTCGGACGGATATTGCTCCTTCGCAGCTTGAATCTCAAATTCGCGACCATATCCATGCGGTCGATCCAGAGCTGCCTGTGTTTAGCGTGAAATCTATGAATGAGGTCCTGGAAGCTTCCTTAGCTCCTCGCCGCTTTTCCGCTGAATTGGTGGCGCTATTTGCGGCGCTTGCGCTACTCTTGGCGTCGATTGGGATCTATGGATTGCTCGCCTATATGGTAGGCCAGCGGTCGCATGAGATCGGAATCCGTATGGCTTTGGGGGCGCGACGGGACCATATTCTAAAGTTGATCTTGAGGCAGGGTATATTTCTCGCTGGCGCTGGTGTATCGGCTGGCTTAGTTGTAGCTGTGGCGACTGCACCCATGATTGCGACTCTGCTATATGGCGTTCATCCCATCGACCCAGTCGTGTTTCTCGCGGTTGCTCTCATTCTGCTTATGGTGTCGTTCTTGGCGAGCTTTATTCCAGCTTATCGTGCGACTAAAGTAGATCCTATCGTGGCTCTTCGAGAAGGATGAGCCGATTCGCTTTCATTTCCGCGCACTGCGGTGGAAGTTCTCAGACTGCCTGCACGGGATAACGCAGCGTGCTGAGCACATCACGTCGAAAAACATCAACAAATCCAGCCTCGGGACTCTGAATAAAAAAGTGATCCCCAGGAAATGTTCTAAGTTTGTAATCGGCTGAGGTTTGTTGCTGCCAAGCGCGCAGACTTTCCAGGGAAATATCCTCGTCTTGTAATCCACCGTACACCGTAATCGGGCACGGCAGTCGCTCTTCGGGATAGTATTCATAAGTGTCATCGATCTCGAGGTCCGCTCGAAGCACAGGTAGAAAAAGTCTTCTCGTCTCCGGGTGTTCGAGCACTTCCTTGGGAGTACCGTTGAGTCTCTTCACTTCTGCAATAAAGGCCTCATCGGAAAGGTTGAAGACGGCTCCTCTCTCGCTGGGAGCGGTGGGAGCGCGGCGACCGGAGAGAAAGAGGCACCGAGGTAGAGTGAAACCTCTCCGACGCACCTCTCGGGCCAGTTCAAAACTAATGAGTGCTCCCATGCTATGTCCAAACAGAGCATATGGGAACTGGGGCTCGCGCACGATGAGGTCTGCAATGGTTCTAACCAGCAGTTCAAGGCGGGTAAACAGTTGCTCACCAATGCGCTTGCCCCTGCCCGGAAGATGAACCAAGCATAAATCGATATCAGGTGGAAAATGCCGTTGCCAGTCGCGGAACACATAGGCGTTTCCCCCAGCGTAAGGGAAGCAGAACACTCGAAGCGACCTCTCCACTGCGGAAGATAGAGATTCAAACCATAGCCGACTTGAACCATCCAAAACTGCAGGAGATGACGTCAATCCAGAAACCATCGCTGTCTCGGCAAATTCCGTCTGATAGCCAAACTTAGGCCCATTCCTGACATAGAGTTAGGGGTATTATCCCGCTCTCTGCTCCTGCATCTTCTTTCGCAAACTTAGTGGACGCATATCCGTCCACACTTCCTTAATATAAGCCAGGCACTCCTCTTTTGTTCCGCTCTTGCCTGCCTCTTTCCAGCCTAACGCATTTTCGCGATAGGCTGGCCAAATGGAATACTGCTCCTCGTGGTTTACTACAACGTTGTAAATGGTCTTATCTTCCTGATCGTTTGCCACAGCTTCCTCCTTAGCTAGTTATAACTGAAGTACAACTCAAACGGTTCATGCCTCAACCGCATTTAGGCAAAACCAGAGTGCCGGTTCCGTTAGGAGTCAGATCTCTACGGCCGGTCGCATTCAATTTTGCCAAAACATTGGATACATGGAACTTGACAGTGCTTTCGCAAATCCCCAACAACATGGCGATCTCTTTATTGGAATAGCGCTTCTTTAACAAATCGCGAATTTGGCTCTCTCGTTTGGTAAGAACTTCCGTTCCGGAGTCAGACAAAAGAGACCGGTGGGACGTCATTCTCATGTACTTACGCATTACATCTGGGGTTACCCATGTCTCGCCCTTTGCCACTGAAGCAATTGCTGACCCCAACAGATCGGGGACTTGATCGTAGCTGAGAAATCCGCTGAATCCCGCCAATAACAAGTCCGCTATTTCCCCTACTTCCCGCGATTGATCCAAACCGATGAAAGCAGAGCTCTGCGAAACCAAGTTAAAGGCATCCAAGTAGGTGCTAACCGGCAAAGGGAGATCGTGCAGGTCAAAAAGAATTACATGTTGACTGTGAGTCGGGAGCATGCCGGTAGCCGCGATCGGATCCTGCAAGAGCACGGGAGTAAGATTCATGTCTAACCCGAGAAGAAGGTCACATAGGTAATTTGCGACAAGCGAATGAGAGACAATCAGACCAACATGCAACTGGACAGCTGGTAATACCGTTCGGCGCAACATGATAATAACCCCGGGTGGGATGGTTCTGGAAGGATTACACGCAGGGATTCGAAGTAGCACACACGTGCCATATTTTTTACGAAAACGGAACAGCTATAGCAAACAACAGCTAGCTGAGTTGTGATTCGGCGCCTACCCTAAACCGCCGAGCGTGAGACGCTAGAGTCTCAAACACAATAAAGCTGCAAGATCAGCTTCAATGGGTTCATTGTTAGCTCATCATAACTCAGCAGTTATGATTACTATTAATAGATCGACAAGGCTAAATCAGCAGTAATTAGTGCGTATTCGAAGATCATCTCGATTATAGGGATGGTATGGAAGAGGGTTGGAAGTTAATATATGCGCTCGGACGAAAAAAGGTCGTTATAACCTCGACTATTTGGCTAGGCCTTTTCTCTGCGAAAAGCAGGTTGTGCAGATCGTGACACGTGGCTAAGCTGCTTACCAGCCTCAAGGTTGTTGCAAACAGGGACAATTAGCCGCTGGGTCGAAAGTCTGGTTAAAGCCACACAATGAAGTCAGTTGCGTCGCGGTGGGCTGAAAAGCTAACAGGCACATCCGCTGCATCTGCCGTAAAGGTGAGATCCGATGAAGAATGGTGTTTCCGACTACTATCCGGTCGATTTGTGCATTCACAAGCAGTTCGAGCAGCGCACGGTCGCTACGCCGGATGCAGTTGCGTTAGTGTTGGGTACAACGAAGTACACCTACTCGGAGCTCAACCGCAAAGCCAATCAGCTCGCCCATTATTTGAAAAAGCACGGAGTAAAAGCCAACTCACGCGTTGGCATCTGCATGGACCGGTCATGCGAGATGGTCATCGCAGTCCTAGCGACCCTCAAGGCTGGCGGAGCCTATGTGCCCTTCGATTCCAGCTATCCGAAAGCGCGCCTTGCTGGGATGCTACAGGAAATAAAGCTTAAGCACATGCTCTCGATGAATGCTCTTCTGGAAATCCTTCCTGAAGACGATGGTTCCGTCATTACCCTTGACGGAGACAAAGAACAAATCGCGCGCGAGAGTTCTGATAACTTGAATCAGCGTGTCACTCCCAGCGACTTGGCATACATCATCTTTACGTCTGGCTCGACGGGTAAGTCTAAGGCGGCCGCGGTCCATCAGCGGGGCTGGAGGAACCTGCTGAACTGGTTTACCAGGCAGTTTGAGATAACGTCTCGGGATAAAGTGCTCTTGGTCAGCTCTTTTAGCTTCGATCTCACCCAACGGGCGCTGGCAATGCCCTTGATTTCCGGTGGAGAGCTCCATTTGCTTGCCTCGAATCATTATAACCCTGAACTCGCCCTGAGTACCATCGATGCGCAGAAGATTACATTGATGAACTGCGCGCCGAGTCCGTTCTATACGCTAATAGAGAACCAATCCGCTGATGCACGGCGAAAGCTGAACTCGCTACGAATTGTGTTTTTGGGCGGAGAGGCTATTTCGGGGGCCAGATTGAAGAATTGGGTCGATTCCGGAACTTGTAAAACTGAGTTGGTGAATGTATACGGCATTGCCGAATGCTCAGACGTGTCGACTTACTACAGACTTTATGACTTTAACCGCTATGTGTCCGGCTCGGTACCCATTGGCATTCCTATCGATAACACGAGAGTGTATGTGATGGATTCTGAGATGAACCACGTGGCCGATGGGGAGATTGGGGAGATCTGCATCGCGGGCGACGGAGTGGGCAAGGGTTACGTGAATGACCCAGAGCTGACAAAGAAGAAGTTTGTCAAAGTTAAGCTTGGCCGTAAGTTAGAGCTGCTGTATCGCACTGGAGACTTAGGCCGGCTCAGGAAGGATGGCAACTTCGAGTATGTGGGCCGCGTGGACCATCAGGTCAAGGTACATGGCGTCCGGGTGGAACTGGAAGAGATCGAAACCGTCCTTCGGCAACACTCCAAAACGCAGGAGGCCATCGTCTTAGTAAAGGAAGTCGAGTTAGGCGATCAGCGTATTGTCGCCTACGTAATTCCCAAGGAGTCCGTCTCAGACACGGAGTGGAGCCATGTTGAAGAAGACTTGAGACGATACGCCCGATTCAAGCTGCCAAAAAACATGGTTCCGAACACATTTGTCAAAATCAGGGAGGTGCCTTTGAATCCAAATGGAAAAGTTGATCGTATCGCGCTTCAAAATGAAAACGGGCACAACGGCGCAAAGCCCCAGAGCCGTCAACGGTCCACCGCAGAGATCGTGATAGGAGCATTTGTTGCAGAGGCTCTCCACGTTCCCCAGGTTGGCCTTGAGGATGATTTTTTCGATATGGGTGGTCATTCATTGATGGCCATCCAGGTAGTAACTCAGATCAACGAAACTTTCGGAACCCGCTTCGATCTGTCCCTTTTCTCAGAAGATAAGACCACAGTATCAAAACTGGCGTTTTTGGTGACGGAGGAACAGCAAAGGCTGAAGCCAGACAGTGTGGCTGAGTCCACTACAGCGGCATAAGGAACGATTATTCGGTAGCCAGAAGAGGCTAGCACTTAAAAGGAAAAAATATGACTACTACTGCTGTCACTGCCACGAATGTAGAGCCCTTTGCCCTCACTGATGCCGAACAGGCGTTTTTCGAGACAAACGGCTATGTTGGACCCTTCACGTTATACCAACCGGAGGAAATGGAGCAGATCTGGAACAAAACCCGGCGGCAGGTCTTCGACAGATCCCACGCTGTCTATGATATCGACATGCACTCTGGGCCGAATAACATCGCCAATTATGACCGGCACTTAGATGTTCCGTTTCTTGCCCAGCACATTGCCCGGCCTGAAATTGTGAACAAGCTCAAGAGCGCATTGGGTCCGGACGTCCTATGCTGGCGTACGGAGTTCTTTCCCAAGTATGGCGGCGACGAGGGAACAGACTGGCATCAGGCAGACACCTTCGCCATGGCCTCGGGAAAGCCCCAGATTATATGGCCCGAGACCGGCTTCGGGGGAACTGTTACGGTGTGGACGGCGTTTACAGAAGCTTCGGAGAAGACCGCGTGTCTCAAGTTCCAGCCGGGAACCCACAAGAAAATGCTTTACGACGAAATGAAGAAGATGACCTACGACCTTAATCGGGTCAACCGAACGATAAAGGATGGTGTTCGCAGCGGCTTTTTCGGCTATGACTACACGGAACTCCTCATCGATCCTGATGTCAGGCCCGAGGAATCCAAGAAAGTGACCATTCCAATGAAGGCTGGTCAGTTCGTTATGTTTTGGTCGACGCTTTGTCACGCTTCGAATCCGAATGACGCGGACGCAAACGTACTCAGACTCGGTTTTGCTTCCCGCTATGTGCCGCCCTACGTCAAGATTTATCCTGACACCACCATGATCGAGGAGTACGGTGCCGCTCTGTCCCTGGATAAGTATGGCGCCGTTCTTGTGGCAGGCGAGGATAACTATGGAATCAACCGGCTGCTGCAGAGCACAACTCGCGGTACGCCATTCGGTGTTGCGGCTGCGGCCTAGAGTGGTCTCACACCGGAATCGAGACAAGTAGCTGGTTTCGAGGTCCTCGTGTGACTCTTGGGACGGCTACTTACCAAAGAAGAAATGCTGGAGTAGGCCTGCGACATGAAGTCATTTATCGCGTATCTCGACTACTTTGTCCCGAAAGCTAAGATCACCATTTCGGATATTCTGTCCGACGGGGGATTGAGCGAACGGGACTTGGCGAAGATATCCCAAAAGCTGCGTGGGGGCATCTTCCCAAAGCAGAAACTCATTGAAGACTGGGAACCAATGTCGGGTATGTTTGCGGGCGACAGAAGAACCGAGGCGGACGTTTTTGTGGAAATGGTGACAAAGATGTTTGCCTCGGGAGTAGCCCGGCCTGCCGAGATCAGCTACATCATTTATGCCCACGGAAATTCTGTTTCCATGGGGGATCCGTGGTCCTTGCATTCAGACGAGGAGTGCGTCAACGTCCCTTATTACCTGCAGCAAAAAATGGAGATGACGAACGCGATCGTTTTCAATGTGGAGCAGGAATGCACGGGATCGTTCACTGCGGTTAATATCGCTAAGCTGTTGGTTGGGTACGGCGGGGCCGACAAGATCCTGATCCTGTCTTCGAACTACTTCGAGCGGAACCAGAAGCGGTTGATGGGTGGGTCTGTATTCATCGGAGATGGTCAAGGCTTGATGTTGATTTCCAGCGGCCCCGGTCTGCTGGAAATCATCGACGGCATCGGCAAGACCGACGGTAGAATCGACAGCGTTAACAGCTTCATGGACACGAAAAACCAGCAAAAGGTTGTGGACGTGGGATCCTCCCTTATTCACAAACTCTTGCGGAAACACGGTCTGAGCTTCGACGATATCTCGGTTCTCGTTCCTCTCAACACCACGCCGTTCGTTTGGCAATACTACGCGAAGCAACTCGGAATTTCGTTGAAAAAGGTGTTTTTTGAGAATATGGGGAAGGGCGGGCATTTGGGAGATGTGGACCTTATCCGGAATCTGAGGGACCTCAGCTCGAAGCAGGGATTCCCTAATAGCTACTTGGTTGTGTATGGAGTGGCTACTGGAACTTCTTGGAACGCTTTACTGCTTAAGATGTGCCCTGTCGCTGTGGAACCCGTCAGTCGCCATCGCGAAGCCACCGCCACCGTAGTTTGAGGTTGAAATTCCCCGCACCCGGAAGAGGTCATGAACGAAATAGAAAAACGACAATTTGAAGCCGACCTTGCAAAGCGAGGTCTGGAACTAGGCGAGCATGTCCGCTTAGCCCGAGTTATTCAGGCTCCCGCGGCCGACGTATGGATGGCGATTTCCAAAGGCGGTCAGCTGAACAAATACCACCCATACTGCCAGGAAAACAAGGTCTTCAGATGGCCAGGCGTCGGCTCCAAAGATGGCGTCCTTTACTACAGCGGCCTATATTTTGAGCGCGACTTTATGTACTGGAGAGACGGTGAAGGATACGATCTGCAAATAGGTCCTCCTCCTAGAAAAACAGCTTGGATCTCTTGGAACGTACGCCCTCTTGGAGAGGCCAAATGTGAGTTATGTTTGACGGTTACTCCCATCCTAGAATCACACCTGCTCGAAGCAACCAAAAAAGCTTACGTCCAAACCTACTTCGGCAAGAGTATTGAAGTCTATCTTGATAGCCTCTTACAAGGAACGGAGTATTTCGTAACGACGGGAAAAGAGGTACGGCCGGCACAGTACGGAACCCACCGGGTGTACGCGCCCCAGGATGCGTGCGTTGCGAGTGAGGTAAAATCGATTTGAATTGAGACTAAGCAGCGCATGCTGCGCCAGCCGAGGCCAAGTTTCTCCGTCACTAAGTATTATACATGGTAGTCTTTTTCATCTTCCGGATTGCCGGTTCGTCCCGTCGGTAAAAGACCCACCCCTTGATCCTTTTAGCGCGTAGGAATCGTGCTTGCGAGAGAATCTTTAAATGTTCACTCGCAGTCGGTTGGGACACCCCCAGCTTCTCCGCAATAAATACACTGCAAACCCCATCTTTAACCAGATCACCATCCACCTGGGGACGAAAGTGCTTACGAGGATCCTTTAACCAGCGTAAGATTCGTAGCCGTTTATCATTGCCAAGGGCCCGGAACAACAATTCTGCATCCATATAGTGATTTAGCTAATCAACTCCTTGGTCTAGCATGTTAACCTAACACGAATGTGGAAAAAGAGAAAAGTCGATATTTTTTATTCACCGAGAACATGCCATAAAGATTACGTCCGTGCTCGCTCATGCAAGCCCGCTTAGGAGAAAGCCATGTCCGCATACGAAACATTGAAAGCACTCAATATTTCTCTTCCTGCAGTTACAGCTCCCGTAGCTGCGTTCGTTCCGTTTGTTCGCAGCGGTAACCTTCTGTTCTTATCCGGTCACATCGCCAAGAAGGATGGCAAGCCATGGGTCGGGCAACTTGGTGACGGCCTCAGTACTCAACAGGGCAAGGAAGCAGCGCGCTCTATCGCTATTGACCTGCTGGCGACCCTGGATGCTGCAACCGGTGACCTGGACCGTATCAAGCGCATCGTCAAGCTTCTCGTGCTTGTCAATAGTTCATCGGGATTTACTGAACAGCATCTCGTCGCCAACGGAGCTTCTGAGTTATTTGGTGAGGTCTTCGGCGAACGGGGTAAACACGCCCGCGCCGCTTTTGGGGTCGCACAAATTCCATTCGGCTCTTGCATGGAAATTGACCTTATCGCCGAGTTGGAATAAGTAAGGAGAAATCGTAATGAGCAATGCGTGTTCCTACGGCTATCGCGTGGTTGACGTTTTCACGGATCGTGCCCTGGAGGGGAACCCACTCGCCGTCTTTCCCGATGCTACTGGGCTCAATGACATTACGATGGGAAAAATTGCCCAGGAGCTGAATCTTTCGGAGACGACCTTCGTTTTTCCTTCGACACGAAAGGATTGCACGGCCCGCGTGCGGATTTTCACACCAAGGCGGGAAATGGATTTCGCGGGACATCCCACGATTGGCACCGGCTTTGTCCTGCTGCACGAAGGGAAGATCCCGGCTGGAATTGAGCACGTTTGCCTGGAAGAGAACGTCGGCCCGGTCCCTATCCGCGTTCAGACGGGCGAGCGGACCATGATCTGGCTGCGAACACCTCCTATCGAGTTTGGAAGGTGCTACGATCCGATGTTATGTGCAAACGTGCTGGGTCTCGCGCAGACGGACATGTTGGAAATCGCTCCGCAGTTGCTGAGCGCAGGCAATCCTACAGTGCTGGTCGCAATCAGGAACAAAGAAGCTGTCGACCGGGCATGGCTCGACCTTGGCGGGATCAAGACCTTGAAGGGCCAGGACCGGGAGCCGGTTTGCGTTTTCGTATTTGCACGTACGCCGGAAGGGGCTTACTCGCGAATGTTTGCGCCTGAATACGGAATACCGGAAGATCCCGCGACTGGAAGTTCCACAGGGCCTCTGGCAGCCTTCATGATGCGACACGGCCTGATTTCGACGACTCCGGGCACACACTTTGTCAGCGAGCAGGGAACAAAGATGGGTCGCCGAAGTCTGTTGCATGTCGAGATTCACGGGGAAGCCGGAAAAGATGGAATTGACGTAGGTGGCTACGTTACCCTGATTGCTGAAGCCACTATGAAGCTCGAACAAAGCTGCAGCGCGCATTAGTCTCGACGGACCACGAAGAAACGTACAAAGTAGTGACAGCGCTGTAATCAGACCGACCACAGCGAATACTTCCTGCAGACAAGAGTTAGAGCACTTCCATCACAAGCCATAATCAGAAGGCCTCGGATACGGTTCTATGGGCAAGCCAGCAAATTCGTCCATAAGGCAAGAGGAGACTGAACGCGTTTGGAGCGTTAAATCGAGTTCAATCCTCCTGAGCTCGACGCCGTATAGGTTGATCGCAGCCGACCCCGAGGTAGTTCGGAAAAACGACATCCCGCCCTCCAACTCTCACTGAAAGCGGTTGACAACAGCGTCGAACTTCAAGTAGATTGCGGAAGCCTAAGTCAATGAGTGATAAGTAAAGCAAGCTGAGAAAGACCTATTACACCCCTTAAAGACAGGATACCTATACGATCTTTTGTAACAAGTCCATGGTTAACTGATTGAGACGTACTGGATCTGCAATCTCCGAACCCTCGGATAACAAAGCCATGTCGACCAGTAGTTCCATTGAATCACCGACTACAGAATCCTCCGCATTGGCTTGGAATCGTTCATAAAGACGGTTAATCAGAGGATGCTCTGGATTTAATTCCATGATGCGGCGTTGTTTGGGGCCAGCACCCTTGCCCTTTTGAAGCAAGCGCTCTAAGTGCGGACTATATTCGTGCTCTTCTGTAACCAGACATGCTGGAGAAGCGACCAGACGGGTGGAAAGGCGAATCTGCTTGATGTACTGGTCCAACTTCTTTTGGCTTGTCTGAAGAAATGCGGAGTATTCAGCTTCCTTCTTCTTGATCTGCTCTTCCTGGGCCTTCTGCTCCTCCTCGGTTCCTAAATGTACCTTGCCCTTCGTGACCGATTTCAACTTGTGCCCTTCAAATTCATAAAGCGACTGCACTAGTAATTCATCGACCGACTCGCTGAGAAAAAGCACCTCATAGTTCCTTTGTTTGGCCGCTTCAAGATGAGGCGAGTTCTCGATTACGTTGCGGGACTCTCCGGTCAGGTAGAAAATCTCGGATTGTTCCGGTTTCATCCTTTCCACATACTCCTTCAAAGTGGAGAGCTTTGCCGGGTCGTTGGAAGACTCGAATAACAGGAGCGGCAGTAGCTTGTCCTTGTTGTCGTAGTCTGATCCAACCCCTTCTTTCATTGCTCTACCAAATTCGCTCCAGAACGTAAGATATTTGTCCTGTTCTTTCTCTTTCATTTCCGCAAGCGCGTCCAGTACTTTGCGCGTCAACCACTTGCGGATCTGAGAAATATGGCGGTCCTGCTGCAGTCTTTGCCGGGAAATATTCAATGGTAAGTCGCTCGAATCAACGACTCCTTTAATGAAGCGCAGATATCGAGGAAGAAGGTCTTCGCACTTATCCATCACCATTACACGTCTGGCGTAGAGCTTTAAGCCCGCTTCTGCGGCATGGTAGAAAAGATCGTAGGGGGCATGGGAAGGAATAAAAAGCAGCGCTTCGTATTCGAAGGTTCCTTCGGCCTTTAAGGGCAGCACTTTCAGCGGTTCGGTCATATCGCTGGAGAGATGCTTGTAGAAATCTTTATAGTCGCTGTCGCTGACCTCCGACCGGCCGCGCGTCCAAATCGGCTTCATAGAGTTCAACGTTTTGGTCTCGATCTTGATTTCTTTGTCCTTGTCGTCTTCGCCGGGTTCCTGCGCCGGGCCTTCATAGATGATGGGATAGGCGATGAAATCCGAATACTTATGGACAATTATTGCCAGTTTCCAACGGTCTGTGTAGTCCTCGACTCCATTTTCAGGATCTGGTTTCTTCAGGTAGAGAGTGATGTCCGTTCCGGGGGTCGGCTTTTCCGCGTCAGCCAAGGTATAGGCACCATCGCCCGTAGACTCCCATCGCGTGGCGGAGGCTTCGCTCGCGCGACGAGTGATAATTACTACCCGGTCCGACACCATGAACGCCGAATAGAAACCTACTCCAAATTGCCCAATCAACTCCGCAAAGGCTTCTGCTGATTGCGACTCCTTCACGCGTTTTCGTAACTCCTGTGTGCCCGAGCGCGCTATGGTCCCGATATGTTCAATAAGTTCCTGGCGACTCATTCCGATGCCGGTGTCGCTGATCGTCAGAGTCCGGGCAGTTAGATCCGGCTTGAGCCGTATCTCGTACTTATGATCGGCAGGAACTAATCCGATATTGGTCAGGGCTTCGAATCGCAACCTATCGAGGGCGTCGGAAGCATTCGAAATCAGCTCGCGCAAAAATATCTCTCTTTGGGTATAGAGAGAATGGATCATCAGATTAAGCAGCTGAGCGGTTTCTGCTTGAAATTGGAAATTCTCAACAAGCGGAGCGGTCGCCATTATAGTTACTCCTGAAAAAACGGCTGCAGGCCGGAAGGCACAGCCGGAAATCTCAATTTCCTCATTTTAACGCAATGTGTTACCCGACCGTCAAAGCGTATGTAGTAGTTGGGTATCTCGAAGCTGATGGACACTGAAAGACTGCGAAACACACTTATACAAGATGACATTGCCCTCAGATGCTTAGACTGTTTCCGCTGACCTCTTGGTGGTTAGCTGCTTTTTGCCCGTAGGCCAAGTCATTCCGGAGGTTTGATGTCTTTGGCAAGACAACCGTTGCGACACAGCCTCGCTGCCGGGTTCGATTGGTCAATGCCAGCGAACCGCCATGTGCCTCGCAAATTTGACGAGAAAGGAGCAGGCCGATTCCGCTTCCATTTGGTTTTGTAGTGTAAAAGGGGACGAAAGCGTTGCTCGGATTCATAAGCCCGGGGCCGCTATCTTCCACTGTCAGAATGACGTTGTTTTTGTCGAGACTCCACGTAAGGATAATTGGCAACCGAGATTCTCCTGCAACACTGCCCGATCCGTTTGACTGTTCTGCGGCAGGTGTCACCGGAGATTCGAGCACGGCCTCGGCTGCATTGCGCAGCAAATTAATCAACATCTGTTCGAGTTGATCGGGGTCAGCGGTTATGACCACTTCGGGGCCGGGAATCGCTATTACGGCTACTCGATCCTCCAGCGCGGTCACCCGCCTTATCAAAGCGGAAATAGGGCATTCCCGCAGCAAAGGCGGCGGCATCTGTGCCAACCGGCGATAGGCTTGCAGGAAACGGTTGAGCGAGGCGACACGATTCTCGATAATCTCTAAGCCTCGCTCAAAATCTCGACGATGTTCTGCATCAAGATTAGTTGCAGACAGGCGCGCATTGAGGCTTCCGGCAATCGACTTAATCGGAGCCAGCGAGTTGTTCAATTCATGGCCGATCACTCGAATCAAACGTTGCCACGCCTGCCTTTCTTCCTCCCGCAGGGCGCGGCTTACATCTGAGAGTACAACCAGAGTGTGTGGAATTCCTTGCTGGCGAAAGGCGCAGCGCCGGACGAACCATCGAGCACCTCCCGCGAAAGAAAGAGACACAAGCGTCTCGTTCTCGCAAGATAGAGAACTCTCCAGCCCCAGCTCAGTTGCTGTCCTGCCTAGCAGTTGTAAGCTTGACTGCTGAAGAAGTCTCTGCCCCGCAGAATTCACGAGCCGCACTTTTTGGGCTGGATCAAAGGTGAAAATCGGGATTTCCACCTCCTCAACCACGCGCTGTACAAGAGCGTTTGCCTCGAGGGCTCCGGTGCGATTTTGGGCGAGAAGATCGGCCAGAGCGTTTACTTCCAGAGAGAGTTCGCCAAGGGCATCATCGGGAGTCGCCAAGCGGGCGCGAACGGAATAATCCTCTTCACGTAGGGCGCCTACAACGTTGGCTAATGTTTGTAAAGGCCGGATGATGCGATCGCGCAGGGTGGCCCCAATCAGAAAACAGAGTAGTGCCTCCGTGCCCACTAAACCTAACTTCGCAGCGAGCGACCAGTGTTGAAACCAAACCAGAACGCTACTGATCACAAGACCGGGTGCGATGAGGAGTAAAGAGAAGCCCGCGATGCGCCTCCCAAGGGGAGCTCGCTGTGATTTACCTGTAATCCGATGTGTAGGTTCGCTCGCTCGTGGGCTAGAGCCCATACTTTTCCATTCGCCGGTACAGCGCACCGCGACTCAAGCCCAGCGCTTCCGCGGCCTGAGTTACGTTGCCCTGAAAGCGCCGAAGCGCTTTACGAATCAGAATAGTCTCAACTGCCTCCAGACTCAATTCTTCGAGGTTCTGCGAAGCCGTGCGTTGTATGCCCAGGCCAAGATCGGCTGGCTGAATCTGTTCAGTAAGGCACATGAGAACGGCGCGTTCGACGGAATGCTCCAATTCACGAACGTTGCCCGGCCACGAATGCTGCGTGAGGAGTTGCAGTGCAACAGGATCAAGACCTTTAATCTCACGGCGGTACCGCGAAGCGTATTGCTTAAGAAAATGCATTGCCAGCACAGGGATATCTTCCCGGCGGTCGCGCAAGGGCGGCAAGTGGATTTCCACCGTGTTGAGTCGAAACAGCAGATCCTCTCGGAATTCGCCGCTTTGCGACGCGGTTGTCAGATCGGCATTGGTTGCCGCCAACACTCGAACATCGACCCGCCTGGTGCGCGAAGAACCAACACGTTCCAGCTCTCCAGACTCAAGCACACGCAATAGCTTGGCCTGCTGGCGCAGGGGAACGTTGCCAATTTCGTCGAGAAAAATAGTGCCGCCATCCGCCAGTTCAAATCTGCCAATGCGATCGGTACGCGCGTCTGTGAATGCGCCCTTCACATGCCCAAAGAGTTCACTCTCGAACAGCGCTTCAGCCAGTCCTCCTGTATTTACAGCCACAAAAGGACGCGCCGCCCGAAGCGACAGCGCGTGAACCCTGCGGGCAATGACCTCCTTGCCCGTGCCATGCTCCCCGGTAATTAAGACATTGGCCTGCGATGGCGCAATGCGGGACATCGTTTCAAGTACCGGCAGCATCGAAGGTGCCGTGGCAATAAACTCCGACCCTCCCTGAGCGTTGAGCAGTCGGTTTTCCGCTGCCAGACGTTCCGATTCCTCCAAGGCACGATGCAACTCGATCTGCGTGCGCAGAATGGCGAGCAGGCGCGCATTGTCCCATGGCTTCTGAATGAAGTCGCGGGCGCCACGGCGCATGGCTTCCACCGCTAATTCCACATTGCCCCATGCCGTCATGACAATGACCGGCAACGTGTTATCGATGACAACGATTTCGGACAGCAGATCAAGCCCTTCTCGGCCTGAGGTGGTATCGCGAGTGTAGTTAAGGTCGATTAACACCGCATCATAAGAACAGTTTGTCAGCGCCCCCCGAACTAATTCAGGGGACCGCGCTAAATCGACCTTGTAACCCTGCGGTTTTAACAGCAGTTCGATGGCTTCAAGTATGTCCTGCTGGTCATCTGCCGCGAGAATCCGGGCGGCCCTGGCCCCACTCTTAGTTAGGACGGGAGTACCGGTATCTCGCAGCTTTGCCGTTGTTGGCATGACTTTATGGAGCGGGATTGCTGACGGTGCCTTTTATCGCGTCCTGGATCTCGATTCCATTATGTCCCAAAGTACTTGCGGTTGCACGGTCCAGCTCCACTTTGGCTTTTTCGTAAACCGTCATGGCCGTGACCAAGTCGAGTTCAGAGAGGGAGAGATCACGCTGCGCAGTCATTGTCTGGAAAATCGAGCCGGCGCCCAAGTCTTGTTCTTTCTTCGTAATCTCGAAGGTGCGCTGCGCCAGATCGCGAGCCTTTCGCGCGGCATCAACGCGAGCAGCTGTCTGTTGCAGCGCATATTCGGCGTTGCGCACTTCGATCCGGATTTGTTTTTTCAACTCTTCGCGCCGCAACTCAGCTTGCCGGTATTCGAGTTCGGAACGGTACTGATCCGCCTTCGCAACCCGATTTCGGATGGGAATATTTAGGTTGAGACCGATGTAATAATCGGGCGCTGTATTGTTGAATGTATTTTGCAAAGCTCCCGAGTAATCGATCGGCACAGTTGAAACGTTAGCAACTCCGGGAATGTTATAAACGGGGTTCAGAGGGCCTGCTAATCCAGACCCTCCGTAAAACCCTACGAGTGAGAGGGAAGGCAATAAGGCATTCCTGACGGCTTGGCTGCTGATCTGGCGATTCGCCAGATCGAGATCGGACTGAGCAAGTTCCGGGCGATCTCGCAGCGCTTGAGTAATCAATTCCTGGACGGCCTGCGCCGGAGGCGGCTGGACCTCTTGTTGGAGGCGATCTGTCGGAACAACCGCAATTGCTTCAAGCACTGGATCGTCAAGACTTCTGGTCAAAGCATTCTTTATGAGCAGTTCCTGCAGCTCCAAGCTAGTGCGTGCCAGAGTCAAGTCTTGGTCGCGTTTCGAGACATCGGCTTCGGAGCGCATCACGTCCATCTCAGGAATACTCTGCAATTGAAGCTGCTTCTTTGCATTATCGAGTGACTGTTGCGCGAAGGCCAGCGACTGCTCGTTGACTTGAGCCTGCTCGTACGCATTTACGAGGTCCCAATAGATATTCTCAATCTGGGTAATCGTAGCGATGACTTGGTTTTTGAAGGCGATATCGGAAATTCGTTTGTTGTTGTTTGCGATCCGAAGATAGCGCAGATTTGGGCCGAAACCGAACCCGGAGAGCAATTGCTGCTGAAGTGTAAAGCGATATTGCGCACTCAGAGCTGGAGATACGTTAAAAAACGGGCTGTTTGTGGTTTGGCGATTGTTATCGAATTCGAACGAGATACTGGTGCCAGTCGCGAAGGCCTGAGTGTAGTTAATATTGGCCTGCCCCGTATTGAGTTGCAGCAACGGAACACCATAAATTTGCAGGCTAGGCAGCGGAGTGGTTTGATGCTCCGCGCCTACAACTGCGGTGATGACCGGATCATACGAAGCCACAGTGGCGCCCGTGCCCAGGGTCGACTGCACCAGACCGGACGCGCCCGAACCAGCGCCGCCGGCACCGCCGGTCGTGCCGCCGGCGCCGCCACCAGGAGCTCCCGCTCCAAAACCTCCGACACCGCCGCCCGGGGTCCCTTGCACAACACCGGTGTTCACGCCGCGAAAAATGCCACCAGCCTGAGTGCGCAGTATGTCAGTACTCGCGATCGGCAGGGTATATCGAGCGATGGCGAGGTCCAGATTGTTCTCAAGCGCCAAGCGAATCGCATCTTTGAGCGACAAGTAAAGCTTGCCATCACGAATGAGCTGAGTAATCAGCGGTGAGTTCGTGAGCTGCAGCGGCGCTACTTTACTCGCCGAATATGCGCCGAAGGGATTCTTCGACTTTGGCATATCGTACGAGACAGGCGCGCTGGTTTGAGCTCCTGCTCTGGTGGTAAGGCCAATCAGGAACCACGCCAAAAGCCGCCTGAATGGACCTGAATAGGAGCTCTTTCTCATCGCTTCACGGCGCACGCACTGCGAAGATCCGTGAACATGCCGTTCATGCATGTGCATCCTGCATCAGCTTGTACAGTTCTTGTTCGGCGACGACTTTGCCGTCAAAAAGATGAAGTTCACGCTGCGCTTGCTTGGCGAATCTAGGGTCGTGCGTGACCATGCAAATCGTCGCTCCCTCGTTGTGCAGCTGTTTCAGCAGCTCCATGACCGCTTCGCCGTTGCGCGAATCGAGATTTCCAGTGGGCTCATCGGCGAGCAGGATGGAGGGATGTCCGGCGAGGGCTCGGGCAACTGCCACGCGCTGCTGCTGACCGCCGGAAAGTTGCGCCGGGTAATGGTGAACACGGTGTGCCATACCGACCCGCTCAAGCGATTCCATCACGCGGTTCTTGCGCTCCACCGCGGGCATCTTGTGGCGATAGGTGAGTGGCAGTTCGACATTCTCATACACAGTAAGGTCGCCAATGAGATTGAAGCTCTGAAAAATGAAACCAATTTCCTGATTGCGAATGCGCGCGCGCGCAGCAAAATCAAGATGCTCCACGGGCTGGCCATTCAGCCGATATCCTCCGGCAGTCGGCGTGTCGAGCAGGCCGATGATCGAGAGCAGCGTGGTCTTGCCGCATCCTGAGGGTCCGGACATCGCTACATACTCGCCTTTGCGAATCGTAAGGTGGACCCCGGATAGAGCGTGGGTTTCAACCTCGTCTGTATAGAAGGTTTTGGTCATGTCTTCAATCTGGATTAGCGTTTGTCCTGCCTCGGTCATAGGGTTATGCCTCGTCTGAGAGTTAATCAAGCCGAATGCGGTCCGTATTATCGTTGCGCGACATGTCGGAGAGGATGACGGTGTCGCCTTCATGCAAGCCTTCAAGGATCTGAATTGAATTCACAGAAGCGCGCCCAACTTTCACGGGAACGCGCACCGCTCCCTTGCCGTCGGAGTCGAGTTTAAACAAGCTGATGGTGCTGTTTTCTTGTCCGAATGCCGGGCGCCCAACATAAAGAACGTCGTTCAACTGCTCCAGATCGATGGTTCCATCGACGCTTAAATCAGGCCGCGCGCCTTTGGGTAGGTCGCCGGTAAGCGTCACGTCCACGGTGACGGTTCCGTTCTGTACGGCTGGATCGATACGGGTTACCGTGCCGGAGATAGTTCCGTTATGAGTGTCGATCACTCCTGTCTGGCCGATCTGCACGTCACGCGCTTGCGTTTCCGGAACTTTCAACTCTGCTTTAAGATGGTTGGGTTGCACCACCTTCGCCAGCATTGTGCCCGGCAGCACGTGTTGGCCGACTTGCAGGGGCAAGTCAGTCAGAACCCCTTCAATTCCCGCGTGAACTTTCAACGCGTCTAACTGGTTTTGCTTGAGCTCGGCGAGTGCGCGAACCTCATCCACCCTGGCTTGCTGCTCGGCAATTTGCGACACAATTGCCTTCTGGTTGATATCCAGCCGTTCGACTTCAATGTTATTCCTGGTCGTGAGTTCGTCCGCCTTGCTCTTGGAATTCTTGTACGCGAGACCCGAAATCACACCAAGATCGTAAAGCGCCTTGTCGGTGTCAGACTGTAGTTTGGCCTGGCTATAATCGGCATTCACGGTTGCCGCGCCTGCCTTCTGGGTCATCAGATTGCTCTGCAGCGTCACTCGTAAGCTTTGAAGTTGAGCTTCCGCAGCCTTCAATTGCAGCTTGGCGTCGATTGCAGCTTGCTCGACTTGCGGGTTGCTCATCTCCATCAAGACATCGTTCGCCGTGACTTTGGACCCCGGCAGCATGCGTATGCGAACCACGGTAGCTTCCGTCTCTGCTGGGATTTGACGAATGAATTCCTGGCTTGGAACCAGCGACCCGAGGCCCCGGACTTGCCGAAGCATTACGCCATGCTTGACCGTGTCCGTCCAGACGGTGCTTCGCTCAAGTTCAGGTGCCGCTGGCTTGAGCCGGGAGACTGCAACCGTCACCGCAACGAGGCAGAAGATGCCGATGGCTGCCGAGATGACTAGCCGGCGTCGTTTTTGCTTTTTGAATTCTGGGCGCGCGATGTCCATCGATTAAGATTATGCAATCCTAACGCCACAGATCGATTGGTTCTATCGCATTGAAAGAACGATAGATAAGCATTTGGAAAGGATGTTTTACCGGAGGGTGGGTGTCCACCGCCGGAATGCAAGTGTCCATTTTCGGACACTATTACTCGGTCTAGAGCCGAATCTAAGCCAATCTTCATTTCCAGACTACCTTAGTTCGGAGTTCGCATGGGTGATCCGTGTTTCAGCTAATAGTTGCTGCATTTGGATGGACGTTCGGCAACTGAAAAACAAATATATTCGGAGTTAGATTTGGACGTGGCAGATGTATCCTGTCGTGGTTATGTTGGCTGTGGGGAACTCAAATGGAGCCAGGAACGATGAGGATCATGAACGTTAAAGTGTTTACCTTCGCAGCGGCAATCGCTGTAATTCTGGGCCTTAATCTCTCGGCTAGCGCTCAGGATTCAGCTGCGCTTTTCAAATCGAGGTGTGCGGGTTGCCACGCCGCCGACGGGACGGGCACGCCGATGGGCAAAAAGTTGGGAGCTCACGACTTTACTAGCCCTGACGTACAGAAAATGTCAGATGCCGATCTCACAGATATCATCACTAACGGCAGAAACAAGATGCCCAGGTACGCAGCTCTGAAGCCCGAGGAAGTTAAGGGGCTGGTGGCGTACATTCGCACACTGAAAAAATAACGGCGGACATCGCATTGAGACTTGAAGGAAGTTGCCCAAGGCAGCGGATAGACCGCAGCGACAGTGAAAGTGTCTGTGTTCAAGGGAATGAGGAATATGGCTGGTGCGAAAGAAAGGTTTCCGTGAAAGAATGATTCCGGAGACCGGGCAGCCGAGATGAATAATGTTCTCGGCTAAAAACATCTACGGTAAATAGCCGAGGAAAAACTACGTTATTTCCCGTATAGACCTTCCGATCACCTGAGATTAGAGTCGTTTCTGTGAGCGTTGAATCCTGGAATTCACCCCAAGCAGAGACGGTTATGCCAAATGTAAACCTGCCCTTCGTTAGCCTTAGCCATTGGCGCGACCTCTATGTGTCGGCATTGTTCGAGACCGACAGAACCCGGCTGCCGCAGCGAATCGCCGAGGCGGAACGCGCCATCGTAGCCCGAGCACGAGAGCTGTTTTCCGCCGGGACCGATACAATCGAGGAAGACCAGGCGCTAGACGACGCCCTATATTCGTTGCGCGCCTTACAGAGCTGCGTTGAACTAAGGGCAATGGCGCACCCAGAATCTTCCTGCGATTCCACTCAGTGGATGGCGGATTAAAAACGGCGGAAGCGTGTCGAAGTGCCGATTTAGTCTGCAGTGTCCAATTGCTTTCGTGCTAAATACCAATCGGTGATTTCGAGGCCGTCGCCACCTGCAGCACGCTCCTCAGCGTCTGCCTGTGTGGTCGGTGGAGGAACGATCACCGCATCGCCAAGACGCCAGTTGGCAGGAGTGGCGACATGATTTGAGTCGCCCGTCTGCAGCGCATCCACCACCCGCAGAAGCTCGTCGATATTGCGTCCGCAAGCAACCGGATAATAAAGGAGAGCGCGAATCGTTTGTGCGGGATCGATGAAGAGAACCGCACGTACCGTCGTGGTGTCGCTGGCTGCATCGTGCAGCATTCCAAACAAGCGAGCGACTTTCCGGTCGGGGTCCGCAATGACTGGAAAAGGAATTTTGATTCCACTGGTCTCTTCGATATTCCGAATCCAGGCGATGTGAGAAAAAACGCTGTCCACTGAACAACCCATCAGTTGCACCTTGCGTTTCTCAAATTCGTCATTGCGGCGCGCGAATTCGATGAATTCCGTGGTGCAAACCGGCAGAAAATCCCCGGGATGGGAAAAGAGCACAATCCACTTGCCCTTGGAGGTGTAATCGCTGAGGCGGAGAACGCCCTGCGTGGAGTTGGACTCAAAATCCGGCGCAGGCTCGCCAATTCGGGGAATGCGAGGCACAGTCACCGCAACCATTTCGGTGCTCACGGGGCAATCTCCTTGGCGCGATCCAGTGGCGGGTGCATGCCTACTTGGCGCAAGCTGGATGGCCGCAATCGCACGCGATTTCCGCTTCGCTTGACCCTGTTTCCTCGCAAAGCTGGCTGCGATATTTCTCCCCCGCCGGTGGGACGCAAATGCACGGCAAGTGTACACACTTGTCGAATTTATTGGTCGTAGCCATTACTACTCCTTAGCAATTTCTTGATGCGCCACGGGTCGAAGCTCTTCACTGCGTCTTTAGAAGTACGCGAACCCATTAAGACTGGGCATAGGTATGGCAGGGCATATCGAGACAGAAATGGCTGTATGTCCAAAGCATGGCATCGGTTCTTGTAGAGTGTCATTTCATCCAACCGACCGCCTTCGCCCGACATCAAAACGCTGCACAGTTGGGGCGGGCGATGGAATTCTGGACATAATGGCCTGCGTATTTACAGCTTCCCGACACAAGGAGATGAAAATGGCGGTAGATGCGAACTCGTCGGTTGAGCTTGCCATTCGCGGAGCGGGAGACTTCCCTTGCTGAATCACACCGCGCCAACCGTGTGGCCTGGAAAACCTTATCCGCTGGGAGCAACTTGGGACGGCGAAGGGGTGAATTTTGCGATCTTTTCCGAACATGCGGAGAAGGTCGAGCTCTGTCTATTCGACAACAGCGGCCGCCGCCAGACTCACTGCCTCAGCCTTCGCGAGCAAACGGATCAGGTCTGGCATTGCTACCTGCCGGAAGCTCGTCCCGGCATGCTTTATGGCTATCGCGTCTACGGTCCCTATGAACCCGCGAACGGGCTGCGCTTTAATCCCCACAAACTTCTTCTGGATCCTTACGCGAAGCAGATACATGGTGACATGAAATGGAGTGATTCACATTTCGGTTACCGGATTGGGCACAAACAGGAAGATCTGTCGTTTGACCGCAGAGACAGTGCCCCCGGCATGATGAAAGGTGTGATCGTCGATCCCTCGTTTACGTGGGGGGCTGACCGGCCGCCGCGCATCCCCTGGCATCAGAGCGTGATCTACGAGATGCACGTGAAGGGCTTTACAAAGTGTCATCCTGATGTTCCGCCGCCTCTGCGGGGAACTTATGCAGGGTTAGCCACCGCCCCGGTGATCGATTACTTCAAACGGCTTGGCATCACAGCAGTTGAGTTAATGCCGGTTCACACGTTTGTAGATGACCGCCGGTTAGTGGAACAAGGTTTGCGCAATTATTGGGGATACAACACGATTGGTTTCTTTGCTCCTGAACCCCGCTACTCGGCAACCGGAACAATTAACGAATTTAAGACGATGGTGAAGACCCTGCACTCGGCGGGAATCGAAGTTATTCTCGATGTAGTTTATAACCACACTGCCGAAGGCAATCAGCTTGGCCCAACCTTGTCCTTCCGTGGAATCGACAACCCGGTTTACTACCGCCCCGTAATCGACAATCCACGCTATTACATGGATTACACCGGGACCGGCAATACGCTGAACATGAGGCATCCACGTGTGTTGCAGCTTATTATGGACAGCCTTCGCTACTGGGTTACCGAGATGCACGTAGACGGCTTTCGCTTCGATCTGGCGGCAACCCTAGCACGGGAGTTACACGAGGTTGATCGGCTCGGGGCTTTTCTCGACATCATCCACCAGGATCCGCTGTTGTCTCAAGTGAAACTGATCGCTGAGCCTTGGGATTTAGGTGAGGGCGGTTATCAAGTCGGTAAGTTTCCAGTTGGGTGGGCGGAGTGGAACGATCGTTACCGGGATGCCGTTCGATCTTACTGGAAAGGAGATGGTGGGCAGATTGGTGAGTTGGCCTATCGTATCACCGGCTCAAGCGACTTATATGCTCGTAGTGGCCGCCGGCCCTACGCGAGCATTAACTTTGTTACCGCTCATGATGGCTTCACCCTGCAGGATTTAGTTAGTTATAACCAGAAGCACAACGAAGCCAATGGCGAGGACAATCGCGACGGTACCGACAACAATCGCAGCTGGAATTGCGGGGTCGAGGGGCCAACAGACGATCCTGTTATAAAAGCACTGCGAAATCAACAGAAGCGCAATTTTCTGGCAACGCTTTTCTTGTCGCAGGGAGTGCCCATGCTGCTCGCCGGCGACGCAATCGGCCACTCTCAGAATGGGAACAACAACGCCTATTGCCAGGATAACGAGATCAGCTGGATCGATTGGAGCGAAGGTTCGGCAGATATGGATTTGCTGTCCTTTGTCGGGCGGCTGATTAGTTTGCGCAAGAATCATCCTGTGTTTCGTCGAAGAAAGTTTTTTCAGGGGCGCGCGATTAAAGGGGAGGGAGTAAAAGATATCCTGTGGCTGATGCCTGACGGTCGAGAGATGACGGACGAGGAATGGAGACAGCAGTCCGTTCAGATATTGGGAATGTTTCTTTCTGGGGAAGGCCTCGGAGAGCAGGACGAACGAGCCCAGCCGATTACCGATCAGAACTTCCTTCTGTTAATGAATGCGCACCATGAGTCAGTCCCTTTTTTGCTTCCGACGGTAGCCTCCGGGATGGGATGGTTAGCGTTGGTCGATACTTCCTGTCAGACGACGCGCGGTTTTCCGTCACTCTACGACGCCGGGTCGAGTTATCCGCTGCAGGCGCGGTCCTTAGTTGTGCTGCAGGAACGTCAAAAAAATGGAGTGCGCGCCAAGGACCGAAGGCATGAAACGTAAACATGCGATGCCGTTTGGGGCCGAATGCCGCGAAGACGGTTCCGTTCGCTTTCGGCTTTGGGCGCCTAAGTTGCAGCGTGTCGAGGCCGTGCTCGAGGATAACAATTCGCGGACGCTATCGCTGGTTCGTCATGACGAGGGCTGGTTTGAACTCGTGACGCGCGAAGCATGCGAGGGCACACGTTACAGCTTTCAGGTTGACAAGCAACTGAAAGTGCCAGATCCAGCTTCTCGATTTCAGCCCTTCGATGTGGGCGGGCCCAGTGAAGTAGTCAACCCTTCGTCATTCGACTGGCAGGACGCAGAGTGGCGCGGCCTGGCTTGGGAAGAAGCTGTTATCTACGAACTACACGTGGGCACGTTTACACCAGAGGGAACTTTCGCCGCGGTTCAGCAGAAACTCGATTACCTCGCGGAGCTGGGAATCACCGCTCTCGAACTCATGCCATTATCCGATTTTTCTGGAAAGCGAAATTGGGGCTACGACGGCGTTTTGCCGTTCGCACCCGACAGCTCTTACGGCACTCCGGAAGATCTTAAGAGCTTGATCCAAGCAGCCCACCAAAAAGGACTGATGGTGTTTCTCGATGTCGTCTACAACCACTTTGGTCCTGAGGGGAACTACCTGCGCGAGTACTCTCCGGAATTCTTTACCGATCGTCATCGAACTCCCTGGGGCGATGCGATTAACTTCGATGGACGCGGGAGTCGAGTGGTCCGCGACTTCTTCATCCACAATGCGCTTTATTGGTTGGAGGAGTATCACTTCGACGGCTTGCGTCTTGATGCGGTGCACGCGATCGTCGATGATTCCGTTCCAGACATTCTGACCGAGCTTGCTGAAACTGTAAGAAAAACGTTCGGAAACACGCGACACGTCCATCTTGTTCTCGAGAACTATGATAACGCGGCTCGATATCTCGATCGAGATAGCCAAGATCGCGCTCGTCTGTATGATGGGCAGTGGAATGACGATATCCACCATGTTCTTCACGTCCTGACCACGGGAGAAAGTGACGGCTATTACTCCGACTCTTCGCAACAGCCTATTCAATACTTGGGTCGCTGCCTTACTGAGGGCTTCGCTTTCCAGGGCGATCGATCGGAGTATCACCAAGCTGTCCGGGGCGAGATAAGTAGCCACTTGCCGCCGACGGCATTTGTTTCATTTTTGCAGAACCACGACCAGGTGGGGAACCGGGCCTTCGGAGAGCGCATCACTTCAATTGCGGACGAGCAGGCTGTGAAAGCTGCTATGGCCATTCTGCTGTTGGCGCCTTCCCCTCCTCTTTTGTTTATGGGGGAAGAGTTTGTCGCGAGAACGCCGTTTTTATTTTTTTGTGATTTTGACGGCAAGCTTGCGGAAGATGTGACACAAGGAAGGCGCGCTGAGTTCGCGGGCTTCCGCCAGTTCCGTTCGCAACAGATGCGCGAGCGGATTCCAGACCCGAATGATGAGCAGACGTTCATCCGTTCGAAGATTGATTGGCAAAGTCTCGAGGCAAAGCAGAACCAGAAACGGCTGCACTTCTACCGTGATCTGCTCGCGTTGCGCAAGAAAGAGATCGTCCCTCTACTGCGCTGCAGAAAAATCCGAGCGGCTTTTCGCATCTACGGGAAGGGAGGCATTGCCGTGGAGTGGCGTCTGGGTGACACGGTGCTATCGTTGGTGGCGAATATAAGTTCGGCTGCAGCGATTGCAGTACCGCGTCCATGTGGCCGTGGTATCTATGTCGGCTCATCTGACCTATGCGTCGACAGCGATCGTGGGCAAAAGCACATCGAGATGCCTGCCTGGTCAGTGGCGTGGTTCCTTTGTCCATGAAGGCGAATCGCATTCCGCTGGCGACCTACCGACTGCAATTTAGTCGTGACTTCACTTTCGCCCAGGCTGCTGATCTTGTGCCTTATCTTTCAAGCCTTGGTATCTCACATGTTTACGCTTCTCCATATCTCTTGGCGCGGCCGGGCAGCACTCACGGCTACGACATCATCGACCACAGTCGGCTGAATCCGGAAGTCGGTACCGATGCAGAGTATGAACACCTAGTAGATGAACTACACAAACATGGCATGGGACAGATACTTGATATCGTTCCCAATCACATGGGAGTGATGGGCAGTGACAACGTGTGGTGGATTGATGTTCTGGAAAATGGAGAATCTTCCAACTATGCGGATTTTTTCGACATCGACTGGCAGCCATTGAAAGAGGAGTTGGACAATAAGATCCTAGTACCTGTCTTAGGCGATCAGTACGGCAAAGTGCTCGATGCGGGAGAGTTAAAACTTACTTACGACAAAGGCAAAGGGGAATTCAGCATCTTCTTTTTCCGGCATAGGTTTCCGGTGGATCCCAGCGAATATCCCCGCATCCTTTCCCGAGGCCTCACTCATCTTGAGCAAGTGCTGGGAGCGCAGCACGATCAACTATTGGAGTTTCAAAGCCTGATTGCTGCGTTTATCCACTTGCCGGGCCGCAGCGAGATGTCGCCTGAGAAACGTGCAGAACGCGCGCGCGACAAAGAAATTCATAAGCGTCGCCTGCAAGCGCTCGGTGCTAGTTCTACAGCGGTTGCAGAATCCATCGAGATGAGCATTCGTGAAATCAACGGCACACCAGGCGATTCCGCAAGTTTCAACGATCTCCACGATTTGATTAAAGCGCAGGCTTACCGGCTCGCTTATTGGCGAGTGGCGGCCGACGATATCAACTACCGCAGGTTTTTTGACATCAACGATTTGGCTGGATTGTGCACGGAGAAAAGGCAGGTTTTCGATGTAACTCATCGCTTAGTGTTGGACTTGGTCCAGCAAGGTAAGGTCAACGGACTACGCATCGATCATCCCGACGGACTGTATGATCCGGCTCAATATCTTGCCCGTTTACAAGGCGCGTCAGATGAGCAATCGCGAAGCAAAAAGCGCGGTGCAGACTCTGTCTACATCGTGGTCGAGAAAATACTCATCGGAGATGAGCGATTGCCGGATGACTGGCCGGTTGATGGAACAACCGGCTACGACTTTCTTAACTTAGTGAACGGGCTGTTTGTCGATCCGACATCTCTCGACCGGATGACTCGCAGTTACCGAGCCTTCATAAAACGACCGATCAATTTTGACAACCAACTTTATCGGAGCAAGAAGATTGTGATGCATGCGGCGTTGGCGAGTGAATTGAATGTATTGGCCAATGCGCTCAGCCGCATTGCTCTTTCCGATCGTCATACTTGCGATTTCACAGTGAACGGATTGCGAGACGCCATCAGCAAAATCGTTGCTTGCTTTCCTGTTTACCGTACCTACATCTCCGGCAACCAAATGTCTGCGACTGACCGGGCAAACATCGAACGGGCGGTGACGTGCGCCAAGAAGGAGAGCCCTGGCGCTGACGCGACCGTGTTCGACTTCACTCGACATGTGCTGCTTGCACCGGCCGATGCGGGTGAGATCAATTCGTTCCAGAGCGCGGCGATTCGGTTTGCCATGAAATTCCAGCAGTTCACCAGCCCGGTCATGGCGAAGAGTATGGAGGACACATCGTTTTATCGCTACCACCGCCTGAGTTCTCTGAATGAAGTAGGAGGGGATCCACAAAGATTCGGAATCCCGGCAGAAATGTTCCACGGGAAAGTCCAGGAGCGCGTGAGCCATTGGCCGCACAGCATGCTCGCCACATCGACTCATGACACCAAGCGCTCTGAGGATGTACGGGCGCGCATCAATGTGCTTTCTGAAATTCCGGCGGTTTGGGGCAGGAAGGTTCGCCGGTGGAGGGATCTGAATGCCGCCAAGAAGGTGGATATAGACAGCACCTCCGCACCGTCGCTGAATGACGAATACCTTCTATATCAAACTCTGCTCGGTGCGTGGCCCGCGGATGAAGCCGAAGCGAGGCAACCGGTCTTCTGCCGTCGAGTTACGGAGTACATGGTCAAGGCCGTCAGAGAGGCGAAAGAGAAGACCAGCTGGGCAAACCCGAATGCCCCATACGAGGAAGCCGTGCGCAACTTCGTCGAGGCAGTTCTCACGTTTAACGATGATAATCAATTTCTTACCGATTTCTTGCCCTTTCAAAAAGACATCGCAAAACTGGGCATGCTCAACAGTCTGTCACAGACGTTGCTCAAGCTTACGTGTCCCGGGGTTCCCGACATATACCAGGGCAGTGAACTGTGGAATCTCAGCTTGGTGGACCCGGACAGCCGACGCGCAGTGGACTATGAATGTCGCCAAAATGTTCTGCGCGAATTGCAGCTCTTGGACTCGAAGTCCTGTAGCTGCCGGGCGTCGAACATTGCGGCGTTGGCGGAAAATATGGCCGATGGCCGGATCAAGTTGTATTTGACATGGAAGGCATTAAGTTGCAGAAAGCAGCATGCTGCTCTTTTTCAGGAGGGGGAATATGTCCCTTTGAAAGTCGTGGGTGGTAAGGCCGACCATCTAGTTGCTTTTGCGCGGCAGCACGCCGGGCTTACTGCAATTGTGGCTGCTCCGCATCTGTGGGCTCGGTTGCTTGCGGACCCCAAGGCGTCCCCGTTGGACGCCACAGTTTGGAAGGACACGCTCTTGGAACTTCCCTCGAATTGTTCGTCGCGAACCTTTCACAATGAATTTACTTCAGACACCGTTTCGGTTGAGGAGTCT
>Ga0210391_10000356_pt1 | contig 51376 bp, 43 predicted proteins | sample IncBWC12OmetaG_FD_160573 | JGI IMG/M metagenome (GOLD analysis project Ga0210391, IMG submission 160573) | Forest soil microbial communities from Barre Woods Harvard Forest LTER site, Petersham, Massachusetts, United States - Inc-BW-C-12-O ...
AACGCGGTACTGTTTACCGCCCGTGGCAATCACGGCATACATATAAGCCACTCCGAGAGCGGCCTAACGGGGCCGCAAAAGAGCCGCGAATTGTACGGGTTGGTGGCCCCAAGGTCAAACCAGACCCCGATCTGGGAGGCGGGAATCAGGGGTCCAACCCGCGGCGGGTGTCGCCAGTGCGTCGTACTTGCCACGGTAATCTTAGGTACCATGCCCTATTCGCTTGAGCGCTTCATGACACTAGAACAGATTCGTGGCTTGGTAAATGCTGATTTCGAGGCCGTTGACCGGGTCATCAAACAGCGATTGCACAGCCAGGTAGCGTTGGTCGACCAGGTAGCCAGTTACATTATATATGCCGGGGGCAAGCGCCTGCGCCCCCTTTTGGTGCTCCTAGCCGCCCGTGCCTGCGGCCATACCGGCGAGCGGCATGTGGATGCCGCCGCCATCATCGAGTTCATCCATACTGCCACCCTGCTGCACGACGATGTGGTCGACGGCTCGTCGCTGCGCCGCGGGCGCGAGACGGCCAACGAAGTGTTCGGCAACGCAACCAGCGTATTGGTCGGCGATTTCCTGTACTCGCGGGCCTTCCAGATGATGGTGGGGCTCGACCGCATGCGCATCATGCGGATTCTTGCGGATGCCACCAACGCCATCGCCGAGGGCGAGGTGCTTCAGCTCATGAATGCACGCGATCCGCAGACCACCGAGGCCCGCTACATCGACGTCATCCGCCGCAAGACGGCGCAATTGTTCGAGGCCGGGGCGCAAATCGCCGCGGTGTTGAGCGACGCCTCCCCTGAGATCGAGGAATCTCTGGCGCGGTATGGCCGGCACATCGGGACGGCATTCCAGTTGGTCGATGACGCGCTCGACTACCAGGCCGACGAAGCCAGCCTGGGTAAGCACCTGGGGGACGACCTGGCAGAGGGTAAGCCCACCCTCCCCTTGATCTACGCAATGCAGCATGGCAGCGACGCCCAGCGAGAGACGATCCGGCACGCCATTGAGAAGGGCGGTCTGGATAAACTCGCCGAAATCACGCGCGCCGTTGCAAGCCTCGGGGGCCTTGCGTACACTGCGCGCCTCGCTCAATGCGAGGCAGATCAGGCGCTTGCTGCGCTGGCGCCCCTACCAGAGTCCGCTTTCAAAGAAGGCTTGAGCGAACTGGCAAAGTTCGCCGTCGCACGCAAGAACTGATTTCGCAGCCGATTCGGGGTGTAGCTCAGCCTGGTAGAGCACTACGTTCGGGACGTAGGAGTCGCAGGTTCAAATCCTGTCACCCCGACCATTGATTTCATTAGAGTTTTTACACCGCAATCCGCCTGCGGTTCCAGGTCGAAAAGGCTCGCGGTTCCAAAAACGGTTCCAGTTTCAAGCCGGAAAATCACGCGAAATCTCGGTTCTTCTTGGATGTCGGCGGCCGATGAATCGATGGTTACTCGCTACGACGAGACTCCGTGCGGAAATTGCTTTCGACGCGGCCGCGATCTCAAGGACAAAGTCGATCAAGTACTCAAGGCAGTACCGAACCTTCTGAATCCTCTCAACGGTTGAATCCGTGGTCACGCGCGAACACTATTGCCTGCGCGCGGGACCAAACGCCGAGCTTGTCGAAGAGATTGGATGCATGATTGCGGACCGTTTTATCGCTGATATGCATTCGCTTGGCGATGTCCACGTTGCTTAGCCCCTCGGCTAGCAGCGCAAGCACTTGCCGTTCACGCGGCGACAGGGATGCGAACGCAGAATCAGTTGCTGCTGCGTTCGGTGGCTGGAACGATCGCACAGCGTCACAAAATCGCTGCCACGCCGGCTCTCGCTCGAGTAGAACATGATTGCTCGAATCGAGTTCGACGAACTCTGACCCTGGAATCCCGCCAGCAAGCAACCGACCTTCTGAAATCGGGACCACCTCATCATTGCGCGCATGCAGGACCAAGGTGGGCGTGCGAACCTGTGGAAGTAGTTCCTCTATATCCACCGCGGCACGCGCCTCGAAAAGGAGGGCGGCGGTCTCACCAACCGCCGACTTTAGGCAAAGATCGTTGAACCAATCCAGCTGCTCGCGGCTTCCGCCCGGAATAAACCGCGATGTGAAGACCTGCCGGAATGTGGGGTTGTCATGTCCCCACGCAACGCGGACCAACTCGATCATCGCGCGGTGCGCCGCCTCTTGCGCGGGCGTACCACGTTTGAATGCGCCGTGCGCGTAGCCCCCATACAGGATCAGACGGGCAACGCGCTCTGGATGTCGTATCGCATAACGGATGCATGCCGCCGCACCCTGTGAAATGCCCAGCAGTGTTACGGGAACAGCGGGTCGAGCGGCCTCGACGATCGATTCAAGGTCAGCCGTCCACTGATCCAGGGACAGCGTGCCAACCTTCCAATCGCTCATGCCGCATCCGCGCTCGTCGTAGCGCACGAAGCGATATTGGGCAGAAAAGAATTGGATCCAGTGCTTCCAGACCGGGCTCTCCCATTCGTATTCGAGATGCGTGAGCCAGTTGGCGGCTTTGACGACGATCGGCCCGGCACCGGATTCCGCCCATGCCAACCGCGTCCCATCTGAAGCCTTGAGATAGCGAACGTGTTGGCGAGGCCTCATCGAGTCGATACCTCCCTGAATCGGGACATTTGTCTCGGTTAACCGGCGAATTCTAGGGGCAATCGGGACAAAGCGCCGATCATTTCAGTCTTGCTTTTTCCGCCCGGTAGTCGCAATTTGCGCCAATGCATTCGGCGATCCGGGGAGAAGAATGATGAAAATCGACAGCCGGCTGATATTCAGCTTTTGCATTGCCGCAATCATGAGTGTCGGGATTGCGGCGCATGCCGACGAGACCTGCAATTCGCCCTATATGTCCGGCCTGATCAAGGGTCAGGAAGATTTCGTGCACGTGTGGACCCTCGGAGTGCCGGGCATGGGCGATGGATCGGACAAACTGGTGACCATCGATGCGAATCCCACGTCCAAGACTTACGGGAAGGTCATTCACAAGATTTCCGTCGGCGGTCGCGGTGAAGCACATCACATGGGGTTCACGGACGATCGTAAATATCTCTGGGCCGGCGGCCTCGATGACAGCAAGATCTATGTCTTCGACGTGGGCACGAGCCCATCCCATCCGAGGCTGGTCAAGACGATCGATGACTTGCCAGCGAAGAGCGGCTTCCTTGGACCGCACACGTTTTACGCACTGCCCGGCCGCATGCTAATCGGCACTCTGTCGAACGCGACGGACAAGGGGGGCGTCACCGGTATGTCGGTTTACAACAACAAGGGCGATTTCATCGCCAAGTACGACATGCCGACATCCACGATCAAGCAGATCAAGGGCGATGGCTATGGTTACGACATTGCGGTGAATCCCGCGAAGAATGCCCTTCTGACCTCGAGTTTCGCCGGCTGGAACAACTATATGCGCGATCTCGGGGAGCTCATGAAGGATCCAGAAGCCATGAAGCATTTCGGCAATACCATGGTGATGTGGAATTTAAAGACCATGCAACCGGAGCAAATCCTAGCGGTGCCGGGAGCACCGCTGGAAGTTCGCTGGGCTTTGGCTGAGGGCCAGAATTGGGCGATCACGGCCACAGCCCTCACCTCGCAATTGTGGCTCGTCAGCCGCAATGCCCAAGGAGCTTGGCAGGCGAGGGATGTCGCCACGATTGGCGATCCGGCCAAGATTCCTCTACCGGTTGATATTTCGATCACAGCCGATGCGAAGGGCTTGTGGGTAAACACCTTCATGGACGGCACGACGCATTATTTCGATCTCACCGACCCCGAACATCCGCAACAAACCTACAGCAAGCACACCGGTACCCAAGTGAACATGGTGTCGCAGAGCTGGGATGGCCGCCGCGTCTACATTACCTCGAGCTTATTGTCGAAGTGGGACAAGCAGGGCAAAGACAACGAACAGTTCCTGCGCGCATTCCATTGGGACGGTCACGAACTCACGCCGGCTTTCGAGATTGACTTCACCAAGGAGCAGCTCGGCCGTCCTCATCACATGAAGTTCACGGCGAACTCGCCTCGCGTGGCATCGCTCACGGGTGTATCCGTGCGCTGATGCGTCCGCTCGGTGCACTGGCTAATATTGTAGCGGGAGTATTGTCTCTCTCCGGCATCGCGGGTGTGGCCTGCGCCGCTATAGACCCGGGCAAGGCGACAGCGCCACGTATGGAATTCGTCCCACCGCCGGCGGGCAGCTACAAGCTTCAGAGAATCCAGCGTGTGGCGGATGCCATATTGCTCGATAGTTCAGGTCATGCAGTCAAGCTTTCGGCACTCACGCGAAGCAGAATCACTCTTCTGACTTTTTTCTATACGTACTGCGTCGATCCTTTGGGATGCCCATTTGCGCACACTACGCTCGCCGCTTTGCGCGATCGCGTAAGAGGCGACCGCACGCTCGCGAAGCGGGTGCGTTTCGTCAGCGTCAGCTTGGACCCCACCCACGACACGCCTGAAGTCATCGCGAGCTATAGCAAAGAATTTACGATCCATCCACAATTTGACTGGCGCTTCTTGACGGCGCGCCGCGTGCCGGACCTGCTGCCCGTTCTCGACGATTTCGGCCAGGACGTCAGCGTGGAAATGGATGCGAGCGGCTATGCAACCCGCACGTTGCACCACATGCTCAAAATGTTTCTAATCGACGCCCGCGGAGAGGTACGGGAAATATACACGCTCTCCTTTTTGCAGCCTCAAGTCATGTTCAACGACATCAAGACACTGGCTCTGGAAACGGGCTGATAGCTATTTGCGGTGAGATTGCCGACCCATCGTGCCAAAGCGATGAGCAGCTTCACGATTTGAACTTGCAGCAATTACGCTCGGGACGTAGGAGTCGCAGGTTCGAATCCTGTCACCCCGACCATTGATTTGAGTCCAGTTTTCGATTTTGAGATTTTGGACGCGACTGAACTCATCGATGTTGTTGGTCACGAGCGTGGCCTCGAGAGAACGCGCGTGTGCCGCGATGAAGAGATCGTTTGCGCCGATCATCTCTCCCCGCACTTTGAGCGCCGCACGGATCTGTGCATAGTGAACGGCTGCTTCGTCCGGAAAATCCAATACTTCAACGTGCCGCAGATAATCTTCGAGGGCAGCTTGATCCTGCTGCCGCCGGGGAGACACTTCGACCCCGAACAGTAGCTCGGACTTGGTGATGACGGAGATGCAGACAGCGTCGATTGGTACTTTCTGCAATCTTCTCAGAACAGCGTCATGGGAACGCTTCATGATGTAGGACGATATGTCCGTATCCAACATGTACGCCGCCATTAGAGTTCGCGCTCCTGGACCGGCAGATCGTCAGCGCCTTCCATGAATTCCTTGGAGGCGACAGGTCCTGAGGCAAGATAGGCGGACCAATCCGTCGGACGAGCGGATAGAATCACATCATTGCCCTGCCTGCGTATAAAGACTTCAGAAGTATTGAACTGAAATTCCTTCGGAAGCCGAACGGCCTGGCTCCGGTTATTCATGAAAATCTTAGCTGTCCGCTGCATGTGGCAACTCCAAAGAATTGGCCTATACATGAGTATATGCCATCGTTAAGTTGCGCATGCCGGCGTCATGGACAGCCCTATCCTAGTTGCAGCTGTACAAATGGTAACTATTTGTTTTTATTGTATTTTGCAATTCACTACCTTCGGGACCTCTTCTTCTGTAAAGCGCACGCCGTATCTCATGGCACGGAGTCGCGGTTCTGGATTCTGCGTGATGATTGCCGAGTACCTACAGTCCGAAAGTGGTGATACGCGACAGCCATAAAGGGGCTGTAAAGCTGTCCCGGCCCCGAGCACACTTTCTGATGAATTTCTCAAGTGTCGTATCGGAACTAAACTGTAAAGGGGGATGCCAATGACCGCCAAGACTGGACTAGACGCGCTACTTGCGCCGGAGCGCAGCGTACTTCTGCTTATCGATCACCAGGCGTTTCAATTCGCCAACCTGCACAGCCACGACCCGACCCTGATCATCAACAACGTCGTGGGCCTCGCGAAAGCGGCGAAGGCGTTCAAGGTCCCGACGATACTGACCACCGTCACCGCGGAGCGCGGTGGGTACCTCCTCCAGGGCATCCAGGACGTCTTTCCCACGCAGAAGCCGATCAATCGCACCTCCCTCAATTCATGGGAAGACCAGCGCGTCGTCGATGGGGTGAAGAAGACCGGGCGGAAGCAGCTCGTCATTGCAGCGCTGTGGACGGAAATCTGCCTCGCGTATCCGGTGATCCATAGCCTGGCCGATGGCTACGAGGTCTTTTTCGTCACCGACGCATCTGGCGGTGTATCACGAGAGGCGCACGATATGGCGGTTCTGCGGATGGTGCAGGCCGGGGCCGTGCCGATCACCTGGGTTGGGGTCATGAGCGAGTGGCAGCGCGACTGGGCACGCGAAGCGACGGTCCCGGCCATCGCCGAGATCACCGTTGCTCACGGTGGCGCCTCGGGTGTCGCATTCGCATGGGAGCAGCAATTGCTTAACTCCGGGCGCAAATAACCGCAATGCGCCCGGCACCAAGCTCGACCGTCAGGATGCAGAGCTCACGACGTTAGCGGCAGAAGGGCTCACCCCATGAATGGCCAAGTCACGCCCCAATTTGTGCAAGCTATCCTTGAATGGCAATGGACCTGGCCGACCGCGCGTTTCGCACTGGTTGTGTATTACTTGGTCTCCGGGCTCAGCAAGATCGCCAACTTTCGAGGCGCGATTGCGGAAATGGCGCAAGCCCGCATGCCGGCGCCCGCGGCCATGGCGCTTTTGAGCATCTTCGTTGAACTCATCGGCTCGGTGCTCGTCCTGATCGATCGCTGGGTCTGGCTCGGGGCCGGCATGCTGGGGGTCTTCACCGCCATCGGCGCGGTCACTGCCCATGCCTTCTGGACGGTGTCGCGCCGGGCGCGGACCGAGGCGATCGCTGTCTTCCTCATGCACCTTGGGCTGATCGCCGCTTTCGTGCTCTGCGCTCTCGTCACAGAACGCGAAGGGCGCGCCGCGCACGTGGCCGGGTCCAGCGCGACCCCACAGCGTCAAGTTCAAGTCGTTGGCGGATGAAGCCCGCGCCATCGCGACAATCATGGTGGTGAGTCAGCGCGAGCGAAGGGATGCGCAAGCATGATTACGAGCTCGGTCGCCATTGCAGCCTCCCCCATCGCTTCCCTTGCGGTTATTCGAGAAAACGATTCCTCGTGATCGATCATGAAAAGAATGAGAGGGACATCCTCCGGAGGCGCCACTTTGAGGAGCGACCTGAACCGCTGCGCGTACGGAAGGCAAAGCTTGGACAACCCCGCCATTGCCTCCCTCCATGGTTGGGTCGCGAAACGTTCAGCTTCTTTCGCTCCGAGGCTACGCTGAGAGGACTCTTCTACGAGGCTAATTCCGTAACGTGCGAGGAGCGGACGCAATCTGACCTTCGCTTCGGATTCGAGCTGCAAAAAGAGACCGAGCTTGTATTGTTGCTCTGGATCGGTCGTCAACTCGAGCCACCGCGAAGCCATTCCCTCGCCTTCAACCTCGGCACCGTACAGTTCCTGGATGCCTTTTAGATAGTCAGCCTGTTCCATCTTCGCCCTCCTACGAACCCGCTTAGTCCCTAGGACTCTCCCACCGGCTTAGCACAACACACGCTAGTGGCAGCTCGTACGGTGTGTCAATGCGCGATACGTTCGGCCGGACGCCCCCCCCGCGGCTACGCTGGGATTCTCGACGCAACGGGTTCTGTGGAGGGTACCGTTGGCTGGCCGCGAACCGCATATTTCTCCAGAATTAAGCGCAAGCTTTTCGGCTCGATGGGCTTCGTCAAATAATCCGTCATGCCCGCAAGCAGACAACGCTCGCGATCGCTGGCAAGCGCGTGTGCCGTCAGTGCAATCACCGGCAGGCGGCTGGCGGCCTCTCCTGCGTCGCCGGCACGTATGCATTGCGTCGCCTCGTAACCATCGAGTTCCGGCATTTGGCAGTCCATGAGGACGATATCGACCGCGGTATCTCGAAGTCGATCAAGCGCTTCAAGACCGTTACCGGCGAGCGTTACTGAAGTGCCGAGCTTCTTGAGAAGGTGGACGACCAGCATTTGATTGACAAGGTTATCTTCCACGACCAGTACTCGAAGCGCCGCGAGTGCCGCGGTCGGCGGGTCAGGGACCAGGCTGGGTGTGGCTGCCGGCCCTGCCGCACCGATCGTTTCCGCAAGGACCTCGATCAGCGCATCGCGCTTCACGGGCTTGGTCAACAGGCCGGCGCAGCCGCCGGCGAGCGCTTCGGCGCGCCCGATGGAGCCGAGAGAGGTTAGTAGAATCATGGGCGGCGTGGAGGTGCCTGTTACATTCCGTATGCGGCTCGCAAATGCCAATGCGTCATCGCCCGGTAGATCATGATCGAGCAAGATCAAGTGCGGTAGATCGTCCCGACTGGCGAGTTCGCTCCAGTCCGCGAAGGCGTCGGCGGCACTCTTGGCGAGCGTTACTCGAACACCCGCCGCTTCCAGTAGCGCCTCGAGAATGCCCCGGTTGACGGCATGGTCCTCAACCACCAACACCCGTCGGCCGGCAAACGTAGCCGGCATTACGGATGGCTGATCGTTGCCGGGATCGAGTGGAATTTCGACCCAGAACGTCGAGCCCTCGCCCAACCGGCTGTCCACGCCGACCTTACCGCCCATGGCTTCGACCAGACGCTTCGTAATCGAGAGGCCCAGTCCGGTCCCTCCAAAGCGGCGTGTCATGGACCCATCGGCCTGAGTGAAGGGCGTGAACAAACGCGCGATTTGCTCGGAGGTCATGCCAATACCGCTGTCGCGAACCTCAATCCGTATGGTATGACCGGGAGAATCGGCCGCGGCACGCGCCAAGATTCGCACGTCCCCGCGCTCCGTGAATTTGACGGCGTTGCCGAGGAGATTCAGCACGATCTGGCGGACGCGCACAGGGTCGCCGCGCCGGAAGCGCGATAGGACCGGATCGATGTCCACGAGTACTTCGACGCGTTTTTCGACGGCGCGCAGAATGACGGAGTCGACGGTCGATTCGACCAGCGCCACGAAATCGAACGCAACCGTCTCGAATTCCAAATGCCCCGCTTCGATTTTGGAGAAATCAAGCACGTCATTGACGAGACCGAGCAGACTATGTCCGCTCGAGCGGGCGATTTCCGCGAATTCGCGCTGCTGCGCGTCGAGCGGTGTGTCCAGCAGCAAGCCGGTCATACCAATGACCGCATTCAGGGGAGTGCGTATCTCGTGGCTCATGTTGGCGAGAAACTCGCTCTTGGCGCGGTTTGCAACCTCTGCCAACTGGGCCTCGAGCGAGACTCGTTCCAGCGCACTGCGGATCCGGGCGTTTTCTGCCGCCGCGGCCAAGTCGCTCTCGGCCCGCAGACGATCGCGCTCGGTGCGCTCCTTCAAACTCCGCTGCACGGTATCCAGCGATTGGAGAACACGTCCAGTCTCATCATCGACCAAGATCGTCACTTCGGATTCGTAGTTCCCGTGCTCGATCTCGGCCAGCACGGCTACGGAATGCGAGAGGGCGCGTGTGATGCTCCTGATGACCACGAAGGCGACACAGAGCAGCAGCGCGCTGGTGGTGACACCGACGGCTACCTCGATCCGAGAGGCACGATTCTTGATTTCCTGCCCTTTGGCGGCGGCCGCATCGCCGAGCTCCGCGTTGTAACGACGGTGCGCCTCGACCGCGTCGATCGAAGCGTCGAAGATGTCCTCGTTTTGAATAATCAAATCGCGGGCCTCGGCTATTCGGGACTCCTTGGCCAACTCCAGTACCTTGTCGATTAGCACGTCGTAGGCCCTGAATGCCGCTCGATCCGCGGACAACAGGCTGAGGCTTTTGGGGTCCGCATGCACGCGGTCGTATGCCGCGAAGGTCGCATCGATGTTCGCTCGAGCCTCGCGAATTTCGTAGGCCAGGATTGACATCTTCGCGATATCAGTCTGCGCGAGAATCTGCCAGGTCTTCGCTCTTTGCAATTCGGTGAGCGTGGTCAGTTCGTTGAGCACGAAGATGGACGGCACCGTAATGTCTTTGGCGTACGACGCGGAGGTGTACACGCGTCGAGTCTCGATCTGCGACGTGACCGCCAGCGCCACGATGCCGGCAATCGCCACCGCTGCGAGAAGCATCAGCTTCGTTTTTACGCTCAACGTCATTCTATCGCTCAGTAAGGCATCAAACCGGCGCGAAGTGACATTCCCAGTTCCACTTGGGCGTCCTCGGAGCATCGCGGTGACCTGTGCTGTCGCACGGCAATTGATGACTTTATCGGCGGCAACTGCGATTGCTGAATGCAGTGCCCGGAGCTGCTCGCTCCATATTGCATTGCACACGGCATCCCCAGCCGCGCCTCAGCGGCCGGCTGTCCTGTAAGCCACAGGTGCAGCGGTGGCGCAGCAACCGCAGGCGTAGGTGCCCGGCTACTGCGTCGCCGCGGAATTTGGCGCGAGCAGCGTGCTCGAGTCCGCGCTTGCCGCAGCCAACATGACGTACTTCACGACCAAACGTGCACTGTAGCCGTGCTCGCCATCCCACGATGAAAATCCCGTGCAGACCTGCTTCGTCCGGTCGGATTCGGCTCGTTCGAAGGCCTTTTCTGCGAATCGTGCGCGTCCGGCATCGTGGCCTGCGGCGACTCGACTTTCGCTCCAAGGCTGCGGTGAGTCCTCAGGACGAGCGTACAGATCCATGGCGGTCACCTCGGCCAATGCGGGCACGCTCGCGCAAAGCGTGATCTGCTGTGCTTCCTTTTCGTCGCACCCCGCTGCGGCATCGGCAACAACGGCGCGCGCGCGGCACGGCCCCACCGTTGTCGTTGCGGCGACGCCCTCGGTGTCATGGTGATCCTCCGCCGAACGCCCGCCCGAAGCATGATCGCTCAGAGCGACCCGCTCGAGTCGCGCCGCAGTTTCACTGACCTGCGCCAGCTGCGTCTGTAGCTGTGTACGCAGTGCCGCCGACTCGACGTCTGACTGCTTCACCACCAGGTACTGGGAGAATGCGAAGCCGCCCGCCGCGGCACCGACGAGGAGCAGACCTACGGCAAGTACCGGGCCGCGGCGCGATTTTTTCGTAGCCGGTACACCGCGTGCGCGCTCCGATACTTCCCTGCGCCAGCTGACGCGAAGTTGAATCAACGAGCCAATAACGGTACCCGCGGCGGCAACGGCGGCGGCGGTCACTTTGTCGTCGAGATCGAGCATGTGAATACTTCCGATAGGACTTCCCAACGGCCGTTCCCCGCTGCCGATCCTTGCCCGACTTCAAGAACGGCAACGGCGGCATGCGCGGCCAATCTATCTCTGAAAGCCGCCCCGAACTGAGAGATGGTTCCGGTTTTTCAGAGCCTCGAATCGGACTGACATACTTGTTGCTGCATCGCGTCACTGCAGCCAGCGATACCGGCTGTACCGCCGCCACCGACTACCTTTGCGACAGAGCCCCCACTGCCTACGGCCAATTTAGTGACGGACTCTGCAGTGGGCTACCGCCCAGTTGCCATAAGGTGATGCGCAGTCCCGTCACGAACGGGCCGGGATACTTGTGAGCATCATGGGCATGGCTACGTCATTTAACGCGAGCTGTCGATGACCGGGGCTAGCCTTGCGGAGATCGACCCGTTCCTCGAGCCGCAGGTCGCGCATGCGCCGACCATCCTGCTCGACCCCGCGAAGACCATCCTGCTGGACCCCGCAAAAATGGGGGTCGACACGGCGTCGAGTGCCACCCGCTTAGCCAGCGGCAGTATGCTGCTCAACCGCTTCAAGCTGCTGGAGATGATTGGCGAAGGCGGCATGAGCCGCGTCTACAAGGCGGTCGATCTGCGCAAGGTCGAAGCCGGCGCTGCCGATCCACACATCGCAATCAAGGTTCTCACGGTACCTTTTGCAAGCCCCTCGGACGCCATGGCGGTGCTGTCCCGCGAGGCCCACAGCCTTCAGAGCCTGACGCACCCGAACATCGTGCGCGTATTCGATTGCGATCGCGACAGCGACATCGTGTTCATGACCATGGAGCTGCTCTCCGGCCAGTCGTTGTTCGACAAAATGCGCGCCGCAAAGAGCGAAGGCGGCCTGCCGCGCGACACTGCGCGGCGGCTGATCAAGAGTATTGCCGATGCGCTGGAATTTGCGCACGGCAAGAACATCCTGCATGGCGATTTGAAACCGGGCAACGTCTTCATCACTCATACGGGTGAGATCAAGGTCATCGACTTTGGTCTGGCGCGCCTCATGGTTCAGCCGGGAGAAGTGCAGCCGAAAGCCGTCGCGAATGCGGCGGACCGATTGCGCGCCCTGACGCCCGCCTACGCCAGCCCCGAGATGCTGGAAAACGCGGAGCCAGACCCGCGCGACGATGTGTACGCATTGGCCTGTGTCGCCTGGAAGCTGATGACGGGCAAGCTTCCGTTCAAGGCGAAGGACCCGTCCGCAGCACGCAACGTGGCTCAATTGGCGTGTCCGCGTGAACTCTCACGGCGCGAATTTCGCGCCCTGTGCCACGCCTTGCAATTCGAGCGCGAGAAGCGCACGCCCTCGGCGCGGCAGTTTCTCCTCGAGTTCAGTGGTACCGGCAGCAAAGTCTCATCGCCCGTGGCGGCGGCCATTGCCGTCTCGATGGCGGCCCTGATTGCGGCGGCTGCCTTCTTCGCCCTGCACCCGGTCACTCGGAAAGCACACACGCCACCCGTGGCACCTACGGTCGCGACCGCGCCGATCGCGCCAGCACCGGGACAGGTATTTCGGGATTGCCCGACATGCCCGCTGATGAAGGTTTTGGCCCCAGGCGATTTCCAGCAGGGCACGCCGGCGGCCGCCGACGCCTTGGCGTTTGAGATGCCGCAGCACAAAGTCACGATCGCCCGTGCCTTTGCCGCCGGCGTCTACGACGTGACGGTGGGTGAATACTCGGAGTTTGTGGCCGCGACGGGCGTGGGCGCGAATAGTTGTGCAACGTACGACGGCGCGTGGCGAGTCAATCCCTCCGTAACCTGGAGGAACGCGATCGAGTCGCAGACCCCGTCGCACCCGGTCAGTTGCGTGTCCTGGCAAGACGCCAAGGATTATGCTGCGTGGCTGTCTCACACCACTCACCAGACGTATCGACTGCCGAGCGCCTCGGAATGGGAATATGCCGCCCGCGCCGGATCTGCCGCGCAAGTTCCCTGGACCACGCCGGCCGAGGCCTGCTCCTACGCCAACGTCGCCGACCAGACGGCCGCGCGGCATTACCTAGGTTGGAAGGTGTTGCCCTGTACAGACGAATTCGTGCAGTCGGCGCCGGTGGGTTCGTTCAAAGAAAACCGATTCGGCTTGTACGATATGCTCGGCAACGTTTTCCAGTGGACCGAGGATTGCTGGACCGATGACTACCAGGGCGCACCAACTGACGGATCGGCACAATCCGCGGGCGACTGTACCCAGCACGAATTGCGCGGCGGTTCCTGGTTCACGCAACCCGACTTCGTGCGGACTTCCTATCGGAATCGCTTCGACCGCAACTACCGCAGCACCAGCATCGGTTTCCGATTGATTCGCGAGATACCGCAATGAGGCGACTCGCGCGAATCGTGCCGAGCGCAGCGGCCCTGTTGCTGCTGACACTGCTGGCCGGGGGCCGCGTTGCGGTTGCCGCTGCGGAGAGCACCTGCGTGAACGGCGGACAGCAAAATCCGGACATCGCCGCCGGGAGGGCTGCGCTACAGCAATCGCCCACCCGGCTCGGAAAGCGCCTGGAGCTGACCAATTTGCTCGAAAAAGCAGGCTGTTACGAAGAGGCAGTCCACTTGCTGGAAGAGGGGCAAAAGTACAATCCCTTCAATCCGACTCTGCTGTTTAGTCTGCGACGCGCCCGCAATATGGTCAAAGAAGAAAACTATCTCCAGGTCGTCGATCAAGCCGAAGCGAGCGCACGACTGAATCGGAAAATAGAGCGCTGTACGCGCGAGCGTGAAGTTGCCGCTTGCGACGAGGTTTTGAGCCAACAGCCGAACAACACGAAAATACTCATCGCGAAGGGTGACGCCTTGGTGAAGGCACATCGGCCCGCAGAGGCCTCGAAAGCCTACCTGCGAGCGAGCGAGCTTGCGCCCAATAACACCGCCGTCACCGGCAAGCTGCAAGCCCTGCAGTCGCAGCGCCAAGCCTTGTTGAAACGCTGCACCGACGGTGACGGCGAGGTCGCGCTGCAGGCGTGTAAATCCGTGTTGGTAAAGGGCGCGCCCAATGAGTTCGAGATTACAGTGCGCATGGCGCTGCTGCAGCAGAGCACCAATCAGGCCTCGCAGGCGCTCGATTCATACATCGCTGCCGATTCTCTGCGCCACGGCGACAAGGGGGTTGCGCTCGCCATTCTGGCACTGCTAGAGAGCACCCAGCGCAAGGACGCGATTGCGCTGGCGGCGCGAGGTTCATCCTTGGTCACATTGGGCCGCGCTCACGAGGCGCTGACGCCGCTGCGGCAGGCGAAGGCCTTGGAACCGGAGCTGCCCGATATTGACCAGCAGATTAAAACAGCCGAGGCGCTGGTACGGACGGAATCGACAGTACACAAGGAGCGGCCAACCCAGGTCGCTGCCGTCAGCGCAGAGGCGGAAGCCATGGTGGAGCCGCAACACTTCTCAAATGTGGCGGAGGCCACCCGTTCCAACTAAAGCGCGGTGGCCAACCCAAACGTCTAGCTCTCCGGCATCAGTCCAGAAGTTCTCGAATGACTTGGCGGCCGACAGTCTCCACATTGGAGTCGTCCGCCAATGCAAGTTGCAGTACTACCCATAGCTTTTGCGGCGTTTCCGGCACATGGAGCCGGGCACCTAAGGCAATGAAGATTTCCCGAAGCTCGTTCATGGAAAGCCTCATTTCGCGGGACAATTCGCTCAAACGCCGCACCAGCCCTGAGGGCAGCGACCCCCGAACAGGGTCGAATCGCGAATAGGACTTGCGGATCTCAGCAGGGACCTCGCTGCGGTTCCGGGCGCCGCATAGATCAAAAACACATACGATGCACAGCGCTTGAAGCGCCGGTGTTTTCTTGTTTCGGCGCAAGAGATGCGTTGCCATCGCCAGGTGCACATCTCGACATAGCGCCAGATTGCCTTCAAGCGCTGTCTGCTGCGCGCGCCCCTTGAGCATTTCCCAAACCACTTCATTGTCAGTGGGCTCTCTTTCGAGCCGGTCCTGCAGCACACAGCGCTGCGTATCGAGGTCACCTTGAGTGAAAAGCCCGTCGAGCTCCGGATCCAATATCGGCGCACTCGTCGCTTTGCGGCGCTGCGAAGCCAGCGCTCTCTTCGCCCATTCGGAGCACTGCAGCAACTCTCCGGCATAACCCAGGAGCCAACCAGTCGGATCGATTCCGAGCAAGCGATCGACAAGCTCTTCCGCGTTACCCGTGGGCTGCAGACCGTGCTCGACGCACAACAACCTCAAGTCGCTCTCATCCCGACCGCGGCGCATGCGCGCTCGGGGATCGATTGGCTCGATGAGTATGCCCCGCGCCGTCAATCGGTCCAGCACCGATCGCACGGGCTCGCTGAATACCTCCTTCCAACATGGGGAGCGAGCGACTGCCTCCGCAGAATTGGGCTGTGCAAATTGCTCCAGAAGTCTGCGATACGAGGGCGAATTCAATAGTCCATCCACGTTTCCAGTGGGGATCCCGCCGTCGGTGGCTTCGGCGATGTGGCCTGGCGCTTGCGTGCCAAGACTGTGCGGAGGCTCCATCCTCCAAAGTCGAATCAGCGTTTCTTTGATCCCAGCGCTCATACAGGATTACCGGTTGATTGCGTCCATTGGCCAATACCACGACGGGACCGATCTCTTCTGTGCGGTAGCGGACAATGACTTCTCCGATTATTTGGACGATACGGCCTCTTGGCCGACGATGCGGTCGCGCCAGATCGCCAATTTCGCATCGAGGTGCATCCCAATCGCCAGTCGCTTCAGTCTCTTGACCTCCAGTGCACCAAAATCAAGATCCAAGGGTGGAGTCGACATACGACTTCGTGGTGAGCCCGACAGGTACAACCAATGAAGCAGTGCCGCCTCCGGTGTCGCGCGGCGATAGTCGACTCCGGCGACTAAGCGGTCATTCTCCGCGCCTGTTTCGAGTATGCGTTCAGGCACGCCGCGGAATACGAAAGTGCCGCCTTCAGTCTCAACTCGACCAAGTGACGGCGTCGTGTATCGCGAAGATAGAGGGACGACAGCCGTCACCCACTCTGTGTGGTTGTTCCACACACCTGAATCACCAAGCGCCGTTTGCAGAGAGATCACTGCACCCGGCCGTGGCCAAACGGCCGCTTCACAAAGCTGCGGCGGTGGCGTGATCAACCGATTGAGGAACAAGCCTCGCACGACACGCTGCAGACGGATTGCGGCCACTGCCTGCCGGATCCAGCGCTCCACGCTCGGCTTGGAGATGCCTTGGCGCACATTTCGTGCCAGCTGGATGATGGATGGGGTGTCAAGTACGCGCAGTGCGCTTGGCTCCGCGAGCAGCAATTCCAGGCGGGTTGACCAGTGAAGAGCTTTCATGAGGCCGCACTGCCAGCGGTGTTTGTCAGGCACCGCGCGAGCGTCTCCAGGAGCCGCACCTTCATGGCAAGATATTCGTCCTCGTCGATGTGTGCGCGAATCTCCGCCGGCAAAGTCGGCAGCACCTCATCCCGGAAAAGCGCCCAGCTCATTAAATCCAGCTTGTCGGCGAGTAGGTGATTGCGATACCCCGCGCCCGCGCGCGGGGTATCGACCTACCTAGTGAATGATCCGCTGCACACGGCTCAGTAGCCGGTCGGCGTTTGGCTCGAGGTGACTGTAATGCCACCGAAGACCCCGTCCGTCTGATCAGCAAAACCAGCCGTGTAGAACAGTGTGGTGAGGGGTTTGTCGGCATCGCCGTTTCCGAACACGAGTGACCACAAACCAGGGAAGGCAATTGGTTGACCACTGCTGGACATCAAGGGGCCCTCAAAGTTGGCAAGTGCGGTCCCGTTGGGAGAAAAGATGTTTATCGTTCCATCGCCAAAATTGCCGATCAGTACATCCCCTTGTAGTGCGCCGAATCCTGCCGGTGCAATCGCGATCCCCCAGGGCGCGTTGAGCGAGCCTGCCGATGCAAACTGATTGACCAAGTTGCCGCTGAAATCGAAGATGTCGACGTAACCGAGGCCGGCACCGGTCGTCTCGTCATGCTTAGCTGCATCCTGCATTGCGAAGGTGACGTACAAATTGCCATTCAGCGCGGTAATGCCGAACGGCACGAAGCCCGCAGGTAGTTTCGGATCAACGAATTTTCCCTGCATAGCAGCCGGCTTCGAAAAGTTGGCATCGAATACGTCGACTTTGTTGTTATGCAAATCGGTGGCATAGAGGTACGTTGCGCCGCCGACTGTGCCGAGCGCGAGCCCCTTGTACACCGCATGATTGGCACCGTTTGCCACTCCATCGTCGTACGCGGTAACTGCCGCCGCCCCACTGTCGTTTGCCCAGGCGGCAATGGTTCCACCCTCGCCGTCAAAAATGAACAAGGCCGACTCTTGACCCTTGGCCGTTGGAATTAAGAAACCTCCATTGCCATTGTAAACTTGGCCCGTGGGATTGGCCTGCACGCCGGCCGCCGATGCCGGAATAGCGATTCCCACATTGGCCGAGCCGGTAATCGTCTGCGTCTCAATAGCGCCGATGCCGCTGTAAAGAGTAGACACATTGCTGTTGTTGTCGGAAATCCAGAATGGAAAGCCCGGTGCAACTGCGATTCCCCAAGGATTCTGTAGGTTGGCGTCAATGTTTTTTGCGGTGGCAACCACTGCACTGCTGTTGGACACCAATGCGGTATCGGTGAATGCCGTCGCTGCTGCAGGCAAGGTCTGACTAACACCGCTGCCGCTGCTGCCGCCGCCCCCGCCGCCGCACGCGGCAACCGTAAGGGCATAAACAATGCCCAGCTGCGCCGACACTGACGCGCGGCTCGTGATACTCCGATACAAATTCATTGATGCTCTCCGATGTACCTAAAGGAAGTTGATTACCCGCATTGGTACCGGGTCACGGAGAAAAAGTTGTGTCGTGCGGAGTGACACGCGCGAAAATGACGAAATGAATTGAGTGTCTAGCCCTTGCCGGCGAAATACACGGAATAAAAGACAATGATCCTGAGTCTTACCGTGGGGCAGCCGGTTTCGGCGACGCGATCAAAACGCGGTAGCCGATTTTGAGACCCCCTGTTCGACACGCCGGTCGCAGTTCAGCGCGGTTTATCCGCTGCTTTTAATCGTTTGAATGTCATCACCCAATTAGTTTCCCAGCTCTTGCCTTCATCATCCGAGAATGTCTGTTCGAAACGCGCCGAATCCGGCGTGATGTCCATGAAAGTGTTTCGAACAAGAATCGCTCTGTCGTTAAATAGTTCCTGATCGACAAATACGCCACGACCATTTTCAAACTCCCCTATCGTGGGCACGCCCAGAATTCCCGTCTTGCCATTAGCCCAATTGAGGCTCCACTGATGAGATTGGGGATTGTAGAGACGTAGGCCAACGCCTTCGATATGACCTGCCGGACCGTCGGCCGTGAGCTCGAACAGACTGGCATGGCCACTCAAAATCTCTCGAACGACTGAAATGCCGTCATATTCGACCCAGGTATTGGAGCCAGTTAAGGGATTCTGGAGGCGCGATATGTGCGTCTTCCAAGTACCGATATTGAAGTCGAAATCGTGTTGCCCGTCTCGCGCGGTCACCCGAGGCTGAGGTCCTGTTTCTGGCAATGCCGCAGGGGGTAGCACGAGAAGCCCGAGCGCGCTCGATAGAAAAACGCTTCCTACACGCTGAAGTGATCTCATTGTTGCCCCCAAAGATTAGTCACTCAATTCGCACCACGGCCACGCAGCTCCCTCATGGGCTCCGCATTTGTGTGCCGATACTCTGACAGAACGAACGGCCTATCCTGAAGGGCCACTTTCGAATGAAATGGTTGGGCCACTTAGAAACGCGCAACAATGAGTCCCGCGATCAGGGCAATACGAGCCGCGAGCTTCATGCAGTCAGCGAACCGTCTAAAATCGCTGCGAGGTGGCGCCGATACGCCTCTTGAGCAAGAAGTAGCGCACTGTGATGACAATCGCGAAAATTGGCGTACATACGCTGGACGCCACGAGAATCGGAACCAGCCAGCCGAGCCAGGTGAATGGCGCGAGCAGGAACAACATATCATCGGGATGAAAGCGTTTGACGCCCTTGAAGTCGAACGCTTTCACACCGGGCGCGCTAAGCCTCTCCAACAATTCAGAGCTCCACATGACGAGCAGCATTGAGCCGCAGGCAAGGACCCCAAGCGGCGCCGCGTACTCGCCAAGCGGACTGTGGCGCAGACCGATGCCGGCACCCAGGAACCAAAAGGAGTCCAGGATCATATCCGAGTAGAAATCCAGTACCTTGCCGCTGTCGCTACGCAGATCCGCCATTCGAGCCAGTTCGCCATCGGCTCGGTCAAGCAGGCAGCTGACGACCCACAGGATGCCGCTCCACACAGCGGTGTTGCGGCTTCCCACCGAAAGCAATGCGCAGGCTGCGAGACCGGTCAACAACCGCAACCCCGTCAAGTGATTCGGCCGCACCCAAGTCGCGATCAAAGGCCGGACGAAGATCCGTGCGAAGGCGTGAGCGTAGGTCTGATAGAAGACAGCATCGTTCCGGGGTTGGTTGTTCACGCTGAGTTCCCTTGGACCGGCGCGGCTAGACACGGAAGCGATACGCCACGCCGGGCAGGCGCTCGATATCGGGCGGGAAACTCGCGCGCTTGTCCGCATAATAGGAGACCCGATGGTCTCCGTCCGATGCACGGTTGTAGGTCACATAAAGAACACGCCGCTGGTTAGCGGTCAGATTAGGTGCGGATGCGTGAGGAACAAAACTGTCGAAGAACACGACATCGCCGGGTCCTGTGGGGACCGGCACCAGTTCGAAGCCGGTCATCTCGGAGGCAGTGAGCGGCTCCCACTCTCGGCCAATCAGTCCGAATTGGCGGGGACAGTTCGCTATTTCCAAGCAGCCATTCTCAAGCGTCGCCGGATCGATCGATACCAATGCGGTGACGAACAGCGGTGCGTAGCGAGACCATCCTGCCTGTTGATCCTGATGCGGCTCGAAACCCGCGCCGCCTGACTTTTTTAAATTGATCTTTTCCTTGAACAGAACCGCTGGGCCGCCGAGCAGTTGCTCGACTGCCGACGCCAATCGACCGCCGCGAATGAGTTTGTCGAAACCAAGGTGATATGGGCAAAAATTCTCAACCCGCTGCAAGACGCGATCCTGTGCTTCAAAAAGGCTCGGTTCGCGATAGATCATCTGGTTGCCCGCCACCTCGGGCAACTCGCATACCTCGTCCGCGAATCGCACCAACTGGTCGGTCTGTGCGGCAGAGAAGAAGCCCGGGACGGCGGCCCATCCTTTAAGCGCATATTGCTCGAGCACTGGGCTGCCGAGTTCCACGCGACTTCTCCCCATTCTCCCTGTTTCCTTCGGCCCCGATCGTAATCTCCTGGATCCGAGTATAGCAACTGGGCGTTTGGCTCAATCTTGATCAATCTTGATCCCCCTTGCACGATCGTGCTGTCGATTCGCCTTCCGGATGCATTGCGTACTCGCGCAGCGCGGCGATGAACTGCTCGCCGTACCGAGCGAGCTTCGCCTGGCCTACGCCCGGCAGGGTCGCAAATTGGTCGAGATCGAGCGGCATCTGTTCCGCCATCTCACGCAGCGTGGAATCATGAAAAATGACATACGGTGGCAAGCCGCTCTCATCCGCCAGCCGCTTGCGCAGCGCCCGCAAGCGCTCGAACAGCGAACCATCCGTGCTCGATGCGCGCGTGCCATCTTGAGACCGGCTCGCTGTCTTCATCACACCCGCAATGCTCACGGGGCGTTCGCCGCGCAGCACCGGCCAGCTTTGCTGGTTGAGCAACAACACTGAATAGCCGTCCTGCGCTTCACTGATCAGACCTTGATGCAATAGAGCGCGCGCGAGGTTGCGCCATTCGTTGACCCGGCGATGTTTGCCGATCCCGTATACACTTAACGCGTCATGACCGGCCGAGAGCACGCGTTCGGTTCTGGCGCCGCGAAGAATGTCGATGATATAGGCCGCGCCGAAGCGTTGATGGCGCTGAGCCAATCGTGCAACGCACGACAGGAACTGCCTCGCCTCCACGCTCCAGTCCTCGATGGTCCGCGGTTCGCGGCAGTTATCACATGCTCCGCACGGGCCGGAGAACGATTCACCGAAGTAACGCAATTGCACCGCGCGACGGCATTCGGTCGAGTCCGCGAATTGCAGCACCTGACGCAACTGCTGACGGGCGATTCGCTGCTCGTTCTCCAAAGGTTCACCGGCCGCGTCCACCTTCTGCTGGATCAGGAACTCGGCGGTGCGGATGTCGGCGCCGCCGAAGAACAACGTGCAGTCGGCCGGATCGCCGTCACGGCCCGCCCGGCCTGATTCTTGGTAATAGCCCTCCAGGGTGCGGGGCAAATCGTAATGCACAACCCAGCGCACGTCCGGCTTGTCGATACCCATGCCGAACGCAATCGTCGCGACGATGACCTGCAAATCGTCGCGAATGAAGGCATCCTGGGTATCGCGGCGGGTGATGGAGTCGAGTCCCGCGTGATAAGGCGCAGCGCGGATTCCTTCTCTATGCAGCTTGGAAGCCAGTTCATCGACGCGTCGCCTCGATAGGCAGTAGACGATGCCGGCACCGCCCTTGTTTGCCAGCGCCAGCAACTGGCGGTAGGAGGTCTTGTCCTTGGGGCGTACGCGATAGAAAAGATTTGGCCGATTGAAACTTGCCACATGCACGGCCGGATCGCGCAGCTCTAATTGCGCGATGATGTCGGTGCGTACGCGCGCCGTCGCGGTCGCGGTGAAGGCGAGCAGCGGCACTTCCGGATGGCGCCGTCGCAGCCGGGCGAGCTGACGGTACTCGGTTCGGAAGTCATGTCCCCATTCCGATACGCAGTGCGCCTCATCGATGACGAAGGCGTTGACGCCGATTCCCGAGTGCAGACGGTTCAGGGGACCGTCGAGAAATTCCTGCAGCAGCAACCGTTCCGGTGCGAGATAGAGGAGTTTGTATTCGCCGCGCAGCAGCGCCTGGGTTCGCCGTTGGATGTCGGCGGCGTCGAGGCTTGAATTGATGAAGGCCGCGGGAATACCGTTGTTCTCCAGCTGGCGGACTTGGTCCTGCATGAGGGCGATCAGGGGAGACACGACTAGCGTCACGCCCGGCTGCAACAGCGCCGGGAGTTGAAAGCAGAGCGATTTTCCGCCGCCGGTGGGCATCAGCGCGAGCACGTCGCGCCGCGATAGCACGTCGCGCACGATCGCTTCCTGGCCCGGGCGGAAGCCATCGAACCCGAAGCAGCCCTTGAGGGCCGCCGTCAGCTGCCCAGGTGCCGCATCCGGGGTCGCATGTTTAGCCCAGTGATGAGGTGAGTCAATTATGGACACGTACTCAGCGCAGTTTGAAACCCGCCGCGCCGAATGTCACTCCGACTAATCATGGCCTTCAGCGAGTTTTGGATGGACAGCAAGTCTCTCGGGTCCTACTTCTTCCGCATGACCACCAGCAACTTCATCCACTGCTTGCCCACGGAAGCGCACTTATCCTGTGTGTAAAACGACTCGTTTTCTGAAATCTCCTTCTTCATCATGTTCCAGCCGTCCTGCACATACACCGATTGATCCGCGCCCTGGTTCGTCGTCCACGTTTTCTCCATGAACGCCTTCGCAATCTCCTCGGCACTTTGATCGCCCTTGGGTAGAAAACCCTTCTTCACGCACAGATCGTACTGTGAAGCCGTCCCGCCGAAAAAAATCCCGAACTGCCTGGCCTGCGCCTGCGCCGAAGTATTCGTCGTCGGCGCCGACGCGTCATTGGCATGCACCAACCCACCTGCCGGCACCATGAGCGCGAAGAAGGCGAGCTTCTTCATTCCATACCATTTGCAATTCTCAGTTGCCATTCCCGTCCCCTCCTCATGTATTGAACTCCGCCGAGGCCTTAGCGCTGCGACGTCAAAACGCCGCGGCGGTCGAATTTCAACCTCAATGTTTGAGTGATCTTATCGCGCTGGGAGCCGGGCACACCTGCCGTGTTGGCATAGCGCGGCCATTCTTTAACCGTGTTCATCACTTCGGCGAGGATGGCGTCAGCTCTTCCACGCTTGAGTCCCGCCACTTGCGCGACCGCATTGAAATCCCCCCGGTTGAAGTCGTCAGTCTTGCCGTTGAGCGTCATTTGGTGGTGGTTTGTCCATAGGCCAGTCGGGTTATACGCGAAGGTCACGTCAAACGCGGGTGAAAGTGACCAGGCCCCAGTCTTGTCCATCAGAAACGCGATATTTTTCACGTGATCGTCCTGGTTGCGGGCGACAACGTTGAAGATCATCCGATGAAACTGTTGTTCGCGGGCACGCATTGGGAGCCCCAAACGTTTGATCACGTCGAAGGCCTGCTCGTACGAGTAAGCGCCGGCGGAATTGAAATCGAAGTGGGCGAGCGCAGCCAGGGACTGCATATGCAACTTGCCGCCATCATTCAGACGATCGAACCGTCGCGTCATAAAATGGCGCCGGCCGCCCTCTTCCAACAGACGACATTCAGACATCTCGATACGGGCATCGGCGGCCATGAGCGCGTATGCATACTCGATGACCGTATACCCTTTGGGGTCCTCGAGCTCTTTGTCCTTGTTTGCGCTGACCCCGTCGAACTTCAGCAACCAGTAGTCGAAGCCGGCGGGGGCCTTCACCTGCCCCGAGCGCACCTCGTGCGTGTCTCGGTTCCACGCGACGATGGCCTTCGCCCGCGCACCGCCGGCGGAGGTGCCCACCCGCAGCAACTCCTGCAAACCATCGTGCCGCCGACCAGGGGCAAATGACAATTGGAGTGAGGCGCGATGCGTGAGCACCTGAGAGGCGAGTTTGACCAGCTCGTCCACCTGCACCTTGGCCGAGCGTCTCAGCGGCGGCCCCTTTGCGGGCGCAAACTCAAGGGCACCCATTCCGCGAACTCCGATGTAGCAGAGCCGCTCAATTGCGTTGAAGTTCTCCGGCCGTCTGCCCTGAGTGGCGAGCCACGCATCGATCAGTGCATTGCCGAATTTATCGGGCAGTGAATCGGCGAGCAGGCCCGGCAGGCCGTGAAAAGACACCTGCGGTAGGGAAGGAAACTGATAAACCCGTCGTGACGGCGGCATGGTGATTGGCGAGAGTTCAATGCCACTGCCGAGAAAAGCGGGGTCATATTGGAATGCGGCAATACGGGCCCCTTCCTCAAGGGAGACCGCTCCGATCGTTCGGCCCCACAGCCGCACTTCCGCCACGGTGGCCACACGCTACTCCCGCCACTTCCAGGATGGAGCCGGATTGGGTGCCGCCGTCCTATCGGGCGACTGCCGCGAATGCCCCACCCGCTTGCGCGTGCGACCTCGGCCCTTGAGGAGCATGAGGGGGCTTTGCGGCAGATCGGTTACTAACTGATCCAGCGCCTCCAGGAGTTTCAGTACCCGCAGAACACGCAGCAGCATGACAAAGTCAGTGCTGTGGCCCGCCTCGATCCGCTCCACCGTGCGCTTAGAGATGCCGGCTTCCTCGGCCAGTTGGGCTTGCGTCAAACCCGCATCGATTCGGCGACGTTCCAGACGGTCGCCGATCTCATGCAGAACCGCCATATCGGTCAGCTCAGATGTGATCCTCATAGCAACTCGTCTATATGGGCGATTTCAATGGATCCAAAGCTACGTATTCGTCTCATGAGACGAATATTACCATACTACGCATGGTAATGAAACTCGTCTGTTATGACGATTTACAACGATATTTGCCACTTATTCGCCTATTTGGGCGAGTATCAGAAATCTAGGCCTCGAGCACACCCACAATGTGGGGGGCTGCTTGCGCTGGCATAGGCGTCCGCCTACGCAACAATCGGCCAACCGATGACGCCGAATTGGTGGGCGCGGCGCAAGGGCTCGAGGTCGGTCTTGCGCTAGCATTTTCCACATGCCGTTTTTTAGCAATAACAAGAATCCTTCCATTCACTACTTGATACGCGGACAAGGCGAACCCCTGTTACTCATTCATGGACTCGGCGGCAGCGGGGCCGACTGGGCATTGCAGGTGGTCGCGCTCGAAAAACGCTTTCTGGTCATCGTCCCGGATCTGCCGGGGAGCGGACGCAGTCCACCTCCTCGGGATGAGTACACCATCGAGGGGTTTGCAGCGGCGCTGTGGTCTTTGCTGGATCACCTTGGAATATCGCGGACCAACATCGTCGGTTTCTCCATGGGCGGCGCCGTCGCCCTGGAAATGGCGGCGCGCCGCCCGTCGCACGTACCGCGCCTTGGACTGATCAACAGCCTGGCGACCTATCGGCCGGACGATTGGCACAAATGGCTCGAAGTGCACGTGTCGGAAAAGCTGGTGCGGCTGCTGGGTATGCGGCGCGCCGCGTGGCTGCTTGCCCTCAGATTGTTTCCGGAACCCTGGCAGCGCGCCATACGCAGGCACGCAGCCGCCGTGGTCGGCGCAGTCCCCGCCAGTTCCTATCTCGGCATGGGACTAGCGCTGGCGCGGTGGGCCATCATCGATCGGCTGGGCCGGCTGAAGAGCCGCATTTTGCTGATTGCGGCCGAACACGATTTCACACCACTCGCAGAAAAACGCGAGCTGGCGGCACGGCTCAAGGCCGACATCGTCGTGGTGCGTGGCTCACGCCACGGCACGCCGTTCGACTCCGTGGAAGCGACCAACGCGAGTCTGCTCGCCTTGCTGACCGATCAACCGCTGCCGCCTCAGACACGCTGGGTCCGCGACACGCCCGCGCGCGCGCAGGCACTGTCGCTCCGCGGCAGCATCGCCGAGGATCGAATGTCCGGTGCCTGACCCGGCGCCGGCAGGCGCGGCTATTGCTGCGTATCATGTTCCGTCGAGTGTCCGCGCCGAACCGGTCAACGATCTGATCTTCCGCGCATCGGCAGGCGCCGCCGGAATGTAGACCACCATGCTGAGATCCGGCCGACCATCGACCGCGAATGCCGAATATTCGAATGTGATCGGTCCAAGTAGTGGATGCCGTATGTGCTTGACGCCGTCGCTGTGGCTTCGAACATCGTTGTCCCGCCAAAGTGCCTTGAACTCGGGGCTGAGCCGGCAGAGTTCATCGACAAGAGGTTCCACCTCCGCCGCCGCTCCTGCGCGTGCCGCGTCCACCCGGAACGCGCCGACCACCAGTCGCGCCACACTCTCCCAGTCGTACTGGGCAGCGCGAACGCGAGGATCAAGAAAGATGAAGCGCAGGATATTGCGCTGCCCCGGTGGCAACGATCCATAGTCGGTCAGGATCACGGTGGCCGCCCTATTCCAGGCGACGACGTCCCATGTAGCGGTCCTGATGAGAGCGGGGCTCGGCTCCAGTGCATCGAGCACGCGTTGCAGCCGTGGCGTGACGACTTCGTCCTTCCGGTAATGCACCTCAGGCGGGCGGCCTAGGCCGAGTAGGAAAAGATGCTCACGCTCCACATCCGTCAGCATCAGCGCTCGTGCAATCCGATCGAGCACGTGAGCCGAGGGCGCGCCGCCGCGTCCTTGTTCCAGCCATGTGTACCAGGTAGGACTTATATGGGCGCGCTGCGCTACTTCTTCGCGGCGCAGGCCGGGGGTGCGGCGACGATTCTGTGCGAAGCCGAACGCAGCCGGATCGAGCTTTGCACGGCAGTCCTTCAGATAGGCCCCAAGCAGGGACTCAGTCGCCATGTGCCGTCCCACCCTATTAGCCATTATACCAGGATAATCTCACTACTTTACCAGGATACTCGGAAGCCAGATACTTGTCTCACACGAAAATCAGGAGACTCTTCCATGCGCATATTTGTCACTGGAGCGACCGGTTGGGTCGGCTCGGCCGTCGTCAAGGATCTGATCGGCGCAGGTCATCACGTGCTGGGGCTGACCCGCTCCGACAAGGGGGCGAAGGCGCTCAGTGCGGCGGGCGCCGAGATCCATCGCGGCTCTCTCGCGGATATCGATAGCCTGCGCAGCGGCGCCGCTAAATCGGATGCCGTGATTCACACTGCCTTCAACCACGACTTCTCGAAATTCGCGGAGAACTGCGCGGAAGACCGGCGCGCCATCGAGGCGATCGGCGCGGTACTCGATGGCTCCGACCGTCCGCTGCTCGTGACGTCCGGTGTGGCGCTCCTCGCCCCGGGCCGTACGGCGACCGAGAATGATGCGCCACCCAACTCTCCCTCCTTTCCCCGCAAATCGGAGGAGGCCACGGCGGCGCTGGTAGAGCGCGGCGTACGGGCGTCGACGGTGCGGCTCGCGCCGTCGGTCCATGGGCACGGGGATCACGGTTTCGTGCCGCGCCTGATCGGGTTCGCGCGCGAGAAGGGCGTGTCAGCCTATATTGGCGATGGTCTCAATCGGTGGCCGGCCGTGCACCGTCTCGATGCCGCCCGCGTCTATCGGCTCGCTCTGGAGCGCGGCGCGGAGGGAGGCCACTTCCATGCCGTTGCCGAGGAGGGCGTGCCGTTCAAAGCGATCGCCGAAGTGATCGGCCGACGCCTCAACATTCCGGTTGTTTCGAAGTCGCCCGAAGAAGCGGCCGAGCACTTCGGCTGGTTCGCGATGTTCGCAGGCATAGACGCCCCGACATCGAGCGCGCGCACTCGCGCGAAGCTCGACTGGACGCCTGAACACCCTGGGCTCATCGCCGATATCGACCACCCTGCCTATTTCGCGGGAGCAGACGGAGCGCCGTAGCGTCGCTTCTCGCCGGCGCTCACATGATTGCGTTGGGCATGGGTCTCGAAATCGCGCCACATTTGTAACTCACATCGGTCAATGCCTCGTGCCAAGCTGTTTCACAATCGATGAACAGCCAACGAGTGCAACCATGACTACGACCAAAACGCCTCCCACCATGCACACGCCGCCCATCGTGTCGCCCTCGGACTGGGAGGCTGCGCGCCAGAAAATGCTCCAGAAGGAAAAGGCCCTGACGCGGGAACGCGACGCCCTGGCCGCCGAACGCCGGCGGATGCCGTGGATGGCTGTGGACAAGAATTACGAGTTCGACGGACCCAAGGGCAAGGTAAACCTGCTTGATTTGTTCGAGGGCCGCAGTCAGCTCATCGTCTATCGCGCCTTCTTCGAGCCCGGCGTGTTCGGCTGGCCCGAACACGCCTGCCGAGGCTGCTCGCTGGGCGCCGATCAAGTCGCCCACCTCGCCCATTTGAACGCTCGCGACACCACTCTCGCCTACGCCTCACGGGCGCCGCAGGCGGACATCGCGCGCCTGAAGTCACGTATGGGCTGGCAGATGCCCTGGTACACCATCACCGACGGCTTCGACGCGGACTTCGGCGTCGATCAATGGCACGGCCACAACGTATTCATCCTCGACTGCGATCAAGTATTCCGCACATACTTCATCAACGAGCGGGGCGACGAGGCGATGGGGACCACCTGGAGCTACCTCGACATCACGCCGCTCGGCCGTCAAGAGACTTGGGAAGACTCCCCGAAGGGTTACCCCCAGACCCCGCCGTACAAGTGGTGGAACTGGCACGACAACTACGACGCGGGGGCCTCGCCTGACCGGAAGTGGGTCGAGGTATCGAGCGCTAAGGAAGCCACCTTCCGAAGGCGCGATGCCGAGGCGAAGGCATGACCGGGGCTGGGAGCCTGTCCCTCGCGGCCGCGCCGACCTTCGCAGCGATGGCGTTGCTTACGGGGATCCATGGCGACAGCATGCCGGGCATGCTCTGCTCGGCCGCGCAAGATGCATCGCCGCTGACCGGAATGGTGCCGATGTATTTGTTGATGAGCGCCTTCCATTTGGCCCCGTGGCTAAGGTTCCTCTCTCGTCGACCAAGCGATGAGCGCAACGATAGTCCTAGAAGTCAGCCGTCAGGTAGCTGAACAAACCGCGCGGCGGGAATTGGGAGAACCCGGGGCCGTAGCCCAAATTCCAAAAATAGGCATTGGTCGGATTCTGCAGCTGCACGCGAAGCGTTGCCGGCGCTCCCAGTATCGTGAAGCGGTACCGGCCACCCAAACCCAGCACGGTCTGCGACGGGTTCTGTGCCACATTGTCGAGACTTGCCGGAGCCCTGCCGAAGTGAAACACCGCGATGTCCGCGGAAATGGCCGGTCGTTGCGGAAACTTATAGCTGGCGTTGACCGAGGCCGTCACGCGGGGCTGACCAAAGGCCATCGAACCGACGCCCTCGGCGCTCAGATTCGGTCCTATGACCTTCACTTCACCCATCAACACGGCGGCCGTCACGTCGAGATTCCTGATCACTTCGCCGGAGATGGATCCTTCGAGGCCCGTTGCGCGTTGCCGCCCGAGGGCACGATCCACGTTGCTCGTATCCAGATTGAAGTAGGGCTTTTCGATTTCGAACACACCCGCGATGAGTTTCACTTTAGATGTGAGCAAGTATCGGAGACCCGCATCGGCTTGCCACGTGCGGGCATCGGGCAGGATGGCACCGCGATTCTCAGCGGTGCTCGAGGCTACCCCGGAATCCTCGAGACCCTGGGTGTAGCCTGCGTAGGCCGTGGCTCGGTCGGTCAGCGCCAGGGCGGCCGTTCCGTAGGCGCGCAGCGGAGAATCCTTCAACTGCGCCATCGGGAGCGCGGGAGAGTCCACGTCCTTGTCGTAGTTCTCCCGCTGGACTCCGATCGCAAAGTCTCCGTGACCCTGCCATTGAGCGCGATAGGCCACTCCGGCGCTCCACAACTCCGTGCGGTCGCGGGTTCGCGCTGAGTAGGTGAAGGCCGGTTCGGGCACTTGGACACTCTGGTCAATCAGGGCGGGGCCCAGATCAATGACATCGGAGCCGCCGTAGAACGCCAGCGTGTCGCGGCCGCGGGCCAGCAACACGATATCTTGACGCCACGCGCCCGTTCCAAAATGACCCGTAAAACGAGCTTCGCCGGAGGTCGATGTGATCGATTGGTCCGGATTGCCGACGACGAATTGTTCCGCGGAGCCGTTCGGTCGCGTGTTGAGATACAAATCCGTGTAACTGATCGGACTGTCAACAATGGATCGGAATATCCCCGCTTCCAATGACCAGTGTCGGCTCAGTTGGGCGGAGGCGATTGCGCCGTAGGTCTCCGAAAGATTGCTTCCTTCAGCCCAATTCTGACCGAAGTATCCCCGGGGCGTTCGCGGGGGTAGGTAATCGCCCGCCGTGAAGATGATGGGCAAGGATTTGGCTTGGGTGGTCTGCGTCCAATCAAAGATTCCTCGTAGGGTCAGCCAATCGTTCGGCTTCCACTGGGGCGTCGCACCCACATTCACGACCGTAGATGTGTAGCCAGGATTGGCAACACCGAGCGGGGTCTGCGTGCTGATCTGGTAGCTCGCGCCCATCGGCAATTGCAGCTCATTCGAGATCAGAGGCAGATTGCCATCAATGCTGAGACCGCGCGCCTGGAAAGGGCCCGCGCTGGCTACGATCGTGGCGCTCGGCGTGCCATTACCCGGATGCCTGAGATCATAGTCCACGATGCCGGTGGGCGCCGGAAATGCATAGCCGACTTCGCTGACGCCGATTCGAACGGTCGAGCCTTCGACCGCACGATTGGATAGGGTTCCTTGTTGGTCAAAATACAGCCCGTCGATGCGCATGTTTCCGGCCGCTTGGGGGCTGAAACCCCGGATGCCGCCCGGTCCGTAAAGACCGATGCTCTCCAATCCGAGAGTCAACCCAAAGCCGTCGCCGGCTGAGGCGACCGGATCGTCGGATGCGTGCTGCGCTCGAACCGTGCTGACAATCGAAAATGTCAACATCAGCACGCATGCGATCCCCCTCGCCTTTGAAGATCTTGGCATCGGCAACCAGGTTGCGGGAAATTTCTGAATCCAGTGTAGGGGCAGCGGCAATGCGAACCCATGCCGCTCACTGCACGAGGCCGGTGATTCGCTGCATGAACGCGCCTGCAGCGGTACCTAGGCGTAAAGTGATCGCCATGACCGAGACCCCCACCGCCGCGCGCTCGAATGGTTGGCTCTGGATCACCGCAATCTGGTGCGCGGGGGCGCTGTTCGATGCAAGTCAAACACTGCTCGCGATGCATGCGGACGACAAGCATCACGCGTGGCTGCCCATCTTCGGGACCGAAATGGTGTCTTGGCTGCCATGGGCGCTGGCCACTCCGCTCATCAGCCGCCTGGCACGGCGTTATCCGGTGATTCGCGGTACGGTCATGCCGACCGCCGCGGTGCACCTAGCCGCTTTCGCCGTCGTCAGCACGCTGGCCGCCGCATGGTGTGCGGCGCTCCAAATGCTGTTCAACCCGTGGGACTACCCGCGGCGACCAGGTCCCTTCATGGATGTGTGGGGCTCGTCACTGCTCAACCAAGTTCTGACGTTTCTGATCGTGTATGCGCTGATATTGGCCGTTACTCTGGTGGCGGACTCACGCGAGAACGCCGCCCGCCAGATGACTGAGACGGCGCGACTCAATGAAGAGTTGTCCCGGGCGCAGCTCGCGGCATTGCGCCGGCAGATCGAGCCGCACTTCATGTTCAACACGCTCAATTCCATCGCAGGTCTGGTGCGCGATCATAGAAACGACGCCGCGGTGAGCATGATCGTGGGCTTGAGCGAGTTTCTGCGGCGCGCCTCGGAGGACTCTCACCGGCCGCAGGTAACGCTGGCGGAGGAAGTCGAGTATCTGCAGCGCTATCTCGACATTCAAAAGGTACGTTTCGGCGATCGCCTTCAGGTCAGCATGGACATTCCCGCGGATCTCCTGCATGCGCAGGTTCCCAGTCTCCTCTTGCAACCCTTGGTGGAAAACGCCATCAAGCACGGCATCGCCAAGCGCATCGCCGGCGGCAGTGTCCGTGTTGCCGGCGCACGCCACAACGGTAACCTGCGCCTGAATGTCTACAACGACGGGCCGAGCGTGCCCGCCGATTGGCAGGCAACGCACACGGGAGTCGGCATCGGCAATCTGCGCACGCGTCTGCGGATCCTGCACGGCAAGGAATCGGAGCTGCAACTGAAGCACACCGATACCGGCGCAGTGGAAGTGGTCGTGACACTACCCTTCAGGGAGGGGTGAATGGGATCTCTCGACAAGAGGCTCGCACCCATTCAGGCTCTGGTCGTTGACGACGAGTCATTGGCACGACGCAACCTGACCGTGCTGCTGCGCCGTGATCCGGATATCGGATCCGTCGCCGAGTGCAGATCCGGATTGGAGGCCATCGACGCCATTAGACAATCGAAGCCCGACCTGGTGTTTCTCGACGTACAAATGCCCGAATGCGACGGCTTTGATGTGCTCGAGTTGTTGGGCGGCGATCTATCGTCAACCATCATCTTCGTGACGGCTTACGACGAGTATGCGCTGCGCGCCTTCGAGGCGGGGGCGCTCGATTACTTGTTGAAGCCATTCGACGACGCACGCTTCAGCCGTGCTTTGAATCGCGCCAAGGATAAGCTCGTGCACTACGCACCCCCGCGACCGCGAGCGGCTGAACGGTTGGTGGTCAAAAGCCGCGGCCAGGTGCAGTTCCTGGATGTCGCGGACATCGACTGGATCGAGGCTGAGGACTACTACGTCTGCGTGCACGTGGGTGCGGACACGCACCTCATGCGCCGGACGCTGTCGGAGCTCGAAAGGGACTTGGGTGAGGAGAAATTCATTCGTATTCACCGCTCGGTCATCGTGAACCTTGATCGGATTCGCGGGCTGGAACTGCAGATCGGAGGCGAGTACGAGGTCGTGTTGAAATCCAAGGTTCGATTGCGGTTGAGCCGACGCTTTCGGAAGCGGCTGCAGGATCGAATAGCTGCGATGTCGCCTTAATGCAGCGCCAACGTGTCCCGTCGCCACGCAACGTCCTGCCATCGGCCGAAGTCCCGCAAGAGCTCGGGGCTGCTCGCCTGCCTCACCAAGGCGAGATCATCGAGCCGCAGTTCCTCGAAGCTCCGCCGGTATCGTCCGCCATCCCTTACTTCTCGCGCAATGAGTAGCCGCCGGGTGCCCGGCACGTAGCCGGCAAAATCCACGTAGCCCTCCTCGGGATTGTCGAGACCGGGCGAGAGCACGTCGATCGTCCAGCTTCCGGCCTTTTCATGGAATACCCAGAGCTCGCGCCAGCTCTCGAGCGGCTGCACCGCGAGCACCAGCGCCGGGCCTTGAGGGATGGCCTGAATCGAGGCCATCCTCACGATCCCATAGGTGCAGCGCCGGATGAGTGCGCCGGCGTGCGGCCGATGTGCATCCTCCAGGGCAACGCACGCTTCGCCCGGACTCCCTGGCGTCGCACTGAGAGTCAGCGGTCCCGGCTGCGGTACTGCCAACCCTCCTGCCCAGCGGATGGCACTGACCCGCAACACGGCGTCCACGTACTCAGGCCGCCGGTCATCACCCAGCTCATTCGGGTGCACGGCGAGAAGCTCCGCGAGAGCACGCTCGGCCGCGGCGCCTGAGGGTTCGCCGCGACGATCGTGGGCGTAGGCAAGCGCGGCCCAAACCCCGGCGCGCCGCGCGTGCACGCGGCTGCGTGTCATCGCGTTCAATTCGCCGTCTTTGACCTGCTCGAGCAGTTGCGAGCGTTCAGTGTCGACGGCTGCGCGCGGGACGGGCCCCAGGTCCGGATCAATGCAATCGGGCCGTGTCAGGCCGAGGGCTGCGTGCGCACGCTCCTCCGGATGCGCTCCGGGGATCGTCAGAACGCGATGAAACAATTCACCGTCGTAGCAGAGTCGCATCCGGCCGTTGCGCTCGAAATTGCGCATGCGAACGCCGAACTGTTCTGCGACTTCCAAGTGCGGCGCGAAATCGGCGAGATGGCTCGTGCTGCCCGATGCCTGATCGGCGAGGCGCTCGGCCATTTGCGCGATGGCGTCGAAGGGCTCGGCAGTAATGGCACGCGGCGGCACGGCCTTGAGATACGCCGCGCCGTAACTAATGCCCAGTGCCTCGGATCCTGGGGTTTCGCGCAGGAAGCGCAGCACGGCGAGAAGGTCGGGCGCGACCGCCTCGGAGAGTTCCACCGGCCGGGCCGCGTCCTCTCGCAGGTATCCGCCCCGCTCGCGATGATAGTCGTAGACTTTCAGGTATCCGGCATGTTCGCCGCGGATCTCGAGTACCTCTCCCTGCCAGAGCCGCGTGATCTCGGTGGCACTCGAACGCGGCGCCGAGCGCAGGGCGGCGTGGTCTTGGACCACGATGGCGAGCGTCGCCGTGAGCACGAGAATCACCGGGAGGCTCCTACATGAGAGGTCACGGCGGTCGTGTCGTCGACGGGGTTCACCGCGCTCTGGTCGCCGAGGAGGCTCGAGCCGATGAACTTACCCGCTGCAGGGAGCGGTGCAATGATGACCTGCACCTTGTCGGATAGCTTGTCCGCCAGGGTCTTTTGGATCAGGAGCGGATATCTCGACACGAGCGCGCCCTCGCGCTCCATCTGTCCTGCACTCGCCTTGCCCACGAGGTCGAGTCGATAGGCCTCCGCATCCGCAAGTTTTTGCCGCGAATCGGCTTCGCCCCTGGCCTCGATGCGGCGCGCCTCCGCAGCGCCCTCCGCGGTGCGAATACGCGAGACTTTTTCGGCTTCCGCCTCGAGCTGCCGTTGCTCGATCTGCTTCTGTTTGAAAGGCAGGATGTGCTTCATGGTCTCCTCCTGCGCGCGTGCTGCGATGACTTGCTCCTGGCCGGCGGCTTCCGCGGCCGTTTGCCGCCGCACCTTGTCGGCCTCGGCCTCAAGCTGCTGCTGTTTGACCTGCGCCTCCTTGAGCTGCAGGGTGTAATGAATTTTTTCGGTCTCGAGTTCCTCGGAGAGGAGCTTCTCCATTCCGGCGCGATAGTCGGGAGGTAGATCGACCTTGCCCATATCGACCTCGCGCAACACGAGTCCCATGGCCGTGAATTTTGGCTTGAGCTCCGCGAGCAGCTCCCGTTGTATCTCCGTTCGCCGTTGCGAGAAGATCTCTCGCACGGAGTAGCGGGCAAAGGTGGGATAGGCGATTCCTAGAACGGCGGGCGCGACGATATCCGCGCTGATGTCGTCGGGATATTCCCTCGACATCTGGGCAAGGCGAGTACGGTCCACGGTCCAGCGAACCGCGAGATCGACGCCGATCGATAGACCCTCAATCGACTGGAAGGGGGCCGGGCCGGTCGCGGTCGTACTTTCGGTCGGCCGATACACCTGATCTCGAATCGAGTAGCGTCGCACCTGATGGATTCCCGGCAGAACGAGCACAGTGCCTGAGGTGAATACGCTCACCGAACCGTCGAGCGCGTCGGTGCGCGCCAGGACCTCGCCGCGGCGTACGGATTCAAATGGCGGATGGGTCCACAGGCCGTGGGCGAGCAAGACCAGAATGGTGGCGATCACAACGCGCCAACGAAAGCGCCACAGGCCCATGGCGAGGGACCGTAGGGCTGCCACCAATAAACCACCGAGCCGGCCCAGAGGTTCGATGAACCCCCGTCGCACGAACTCGAAGAAGGCATCCAGGCGACCAGACATTTTTGCCAAACTCCCGTAGTAGCCGAACCGGCTCGACGGGAAGAGTTTCGCAGTCCTTTGTGGCGGGGCCGTGAGGCAACTGTGGCAGAGTGTGGCAACGAAGAGAGTCAGGAGAACCGCACCCTCATTTCACTGGAAACACCGCTCGTTGAAGCTGCGCAGATGAACCACACCGACATCGTCGAAGTTCTTTTGGAGCGCCGCGCCGATATGAAGGCGCAGGACGTGATGGGTTTGACGGCGCTGGATTCGACGCAGTAGATCGGAAACTAGGGAGCGGTTACCCTCGATCGCGTTAGGCGATTGTTTTATATATGTTTTCCGAGCGTACTGCATTTCACCCCGCCTCCTCGGTCAATTGTAAGAATTACCATGCACGAATGCGGCGCGCCGTGTTCGCTCTCGACCCGCGATTCACGGCGCGCGGTGCCCTCGCGACGAAAGGCTGCAAAACAAATTGAATATCTCTAAAGTCCATCGCAGCATTCTGAGCGGAACATATTTGCGCAAATCCTCTCAGAACACTTTGGCGATGCGTGCCTGCTCGTACAGGCCAGTATTGCGGTTCTGGCAAAGCGATTCGGAGAAGGTATGAGCGAAATTCAGGACGCACCGCCAACGGCAGCCGCCCCCCGGCGCCATTGGCTTCGATGGATTGCGGGCTCGGTGGCGGCCCTGTTGCTCATCTTCGTACTCATCCATCTGTTCGAGAGCAAGAAGCCTGCCCGTACCGCCGCGCCCCAAGTGGTCAAGGTCGCGAAGGCAGCCCGTGGCGACATGCCGGAGGTCTTGTCCGAGCTCGGCACCGTGACTCCCAACGCGACCGTGACCGTGCTACCGCAGCTCAGCGGCTATCTGACCGAGGTGGGCTACAAGGAGGGAGAGGATGTCAAGAAAGGTCAATTTCTTGCCCAGATTGATCCTCGTCAATATGAGATCGATCTGCAGCAGGCGCAAGCCGCTCTGCTGAAGGATCAGGCCGCCCTCTCCCAGGCGCGCGCCGACCTGGCCCGTTATCACGAACTGAGTGCCCAGAAGGCCATCGCCGAGCAGACCGTGGCCGACCAGGAATTTCTGGTCAAGCAGGAGGAAGCTCAGGTCAAGTTGGATGAAGCGAACATCGCCCAGTTCCAGCTCGATCTCATCTATTGCCGGATCACCGCACCCGTGTCGGGCCGGGTCGGTCTGCGCTTGATCGATCCCGGCAACTACGTCACGGCGTCGAGCTCGCCGGGCATCGTGGTGATCACGACCATGAAGCCGACCACGGTGGAATTCACCGTCGCGCAGAACGATATCGGCAAGGTGATCGAGCGCGTCAATTCCGGCGCGCAGCTTGCCGTGACCGCCTATACCAGCGACAACAGTCAGCAGATCGCCACCGGCACTCTGTACGCGCTCAACAATCAGATGGCGACGAGCACCGGCACGGTTACTCTGCGTGCGAAATTCGCCAATGACGACGAGGCGCTGTTTCCAAATGAATTCGTCAATATCAAGATCCTCGTCGATACCCTGCAGCAGGCGGTGCTCGTACCCACCCCCGCGGTATTGACCGGCGCGCCGGGCGACTACGTCTATTTCGTGAACGCCAACAACACGGTGTCGGTGCGCAAGGTGACCTTGGGTCCAAGCGATGGCCAGCACACCGCCATCCTGTCAGGCCTCGCCGCCGACGACACGGTCGTCGTCGATGGAACCGATCGATTGACCGACGGCGCCGGGATCAGCATTTCATCGCCGAAGCCCGCGGCTGCGGCGGGCGCCGCCACGCCGACGCCGGGACCAGCGCCGGGCTCCAAGGCGAAAAAGCGCCCAAGCGCGAGTGCGCAGGGCGCGAGCTCATCGACCTGAGGGGCTGCGTACCGTCAATGCGCGCGTCATGAATATCTCACGCCTGTTCGTCTTGAGGCCGGTGGCCACGTCGCTGTTGATGATCGCGCTCGTGCTCGTGGGCCTTGTCGCAGTGAGATTCCTGCCCATCTCATCGCTCCCGGACGTCGATTATCCGACCATCCAGGTGCAGACCTTCTATCCCGGTGCGAGCCCGCAGGTGATGGCGACCACCGTAACCGCACCGCTCGAAGTGCAGCTCGGCGAGATTCCGAGCCTCACGCAGATGACGTCCGCGAGTTCGGCCGGTGCCTCCGTCATCACCTTGCAGTTCAATCTCGCGCTCAATCTCGACATCGCCGAGCAAAACGTTCAGGAGGCCATCAACGCGGCCAACAGCCTGCTGCCGACGGGACTGCCGGCGCCGCCCGTCTATGCCAAGGTCAATCCCGCCGATCAACCCATACTGACCCTCGCGGTGACTTCGGAATCCTTGGCGCTGACTCAGCTGCAGGACCTCGCCAACAATCGCCTCGCCTCGAAGATTTCCGAAGTGCCGGGGGTGGGCCAGGTGACGCCCTCCGGCGGCAACGTGCCGGCCGTTCGCGTCGAGGTCGACCCGCAGAAACTCGCGGGATACGGCCTCAGCATCGACGATATTCGAACGCTGCTCGCGAACATCAACGTGAGTCAGCCGAAGGGCAATTTCGACGGTCCGGAGCTCGATTACACCATCAACGCCAACGACCAGATCCAGGACCCGAACGACTACCTGAGCACGGTGATCGCCTACCAGAACGGCGCCCCCGTCTACATGCGCGATGTCGCGCGGGTGACTCAGGCCGCGCAGGACATCGAGAAGGGTGCCTGGTTCGGCCGGGTTCCGGCCATCGTGCTCAACGTGATGCGTCAGCCCGGGGCGAACGTCATCGCCACGGTCGATCAGATCAAGAAGCAGCTCCCGCAGCTGCTCGCGAGCCTGCCCGAGGCAATGCACGTGCAGATCGTCGCCGACAGCACCGGTGTGATCCGCGCCTCGGTGTCCGACGCCGCGGTCGAGCTGCTGCTCTCCATAGCGCTCGTGGTGCTGGTGATCTTCGTGTTCCTACGCAACGCCCCGGCGACCATCATTCCGAGCATTTCCGTGCCCGTATCCCTGATTGCAACGCTCGCGATCATGTACGAGCTCAACTACTCGATCGACAACCTGTCGTTGATGGCGCTGATCGTCGCCACCGGCTTCGTGGTCGACGACTCGATCGTCATGATCGAGAACATCGTGCGCTATCTCGAGGAAGGCATGAGCCCGCTGGATGCGGCGCTCGCCGGCGCCGGCCAGATCGGCTTCACCATCATGTCCTTGACCATCTCGCTGATCGCCGTGTTGATACCGCTGCTGTTCATGGGCGGGGTGATCGGTCGGCTGTTCAGTGAGTTTGCCGTCACGCTCGCCGTGACCATCGCCATCTCTGCGGTGGTGTCCTTGACCCTGGTGCCGATGATGTGCGCGAAGATTCTGCGCCGTAAAGCGGATCGCAAGCCGAGCCGCTTCGAGCAGATCAGCGAGCGGCTCTTCGACAACACGCTGGCGGCTTACGAGCGGAGCCTGAAATGGGTGCTCGGCCGTCAGACGTTGACCCTGGTGGTTGCCACCGTCACCGTCGTGTTGACCGGGATCATGTATGTCGTGATTCCGAAAGGCCTGTTTCCGGTGCAGGACGTCGGGGTGATCCAGGGAATCAGCATTGCCGACAACTCAGTGTCGTACGCGGCCATGTCGAAGCGTCAGGCCGAGCTGGCAGATGCGATCTTGAAGGATCCCGACGTGACCTCGATCACTTCATATATCGGCATCGACGGCACCAACACGACGCTGAATGAAGGCCGCTTTCTCATCAACTTGAAATCGCACTCCGATCGCTCGCTGTCGGCGGGGCAGATTGCCCTGCGCCTGCAAAATGAGGTCGCGAATGTTTCCGGTATCAAACTGTACCCTCAGCCGGAACAGAGTCTGACGCTCGACACCGTGGTTTCGCCGAATCAGTATCAGTTCGTCCTGCGCGGCCCGAGTCAGGAGGCGTTCCAGCAATACGTGCCCAAGCTCGTTGCGCGCATGAAGCAGATCAAGTCGATCTCGGATGTGACCAGCGACCTCGACAATGACGCGTTGAGCGTCAACGTCCAGGTCAATCGGCAGCTTGCCGCGCGCTATGGAATCACCCCGGCGACCATCGACAACGCGCTGTACGATGCGCTCGGCCAGCGCATCGTCTCCACGATCTTCAATCAGTCGAGCCAGTATCGCGTGGTCCTGGTCGCAAAACCGGAGAGTCTCCCGAATTTGCAGGCGCTCGGCGATTTGTACCTTCCGACCCAGACTGGCAGCGCCGGGCAGGTGCCCTTGAGAGGCATTGCGGATATCAACGTCACCAAGTCGCCGCTGGTGATCAGCCATCTCGCACAGTTCCCCGCCGTCACGCTCTCTTTCAACCTCGCGCCCGACGCTTCGTTGAGCGCGGCCGTGGATGAAATCGAGCAAGCCGAACAGTCCGTGCACCTGCCGCCGTCGATCACCACTTCGTTCCAGGGCGCTGCGCAGGCCTTTGAGGACTCGCTGTCGAGCGAGGTCTTCCTGCTGCTCGCCGCGCTGGTCACCGTGTACCTCGTGCTCGGCGTTCTGTACGAGAGCTACATTCATCCGGTGACCATTCTCTCTACGCTGCCATCGGCGGGAATCGGGGCGCTTCTTGCCCTCATGCTGGCCGGGAAGGACCTCGATGTCATCGGCATCATCGGAATCGTGCTGCTCATCGGCATCGTGAAGAAAAACGGCATCATGATCGTGGATTTCGCGCTCGAGGCCGAGCGCAAGCACGGCAAGTCCTCCGAGGAGGCGATCTATCAGGCCTCGATCCTGCGCTTCCGGCCGATTCTGATGACGACGCTCGCCGCCATGCTCGGGGCGCTGCCGCTCCTCGTGGGCACCGGCACCGGCTCGGAGCTGCGCCGGCCCCTGGGATTGGCCATCATCGGAGGTCTCCTGGTGAGTCAGGTGCTGACTCTGTTCACCACGCCGGTGATTTACCTCTTGTTCGACCGGCTCGCCCTGCGCTTCGGCCGCAAGTCGAGCCAACCCGCGAGCGAAGGCGCCGCGTGAACATTCCGGCGCTCTTCATCCAGCGGCCCGTTGCGACCTCGCTCCTCGCCATCGCCATCGCACTGTCCGGCCTGTTGGCCTACTTCCATCTGCCGGTCGCACCGCTGCCGAATGTCACACTGCCCGTCATCGTGGTGCAGGCGACCATGGCGGGCGCCAGCCCGGAAATCATGGCCTCCACCGTCGCGGAGCCCCTCGAGCGGCGCCTCGCGACCATCTCCGGAGTCACCGAGCTCACCTCGACCAACAGTGTCGGCTCCTCCCTGGTTGTCATCCAGTTCGCCATCTCCCGCGATATCAACGGCGCCGCGCGCGATGTGGAGGCCGGCATCCAGGCGGCGCGGGCCGACCTGCCCACGACACTGCGTGGCAATCCGAGCTATCGCGAATACAACCCCGCGGATTCTCCGATCATCATTTTGGCGTTGACCTCGAGCACGCTCACCACGGCGCAGCTGTATGACTCGGCCGACACAGTGATCCAGCAGCAGCTCTCGCAGATCACCGGGGTCGGACAGATCCAACTGGGCGGGAGCGCCCTGCCTTCGGTTCGCGTCGAAATCCAGCCCGACAAGCTCTCGAGTTACGGCATCGGACTCGAGGATGTGCGCGCTGCGATCTCCTCCGCCAACGCGGACAGCGCCAAGGGCTACATCGAGCAGGGCGATCAGCGCTACGAGGTGCTCTCCAACGATCAAGCCACCAAGGCCGCGGATTATCGAGACCTGGTCATCGCCTATCGCAACGGCGCGGCGGTGCAGCTGCACGATGTGGCCGCGGTGGTCGATTCGAACGAGAACATCCGCAATGCCGGCCTTTTCAATGGCCTGCCGACCGTAGGCGTGATCGTCTTTCCCCTGCCCGGTGCGAACATCATCAAGACCGTGGCGCAGATCAAGAAAGTGCTGCCGTCGATTCAGGCAACCTTGCCGCCGAACATCGTCCTGCACATTGCCACGGATCGATCGCAGTCGGTGACCGCCGCGGTGGGCGACACCGAGCGCAGCCTCATGATCGCCGTGGTCCTGGTCATCGGCGTGGTGTTCGTGTTCCTGCAATCGCCGCGCGCGACTCTCATTCCCGCGGCGGTGTTGCCCATTTCCATCCTGGGCACGTTTGGTCCCATGTACCTCCTGGGCTACAGCATCGACAACCTGTCGCTGATGGCGCTCACCATTGCTACCGGATTCGTGGTCGACGATGCCGTCGTGGTGCTTGAAAACGTGGTGCGCCACATCGAATCCGGAAAGGACGTGCGCGAGGCGGCTCTCTTGGGCAGCGGCGAAGTAAGCTTTACGGTGATTTCCATGAGCCTCTCGCTCATCGCCGTCTTCATCCCGATCCTGCTGTTTCCGGGGATCGTCGGCCTCTTATTCCACGAATTTGCCGTGACCCTGTCGATCGCCATCCTGATTTCCCTGCTCGTCTCGCTCACGGTCACGCCCACCATGTGCGCGTATCTTCTGGCGCGCGGCGAGTCGCTGCACATGAAGGCGCGCTGGGCGGTGTGGGCCGAGGCTCAGTTCGAGCGCTTCAAGAGCGGGTACTCGCGCTCGCTCGACAAGGTGCTAGATCATTCTCTGCTCGTGGGCGTGCTCCTGGTGATGATGATCGTGCTGAACGTGTTCATGCTTCGATGGGTGGCGTTCACCCTGTTCCCGGAGCAGGACAATGGGCTGCTCATCGGACAGATCATCGCGGACCAAAGCATCTCCTTCCAGTCCATGCAAAAGAAACTTCGCCAACTCCAAGAGATCGTGGAGACGGACCCCGCGGTCGCCACGGTTATCGGATTCACCGGCACCCGTGCCCTGAACACCGCCAATGTCTACGTCGGGCTGAAACCCTTGGCGCAGCGCAAGCTGTCGGCCGATGCGGTCGTTGCGCGGCTGCGGCCGAAACTCAACCGCGTGTCGGGCGCCCGATTGTTCCTGCAGGCGGTGCAGGACCTGCACATCGGTGGCCGGCAATCGGCCGCCGAATATCAATACACGCTGACCAGCGACGATACCGAGGCTCTGTACACCTGGACCCCGAAGCTCTTGACGGAGCTCGGCACACTCCGTACCGAGATCGTGGATGTGAACTCCGACATGCAACAGAACGGCCTTCAGACCTACATCAACATCGCGCGCGGCACCGCAATGCGCTACGGATTCGAGCCGAATCAGATCGACAATGTGCTTTACGATGCATTTGGCCAGCGCACGGTCACCACGATTTTCAATCCCTTCAACCAATACTACGTGGTGATGGAGGTGGACCCTCAGTATTGGCAGTACCCGCAGATGCTCGATCGCATCTACTTGAGCACCGCCGCCGGCAACCCGAGCGGTTCGGTGCAGACGCAGGCGCCGCCGGGCACGGTGAGCGGCGTGAAGCCCTACTCGGCGATCTCGGCTGCGCAAGCGGGCGCCTCCTCGACCAACTCGCTGAACGGCAATGCAGAAGCCAACGCGCTCACCAACAGCATCTCGAACAGCCGCGGCGGCAGCTCCACGGGCAGCGCCGACAGCACCACGGCGGAAACCATGGTGCCGCTGCCCGCCATGATCACGTATATGAACAACCACACGGCGACTCAAGTGAATCACCAAGGCGGTCTGCTGGCCGCCACGATCTCCTTCAATCTCCCGCCGGGCGGTTCATTGAGCCGGGCTCAGACGGCGATCACCCAGGCCATGCGCAATCTCGGCATGCCGGCCTCCATTCACGGCAACCCCGCCGGGGCGGGTCAGGTGTTCGCCCAAAGCATGTCGAGCTTGCCGCTCTTGCTCCTGGCCGCGTTCGGAGCGATCTACATCGTGCTCGGCGTTCTGTACGAGAACACCATCCATCCGATCACCATTCTCTCGACGCTGCCCTCCGCCATGATCGGCGCGACCCTGGCGCTGCTCATCTTCGGTACGCCGCTGTCGGTGATCGCCTTCATCGGCATCGTCCTGCTGATCGGCATCGTCAAGAAAAACGCAATCATGATGATCGACGTTGCGCTCCACTTGCAGCGCGAGCAACAGAAGGAACCACAGCAGGCGATTCACGACGCCGCGGTGATCCGGCTGCGCCCCATCATGATGACCACGGCCGCCGCGGTGCTCGGGGCGCTGCCGCTCGCGATCGGAATCGGTCAGGGGGCATCGTTGCGCCAGCCGCTCGGCATCACGGTCATTGGCGGACTGATCTTGAGCCAGGTGTTCACCTTGTATACGACGCCGGTGATTTATCTGGGCTTCGAACGGCTGCGGCTCAGGATGCGCGGCTGGTACGCCGGTACGATGCAGCACGGCAACTTGAGCGCGGGTACCTCACCATGAAGCTAGCGAGGCTTTCATCCATTGCCGTCCTCGGCACCGTGCTCTGCGGCTGCGCGGTCGGTCCCAACTATCACCGCGCGAGCGCGCCAGTAGCCAAACAGTACAAGGAGCCGCCTCCCGAGGGTTGGGCCGAGGCGGCGCCGTCGGACGCCGCTCCCAAGGGCGACTGGTGGACCGACTTCCACGATCCGCTGCTCGATGAGTTGGAGCCCCAGGTGGCCGTGTCGAACCAGACGGTGCGCCAGAGCTATGCCAATTACCTGCAAGCCGTTGCAGAAGTGAAGGTCGCGCGCGCGCAATTATTTCCCACGCTCGGTGCCACAGGTTCGGTCACTCGAGTGGGCGGCCCAGGCTACGCCGGCGGCACGGCCGGCACGGGCACGGCCGCCGGCACCGGCGCCGTGAATACGCACAGGGGCAGCGTCACCTCCGCGACGCTCGAGGGGACCGCGAGCTGGACGCTCGACATCTGGGGGCAGGTACGCCGCTTGATCGAGGAAAATACCGCCGCGGCGCAGTCCGACGAGGCGACGCTCGCCAACGCGACGCTGTCCGCGCAGACCTTGCTCGCGACCACGATCATCGAACTGCGCGTCGCCGATGCCGGCATCGATCTCCAGGAAAAGACGGTCAACGCCTACCGCGACGCGCTGCGAATCACCCAGGCGCAAGGCAACGCAGGCATCACGGCGACACCGCCCTCGGCCGTGATCACGGCGCAAGTCGCCCTCGAGAGCGCACAGGCGAACCTGATCGGGCTCGGCGTCGCGCGCGCCCAGTATGCGCACGCGATTGCCGTTCTGGTCGGCAAGAATCCGGAAGATCTGGAGATTCCCCGCAGCACCACCGTGCCGACGCTGCCCATTGTGCCCGTGGGCGTTCCCTCGACTCTGCTCGAACGGAGGCCGGACATCGCCGCTGCCGAACGGGCGATGAAGGCGCAGAACGCCGCGATCGGCGTCGCGGTAGCGGCCTATTATCCCACCATCTCTCTGTCGGCCGCAGGGGGATTCACGCAATCGCCGTTGAACGGCCTGCTGCACTCGGCGAATCACATCTGGTCGCTCGGCGCAAACGGCACCGAGACCCTGTTCGACTTCGGCGAGCGGCATGCCGAAGTGCAAGCGGTGCGGGCGGCGTACGAGGCGGCCGTCGCGAGTTACCGCAACACCGTGCTCACCGCCTTCGAGGGTGTCGAGAACGACTTGTCGGGGCTGCGCATATTGGGCGAGCAGTCCAAGGCGCTGGATACGGCCGTTGGTGATGCGATTCGGGGCACCAACATCGCGATGGCCGAGTTCAGGGCTGGGACGGTCGACTACACCACGGTGGCCCAGGCGCAAGCGGTGCAGCTGAGCGACCAGCAAACGGCGCTCGCGGTCGAGCAGAGCCGGCTCATGGACGCGGTGTCCTTGATCGGCGATCTGGGGGGCGGCTGGTCCGCCGCCGATCTGCACAGCCCATCGCGTCCCAAGTCCCTACCGGCGGATCCTTCAGAATCGCCACCCCCGCCGCCGCCGAAGGTTCCATGAGGTGCGGCGCCGGATTCGACCTGTCTAACGTTGCGGCGAGTCGATTGAAAGTATTCTGACCCCAAACTGCGCCGCGTTTGCGCCCAGCTTCTGCATCACCGTGGTGCCCTTCGGGGTCGTCTTGTCGATCGATGATGTAGCCTGATCGAGGTAAACGACAGCGTCGTCGGACAAGCCATAGAGGCTGGGAATAACGACGCTCTTCGGCAGTATCGTCCGCCACTCGACATTGAATGTCGCCGGATCGACATATTCGAATTCCAGCTGATCGCTCAGGCTGCGAACGACGCCGATTGCCGGCGCCCCATGGAACCTGCCGAGCAGTATCTCTGGATTTTGACCTAGGCCGGCCACCTTGACGGTGCGCCGCGGGAGGCTTACCGGCGTCAGGTCGGCATTCAATACCTGCTGAAGTTCTCCCAGGCGCGACAATCTGAACGCCCCCACTCCGGGGACCATGATGTAATCCGCGGCCGCCACTTTCGCCTGGCGACCATACATCACGTCCCTATCGCGGTCAGCGATGTCGCCCACATCGCGAGTCGAGACGAGCGGTATGAGACTGTTCTTCACGCCGTCGAATTTCCAGACGCCGAAGCCCTCCCAGGCATAAATTAGCGTCATGCCCTCGAAATCGACCAGCCGAGAGTTGAGACACTCGATCGGCAATGGAAATTGCTCCAGTCTGCCGCTCGCGAGTGTCACTCGATCGAAGTCAAAGACGCCGCCGCTTGGGTTACGATGCGGCGCGCCATCGCCATCCGCGTAGGTGTAACTGACGAAGTAGGCAAACCGCTCGGTTAGCATGAGGTTGAGAATGGCGCCTGACTTCCACTGCACGGGGTGGACGTTCTCATCCATGTTGATGAGCACGGATGCCGTCACTTCTTGAGTCGGTTTATCGATTATGGTCAGAACATGTCTCGCGAGCAGGGCCTGGTACGACAGGAATCCCAGTAGGCGGTCGCTTTGGCCGTAGCTGACGACGCGGCCCGGCGTTGCCACCGTGCGAATCGCACTTCCCGCCAATACGGCGACCGTGTCCTCGCCATTCTGGTGAGGCAAGAGCAGCCACGTTTCGCCGGCATGCGCGACCCCCAGAGAACTGGCGAGCAAGACCGCGCACAGGACTGCGCTGACGCGCCGCAATTGCATGTGATTCGGCCGGCCGCCCCAGGGCGCGCCGGGCTGTCTTCCTCGCTGTTTCGATAATTTTATCGTATATCAAAATGACGGAAGAGTCGTTCCGAGGTGCCGTCGCGTCCGGTACCTTGCATTACCCGCTCAAATTCGCGGGTGTATCTGGATGGATGAAAAAAAATGAATCATATATATGGGACGCGCTCTGGGCAGTCGAATATTGGACTTGGATTGGCGATGACGGTATTGATGCTGAGTGCCGTGACCGCTTGGGTCCCTGCGCACGCACAGCAAAAGACCGGACCGGGCATCACCGGCGACGACAGCCTGACATGGCACGGTGTTACGCTGTACGGTGTCATCGATATCGGCCTCCAATTCGATACGCATAGTGCTCCGTTCACTCCGTACCGTCCGGCCGCCAGCGGAAACATCGTGCGCCAGAACGATTACGCGTCGGCGACCGGTCTCACGCCCAGCAATATGGGGCAGTCGCGCGTCGGCCTGCAGGGAATCGAGCCTCTGAACGAAGATTGGTCGGCCGTATTCCAGGTGGAGACCTTCTTCAATCCCCAGTCCGGCGAAATCGCGGATTCCCTGAAGTCGTTGGCTGTGAACAATGGTCGATCCTTGACCACCCAAAGCATCGGTGTCGACGGCAGCTCCGCAGGTCAGGCCTTCCAGACCGCCTATGTCGGGCTGAAGTCGGCGCGATTCGGTACCCTCACCTTCGGTCGACAGCAGACGCTGCTCTCGGAAGGCAGCATCAAGTACGACCCCAATTACGGCGCGACGGCATTTGGTCTGATCGGTGCGTCGAATACGTACTCCGGCGGCGGCAGCAGCGAAGATAACCGGCTCGACTCGACGGCGAAGTATCATGTCAGCTTCAACGATGCGGTACACCTCGCCGCCCTGTACAAGTTCAACGGATCCGATGGGGCGGCCAACACCGCCGTCCAGGCCGATATAGGCGGTGAATACGCGGGTTTATCGGTCGATGCGTATTATTCGAAGCTCAACAGCGCGATCACGGCAGCATCCCTGACAGCCGCTCAAGTCGCCGCACTTCCGAAGCTGGGGTATTCGGCCTCGAATTCTCTGGCGGCGACCATCTCGGACAATACGACGTATTCCCTTATGGCGTTGTACAACTTAGATCCGCTCAAATTCTTTGCCGGCTACATGCACATCAAGTATGCCAATCCGGCGAATCCCTTGAGCGCCGGATTCAGCGACATCGGCAGTTACGTTCTGGCTTTCGTTACCAACAATGCCTACGACAACTCGAAGACGGTTCAAGTGTATTGGACCGGTGTGCGCTACACCGTCACTCCCGGCCTCGAACTGACGGCGGCTTACTACGGCTATCACCAAAACGCCTACGGCACGGGAACACAGGCGGGCTGCTCGACGTCCGCGCATAGTGCCTGCAGCGGCAGCCTCGAGGCCTATTCCCTCGACGCCGACTACCATTTCAACAAGCACTTCGACGCTTACCTGGGCGCCATGTACAGCGGCGTGCACGATGGCGCGGCCAGCGGCTACTTATACTCGACCGACATCAACCCCACCGTCGGCGTGCGCTACAAATTCTGACGTCACGGGCACCCATAGCGCGAGGATCACGGTTCCCAACGACAGCACCAGCATGGCCCAAAACGTGAGGTTCAACGCGTGCTCCATGGCGAGGCGAATCTGCTCGCCGCCGGTCGTCGGACCGGGCGCATTCAGCAGTTGACGGAGCTGATCCGAAGTGATCGGGGCCATGGCGCCCGAGCGGCTCAAGCCGTGGTTGAACACCGCGCCCAGCACCGTAGCGCCCAGGGTACTGCCAAAGTTGCGCGAGAAGAGATTCGATGCCGTGACACGGCCTCGTTGCGAGGAGTCGACGATTTCTTGTATGAGCACGAGCGAGGGCACGCTGATCAGGCCCATGCCGAAGCCCATCACGAGAGATCCCGTGGCGGCCACGAACGGTGACATATGGGGTGTCAGCGCGACGAAGAATAGGGCCCCGAGCGGCTGGATCAGCGCCCCAGTCAAGAGCAAATGTCGCAGGGCAAACCTGTGAAACAGACGTGCCGCCAATGTGGCACCCGCCGGCCAGCCGATGAGCATGGTCGTCAACGCAAGTCCCGCAGCGGTCGGCGAGCGCTGCATGACTATTTGCACGTAAATCGGCAGGAAGGTGGTCAGGCCGATGATCGTCATGCTGGAGAGCACCCCGACACAGTTGGTGGCCGCGATGGGTCGATGACTCCACAGCGCAATGGAAACGATCGGATTGCTGGCGCGGCGTTCCAGCAGCAGGAACGCCACGCTTGCAACGCAAGCCAGTCCGGCCGCTGTTGCGAGCTGCATTGGGTGGTGGTTACCGACCTCGGTGAGCGCGACCAACAGAGAAGTGACAGCCAAGGTGAAAGAAATGGTACCGCCCACGTCGATGGAGCGGCGCTCATGCATCGAATGGTCCTTCAAGAACAGAATGTATCCGGCTGCGGCCGCAAAACCGACCGGTATGTTGATCCAAAAGATCCAGGACCAGGACGCTGAGCGGATGATGAGTCCTCCCAATACGGGTCCGATGACCGCGGCGACGGCCCAGACGCTCGCCAGGTAGCCCTGCACCTTGCCCCGCTCTCGCGCCGGATACAGGTCGGCCACGATCGTCATGGCGACCGGCTGCATGGCGCCCGCGCCCACACCTTGAACGAGCCGACAGCAAATCAGCACCGGCATGGACCATGCGAAACCCGCAAACAGCGATCCAAGCAGAAAAATCCCGATTCCCACCAGCATGACCGGCTTGCGACCATACACGTCCGCGAGATTTCCAAACACTACCGTCATGGCGGTTTGCGCCAGTAGAAATGAGGAAAACACCCAGCTGTAGAGACGCAATCCGCCGAGGTCGGCGACGATTTGCGGCATCGCGGTGGACACTATGGTCGCTTCGATGGCGATCATGGCCATCGTCGACATTACCGAGACAATGACGAGCGCACGGGCGGATTTTAGGTTCGGCAATGGACGTTTCTCGAGGCGGAGGACTTAGCCGAACCGATACGGTCACGGCTGTGTGAAAGTTTACCTCCGGGACCGCACCAAACGCAGCAACAGATTACGAAGATGCTGACGGCGTCGACAATCACTTGAGGTCTTGGATTGACACCTTGACCTGCCGCAACCGTGCAGTGCAAGCTTGCGAAGAATCGATCTTATAATTGCATGGGAAATCGTGAGAACAGCCACATTGATTGCGACGACGCTGGCCGTTGTCAGCCTCGGTCTTTCTGCGGCTGGGCCAGCTTTCGCGGGAAACCTGGATGCGCTCTTGGGAGATTGGGATCTGAATATCGCGAAGTCCAAGTTTGAGCCCAGCCCGCCCATGAGAAAGTACACCATGAAGGTGATCGACGCCGGCGCGGGTCACCTGCTCATCAAGAGCGACTGGATCGAAGCTGACGGTACTGCCGGCCACGTAGAATATTCCACTGCATTCGACGGCAAGCCCATCCCGCTCATCGATTACCCCATCGCAGACACCGTCACCGACACGTTGGTCAACGCGACCACTTGGAAATCCGTCTGGACCAAGGACGGTAAAATAGTCGAGCGCGAACTCGAGACGCTCTCCGCGGATGGCAAGACATTTCGCGAATTGGACCAGGGAAAGGATCCCAAGGGCAAGAAGTTCAAGAACCACCTGGTCTTCGAGCGGCCATGACGATTGCTCGAGCTCACGCTCACCGATTGTTCCAGGGGAATCCCGCCGCCAGCGTCATCTCGTCATTCACAGGAAATACGCGCGGATAAAAGCCCGTAGCCTGCGCCTGGCCAGCCCTGACGGCCGTCAGTGCCGCGTCCAGATCGCGCAAGTCCTGCATCGATAACCACGGGGCCGATACGCCCTCATTCTTGCGACAACAATGCGCGGTCCACAAAACGCTGTCCGCCGGCAGCATTTCGAGCAACATCCTTGCCGTCGCTTGATAGGCCGCCAGGCTGGCGCCCGGCAAGAAGGCGTACAAAGTCGTGGGATAGACAAAATCGCCGATGAACAGCCGCCGATTCGCCGCATCGAACAGCCCCACCGAGGTTGGCGTATGACCCGGAGCCGATAAAATCTCGAGCGTCCGCCCGCCCAGATCGATGACGGCGCCCGATGCCAGCCATTCGTCTATTCGAAACGAGGGCGCAACACGGCCATCGTAGAAACCCATGTACTCGTACCGGCCTGGCTTGAACAGCGCCCCGGACATATCCGCCCGAGTTTGCGGCAGATCGATCATCGCCACGTGTTCGAAGGGCCTGACCCCGCCCAAATGGTCAAAGTGCAGGTGCGACACGATGACCGTGATGGGCAGCTTCGTTAAGCCGCCAACGATACGACTGATATCCCGGGTTCCCGAACCGGAATCGAACAAGACCGCCCGTGTCTGGCCGACAATCAAATAGGAATAGTTCTGCTGGTAGTAGCGCGGCTCGCCGATCGCGAATGTGCCGTCTCCCAAATCCTCGATCGCGAAATAATCGTCCACCATCCGCCCTTTCGAAAGGTGCGCCGGTGCGGAATCAACAATCGCATGAGGCTGAATCCACACCGCCAGTTCGCTGTAGACGTAGGGCGCCAACAGCGCGGCAACGACGACGCCTGTTGAAAGTACGCCGACGATCATTATTGCCAAGCGCTTCGCGGGCATTCCGTCTCCCCAGCTACGCCGCCGCCACCGCTTCTATCTCCAGCAGCCATCTGTCATCGAAGATACCGGCAATGATGACGGTTAA
>Ga0210391_10000359_pt1 | contig 51255 bp, 93 predicted proteins | sample IncBWC12OmetaG_FD_160573 | JGI IMG/M metagenome (GOLD analysis project Ga0210391, IMG submission 160573) | Forest soil microbial communities from Barre Woods Harvard Forest LTER site, Petersham, Massachusetts, United States - Inc-BW-C-12-O ...
CACGGAGGTCAGCGCCACTGAGCACAGCGCCACGGAGGTCAGCGCCACTGAGGTCAGCGTCACGGAGGTCAGCGTCACGGAGGTCAGCGCCACGGAGGGACTTCTTCGCAGCATACGCTGCCGTTACGAGTTCAAGTATGGTCTTCGCGCCCTCAAGCGCAAAGATGACTTCGCCAAAGATGCTTCTCAGTTCCATTTGTGCAGTCCTTTCGGTTGCGTTGACAGCGTTAAGTTGTGCAGGGCCGGCTCCGCGTATTGGCCTTTACCTATAGCCCCAATGCCGCATTGATAAAGGCCGGTCTTGATGTGACGCCAGAAGTTTAGCCATGTGGCGTCGGTTTCGATTGGCAATCCGCAGTGTTTACAGTTCATGGCTTCTGCCTTTCTGGCGAGCATCCAAGGATGACCATGGAGACACCGAATAGAGCAGTTGAGAGGCGCCAATCGGGGCGAGTCGCAAGGATGGCTATCTGCATGCCCACAATTGCGAAAATTGCTAAGTAGGCCCTAAATATCACATCACACCTCGCCGCATAATGGTTGTGGGAACAGTATGGGTCGGTAGCGCAAAGTTGTGTAGGCTCGGTGCCTCGACGCCGATGTCGATCATGTACGGCAGCCGGGCTAGCTTGCTGTGGCCATGCTGCTTTAACTCATGTGCTATGAGCCAGTTAAACCCAACCATGCCAGCAGAGAATCCGTACATAGCGGGCGCATGATGCGACAGATATGCTGGCAGAACGTTCTCGTGGTTGCAGGTACAGGCATCGGCACGTAGGGTGCTGGCAGCGTCTAGGAGCCGCAGGGAGGCGTCCGAGGCGAGCAGTGACCAGCCGATGTAGTCATGCTTGGGTTGCGGCTTAGGCGCTTCAGGCAGAGGCGCGATAGACGCGAGGAGAGCAAGTGTCAGCAGCATGATTGCACCCCCATCAGCGCGAGGATGCCAGCGTTCAAAGCAGCGCGACGCCGTGTCCAGTAAGGGCCGGGATGACTGTCCCATGCGGCAGTGTAGGCGGAGGCAAAGAGAAAAATTTGTGCGCGTGTCATTCAGTGTCCTCAAATCTTGATGCTGTTATCCCTGCGCGGCGGTCTGCAATAGACCTCTGCGGTTACCACCATCCACGCATCATCTGCGCCAATGGGTCCCATTCACCAGAAAAAAGCGCGCGCTCAGAAGCCGCTATCAATTTAGCTCTGGTAATCACTGACTTCTGCTTATCGCATTCCCACAGATAAGTCATGGCTTTGTTGACAGTGTGTGCATTCGCTCCAGTGCGAGCCTTATCTAAGCGAACCCTTAGGTTCTCGACTTCGGGAGTCATAGCGCCGTCCTTTCATCCCGTTTAGGTGCGCGACAGTAGACCTCCGCTGTTAGCGTGCGATATGGCGATTCCTTGTAGCCGTGCGCCATGGCTCGGTTCCGTTCTTGCGATTGCGGACGATATCCGCCACTAAGGCGCGAGCTGCCTTTCGCCGCTCCTTGTAGGTTCCGTTGGAAAACGTCCGTGTATGCCACTCGATTGCGCCTTCGCGATTGCACATGGGACAGGGGATATCATCAGACGGTTCATATAAATTCCCTGATTCGTCGCAATCGTCGCAATCATAAAGACGACCGCCATAACACATTGAATCTGGATATCGCGCCCCGAATTCATATCCCTGGTAACCGCAACCTTCCGGTAGCCTTTTCATGTGCGAATCCTTTCGTCTCGTTTCGGTGCGCGGCAGTAGATCTCCGCCGTTATGCCCAGGAGCGCCCAACCCTGAGCGAGCTTGTGTATGCCTCTGCGCGCTCATACCAATCGCTGCTAGTGCCATTGGCGCGCACTTGGCAGGGACCGGAGAGGGCCAGCGCGAGAAGGGCGATCATTTGCCGTCTGCTTTCTGAAGTGCCCAGCGCGCCTGGTTTTGAGCCCACAGGACGAATTGCTCAGGCGATCTGACCATCTCATCCCATTCGCGCCAATTAGCATTGGCGATGCCCTGTAGCGTTTCGTACATCACGCTCGCCCGCAGTTGCTCCGCGACCGTAACTTGCTCACGGCATTCATTCTCTGGGTTATGTGTGCAGCGCGGTTTCATTTTGTCTCCTTCACATCCCGGTGATTTTTGAGATAACAATTTCAGGGTGGCCAGCAACTATCCAGGCGACCTCGTTGCCGTGCTCATCGAAGCATATGCAGGCGCCCTTGCGTGGCTTCTCCGGCGCTTCTAGCATGGCGATTTCCTCTATAAGAGTGCATGTTACGGCTGAATAGCGCTCATCGTCCGGGTTGCATGCGGCGTCATAAAGTTGGCGCCATCGTTCTGGTATTGAACTCATTTCGGTTCCCTTCTGCGCAGTACGATTTCTGGCTGACATGGTTGGGAGTCCAATATTGGACTGGGGTTATGCTGCGTACTCGGCTTTGATTCGCTCGCTTGCGAGGAAATCAGCGTAAGCTGGCTTGGCGTCGCGGCCGGCGACTGGAACCATCGTCCAGTACATGTCGTTCTGGAATCCGCCGCCAATGAGTTGATTCGGCCAGCCCATTTTCCGCATAAGCAGGTAAGCGGCTAGTTCGTGGGCTTCGTCGCTGTTCAATCCGTGCGGGTATCCAATGCTGATCAAGTTGCGGTCGCCATCGGTGGCGATGATCTTTGATCCCTTGGTGTTCGTTGCTCCATAGTAGCGAGTCCGAATGCCTTTCATGTTGGTTTCCTCTCTCACTTGCAAGCTGGGAACTTACGCTCTGTTGGTTGCAATGGCGATAACCGCCTCGTGTGCATTGCAGACAACCTGCCACTGTTCCGCTGTCCAGACTTGGCAATAGACTTTCATTGCCGCTTCGTAGTTCTTGATTGCGTTGTAGAGTCTCATGCTGTTCCTCACTTGCAAATACAGAGTAACGCTATTGCATTACGCTGTCAAGCTATTTCTGCGTCTTGTCTGTGGAAATCTTTCGTCTGTCTCTAAACGCTTGTTGCCGTATGCGGTTACACGTAGGACAGTTCTGCCTCTTACCGTCAGAGACCAGCCTGTGACCGTATACGCAATGAGTGTGCTTCACTCTTCGCATAATGCAGGAGCGTAACACGAGGTGCCTCGTAATGCAACTGCGTATTCATAACACATATGTCTTACCTTTCTGTACCACTACTGTGGTACTGCTCCCCTGCGACCGTGAGGACCTTCCGAGCTATGCTTCCCGTTTTGTCTTTACTTCCTTGCTTTCTTAGACTTGCGCTCATGCTGTTTGCTAGCGCCAGGCACGGCCGGCAGCGCTGCCGCGGCCTCTCGAGCGCGCATGGGACCCGTGCCGGCGACGCGAGCCCTGGCCTGCCCAGGCGGGTACGGGGTGAGTGGGGGGAGCTATGCTCTCATACAAAATAAAAGGGAAAATCGAGGATGCTAACGCTGGACAAAACTCCTCCATATGGATAGAATTCCTCCAGTGGAGAAGTTTCCTCCAGTGGCAATAGTTGAGTGTAGGGCGTGGGAGTGTTCGGGTTGTCGGTGGAGGTGGATGTACACACCGGACAGGACGCCTCTACGCTGCCCGAAGTGTGGGAGTCGAAGATGGAATACGGCTCTAGGGTCGGCGGACATACGGCGGGTCAGGGCGGCGCTTAGAGACAAAGAGACGGCAGCGCGGGTGAACGATCCTGGGCCTCCCGCAAGCAATGAAGCGGCCGAGATGTGCGGCTACGTGGAGTACGATTCTGATTTAGGGGAGTGGTTTGAGTGCGGGTTGAAAGTTCACGGGCCCAAGAAGAAACATGCGAGGGGTAAGAAGCTATGAGTGAGAAGCGGTACGTAGTACCAGATGGAATGTTCATGGAGTCCATGCTTGCGGTTTGGGCCAGCAAGCCTAATGGAAAGCCGGACATATCTGAGCGTGTTTCCGCAGAAATAGAGGCCGAATTCAAAACGGCTATTACTGCGGCTATCCGGTGGCTGGCGGAGAATCCGATCACCCCTACCAGAGAGCAGTGCCAATCGATGTACGCGAGCAGCAACCATCCCAACGGTTCATGGCAGGAGACTAAACTGATCGCGCTGGAGTGGCAGAGGCGCATGTTTCTGGCACCTGAGCCGGAAGTACCTGAATCGATCAGGGATTTGTATGAGTCCAGCAGTTCCCAGCGGTGGAAGGAGGCCATCCTTGATGCCTACCGTCGCGGACAGATGAATGCGAAGTCGAACCTCACGCAGCAGGCGCCGCGGGCGTCAGTAGAACCTTTCTGGGTGGACAGACGCAAATGAGGGACTGGGGCGAGTCAAGCATCCACGTCATCGTGAAGCGCCCGGGTCTGAGCATCGAGCCGGAGAACCAGAAGGTGCTGGAGGCGAGTTGCCTATACGGGGAAGAGGTACGGATGCGACTCAGTGTGGGGGTGTACGGGCCGGGTACGGTCGAGAAGCCCAGGCCGAGGATCTGGTGGCTACTGGGGGAGTCGGCGACGGTGGTTTGTAAGGATGTCGAGATTTCGAACTGGTTTAGGGATGAACTGATGACGTGGCTGAAGTCACTCGATGGGGTTGTACTGGAGGTGGTCGATGGCAATCCTGACTGAGCGGTATGAGGATGCGGGAGACTTCTTTGGTCTTCGACAGGATTACCGGAAGCGGAACCTGGAGCGGGTCAGGCGAGAGTTCGGACTTCCGGTGCCGGAGATTGTCGAGGGTCGGGCGATCTACCGGGATGCGGATGGTAACGAGCATCCCTGGCACCAGAGTCAGAGGAGGGAGCCTTCAGTTGAGGAGATCGAAGAGTTCTGGGGCGGAAGCCCTGCTATCACGCCTCTCACGGTGGCGGAGGATGGGGTTCCCATTTCTGCCGAAGGTCGAGATCTGGAAAGGGATCTGGGCAATCTGCTCCGGTCGGAGACGGTGACCCACGGAGTAGAGGCCAACCCGGAGTTCAGGGTATCGGACCCCCTCAATGAACAGGCAGTTGACCGGGAATTACAGGAGTATATCAAGAACCATGACAAGTAACGGCAAGCCCAAGATCCTTATCGCCATCCTCACCGCTCATCATCAGTCTCGCGCTCCCTACCGGCAAAGGGCCAGAGAGACGTATCTGAAGGGTTCCAGCCTCGACTACCGGTTCGTCTATGGAACCCCGGAGAATGGCAAGCAGCCGGAAGAGGATGAACTGTTCTTCCCCGTCGACGATCGCAAGGAGTACATGGCGCTCAAGAACCAGGCGGTGTTCCAGTGGGCTCTCGACAAGGGCTACGACTTCTGCTTTCGATGCTGTGACGATACTTGGGTATTCCCGGACAGGGTGGCCAAGGCTGGACTCGAGGCGTTCGACTACGCCGGCCAGGTTCCCTGCAAGCTGAGCCTGGGAGGCACGTTCAAGATCTGGATGCGCTACTTCGACTACATGCACGGAGGCTGTGGGATCTGGCTCAGCCGGAAGGCGATGGAGAGAATCGTCAAGGCGGAGTGGAAGGGACCCGAGCACGACATTCCCAAAAGGGTCGATGTGGGTCTGGGGTTCATGGCCGACACGTCTCCGATCAATTGGGATGACAAGTGGATAGGAGAGGTCCTGAAGGGCGAGGTGGCGTGGGACGACCCTATCAGGAACAGTCCTCTCGACGCTTATACTGCTCAGGGGATAAGCGTGTTCGAGGACGATCTCCTGTTCCAGAACGACGACCCTCTCCTGCCCATCTCGATCCACGACCCCGGGGTACTTAAGGTGCAGGGAGATCAGTTCAAGACGCTCAAGGAGCAGGTGCTAAAGGCGAAGTGGCAGGTGACCCGGTGACTCCGAGGATCTCCTTCATCGTCTCGGCCTACAACCGCCCCGAGTTCCTCCGCTGCTGCCTGGCGTCTCTGGTTTGCCAGACCATGACGAACTGGGAAGCGATCGTGATGGACAACACCAGTGATCCCTACATTACGTGGAGACAAGCGAACATATCGATGAGCATGAATCGGGTTCACTACAGAAGTACTCCCAAGGAACTGCGGAATACTTCCTACCATTCTTCCGAATGGGCGGTGCAGAACTTCGCTAAGGGTGAGTGGGTGGCGTTTCCGTCAGACGATTCCTACTACTTGCCCGAGTACGCCCAGGAGATGCTTGCCGCCGGAGAGAATGTGGACCTGGTCTACTGCGACATGGTGATGGGAGGCCCCTGCGGGGGTCAGGTGCTCGACGTAAGACCTACAGAGGGATACATCGACAAGACTGGCTTCATCCTTCGACGCGAGAAGTTCCAGCCCTTCCCCGGCAAGCCGGACAACGGAGGCCCGTCCAATTCCGACGGCATGCTGATCGATAAACTGGTGCGGGAAGGCATCCGCCACGTCAAGGTCCCGAAGATCCTGGCCGTCCACAACTGAGGTAATATGAGCGAGATCGAACAGATTCCTCCAGTCCTCACCGTGATCGAAGACGGGGGAGAGTACGTGATCCAGGCCTCAGGTCCAACTGGCAAGCGTCTGGGGGCCATTATTTTGAGTCAACTGCCCCACGCCAGCCGCGTGACCTATATGGACCCGACCGGGGTGAAGGTGTTCAAGTCGAATGGAAAAGTTGATCCCCCACGTCCGCATGCCCCGGTGGTGGCGCCCTCGCAGGAAGCTGTATCACCGGTATCCGTTCCACCATCCCGCCGTATCATTCAGGATGGAAGCGCGCCCCCGGCGCTTGAGTTGGTGGAAGAGGATTACGAAGCCCAGTTGAGGGCGGATGAGGCCGAAGCCGCGGAGATGGCAAGGCAGGAGCAGTTCAACCACCAGAACGCCCTTCCGCCGGCCGAAGACGAACCGGAACCCGAATCTCCTCGCAAGCGGGTGCGCAACATCAACATGCCGGTAAACACCTGCGGACGGTGCGCGGGCGCGGGATCGATCATGGGCGAGTCGGGCATGACGGGCGTGTGTCCTGTGTGCAAGGGCAAGAAGGTGATCAGTACCTGGGGGCGGCAGAGGGTCAAGCCGCAGGCGAGGTAGGGATGGGGTGGATACACGCCAAGATCGATCCCAAACTGTCGAGGCCTCTGAGGCTTCCCCTCACCCCCGAGGAGCGGGTCGAGTACAACGCAAGGATGCGCCGGATCGTCGGTCACCTCTGCAACCGCTGCGGGATAGGGCAGAAGTACAAGACCATGACCATCTGCCTCGATTGCTGGAACGCGAGCCGAAGGGGAAAGCATACCGCGTCCAAGAAGAAGACCGAGAAGAAGAATACGGAAGTGTACGTCTGGGACGTCAAGGCCGCCGAGTTTGAGTCGAGGTGCATCAAGTGCAACCGCTACATCCCGAACCCGATTGGAACCCTGAGGCGCAACCCGGAGCGGAAGTTCGTGAAGTACTTCTGCACTCCCTGCTACAAGGATGCCTGGCAGGTGTGGCGGGAGACACGGGTGTCGGTACGGAGACAGATCCTGAAGCGAATCGATGAGTGGCGTCTGGAGCGGGGCGTTCTCCCCAAAACCGCCTGGCACGGGCTGCACGATGAGGGCAGGAAGTCTCTATGAGCAGGCAATTTGAATTCGGACGCTGGTGCAGGATGTTGTTTGGGCACAAGATCCCAGAAGGGGCTCGTGGGTTAGTGCATTGTGAACGCTGCGGTGTCCCTATTTATATTGTGGGTTCCTTTCCAGATAGCGTGTTCAAAACATCTCTCCTGTGGAGACGCCTATGAAGACTCCCATGTGCCGCAACCCGCAGCATCCTCTGGGCCGGGACAAGACCATGTTCTTCCTCGAAGAGCGGGAAGGGGCCTATGTGTTCGCCTGTCAGGCCTGCAAGGACGTGAACCGCAAGATATCGATCCAGGTGTTCACCAAGCCAGCCTTGAAGCGCATGGTGAGGGACACTCTACGCTCCGAAGGACGGCTGCTGAGGATGCCTCCCCCGGTCCGCAAGCCCCAGATGTGCCGCCAGAGGCGCAAGAGGATCGAGTGGAACGGCAGAAGGTCGACGGACGGAAGATATGAACTCGTCCTCTATCGAACCCTTGGAAACGGGGATCTTCAGGTCCAGATGGCGATCGACGGCAACCTCTGCCCCATGATGGACGATCATATTGCTTCTCGGGAAGAGTACCCCGACGACAGTTCCTACTTCTCGCGCGTGGCCGAATCGAGCGAGCTGATGCTTCACCTGTACGGAGATGCCCGGAATCCCCTTTCCGAAGACGAAATAAGGCAACGGCAGCAGATGACTTTTTGAGGAGAATCATGGACCCGACACCGAGACAGGAACGCATCATCGAGAAGCTGGCAATCAGGCGCAAACCGCATATGGCTCCCGAGGAACCCATCGAAGACCCTAACCGATTCGCCCACGGGGCCATCAGGGGCGGCGAGGCGGCCCGAACCTCATGGCTTCTTCGCGATGCCAAGGAGACGGAGATCCGGGAATTCTTCAAGAAACTCCCTCTCCCCGAAGCTCTCAGTCAGCTTGCCTCGGCCCGAAAGAACATCGAGATATGTTCTGAGATTCTCAACCAGAGAATCAGCGAGGAGTCGATGCGCAAGACCTGCACCGGCTGCGGAGGACCATCCAAGCGTCCCGACGGGAACTGGACCATGAACGGCGTCGAAAAGGATAAGGATACCGGCCTCATGGCCCCCTACCAGTACTGCTCGGTTGAATGCATCAGGGACCGTAACCGGAGGAGATTGCTTCCTGAAGGTTCCGCCAAGACCCGCTTCGACGGCCAGCCGGAAGGAGACATCCGGTGATAGAGATCGAGAGAATCGCTCCTTCCGAATACGGATGGCCTGTAATGATGCACTGCTCCAAGTGCAGGGTGACCACTATTATTCATCATCCCTACGGGCTTAAACCAGAAGACGGAGACTATTACCGTCTGGAGATGTGTATCGATGAACCTTTCCACAACTTCGAGTACCCTATCAGGAAGTATCTGAGGATAATGTCTGCAAATGAGACTGACTGAGGCGCTAATGATAGAACGCATCGAGAAGTTGTCGATTGAGCCTGGAGATCTGCTCATTGTCAAGACTCCCGAGGACATGCAGACCCTCATCGAAATGGTGCAGGCGGGAATCGGCTTCTCGCAGTACTCGAACCCCGTCCTCTACCTTCCCGGAGGGCTCGAAAAGGCCAACGAGCAGGAACTTCTGGAGGCTCTCTCAATTGTTCAGAAGATGAACCGGATCGCCACGGACATCATCACCCGGGTCAACTGATGAGTCTGAACCTCGATCACGTCACGCGATTATGCGAACGGTTGAACATTCGTGACCGGGACAACGGCATCCTCGTCCCATTCAAGCTGAGGCAGCAACAGATCGAGGTGATCGAACTCTTCAAGGAACACCTCGCCAAGAAGCGCCGCCTCTACGGAATCTTCCTCAAGGCCCGCCGCATCGGATTGTCGACGCTCGCTACGGCCGTAGGCCACGCCCACTGCCTTGCTTACCCATCAGCTCAGGCGGGAACGGTGGCCCAGAACCGGGAAGTGGCGGTCGCGAACTTCGCCATGGCCTGCGGGTTCTATGAGGACATGCGCCCGGTCTACGGGTCGAACCTGCTCCGCCCTACCACGAAGACGCTGACCTACCCCCACGACGTGGGCAGGGCTTCGACCTTCAAGCATTACACCGCGGCTACGGTTCACGGCGCCCGCGGCCTCACGTTCTCCTGGCTGCACCTGACCGAAGCGGCTTTCTATCCCTACGACGGCGCCTTCACGTCTCTGCTCAACACGCTTTCGAAAGATCCCAACAACGGGTGCTGGATCGAGACGACGGCGAACGGCATGGAGGGTCCGGGCGAATCCTACTACGAGTACTGGCAGGCAGCCGTGGCCGGCGACAACGAGTTCCTGCCCATCTTCCTGCCCTGGTACGACGACCCAGCCTACGTGATGGACCCAGCGAGAGCAAAAGATGCCCCGAGGGACGAGTACGAACGCTGGCTGATGAACGACATCAAGCACTGGAAGACAGGAAAGAAGGTCAAGATCGGCAAGGATCGTATAGCCTGGTTCCGCGAAACCCTCTCCGCCAAATGCGAAGGCGTGATCGAAAAATGGAGGGAAGAGTTCCCAAGTGACCCGACGGAAGCGTTTGTAGCTACCGGAAATCCGGCCTTCACGGTCGAGGAGATGCAGTTCGCGGAGGCGTCGGTAGAGAAGCCCCCATTTATCGGAAGATGCGTTTTGACGGAAGATGGGAAGCATGGAGAACTTGAAGGCGATTGGGAAGGTCCGTTGTGCGTGTGGGAGAACCCTCAGCCCCGGCATCACTACTTTGCCGGAGTGGATTCGGCAAGAGGTGAGGAGGCATCTCTCGCGGCCGGCGACTACGCCGCAATCTTCGTTTGGAATGCGGAGTCTGGGGCCGCGGCAGCGAGATTTATGGCTCGCGTATCTCCAGAAGAACTCGCGTCCATTGCGGCAGCCTTAGGCTACTACTTCAACAACGCCATGCTGAACGTGGAGTTGAACAACCTCGGCTACGTGGTGATGCGGGAACTCCGCGACCGGCTCTTCTATCCCACCCAGTACCTCTGGAAGGGGCGAGACGACAGGGCCGATCGATCGAAGGCGGGAATGGCCTACGGGTTTGAGACTTCCGACCGGTACCGCAGAATGATGTTCACCCTGTTCAGGACCGCGCTCCACCGCAAGGAAGTCCTCCCCAAGGACCGCATCCTGGTCGATCAGATGAAGTGTGCCAAGATGGAGATGAACTTCCGCTGGTCGGTCAGAGTTGGCCACGATGACACGATGATGGCGGCGTTTCTGGCCTGGATCGCCAAAGAGCAGTACCACCCCGACGTCTGCAAAGTGTCTCCTATGCGCAACCTCCTCCTCACTAAGGAGGACATGGAGACGGTCCAGTTGCCTCAGGAGAACCCCGGCAAGATGCCGGAATGGACCAAGGACGGTCTGGTCACGGCGATGGGCGGGATCATGCAGAACGGCAACGACCACCTTCGCCAGATACGCAAGTACGAGAAGAATCACAACCAACCACAGAGATTAGCGGGGATCTGATGAATGAAGATTCGATGGACGGCCAACAGTTTGCAAATAGACTTCGACGCCGAGGAGATGCTGGAGATCATGGAGGCTCAGCGGGCGTTAGGGATCATTCCGCCCGCGAGCACATGCTCACCCCCGACCCTGTTGAGGACCATTGTGACCGACCAGAGAGCGGCGCAGATGGAGATGGAGAGAGATCTGGCCAAGAGGCTCCGGCGCAACGAATTCGAGGCGCGGGAAAAACTTCAGGCAGGAGTGCTCCCGTTCAAGGTGCAGGAGAAGCCTCCCGGAATCCCGCTCAAGGACAGCCCACGGACGATGGCCCAAAAGACCGGTCAGTTCGCCGGGGAGTCTCAGACGAAGCAGCGAGGCGCGCCAAAGCCCTCTTCTCCGACATCGGACAACGGTTCAACGATAACCGAAAGCACAACAAAGCATCCGCCTACGAAGCCTACCAGCGCGACCTGATGGACAACCTCGACACGCTGGTCCTCGGTGACGTCATCAGCCTCAAGGAGGTTACTGCGACGATCACGGACCTCGAACAGTTCATGCGCAATGAGACGGGAGAAACGGGCAAGTCGCAGGCTCAACTTCTGGCAGAATGGCTGAGAATCGACCCCACCGAGGTGAGTAGTGCGGCATTGACACGGGAGGCGGAAAAGTAGCCTCCTATACTCTGATTCAGAGGTGTGTTCATGGACAGGGCGAAGTTCGGCATTACGGACCCCGGCGACGACTCGGAAACGGTGACCCCCAAGAATCCTCGCCGCCACTTCAAGAAGAAGGGTGCACGGGCTCCGGGCAGGTCCGGCAAGGGCAAGGTCCATACTGCCAGGCAGAGCACGCGGGGAAGCGGTCACGGAAGGTACTGATGCCTACCGAGCACTTCAAGTCCAAGGAAGCCTACCGCAAGTCTCGTGCGTATACTCACATACATGGAATTCCAACCCACGCGAAAGATGTCGTGGTGGGTGGTAAACGTCACAAGGTCCGTCACAGTAAAAAGAGGCGATAGTTGGCCAACGTATACACCATCGGGAATGTTCGTAAGAAGTCGGACCCGGACGAGTATAACGACCCACGCGCCAAGCACATTTCGGAATGGATAAGGGCCTCCGACGAATATAGGAATAAGGTACTGGGCGAGAACTTCTATAAATCTGCTGACGATCTCTACAGCCTCAAGGATGCAGGTTCCCCCTCCCCATCATTCCGCCCTCTGATACGCATCCCCATGCTCCAGAGGATCATGCTGGAGGAGGCGAGCCAGATCTCCGACATGTCTCCCCAGATTTACGTGTTCGGAGACAAGGACCGCGACAAGGATCGAGAGAAGGCGCTCCAGGCGCAGTGGGTGGCAGCTAAGATCAACCAGCACACCCTCTACGCCTCCCTCACCGCCCGGTACTGCGGAACGGGGTTTATAGTCTCAGGTTTCGATCCAGATCTCAGGAACGGCAAGGGCGGAATCTGGTGTAAGTCGATGGACCCTAGAATGGTGGGGTTCGACCCTTCGACCGACTACACCTGGGACCCCGCCTACGTCTACTACGGGACGTGGATGAACATCGAGGACGTTCGGCTTAAGTGGCCGGACACTTCGAAGGGAGTACGTCCTAATCGCGGATCCCAGTCTCCCGCTCCACTCTCAGGCGACTCGGGGTACGGCATCCAGATGCCCACCGGTCCGATGCAGTCGACCCCCGGCATGCCCTTCCAGTCAGGCAGGAAGAATTACTCGTCCGACACCCGAGTCCTCGTCCACCACGTCTTCTGCAAGGACTACACGCGGGAGGTGGTCGAGTCGAAGGACAAGCCCCTCGAAGACGAACTCATCGATCCCGAAGTGATCCTCCGCTACCCCAACGGACGCTGGCTGGTCGAGTGCAATGGGATCATCCTGTCGGACGGTGACAACCCCTATCCCAAGCGCAGCGACATCATGGCGCCGCATTTCCCCATCTTCCCGGTGTGGGCTCTGCCGGCGCTCAACTCGGCCTGGGGCGTGCCAGTCACGTCGATGACGATCGACATGCAGCAACTGGCGCAAAGACTCTACACTCAGGCGTTTGAGAACTGCATCAGGCTCAACAACGGCGTCTGGTTCCTCGACAACAACTCAGGCATCGATCCCGAAGCATTCGGCGGCCTGCCGGGTGAAGTCGTGGTCAAGAACGCCGGGTCGAAGACGCCCGAGTGCGTCTCGCCTAACGCCCTGTCGGCGAGCGCCATGCAGGTTCCCGAGCAGCTTCTGAAGCTCCAGAATCAAGTCCTCGGATTCGGGGAGGCCAGGCAAGGCAATCCGGGCCAGGGCAACATCTCGACCGACCTCTTCGACTCGTCCGTATTGCAATCATCCGGCCTCCTGCAACTCTCAGGCAGGCTCCTGTCGAACACCCTTCAGATGCTGGGAGAGTTCATGTTCGGCGTCATGGGAAGGTACATGGGTCGGCAGAACTTGCCCCTCCGCGGCGTCAATGGAATAGAGATGGCCGAGTGGCAGGGCTTGATCCGCCCCGACCAGTACGACGTGCTCCTCGATGAAGCGTCGATCCGTCCGCTTTCGGATTCGGTGATTCGCCGCATGACGCCGGAACTGATGAAGACCGGCATCGTGGCTACGGAGCGCGGTCTGCGCACTCTGGGTTATCCAGGGGCCGAAGAGATCGCCGAAGAGCAGAAGTCAAATCTAGAGCTGGCTGCTCTGGCGAAGACGCGAGGAAATCGTAAATGAATCCAGAATTATCGTATTGGCTTACTTTAACGGAGTTCGCCCGGGTCATGGGGCGGCCGGAACGCACGGTTCGTCAGTGGGCTCAGAACGGCACTCTAGTCGAGTTCGGGTTGCCGGTATGGTGCATTTCCACGGGTCGGTTTCACAACCGCCATTTTGTCTTAACCCCGTCCAGCCTTATAGATCAATAGAGTAGTGCGGCAGCAAAAACTTTCCCTCCCTTCCAACTTGTACTAGCGTTGTCTCAATGAAGCGGATTAGCGTCTGCTGAAAGGAGACTCCATGGCCCGTCGTCATCACAAGGGTGGCAAGAAATCCCACAAGCGGAAGTAATTCAATGAAATGGAGGCAGGAAATGGCAGTGGCCAAGGAAAAACTAGTCAAGGACTACCATCGGCCAAAAGAATTCCTGCGCGCCATGCGAGCCAGGATCAAAAAGCGCAAGTCATCGCGTTCGTAGGTTCTGGGCAACCGGAATGTGCGGCTGGCCTTCGCGCCCGTTCCGAGACTTACAGCGAAGGAGGTAGAACTGTATGGCACACCGTCGTGGCCGTCGTTCTCGTCGCCGGAAGTAATCCGGCAGATTCAACCGGGGCGGGCTGCTCGCATCTCGCCCCTACATCCGCCCAAGGAGGCGTTTCGTGCCAGAGAAATTCGGCAATACGTTTGATTCGGAAATCTTGAAGAGTCCTTTGACGGTTGGTCGACCGGTAAACGAGCCCGGCGCCGACGTTCGCAACAACCCCGTGGCCAAGCCGATGGACCCACTGAAGCTGATCCCCGGAAACAGCAAGAAGGCGTAGGAGACACCCATGCCCGTAGCGACCAAGAAACCGTTCCTGCATCGAACCGGAGTCAAGCGCGTCTCGATGCCCAAGGCTCCCCGTCGCACCAGGCGCTGGTAGGAGATCGATGGCGAGTCCCGGACTACCGGCGATGATGGCGCGTCAACTAGTTGCAAAACTGGCTGGCGGTGCCCCTCAACAGGGTGGACCTCCGGGTATGCCCCCCGCACCTCCGCAGGGTCCGTCTCCAATGGGTCCGGGGGCTCCCGCCCAGATGAATGCCCAACCAGGCGCTCAGGCCGGCGATCAGGTGGCGCGGCAACTGGCGGAACTACAGGGAGCCGATCCGGGAGCCATCCTCAAGACGCTTCAGCAGATCAAGTCGATCATCGTTCCTATCTACGTGCGTGCGGCATTCCAGATGCCAGGGGTGAGCCGGAACATCGCTCAGGCGCAGAAGTACCTCGACAACGCAATCAAGGAAGCGGAGCAGGCGGCCGCCACGGCGTCTACCGTGCAGGCGAACCCGATTGCCAACAACGCATCGATACCGAACCCCCAGGGTCAGGGGATGGGGTTACAGGATTTCGCCTCTGGAGGAGGGGCTTAGAATATGGCACTCAAAGACATCATCAACAGTTCAAAGTACGGCGACGACATCCAGTTGCTTATGCCCGACGGCACCAATGCCACTCTCGGGGAAATCCGGTCGATGTCGGCTGAAGACCGCCAGCAACTGACGCAGCGCCAGCAGCTTGTCGAACAGGCTGAGATCGCCATTGCGAACAAGGTGGCCGAGTTTCAGAAGGCTGGGCTTCTCGGTCCCAACGGACAGGTTGCACCTCCCAGGACTGACGCTGAGATTCGCACCGTGGCGGCCAGCGAGTTCGGCCTCGATCCCAACGATCCTTTGCTCGGACCGATCGTGAAGGAGTTCAAGGCGGAGATGTCGAAGCAGCACAAGGAGTTTCAGGATTTCCAGTCCAATATTGGACTTCAGTTGAAGCAGATCTCGAATGTCGTTCAGACTGCTGTCGGAGCCAATCTCGAAGAGACTTACAACCGTGATTTCTCTCGTGCCACGAGCGAGCTTCCCAAGGGCGTCAAGGTGGACTACCAGCAGGCTTTTGAGTACGCCACGAAGCAGGGCCTGAAGGACAAGTATGGGCGTCTCGACATGGCGGCCGCGGTCGATCGCCTGACCTGGAACGACGTCAAGAAGGCGCAACTGGCGGAACTTGAAGCCCAGGCAGCCAAGACCGGCGAAGAGAAGGCTCGTATCGCTACGGCCACCCGTCCGCGAGTCTCCGGCCCCGAAGCGCATCGTCAGAAGACTGACTTCGACCCTTTCCAGAAGATTACGACCAAGGACGGCAAGGTTCGCGAAGTCGCCAAGACCTTCGACCAGGCCCTGGCCGAGGCGTCAAACGACGACTCTATTTTGCAATCGGCACTCTCAACGGCATCATTCGGGCTAGTCAACTAGCCTTACTTCAACCTTTTAACGCGCACCAGAAGAGGATCAGGAAATGGCAAACAGCGTTGTTGGACTAGGATTAACATCTCCTCCGGTTCAGCTTTCCAATACCGTCAACTCGATCAGCCAAAAGTACATCGTGCCGGTGTTGGGCGACAACGTTTTCCAGCCCTCTCCGATATTTTGGGCGTTGACGAAGGAAGGCAAGAAGTTTGGCGCGGGTGAATTGATCTTCCCTGAAATCAATCAGGAAGAGCTTCCCGGCGGCGCCTACTACGGCGACCAGTTGCTCGACACCAGCGTGGTTGACTCGATTCAGCCAGCCAACCAGCAGTGGAAGCCGTACCGCCAGCCGATCGTGATTCCGATCACGGACATCATCCTCAACCGGGGCGGAGCGGGAAACCTGGACATCATCAAGGCCAAGTTCCAGACTGCTTCGGCGTCGTTCCTCCAAAAACTGAGCCGCGCTCTCTGGCACACCTCCCCCCAGAATACGTCGCTCGATGTGGACGACATCATCTCCTGGGCGCAGTCGACCACCAATACAATCGCCGGCATCAACCGTGCGACCGCCTCGAATGCGTTTTGGCTGCCCGCTACAGCGGTCGGAGGCGGTTCGGCGGCCCTCTCGTCGGCTACGGCGGAGACGGCTTACCAGTCGGTCACGTGGGGCTATGACGAACCCGACCTGCTGGTGATGAACCGGACCAGTTACGCGGCGTTCAAGGGCAACTTCGTCACCAACATCCGCTTCGGTCAGGGGATGCAGGATGATGAAGCGTTGCAGGTTGGATTCCGCAACCACTTCCTGTTCAACAATGCTGTGGTGGTTGCCGACCCATTCGCGACCGCGACCCAGGCAGAGTTCCTGAACTCGAAGTACATTTTCCCGGTCTTCCATGAGGCGGATTACTTCAACGTCGATCCGTTCCTTAAGCCCTCGAACCAACGCGTTCTGGTCAGTTGCATGTACCTGACCTGGAACCTGTCCTGCATCAGCCCGCGCATGCTGGTAACGATCACTGCAATCACATAAGGAGACGAGTCAATGGCACTACCATTCAAGAATCCAGTTTCGCAATGCATGCCGGGGTTCGGCTCGCCATCCTACCAGGGTTCCGCGACCCAGACGGGCACCGCAACCGGCACCATCACCATCACCATCGGAGCCACTGCCACTACGCCCTCGACCAGCGGCGTGGCGTTCAATGCTAGCGGCGGCCCTGCTCCCAGTTCCGGCAAGTGGCATATGAGGGTCGTCGGCGCTACTTCTACTACCACGGCGGCGCTTACGGTTCAGGTATCGGACGGCACAGTTACGGTGGACGTTGCCAGCATACCTGCGGCCGCCGCTAATGGAGCCTATGATTACACGGGCGAGTTCAAGACGGACCTGTCAATCACTTCGGTTGCCTTCGTAGTGGTGGGAGGCGGAACCATTACATCTATTCCGATCGATTGCGAAGTAGCTCTCGTATAACCGGCTGGCCGCGCCTCCACTCGGCCAAGACTGCGGCTCGCTGGACTGACCCCCGGCGAGCCGCAGTGCATTTAGGATGGTGACATGCAGACTTCCCTAGTGGGCGACTTGATCATGGGTCTTAGAGAAAGCGCCACGGACCCCCCGCTCTATCTCCCTCCTCCATCGAATGTTGCGGCCGCGGTGTCGGGCGGAGCTGGCACGACCAATTTCTACTTTGTGGTGACGCAGTTGACGCCGTGGGGGGAGTCCGGTCCATGTGCCGAGGTGTCCGTCCTGCTGGGACTACTGACCGGAACGATCACCATCACCGGGAATTGCTCCTACTCGGCCATTGCGCTGAAGGTCTATGTTTCGATCATTGCTCCGGGGGCGGAGGACAGGTATTTCTACTACACCTCTCCGGGAGTCGGGGCCTTCTCGATCACCTTCACGCTGTCGTCTCTGCTGATCAACGGTTATCCGACCCAGAGGAGTTCCGCAGCCCTTCCTGACACCGATGGGACCGCTCTTGGCGCTTCTGCGATCTATCGATGGATCAATGAGGGATTGGACGCGGCAACGGCTATCTGCGAAGGGATCAGAGACATCACCGGCATTCCTACTACGGGCGGCCAAGCGCAATATCAGGTTCTCGGCAACTGGCGCAAGATGTCGGACGGCTTCTACGACGGTTATCCGTTCGCCTTCGGGGGGAAGCAGGATGTATTCCGCCACTCGAACGTAACCGGCATCACCGCATCGATGGTGATGAACCAGGATGCCCAGGTGCAGCAGGTGGAGATATGGCCTCAAGCGTCGAGAACAGCCGGGGCGGGCACTCTTACTTCCGGCATCGGCGCAACCGATACGATTCTCACTTACACTCCGGGGGCTACTGGATTCGTTCTTGGGTTCGGCCTGGCTCTGCTTGGTCCTTATCCGTCCGACTTAGGACAATGCGAGATCATTTATTACTCAGGATCTGGCTCTGGAAGCCAGTTAACCCAACTTACGAGAGGCATGGGAGGAACGCATTCAAACGCTTGGCCGTCAGGTACTCAGGTGACGGAATTGAACATCTACCTCTCTGGAACAAGGCTTCCTCAGCACTACGTGGTGGGTCAGTCAGCCAACATTCTGAGCCTTCCCCCGGCGTGGATCGATGCCATGCGGGTGTACCTAGAATACCGCTTCAAGAAGGCCGAGCAGGATGTCGATAATGCTCAAAAACTCTACAACGAGTTCAAGGACAAGTGCAAAGGCATCAGCGGGCTTAGACAGCCTATGGGACCGCGCCAGATTCAGGTTGGATCTGGTTCTGGAATTCAGGTTGCGGTTGGCGCAGGAGGATATTTTGGGGGTATAATTTTGCCATGACTGGGTACTGTTTGTATTTTCAAACATAACAAAACAAAGGTGTTATTGTGACATGCAGACGAAGTATAATGAGAGCAGGCTGTACGCACTTAGGAGGTGCGCCCATGAACCTGTTCGAGCAGGAACCTGCCCTCTCGTCTGATGATACCCGTCTGATTCCTCTAACCCAAGGACAGTTCGCAAAGGTTGATGCGTGCGATTACGAGCGCATATCCGCATTCAAGTGGTTCGCTCATTGGAGTAAAACGAGTCGGTCATTCTATGCGGTAAGGTCTATCTACCTGGGTGGAGGAAAAGAGAAGCCCGGGGTTCGTCAGGAAGCTATGGCCCGTGTCATTGAAGGCTTGGCGTTCGGAGATCCTCGTCAAGTGGACCATGAAAACCACGACACTCTGGACAACACTAGAGGAAACCTTCGAGTATGCAGTAGGCCACAGCAGATGCAAAATAGGCGTAAATTCTCCTCTCAAACGTCTTCAAAATACAAGGGAGTTTATCGAAAGAAGTGGCGCTCTCAATGGAGATGGGCATCAGTAATTCAGTTTCAAAAAAAGAGGATACTGATCGGTTACTTCGTGGAAGAGGAAGATGCTCGCGATGCCTATATAGCAAAGGCGCGGGAGTTGCACGGAGTCTTCGCTCACATAGAGGGCAAGCATGGCTAAAACGATTTCGCAGAAAAAGTTTGCCCGCGGAATCAATGCCGCTACCGGCATCCTCTCCCAGCAGCCGGGATGCCTGACGCGCATGTCGAATCTCCTGCTCACGCAACGGGGATCTCTCCAAGTGTGTGACGGTTCAGAGTATTTTGCAAACTGGACCTCCACCTACCCCAATTCGCTCTGGATCGATGCCTATTCGAACTATGCCGTGGGTCAGTATCCCTACTACTCCATGCTGGCGCAGAGGGCCGCCGCACTGTTCTCCGCTCCTACCGGTTTTACGGCTGTTCCATCTGGGACTACCACGAACCCCGCAGGAACGTACTTCTTCGGCGTGGTGGCTATCGGTTCGGCGGGAGGTCTGGATCACACCGGTCTGACTGTGCCGGGTTCAGCGGTGCAGATGACCGCGGCATCGTCCTTCGCCTCGGTGGTCTTCAACTGGACAGCGGTGGCGGGAGTGTACGGGTATCAGGTTTACTACCTGAATGTTCTTCCAACGGGCGGGTCGAATCCGTTGGGGGTACTGCTCGGGACCGTGGTGGGATCTGGAACCACGACCTTCACATTTACTGGGACGCTTACCGCTCCGACTGCGGCGGCCCCGATCGCAAATACGACCCGGTACGTCCAATTATTGGACTTCTATCAAGTTGCCAATCAGTCGATAACCGACCTATTTCCCGTGTCCGTCACCGGAGGGCTGTTTCCTGGAGTAGCTCCGCAGCAGGTCAACCTTCTTCCCGGCGACCCCCAGTTTAACCCGGTAAGTTCCGCTCCCGGATTCTCTCCCTACGGAGGAATCGTAGGAGCGGTCTGTTCGATCCCCATCGAGTTGCAGTTCGCGGCTCTTGAAGTCCTGATCCTGGGCAACGGCATCACGCCCCTGACCTACGACCCATCGAAGCTCGGCACGGTGGCGCCGGTCTCGATCGTCAACTCCTTCACTGCGGCCTATCCGACATGGCAGGCAAGCGTGAGTTGGATCACAGGCGCCCAGTTGCAGGCTATGGGGTACGTGTTCACTGCCATCCAGGGAGGCGTATCGGGTTCGGGTTCTACGCCTTTCACGGCAGGTTCCTACACCATCGGCCAACTGGTGGCGGACGGCTCGGTCATGTGGAAGGCCACGGTGGTCATTGCGGCCCTTCCGGCACCCCGAGGTGCCGCCCATGCCGTGGTCTACGCCGGCAGCCTCTGGTTGGCAAACACCGCTCCCCAGACGAGTGCAGACCAGCTTGACGGGCCTACCGTGCTCAAGATGTCGGACGCCAACAACCCAAACTCATGGAACCCGGTCAACATCGCCTTCATCGGCCGGGATGACGGATCGCAGATTACCGGGATGCAGCCGTTCACGATCGCGGCCCTCGGAATCTCTCCGACCGGCAGCATGGCCGTCTTCAAGGAGTTCCAGACCTACCAGATCATCGGCGTCTTCGGATCGAATAACTTCGAGATTCAGGCCGCTCAGACCGACATGGGATGCCTGGCCGCGAGGTCGATCCAGTTCATTCCGGGATTCGGAATCGTGCGCTATTCGCATCTCGGGTTCGCTGTTTACGACGGCGTGAATGACCGGGTGATCTCAGAGGAGATTCGCCCCTACCTGTTTGGGGGGATCGAGATCGACTCTGACATCGTGAAGGTTGACCCTGCCTACCTGTATCTCTCGAAGAGTGCCCAGGCGGTTCAGCCTCCGATGTACATGTGCGCCATGCCCCTGGTGGGAGGTGCCGGCGTCTTGACCCGGGTGTTCTGCTACGACCTGATCCTGAAGTCGTGGATCATCATCGACCTTCCGTGGCCGATCACGTCTCTTAATCGCGTCAAGGGCGGGGAAGGCAACCCAATGGTGATTGCCGGGGTGCCCGTATCCTCAGCGCTGGGGCCGAGTATTCATCGTCTTCAGAGCGGCGATGGAGCGTGGAGCATCAACCCGGCCAATCCTACTGTCGGAAGCACGGTGATCAACTGGGGGTTCCGCTCTCCCGACGTGTTCGGAGAGGGGTCCAGCCAGAGGATCTTCTATCGGGAGATGGTTCTCCGCGGCTACGGCACGCCCGGCCAGGCCGCCACGGTGGTTGCAACTCCGGTCTTAGATGGGGCTCGCCAGCAGTCGATGGTGGCGGATATCGTTCCGCAGGACGTGAAGTCGAAGCAGTTTGAGTTGAGGTTCAAGCTATGGCTCAACGGGCAGGTGTGCCACATCGACTTCTCGGGCTCGGGGCAGATGGTGATCGATTCGATCGATTGGGACATTGAGCCCAAGTCGGCTAATGCGCGAAGGGTTATCGGGTGATCAGGGTCAGAAACTACATTCGAGGGGAGTTCATTCCGGCGCCGCTTCTGAACCACGGTATGCCGGTACTCGATCCCGAATGGACGTGGTGCGTCACTCCCGAGTCGTCGGACCTCCCCTTTGCCCTAGTCGCCTGCTCCTACGCGGGGGGATGGCTGGTGATCTGGAGGTTGCTGTCCGTACAGCCTCTTCCGGGTCATGTAGTGCGGCATTGGTTTCTTGAGGCTCTCCCCAAAGTGTTTGAAAATGCGAGAGAGAAGGGGTGTGTCGGTGTGTTGTCGATGTTCTCTGACGCGCAGCCCGTTGAGCAGCGTCTTGCCCGTTTAATGGTGAGAATCGGGGGCAACATGGTTCCGTTCAAGGGGAGCATAGCCGTATCGCCCTTGCTTTGAGAGGATTCGATGCCTTTTATCGCCGGACTTCTGCCGCTCATTACTGCCATTGGAAGCCTGGCGGGGGCTGGCGTCGGCATTGGTGAGGCCGTCTCCAACTCTAACAATCAGAGCGATCAGCAGGCGGCCAATCAGAAGGCTCTTTTGCAGCAGCAGCAGTCGCAAGCCAACCAGCAGTCATTGCAGCGTCAGCAGGCGATACGGGCTACGCAGGGGCAGGCTCAGGCCCAGACCGGGGGGTCGCTTACCGAGCCCGGATTTCAGGACTTTGCGGCACAGTTGGCGGGCTTGCCAGGATACTCCGCTGCTCCGACTCCAGGGCAGATTGGAGGATCGCAGCAGACGGGCGCAGCGCTTCCTACGGCCGGCGGTCTGGCTCCGGGTGGGCAGGTCGATATGCGGGGGATTCTCGCCGCTCTCGGCCAGCAGCAGGGTGGCTTCGGGGGAAACATCAGCGGCGGAGGCTCGGCGCCAACGGCTCCGCCCAGCCAGTTCTTTGAATTGTCGTCACCGGTGGTATAGGAGATCCGATGGAAGCCTTCAGTTCGCTATTACCGCTCATCCAGCAGATCAGTCCTGTGCTCTCTCTGGGGTCGACCGGGTACAACCTCTACAACCAGTACCAAAATCAGCAGTATCAGAACAACCTTCGCTCCTTCGCTCAAGACCCGGCCAAGATGAATGCCTACGCCGCGAAGTTCACTCAGCCGCTCAATGCCGGGTTGCAGACTGGCGTGGCGAACGAGGCTCAGGCGTATCTGGCGCAGAGGGGTCTTTCCGAGTCGCCTCAGATCAGCGAGCAGGTCGAGTCGCAGGCCATCGCTCCCTACATCCAGCAGAACCAGCAGCAGGGCTACCAGGACGCCCTACAGGCGCTCGGCCTAGGCGGGGGAGCCATTCCCCCAGGCCAGCAGCAGCAGACCGCCCAGAGTCAACTGGCGCAGATCCTGGCCGGCGCTCCTCCTCCAGGTGCTGTCAACGCTCCCAACCCGCTCAACAACACGATGCCTCCGCAGTTGAGTGATCTTCAGGGTAGTCCGGGTCCGCCGATCGATATGAGCAGTTGGTATGGCAACCAGCAGATGCCAGACCTTAGCGCATTTGGCGGAGGTTAGCGATGGGAGGCTTCCTCAACGCACTCAGTTTTCTAGCTCCGATCGCACCCGCTCAGGCGGAGGCGCGCGAGATTCGCCGTGTTCGTGGGATTGATGATCAGGAAGCACGGCAGAGAGCGGCTTTAGGCCAGCAGGAGATTGCTCGTTCCCAGCAAGACATCCAGTTACGTTCCCTTGAGGCGCAGCAGAAACTGCGCAAGGAACGCCAGCCGGTAATCTTCGGCAACCCGGAGTGGGACTCGGCCAAGGGGCAATACACGGTTCTCGCTCTTGATCCCGACAAGGGCATCATCCGCATGCCGGTGCCTGGCGGCGAGAGTCCTGAAGCGGAGGCGCAGCGCAAGGCAGCCTCTGAGCTCGCCACGTTTGAGAAGGTAACGGGACGCAAGGCTACGCCGGAGGAATCAACTCAACTTGCATACTCCGCCCTCGGCATCAAGCAGCCATCCTTCCGCGCTCCGCAGGGCTACACTGACCCATCATCGGGGCTTCGCTATAGCATTTACACGGACGCCGAAGGGCAGCACGTGGTTCCGGTCATGGGCGCAGACGGGAAGCAACTTGGCGGCCTTAAACCACCCGAGGATTCGACCACTACCGGCTTCGAGTTGAAGCAAAATGAAAACGGAGAATGGGTCAAGGTGCCGGTGTCCCACACGACTCGGAAGAGTTACGATGCTGCTCCCAGAGGTGGGGCGTCTCCCGTGTCCCGCACTGTGGTGCCATCGACTGCGGGAGGGCTTCCCTCTGCTCCCGGCATGCCCAAGGGTGCCGTCGACACCGGGGTGCATGGGAAGTACAGTTCTCAGGACGCTGGAATCCTGCAGAGCACGCAGGAGATCCAGTCTGCCGCGAACGACATTCTTCCTATCCTGTCTAAATACAGAGACCGCAACGGCATAATGGACCGAATCGCTGCCGAAAAGGCGTGGCTGACATATAAAGCCGGGTTCACTCCGTCGGACCCGCTTTACTCGCAGATCATCAAGCCTGTGGCCCTCCTCTTCGGAATCGGTTCGTCTCAGTGGACTCGCGTAGGTCGTGGAAAGTACCTGTTTGAGCGTCTGTCGCAGCATCTTCCCCAGCCCACGGACACCCCGGCCCTGCTCTACGACAAGATCAACTGGCTGGCGAACAACGTGGCCAATGAGACGCGCAAAGCCGTGATGAATCCTGTGGGGCCGGCTGCCGCGCCGGGAGGAGCGGACATCGATGAAATCGTCAATGCATTGAAGGGAGCAGCTCCGCCAAAGTGACTCCCGAAGAAGCCATTGCGAAGCTACGTACCCTTCCTGAGGATCAGCAGAGGGCTGTGTTGTCTCGCCTATCCCCCGACGAGCGCCTCGGCATAGCGCAGAAGTTGAAAGCTCCAGCCTCCGTTGAACCAGAGCCTGCCAAGAGAGGATTCTTCGGCGGAATGGGAAGCGAGATTGGCGGATTAGCCAAGGGAATGGTATCGCCATTCTCCCCTCCTGAAACGCCCGAGGAAAGCGCAATATATGGCACGCAAGGCCCAATAGCCTTAGCAGTCTACCGCGTCGGCAGAGGGGAGCTACAGTCCCGCGGCGAGGCATTTAAGCAGGCTGGTCAGCAGTTCAAGACGGCGGGTACGATCAAAGGCGACCCTGAACTGAAGGGGTTGCAGTATCTGCGCAGCGGAGTTACTGGAGCAACCGGGCTTTTGCCTGTTCCGGGCATTGCATCGATGAGCACAAATCTTAATCGCGTGGCCGATACCGGAAACACGCGAGAACTGGCTGGCCGGGGCCTGGTAGACATCGCCGCTCTGGCTCTCGGGGGGCGCAAGGGCGGAGAACTAGAGCGCCGTGCCGGCGAGGTTGACCCGGTTTCCGGTCTGGAGCGCACAGTGCGCAGCAAGATCGCTCCCCGCATGCGCCCGGTTAACACCGATGCCTACGCGAAGATGGTCGAGATCATGCGTGAACCCGATATTCTTCCGACGTTGGCTGAATATGCTGACCGGACGAAGAATCCCATGCGTGATTTGCTTCAACTCGGCCGCGGTGCCACTGAGGCTGGCAAGGAAATCACCGGCTACTACCGCGAGAACCTTATCGACCCCAACGCCGACATACCTGCGGGCGATACGGGCAAGACGGTTGGAGAGGCCTACAAGAGAGTGTCTGAGATCAACGAAGATCTTTCTCCAACGTACCTCAAGGCCGGCTCCAAACTTACGGCTACGATCGATAGCGAGAAGGCTCGGGCCCTGCAAGCAGAGTTGGGTCGGTTGAATAACGGCATATACCAAACGCTTTCCGAGCGCAGCGGACTGCCCGTCGAGCAGATCCAGGCAATCAACCGCCGCGGGGCGCAGTTGCAGAGCCTCGGCAAGCAGTTTGAGGTATCCCACACGACCTTGGAGCAGGGGGCGTCTGGCGTTGACGCGGCAGGAAACCTGTTGCCCCACACTCCCTACCACCCGGTGTTCCAGATGGCAATCAAGGCCGTAGACGCCCTTCGCGGCGGTCGTATGGCTATCCAGAGCCGCAAGGTGGGGCGTGCCGTGGGCAACTTTCCTGAAGGCTACACACCTCTTCCCGACCCGGAAGCGATCGCATCCTATCGCCGCGCAGTTGAAACCAGCGAACTCGGGCGTGCCGGAAGTGAGGCTGATACCGCGGCCAGAAATAGAGCAGCCGCGGTCGCACGCAAGCCTGCTGGATTGGGTCCAACTGGGCCTGAATTTCTGAAGCCGGAAGTCCTCAACCCGCAGCAGGCAGTAGCGGATTTCGTCAAGAAGCAGGGAGAGCGCCAGGCCGCGGGAGCGGAGCGGCAGGTGCAGGCCCGGACTGGAGCAGAACGGCTTGCCGAGGCCAGGCGCCAGCAATTGCTCCGCCAGCAACAGCAACTCGCAAGGGCGAAAGAGATTCAGGGCCGCGCAAAGATAGTGCCGGACTACAGGGGGAACCAGTGAGGAAACTCCTCATCTTCGTGTCCATGTGGCTTCCCCTGCTTGCCTGGGGGCAGCAGATCCCTGCCGGATTCGTGAACGTCACGGCCACGGTACCTTCTCTGGCTAACGGAACCTACGGTGCAGCGTGGACGAACCTTTCCGGTTCATCCCAGAAGCCCCTTCTGGGCGGAACCAGCACCTTTCAGACGACGGTGGGAGGTCAGCTCGACTCAAACGGGAAATTTACGGTGCTGGTGGCCGACAATGCCCAGATCATACCGAACCCATCGACGTGGACCTGGTCCTTAACTTTCCACTGCACTGGTACGCCCCCTGTCATCAATGGCGGATTCATGGTCGCCATACCGATCATTGGAGGAGGGACTACGCAGGATATAAGCGCACAGATCACGGCTGCGTTGCCTTCTAATCCCTGTTCCGGTGGAGGCGGAGGTGGTGGAGGTTCACCTTCCCCTCCCGCATTCACGGTTCAGGCTGCCAACTCTTCAGCTACCAGTCTGACTTCTGACCCTGCCATCACGATCAATACCGCCCTTCACACTTTTAATGTGGGAGGTCCAATCACAACCAATTCGGTGACGATCGGTCCTCATGCCATCCCTGCGGCAAGCTGGACCTTCGATACCTACTCTCCCCAAACAGCTTGCGCCAGTATAGGATGCAACACGACTAACGTCTTCTACTGTCCAACCTCAAGCACCGTGGCGGCGTGTATAGCGGCACTGCCAGCGGGCGGGGGAACGGTCTATCTATCCCTCGGCACCTATCGAAGCGGGTTAGACCAGGCGAACCCGCCTCTCTCTACGGCCCATGTCGACATCGAAGGCTCCGGGATGCCGTGGTTCAATTCCGCGACCGCTCCGACTGCTCTTACCGGAGGAACGATCATCCAGGGAACCGTAGCCGTCATTCAGGGAGCCAACTTCTTTAAGATCCGAAACCTCGGCATCGATGTTGGGTCTACTTTCGTGAACGCGAACTACGGAGGCACGCCGGCCGACGCCCTGAGCATCTACAACAACGGTCAGACGATCGGGGCTCCCCAGGTAGAGGCCCCCATCGTTGAGAACATCGTAGCCCTGGGATACAGCCTCTCTGCCCCGAATCACGCCATCCTGGTCGAGAACGTCGACCATGCCTACGTCCACAACACGGCAAGCGTCTACAACCAGCATGGATCGATCCTCAAGGGCACCAATTCTATCTGGGACGGCGACTACTCGCGCGGCCATTCGATCGATTCGTTCATTATCAAGTCTGATCCCTATGCGCCTTCGGCAACGGATCACGTTTCTCATGTGTTCTTGGAGCAACTAGCCACGCCCGGCGATACCAATGGCATGATCCTCTCTGCGCAGGATCAAGTAAGTGCCAACCTTACCGTGTCCAACTTCTTTATTGGAGGCATGTCAAATAACGGCATCCAGATCGACGGCGGAAGCACCTCCATGAGCAACGTGGAGATCTCGAATGGGACGATCGACTATGGAGGATCGGGATCGGGTGGGTCATGTATCGGACTTCAGAATCAGACTAATCGTCTGGCTTTCACCAATCTTGTCTGCAACAACTACTACCAGGGGTTCGGAGCATCTAGTCCGAGTGGAAATGACTACACTCTGTCTAATTCTCAGTTCACTAATATCGGACACGAAGCTCTGGTAACGGCGGGACGATGGACGGTCACGGGCAACAAGTTTGCGAACGTCGGGGATCATGTCTTCTACAACGAATCTGGGACTCTGGCAGCCTCCAATAACACTTACGTGAGCATCGCCAGCACGGTATTCCAGTCGGTGGGAGGATCGTTCGCTGGGCTCGACGCAGGAGCGCTTGGTTTCCCGGATGCCGGCTTCCTGACCACAGTCTGCGGTCCCACGGCTACGGAGGGATTCGATGTCCAGAACAATGCCATGTCAACTAATCTCCTGCTGGTGGACTGCTCGGGAACGACGCATACGCCAGCCCTGACGACTAATACCGTTACCATTCCTGGAGCTACAGCAGGAACCTACGTGAAGGCCGACGGAACTGGTTACGGAACGCCGGGGGGTTCAGGAATTGCCAACATCCAGATCACCACCGGCACATCATATGCGGCTAACACCTGCACGTCCAATACGGCTACATCAATGGCCGGCGTCGCGATCACATCTGCCATCATTGCGCCTACGCCTACATCCAGTACAGTTGGAGTGTCTGGGTGGGATGGGGCACACCCTGCTCTAACATTCAGCTATTACGTCACTTCCGGCACCTTCAACTGGTCCGTGTGTAATGGATCTGTTTCTCCGGCGACCCCTACGGCAATTACTTGGAATGTGGGGGCCCAATGAGAAATATTATTGCCTTCCTGATCTTCGCGACACTACCAGCTTACGGGCAGTACACCAGCTATGGGCGAAGCGTTCCGACTGGATCGGTGAACGTGATATACACCGAGACGGCCACGTCGAACGCTAATGATTCGCTGGGCAATACGGCCACCAAGAAGACGCTCGGCAATGTGGGAACCGGTTGCACGGGAGGCACAACCATCACGCCCGTAGGCTTCCCGGTAGGGCAACTCTATGCAACCTCGGCCATAGCGACGGCTGCTATAGCGGCTGGCTGCGCGACTCAAGGATCGGTGTCGGCGACAATTACAGGCACTGGGACGGCCGCAATGGATAACGGCAATGGTTCAGGAGGCACCGACTCTCCCAGCGCCGTGACGGTCACCTACGGGGGCAGCGGGAGCGACTCCGTATGCACCGGAGATACGTTTAACGCTATGGCAACTCTATACTCCGGCCTCTCGCCCGCCCCTTGCGTGGCCAATGGCACATTCACGTTTGCCCAGACTACCGCTGCTAGTTTCGGCAATTCAGATGTCTTGGCGACTGCCGTCTTCGTGTCGAACTCTACGACACTCGATGCGGTGACGAATGTTTACTTTGATCAATACTTCTGCGTGGACAACCTAAGCAATACTCACGATATAGAGTTTGAGCCCAACATCAACAGCAGTCCCACGGCTTACGGTGCGGGCACTGGGGCGTTCTCCGGCTGGGGCTGGCATTGGAATTCCACTGTGCAAATGTTCCAGCGCTGCCCACAGAACTGCTCCGGCTGGCTCACCGTGAAACTGGTAGACATCGACGGCGTGAACCCCACGCTGACCACGTATCCCCTGACGCAGGGTCATTGCTACCGGACGCGCAACTACGATCACCGTCTACCCGGCTGCTCTTTTTCGAGCGCTACTGCATGTGCTTTCTACGACTATTTCACGATTTACGACGTGACCGCGGGAGCCTTGCCGATAACGTACTTCGTAGTGGATGCCACATCCGGGCTTCCGATTGGCTTTATTCCGGTAGATAACCACACGTTTGCAAGCGGCGTTTACCATCACATGCAAACTGATATGACGATCCCAAGCGCAACATCACAGATCCGGTGGGTCTCGGGAACGATGACTTTGTTCAATATTCAGTGAGAGGGAAGATGAAACGTATCACCATATTCGTGCTCTTACTTCTGGCATCGACCCTCTATGCTCAGACTGACATAACAGGTCCAACGGTCATCCAGGGGGGATCTCCGGGGCCTGCTGGCTCTCCTGGTCCTGCTGGACCTGTTGGTCCGACGGGACCTCCGGGAGGGGCGGCGAATATAACTCCCGGTCAGCTTGCTCTGCCTCAATACCCCACGTCTCCGGCCAACACGATTGCACCGTCCAACTTCACCTACGATGCGTTGACGGGAAACTTTCTTTCTGTTCCGGGAACGGTTCTCAACGGTAGCCCCCCGTTAATCGATATCCGTTACCCCGGATTCAACGGCGGCATCTCCGTACCCTGCGATAGCTCCACCGACATCGGCCCTGCGCTACAAGCAGCATGGACCCAAATGCTTGCGCTTACGAATAACGGCGGGGCGCAGATCAATATCATCAGCCCCGGATCTTCGGTCGTTAATTGTTACTGGGCCAATCCGACCACGTTCAACTATGGCTCCTATCGCAGCGTGAACATCAATGTCCAAGGCGGCTTGCAGCTTGGAACAACGTGGAGCATTCCTCCCGCCGTAAACGTAACCGGAATCTCTGGGCAGGTGAACGGTCAATTTACTCCGGGCAATACAGCCTTCATCAACGGTTCTCAGATTCATGGCACGCTGACCGGAACCACCACTGCCGGATCATCTCAAACCGTAACCGTTTCATCCACAACGGGCCTGTATGTGGGCACGGACATCACGCTTACGGGGCACACCACCTGCACGCCAACATCGCTGACGCGGGCGTCTAACATCGTCACGGCGGCATTCTCCAGTTCCTGCCACATCCCGGCAGGCGTAAACATTGTTGTTGCAGGAATGGGCGACAGTACCTACAACGGTACATTTCTAGTCATAAACAGCGACTTTTGCGGACTAGCTTGGCCTAACAACAATGGGCAAAACGCCTGCATCTCTGGTTACACCTCCTTGCAATGGGCCAATACGGGCACTGGAGGATCGACAAGCGGCGGGGCTATCAATGGGCTCTTGGAGGAGTCGCAGGAAACCACGAAGATCACCGCCGTAAGCCCTGGCGTATCGATAACGGCCTACTTTGAGGCTGCGCATAGCAGTGGGGATAAGTTTGGCATCGTCGCAATTCAACTTAACGGAAAGACCAAGCTCAAGGATCTGAGCATCGCAGGCAGCGGCACAGGCATCTGGGCATATCACAACGCCAATGCAGAGTTCGATCATGTAAGTTCCAATACCCTGAGCGGATCATATGAGACGGCCTATGGGATCGAGTTCAACATGTTTTATTGGTCATGGGGAACGAACTGCACATGGACAGGGAGTACCGGGTCCCAGCCGTGGGCGGTGAAACTGACCAACCAAACGTTCGATGGAGCGAACATCACCGGGCGCATCATGGACCACTGGGGAACGATCATAACGGGCGTCAAGATGGATAGGGGCGGGCGAGCGTTTCGTGCCGATCACACCGTCTTTGAGACTGTTCCGCGCGGCGCCATCGTGATGGACAACTCGCTGTTTGGCAGTTCGCTAAGCTCCGTTCCTAACGAGAATTTGATTGACGGCGTGGAGATCCAAGACAACTTTTCAAATTACAAGCAGCAGTGCTACGTCAATTCTCTCTATGGCGGTAGTACCAATGCGGAAGGAATAGTAAACGGCTATATAGAATCTCCTCTTGGGGGAGTCTGTATCGCCAACGATTACTATCAAGGCGGAATCAATGTCGCGTCCTCCCGCGGGCTCACGACCGGCAACTCGATTCAGCGAGGAACACTGGGAACGCAAACATGGACTCAGGGAATGGATGCTGAATTGAGCGGAGAAGGAGCGAACAGTTCCGTAGCCGTAGTACCCTATGCCACGAGCAACGTCATAACCAACCCTGCAAGCTGGCCATCTGGTAGTTGTACCGTCACGACCGGACAGACTGATCCATATGGAGGCACCGGAGCGGGAGCGTTGACCATCGGATCGGGTAGCAGTTTCCAGCAGGTCTATACAAGCGGTGCAACCATTACCCCAGCGGTAGGAGATTATATTCTCTACGGAGGTTGGGTCATGACGCCGACCGTGGGACTGGCGTCAACGGCGTGGAATGGTGCGTTTGTGGTAGATAACGCCGGAAGTACTCATTACAAAATTGACGGTTCAGGGCAGGGTTTAGATATTCCGTGGGACCCATTGGCAGCTAATGCCCCATGGCATCCCGTGGTTGCAGTTTCGGAAGTCACATCGTCCGATGCCACGAGCGGGCAGACCATCCGCATGTTTATGGGCTGTGACAACCTGCGGACAATGGTCTACTACAACCCCTTCATGATCTATGTTCCCGCAAGTGCAAATGTTCCTCTCAGGGAAATCATGCGCTGGCGCAAGCAGCTTTTTCATAGCATCGTCCCACCCAACGCGGCCGCAGGAGTCTATTCGCGGCTTCCCATTTCCATTCCAAGCATCCAGCCCGGAGTGGTCTATAGCGCCGCTGGGACTGCCTTGCCATCCTGCACTACTGCTCTCAATGGCACTATCGCGACCGTGAGTGACGCGACCTCCCCCACATATCGTGGGGCTTATACGAGTGGTGGGGCAGTGACAACCCTTGTTCAATGTGATGGAGGTACGACTTCATGGATAACGCACTGAAACGGATCATGCCTTTTGCGGTTTTGATGCTGAATGTAGGCGCGTGCTGGGGCCAGGCTCTGAATTACACCCCGCCCGGATATGCGGCATACGAATGGAACGGTTCGGCATGGACTCCAGCGACCACCAGTGCCTCCCTGTTTGCTCTTACCTATACTCCTCCCGCGGCCGCTCTCTATTGCTTCAACACTGGGACGAGCCAGTGGGTTCCCGCCGATTCTTCCTGCTTTGGCGGAGGGGGCGGTTCGGGCACAGTTACATCCTTCTCCGCAGGGAATCTATCGCCATTGTTCACCACTTCCGTAGCCACTGCGACAACCACGCCAGCACTCACGTTCTCGCTCTCGACCGCGGCAGCAAATTCGGTGTTCGGGAACTTCACCGGATCTACGGCCGCGCCTACGTTCAGCGCCACGCCCACGTTCGCCATTACCAATCTCACCGGTACCTGTACGGCTTGCGTGGCAAACTCGGCGGGGAGCGTAACCAATGCTCTCACGCTCAACAATAGCAATTCCGGGGCAGCATCTGGTTCAACCTACAACGGAAGTGCCGCGGTCACGGCCTCAGCCAATACTTTCGGAGCCGGGTCGCTGGCGAATGCAAACACTTGGTCGGCGGCGCAGACAATCAGCGCAACCAATGCTGCATCTACTCCAGTCCTCTATAGCACCGGGGCGCTGACGACAGGGCTGAGTGGAACGACGGCTTTCCCCTTCTGGTTTATACAGCCATCATCAGGAGCCTCCGCTGTGACGACATGGAACACCAGCGGGACGTTTCTCGGAATCAACTCCGCAAGCGGCTTCGCAGGAAAATATATCGACTTTAGGGCCAATGGAGGGGCCAATTCTCAATTCCTTGTCGATAGCGCTGGATCAGTTACGGGGGTCACTTTGACAGCAGGAAACGCCGGAGCTACTGGGAATATTACCCAACTAGGCCATCTCGGTACGTTAACCGTGCAGGGGGTATTCACAGAAGGCCAAACGACCTTCACCGTCTCCGGCTGCGGCACGGCTGGGGCCGTGACAGGAACGGGAACGGTTGGATCGTTCACGGTGGGGACCGGCACAACCAATTGCACCTTTACTGTCACGCTCGATGGAGCTACCGGAATAGCAGCAGGCCACGGATGGGTCGCCAATGCAGATGATGTGACGCCGGCTGCTCCGATACACTGCACCAACTCTGCGACAACATCGACAACCACGGTGGTATTCACATGCACAGGCGTGATTTCAACGAGTGATGTGATCAAGTTTTCGGCAATGCCGTACTAGCGCAAGAGCGCATTCTCCCCTGTGTTGTTTTGCAATTGCAAGTCGCACGGACGGTCTACAGCCAGTACATAGGCGCAGCGGAACAGGCTGCAACCCGCGAGGGCGACCGAACTCTACTTTTCGGGGAGCGACAAATTGGCTGACCTTGTATTCGATGGAACAGCCGAGCAGCGGCGTGCGCAGTTAGAATCCTTCTGCCGGAAGATCAGTGCTGACTTCTATGGCAATGGAAGGACGGGAGTTATGCAAAACGTGCAGGATTTTATGACCGAAGTTCGCACCGAAAAGAAGATCGAGAAAGAGCGCCACGAGGAGAATAAGTCTCGTCTGAACCTGATCATCATTCTTCTTGGATTGCTCTGCACGATTATCCTGACGCTGATTGCGGTCAGAGGCTTTCAGAAGACTTCGCACATCATCACCAAAACTCCTACTGCCTATTCGGCAAAGAGGTGACCCATGCCTTACGATCCTCCCGGCAAAGACCCCACCGGCAACCCGCATCCACCCCAGCCCCAGCCGGAGCCAGCAGCGATCCGGCCAACCAAGAAGCGCAAGCCAACCCCTCCGCCCAAGGGTGACGAAGGGCCGAAGCAGCCTCCAGCGCTCTCCGACGTGTCCGACGACATGATTGAGGAGTATATCCGCGGGCAGGATCCGAGGCTGAAGCCTTGAATCCTACCATAGTGGTAGCACTGATTGGGGCGTCAGCGGTCGTCATAGTGGCGCTGCTTACCTACCTCTCTGTTCATCACCAGATCAAGTCGAACGAACTGATAGCCGGCGTCGCTGACAAGATCGATGGGGTGGGAAAGAATGTGGATCTGGTCGTTCATTCGGTAGACGGTACCCAGAAGGCGATTCTGGCAGAATTGCAGCGTCTCAATGCCGAGAGTGCCGGGTACAAGGGCCAGCTTAAGGAGCGAGACAGGACGGAAGCGCGGGCAGATGCGGCGGCGGATAAGAGCAATAATGCTCAGACACCCTCTAAAGAGGAAGCATCTGATTAAGGGAAGGCGAGGTGTGATGTGCTTATTCTGATCATCATTCTGGTTCTGGTGTTCGGCTTCGGCGGAGGCTACTATGGCAATTCCCGCTGGGGCTCGCAGGGAGGGCTAGGAATCGGTCTAGGTACCATTCTGGTGATCCTGCTCATCTGCTGGGCTCTGGGCTTATTTGGCGGTAATCACATTCTGCTACGCTAATCACGAGGCTACCAATGCCCGAAAACACCGCGCAACAAGAAGAACGACTCCTCTTATGCATCCTCAAAGCCATCGAGGATGGCAACAAGGCTATCGAGAACGGCAACAAGCAGGCGCATAAAGATGCCCTGGCGATCATCGACGAATTGGACGAGGTTTACGGCATTCTCGTTGAGATTGCCGCCAACACGGCCCCCGCACCAGAACTTCCAACCTCAACAATATTTCAGGAGAGTTCCATGCTTCCCACAATTGGCGGCAACACCCAGGTATTCACCGGCACGTTCGTTCCAGCCGGTTCCGTTCCTCCCACCGATGCAGTCTTTGCCGTTACCAGCAACGACCCGGCCGTAACCCCGACCGTGGACGCTACTGGCCTCATCGTCACCGGCCCTCTGCCTACCGGCTGGGTGGAGAGCACCACCACCCCATTGGCCTACACGCGCACAGGGTCCAGTGCCAGCAACCCAACATGGACATTGAGTGACATCATCACTCCCTCGGCCCCACCGGCGCCGTTCCCGACAAGCACGAACTTTGTTCAGACCACATAGCCTATTCCCTTTTGTACACCGCCCCTAGGTAGACGCTAGCCTAGGGGCTTTCTTTGCCCTCAAGTTACCATCTGCACTTTGGTATCTAATACCTTCGTGATTCTTGACACGATATTTTACTTTGCAACGATTACCGATAAGCGCACACTATACATACCCCGTTTGGCCGACACCGGACGGGGCGGCAACAACAAACCTCGCAACTGGGCCACTTACACAGGTGCCCCGTTTTTTCGCCAAGGAGAATCGCTTGAAAGCAAGATATCGCCTTCTGATCTGCGCTGCTCTCGTGGCCGCGCCTGTCTTGTTCGCCCAGACCTACGACTTCGCGCAACCTCCCGGAACTCCCGCTGGACAGGTTTTCACATGCAGCCCGGGCGGAGGGCTCTACTGCTATGGCCTTTCGCTGTATCTCGGCGGCGATAATACCCAGCCGGAATCGACAGTCTGGGTGGATATTCAAAGCCTCACGCCGGGATATAACTATGGCGTCGGGTTCGTGTGCTTCCCGCCCAGCGAAGAGAATGCCGTCATCACGCCTACACCGCTGTCGCCGTATGGGTGCAATGTAAGACTCGACGCGAATACGCTGGTCGTCCAGAACGCACCCTACACGCTCCCCGCTTACCCCAAGGTCACCGATCCATCCCTATGCCAGCCGGGGAATACTCATCACTGCGCAATGATGCCCGTCGCCGTAGCCTTCTCCTTTGGAAGCGGCCTCGGAACCATGGCCATGACTCTCGATCACTACTACACTGGCGGTCGAGTAGCGTGGCACACAACCGTAACGGCAGCAACTCTGGAGATTGGTGCGCCGTCAGGTTCGGCCCATAGCCAAAGCCCGATCGCGCCCACGCCAACCTGCTTGCCACCTGGATGCCCACCGAAAGACTGGGGGAACTGATGAAAAGGATTCTGTTTGGTCTCGCATTTTTCCTCGCGCTGGCGGTTGCCCCGAAAGCGCATGCTATTAGCTGCACCGGTGAGCTGGCTGGCGACACCGCGGTACAGGGAACAACTGTAACCTACTGGGAAAGCTGTAATGTAGGCAACGGTTGGAACCAGTGGGAGCGGGTAAGCTGGTGGGAATACGAGGTGGACAGTGCATGGTTCTACCATGACGACGGAGATTGATCTGATACTGGTCCTTGAGCAGTTCTTTGTTCTAGGCGTCACCGCAGTGTGCGCCGTGAGTTTGCCGTTACTTTTGTTCCTGATCGCAAATCATGGCAAGCGTAGGATTAAACCATGAGCGGATCCCTGGCTTGGCTTCGAAGCAAGAATATTACCTCGCATTCAGTCGCCGTTGCTGTCATCAGCGCGGCGACTTTGATTATGGGCGATGAATCTGTCCGGGACTGGGTTCTGGCTAGCTTCTCAGCCCACCCCAAGATCGGCACGGCCATCATCTCGGCGGCCGGAATCATCCTCAAGTACTCCCACTCCTCATCGCCGGCTGGCACGATGGCTCAGGCGAGGCAAGTCATGTCTGAACCCGATGCGCCTACCGCGAAACAGGTGGACGCTGCCACCCCACCCAAAGGAGCCTAAATGTGCACTAACGCAACCAAGACAGCCGCAGACCTCATGGCCGCTATTGAACCGACCTTGAAGGCGTTCCTGTCCTATGAGAACGTCCTGAACACGCCCGAAGGTCAAGCAGCTATTGCCGCCTTCGATACCGCCCTGACCGCCGTGCAGAACTGGCAGTCTGGCACGCCGGCCACGGAAGTGCTTGAAGTCATCTCGGCTTTCACCTCGGCCTTCGCTGCCGTCTCCGGTCCTCTGAACCTCCCGCCAGCCGTCCTGCTGCTGGTAAACGTCATTGCAGGGGGCATAAAGGCCGTCATAGGCGTTCTGCAGGCAAACTCTCCTGCGCCGGTCGTCGCGAGCGTGGCGGGGGACGCCAGCCCCGAGGATGTGCAGCGTGCGCATCAGGACCAAGTTCTGATTGCGACAAGCGCCAAGATCAAGCAATTGGTGCCTACCTTCAAGCGCTCCATCTGGCATTCGGCGGCCTACCAGTACAAGAAGACCTGGAATGATACCGTGACAGGGGCCAAGCTGCCGCAGACCCTGCACGTCGCATGACGCCCGAAGACATCGAAGCCGAGATCGAGTACGCCAAGACGCGCTTTGATGACCTTAAAGACCAGGAACTAAAGGCGTTACTGCGTTGGGATAAGGCTGATGAGGCCGCTTGCTCACGGCTGCGAGATGAATTTAACAAGCGGATAGATTGGCTTAAATCTAAATAATTTGCGGCAGTGGGGCGGAGGTCAGCAGCGGCTTCCGTCCTTTCTGTTTGTACCGCACTTCCCTGTACACCCCAGAAACACGAACGCCCCCGAGTGGAGTCGGAGGCGCTGTGGCTCAATCATGTGAGCACATCCGCTTTCGCTCTGCGCCACCCCGTCTTGGGTACTCGCGTCAGACTTCCGCCAGGCGGCTAGGATGTTGTGCGGGGCTCCATCAAGCGTTGTTCAGGCGAGTGACGGACGAGGTTGGGACCAGAACCCCGCACTTGCATTCTAGCGCGATTGGGTATACGCTGCAAGTGTTCAGGCTTTATGACGGAAAACGCCTCCACAATTCGGACTGTCGCTTTCCCGCATTCCTGCGTCTGGATACGTGCATACGGGCAATGGGGATACCCCAGAGCGATATGCCGGTGCCCAGAGCTGGCTTAGCTGGTCTGCATCGTTACCCGGGGAAGGCTTCTGCGGGAGTCTTTAAGTACTTAGAAAATAGGGAGAAGTGTATGAAGAACAGGAAGAGGGCAGGGGAACTTTTCGGGGTTGAACCTTATGACCCTATCGACGCGATCACACATGCCTGCGGAATCCTAGATGTTATCAAGGGAGAATGGGGTGAGGCATGGTCTGAACATGATCAAAGGGTACGAGCGGGGCTATCGGAAGTTTTGATGGATTTCGCGTCCGATCCTAAGATTGAGGAATGGTGGAGGAATCTCGATGAATAGTCAGTTACCGCTCTGGCATGAACCGAAGTCGGTACGAGAGCGCGACACGATGCCATCCGCCCGAGATATGTCCAGCGATGAAATGATTCTGGCTGCGAGGCTACGTGGGGAAGGACATGGATTCACAGGACAGTTTCTCGATCACTTCATAGAGAAGGAATTGGAGATGATGTGGAAGTGGAATCGCCGAGTTGTGTAATATCGCACAAATAGTTAGGCCACCACCCTATGAGGAGAACCAATGACCGAAGACGATATAGTTGAATGCGCATCGCGGCTCCAATATCTGCTCTTCGATTGGTTTGTCAATGGCTTCACCCCCTCTCGTCCGAAGAATCGGCGTACTGTTCCCTTACCATCTGAGCCAGCCTGCATACATGGCCCCTCCCGAACCATCCCGCAGTCGGCCATAGCGCAGAGGCTTTGATGAGCGCTACCTGCTCCAGAGAATCATAGCCCTCAAATTCAGGCATGGCACAGATGGTCTGTATGAGGCGGTCGAAGGTCATTCTGCGGGCTCGTAAGTAGCAGCGAAGATGTCCGGCTTGCACGGATACACTTCGCCTTTAACGCCTGTGATAATCCAGTCTCCCGGCGTCACCTCATGCTTGTTAGCGGTGTCCTCAAGCGTAAACATCGCAAACCCAGTGGGACTACGATAATCCACACAAACATCAGGATGGTCACCGTCCTGGTTAAACTGCACGGCATCGATTACAACTGGTTTCTTGCGGAACTTCATTTACCCTCCATTCCATTTGTGCACTTCCGTGCCTCCGCCAGCAGGCGCGCCCACTCAGTTGCTTCCTGCTGCAAATTGTCCGCCTCGACGTTAAGGGTTGTGGCTAGGTAGGTTGCTGCGCGCTGACGGTCTACTGCTTCTAGAAACTTCCTTACCAATTCCTCTTCTGTCATGGCTTCGGCTCCTCTGGTGCTGGATGGAGGCGGGAAGCGATGATCTCATTGAAGAAGTCCTTGCCTGTATTCATTGTCCAGTCCGCATTCCACTCCTCGTCGCTCACCGGCTTCGACAGCGCAGCTACCTGCGCCATTGCTCCGCGAGTGATGGAGTCTCGCTCCTCGATGAGCTTGCGCGTCTGTGCCTCCAGTTCTGCAATGCGCTCGATGAGAACTTCTACTTTCCCTGAGCCAAAGTAAGGTTCTGACCCATGATAATGACGCCAACTCTGTGCAACGGAATATAGTTCCAGCAAATCTTCCGGTATCGCGTGCTCACTCCCCATGCTGCTCCTCCCTCAAAATGTCATTGGATCGATAAAAGGAATCGGGAAATCACTGGTAAGAATATCTATGCGCGCATAAAACTCATTGATCTCAAAGGGCGCATTAGCGAATTCCCCTTGGACTTGCGGGTGAATGCCAGAGGACCATGGCCCGCTAGTCGCAGTTGCGGTCTGGATCAGAGGGATGTTTTGGAAAGCGGGTCCGGGAATGAACGGATATTCGTCGTTGCACTGGAACCCGGTCACGGTCCATACAGTAGCCAAATCGGACCATGCGCGAATCTGATAGACCTCGGACTGCCCGGTCGCGCAACTGGTGGGAACATAGCCGGAATTGACCCATTTCTTACCGGTCGGGTCCAATTGTAATTGCCCGTTCGACTTGTTGATCTGGGTACTGACATTCGCTTGCCATCCCTGTACGCCATTGACTGCAAAGGTCCACTTGAAATCCATCTCATCCCGCATGAGCGTGCCCGGAGCGTAAGCGGGAACAAACTTGCGGATGTTCATTGCGACGTACTGGAAACTGCGCCCGGTCATCCCGACAGGGGGGTAGGGAATGTTGTAGGAATAGAGCCCGCCTGCCATATTCGTTGTATAGTTTGCGCGGAACAGCATCGAACCTGCATGGGGGCCACTGGTGACGAGTGTCGGCGGGAAGAGGTTATCAAACGGGATTGGGTTGACGTCGATAGTATTATTCGACTTCCAGTTGGCTATGTCCTGCTCGATATGCGGGTAGGAATTTACGTTAATATCGTTCATAGCTCCTCAATTTCTATGCCCAGAAGCAAAGCAGCCATGCGCTTCTTGAGCCGGTAGACCTGCGTTTTGAATCCCTTGGCGTCCATTACCCGTTTCCGGCCGGTTGCCGCTTCCACGAAGGTGAAGTCTGCCACGTAGACAATGGGCCTCAGCTTGCCATCACCCGGAACCAGAACGATGCGCTCCTGCTCCTTGTAATCCACTATGAGGCCCCGGTCCCTGAGAGCTTGGAAGTTGGCAGCCCATCCAGCCTCACGTACCGAATCATAGACCTTGCCATTGAACTCGATGCGTTTATTGTGGTATTTGGAAGCGGGCGCAGCCTCCTTGCCTTCAATAAAGGCCGTCCACTCTGCTCTATGGCTCATGGCTTCTCACCGAGGGCTATGAGTGCGATACGGTCCACTTCAGCCCACCAGTAATCTTGAGCGACTTGATATTGCATGACAGCTATGCCACGTATTCGGTCCAGTGCATCCCGCATCCGGATCACCTCCAGCGACTGGGCCGAGCTTGATTCCTGCCGCATTGCCCAATCATCGTTCATGGACGCACCTTCTTACTGACGCCCAGAAGCAGCCTGCGGGCACTGTCGTCCTTGCAGTTGAGCAACTGCTCCACCATGCTGAGAGGCATCTTGGTGGGTCGATAGGTCAGATGGAATTTGCGCATCACGGCTCTTCTCTGCACGTTGCCTGGTCGCCCGGGGAACTCCCGTCTAGGCCCGATCATTTGCCCTCCTTCGGCGGAGCAGGTGTCGGCATCCAATGCGTGACATCCCCTGTCATCAACATGCCCAGACCGCCAAAGTGGAACCAGAAGTTGCCGCTCCACCATGCCATGTACTTGTTCTGCCGCTGAGGGCACCAGACAATTACGGCCTTTCTGTTGTCCGGCATACGCTTATCGACGCTGATCCACTTCATGCGCGCTTCCTCGGTCGCAGGGCCTCATCGACCAACCTCTCCAAGAAGTCCTTGATCGTGGAGCCCGATAGCGCAGCCTCGGACTTCAGCTTTGCCATCAGACCATCATTAAAATTCGCTACTCGTAGTTCGGCCATGACACAAATGTAAGCCTAAATGAAATTATTGGCAAGTGTGAAGATTGTGCTTGATTTCCTAATTCGCAAGGAGTAACCTCACTCAAGAAAAGGAGAACGCTACATGGAACAGTTATTCATCGTGGTATGGAGATACGGCAAGACACCCTGGCGCTCAGCCCTAGGCGGAGTATTCAAGGAGAGGCGTCTGGCGGAGAATCTGATCGAATGCCAGAAGGCAGCGGGCGAAACGTGCGACTTCGCCATCGTCGAAGGCCCCATCACCAACCCGCGGCAAATGGCAGAGCAGGAAGCTCTGATGCCCACTTTCTAGGAGAAATAAATGCCCGCAGAATTGGAACTTGTAGTTCAGCCTCTCAGCGCAATGCAGGTTCGTGAGCAGGTGAACCTTATTCAGGAAGTGATGCAGTCCGTCATGAAAGATGGAACTCACTTCGGCAAAATACCGGGAGCAGGAGACAAGCCCGCTCTCTTCAAGGCGGGGGCGGAGAAATTGGCTTCCACTTTCCGCCTGGCAATCGATCCCACCGTCGAGGAACTTTCCTACGGCAACGAATTCCGCGTCCGCATCATCGCGCGGGTGACGGAGATGGGCACCGGTCGGTTTCTCGGTGCCGGAGTAGGGGAAGCGTCCAGTTCTGAGTCGAAGTATATGTGGAGGGCGGCAGTATGCCCTGAAGAGTTCGACGCTACGCCTGAATCTCTTCGCCGTGAGAAGTGGAACAAGGGAAGCCAGAACAACGGCTACAAACCATGGACGCAGAAACAGGTCCGCATGAACGTGGCAGATGTGGCCAACACGATCCTCAAGATGGCCAAGAAGAGGGCTATGGTTGACGGCATCCTTACCGTGACCGGGGCCAGCGACATCTTCACTCAGGACATCGAAGAATTGCCAAAGGAATATTTGGATCAGAAGATGACTCCAGCGCAGGTTGTTCCCGCTCAGGCTACCCAAAACCCTACCCAGCCCGCCCCCAAGTTGCAGCAGGACGGAGACCGTGGGGCGGGAGATACGCCCCGGGCGATGAATGCTGGCCAGACGATACCGGCAGCTTCGGGCAACCGATCTAAACCTGCCTTCGCCAGCCAAGAGCCGGGGATGTACGACGAGCCTGACATCCGCCCTCGAAGCCAGAAGGGCACACCCGCACCGCAGCAGACGCAGGAGCAGCCCCCAGAGCCTCAGGGGCAGGTAGTAGACGCGGAGCCTTCGATCACGGAGAAACAGAGAAAGATGCTCTACGCCATATCGAAGTCGGCGGCCCTGAGCACGGAGCAAGTCAAGGCGGCACTGGCAAAGGCCGGTCTGCATTGCAGCAGCGACATGATCCCCATGAGCAGGTTCCAAGACGCTCTCAACGCAGTCGATCCCGGCTACAAATTTCACGCGAAGAAATAGGAGATAGGTCATGGACTGGAAACCAGTTGAATCATCGCAAATCAGCGAGGTTGGATATGAGGAGGATACACGCATCCTCGCCATCCGCTTCAAGACGGGCGCAGAGTACCGCTACCACAACGTAGACTCTGACACGCACAAGCACCTGCTGGCGGCCGAGAGTGTAGGACGGTACTTCTCCTCGATCATCAAGGCGTATCCCAACCGCTTCCCCTTCCGCAAGGTCGAGGCGTAGATGCGTGGAGTCTGTGGCAGGAACCTGATCGCAGTCGGCTACGAGCCGGTAGACGGAGTGCTTACCTGCCGGTTTGCGAAGTCGGGGGAATATCGCTACCGGGGAGTCCCGGAGAGCGTGTTCCAGTCACTGCTCAAGGTTCCCTACGCTGACTCCTACTTTTCCAAAGTCGTCAAAGGCAAGTACCCAGTGGAGAAACCATGCCAAAGCAAGCCAAGCAATACACCCTCATGTACATCCCAGAAAGTGGATTGTTCCACGATGGGATTAGGTTCCTCGATGGAGAAGGAATCGAAGTTTCTTGGGGGCATCGCACCATCCCTGTTTACCCGTCTCGGAGAGCAGCCGAAGCGGCAAGAGACAAACTCATCAAATGCCACGGGACAAGATGTGAGCGGTACGTCATCGTCGGCTACACTCCCTACATTCCGAACGAGAGAGGCAAGTGATGCAAACAGAAATGACGTACAAGACGCTGCGGGACGAGATCGCGATCGAGGCGCTCAATGCACTACTAGTGAGCGGGAACATATCGGTGTGGGAGCCGGACGCGAACAAGGATCGCTACTCCCGCATAGCGTACCAGTGGGCGGATGCGATGCTCAAAGTGCGGGAAGAGGCCAAGTAATGCAGATCTACCGCAAGCAGGATGGGCTAACCTTCGAGCAGGAGGGTCATCGCTACACCCTCGATGGGAAACCCCTCATATCCCTGACCCAGATCCTCAGCGCGGCGGGGATGATTGACTACTCTCACGTCGACCCCCAGGTACTGGCGAACAAGGCGGCATTCGGAACCAAGGTCCACGAATACTGCCTCTGGAACGATCAGGGTGAACTCGATATGGACGACCTGAAGCCCTATCCGAAGTACTGGAACCGGGTCGAAGGCTGGCGGCAGTTCCGCCATGACTTCCAGTTCACGCCCGATCTGGAGTGGTGCGAGATTCCGGCAGCCCTCAAAGTCAACGGCATGACCTATGCCCTGACCGTCGACCGCTTCGGAGTCATGGGTCCGGTGGACGGCAGGGAAGGCTTCAAGCCTGCGATCGCCGTGATCGAACTCAAGACCTGCGCCAACGGGGAACCCAGCCACGCCATCCAGACCGCCGGCCAGGCGCTGCTGTTCAAGGGCGACGGGAGCGTGGAGATCAAGCGGTATGGGGTGTACCTCCTCGACAAGCCCAACGGGGGCGGGAAACTATACCGGGCGGAACTCCACGAGGATCGGATGGACGAAAAGATCTTTCTGTCGGCCCTCACTCTGACCTACTGGCGCCTCAACCACGGACTACTGAAAGGATAGAAATGGCAACCACGGACCTCATTCTCACGCAAGCCGCGAACCTCCAGCGGGATCTGACCGACCAGATCACCGCTTTCTTCGACTCGCTCGATGAACTCAACTCCCTCAACGCTATGGGGGTCGCTCTCGTAGAGCAGTCGAGGGCAATAACGGTGTTCAAGCGGGACGCGGCGGGCAAGATCACCGTCTCCGACCCCAACGCCTACGTCTCGGCCAGCGAGCAGGTGCAGGCTCTCAAGTCGGTCATGGAGCAGATCACCGACCTCTACGAACCCTTCGCCGCAGGGCTGTTCAAGGCTCACCGCACCGTCACCGGATTGCGGGCCGACAACCTCAGGGCGCCCGAGTCCGAAGTGAAGCGGCTCAAGCTGGAGCGGGAACAGTTCGCCCAGGAGGAAGAGCACAAGCGCAGAGAAGCGGCCCAGAAGGCCCAGCAGGAGGCTCAGGAGCGCGAGCAGGCCAGGTTGATAGCCGAAGCCTCCGCCGCCGCAGCCTCAGGCGACTCTGGGGCAGCAGAGGCTATCCTGAATGAAGCTGTGAACGTACAGGCACCCCCCGTGGTCCTGCCCTCGACAGTGCCGCAAATGGCCGGCGTGTCGTTCAGGTCGGTCTGGGAGTGGGTTCTGGAGGACCGGCGTAAACTCAAAGACGAATTCCTCAAGGTCGATGAGGTGGCCATTGGAAAGATGGTGCGGTCGATGCATGAGGCCGCGTCTACCTTGGTGGGAGAGAAGGGCGCCATCCGAGTGATCGAGCGGAAAGTTCCCGTGGATCGATGAACTTACGCGATTACCAAGTCAATTGCCTCGACAAGAGCCTTGAACGCTACCGCGCCGGCTGCAACCGCCAACTCGCCGTTCTTGCTACCGGGCTCGGCAAGACGGCGATCGCCTCGTCGCTGCGCTCTCACCATGGCATCGGGAAGAAGGTTCTCTTCCTGATCCACATGGAAACTCTTGCGGTTCAAGCCGCGAAAGCCATCCAGAGATGGAATCCGGGAATGCTCGTCGGGGTCGAGATGGCTGGAACTTACTGTACACCGATGGACGACTTCGTTGTCGCCTCGGTGCCCACCATCGGGCGCCGGAACTCGGACCGGATCAAGCGCTTCGATCCCTCTGAGTATCAGTGCGTGATCCAAGACGAGTGCCATATTGGCCTGGCTGACAGTTTCAAGCGGGTGTACGAACACTTCGGCTTGCTCGGCCCGGATCCGGAAGGGCCGCTGTTCCTCGGCATCACGGCTACCCCTAACCGGTCGGATGGCCGAGGGCTCAGGGAACTCTTCGATGAGATCGTGTTTGACATGGGCATCCAGAAGGGCATCGAGTCCGGCTGGCTCTGCGACCTGGTTGGCTTCCGGGTCAACGGGAAGGCCAAACTGGACGGGGTGCATATCAAGGCGGGAGACTTCGCCAAGGACGAACTCGAGACCGCCGTCAATACTCCTGAGCGCAACGGCATCATCGTCAAGGAGTGGGCAAAGAGGGCGTGGGACAAGCGTACCCTGGCTTTCACCGTGGACGTCCAGCACGCACTCGACTTAGCCGAGGCGTTCAAGGTGCATGGCGTAGGAGCGGATGCGGTCTGGGGAGAGGACCCCAACCGGAACGAGAAGATCCGACGCCACAAGGCGGGAGAGATCGCCATCCTGACCAACTGCAATGTACTGGGGATAGGCTACGACGACCCCCGGATCGAATGCATCATCTCGGCGGCGCCGACCAAAAGCGAGTTGAGGTATGTCCAGCAGATCGGCCGCGGGACCCGGATTGCGGACGGGAAACCCCACTGCATCGTGATCGATGTGGTCGACAATTCGGCCAAACACTCGCTGGTGAGCATATCGACCCTCCTCGGCCTGCCCAAGGATCTCGACCTCAAGGGAGAGAAGTACAGCACGGCCAAGGAGAAGCTGGAGCGCGTAGCCAGAGAGTTCCCTACCGCCAACATCCAGGACATCAAGAGCCTCGATCAACTGAAGTCGATCGCCGAGAACGTGTCCCTGTTCCACGTCGCCTATCCGCCTGAGATCAGCCATCTGTCTGAACTGGCATGGCGGAAAGCCGACAACGGCTACTGCCTGGCCGTGAACCGGGAGATGGTGACGATCTCCCAGGACCTCAGGCAGGAGTGGTGGGTCCGGGGAAGCCTGAACGGGAAGAGGGTCGAACAGAGCAGCCAGAACCTGCCGGGAGCGTTCAACCAGGCCGACCGGATCATCCTCGACAATGGTGGGTGCCTTCCTATCCTCAGGAGGACCGCTCTGTGGAGAGACTCGAAGCCTTCCGAGAAGCAGGTCGATCTCTGCCGCAAGCTGGGCATAGCCATACCGCGGGACGCTACCAAGGGGCAGGTCAGCGCGGCCTTGACTCTCAAACTTCGATCAAGAGAGTTGCAGTATCAGCGGGAACCGGAATACCAGGGAGAATTTTGAAAAGAGGAGAGAATATGCCAGTCGTAGAAACCGAAATAACTCTGAAGTCCTGCCCGTTCTGCGGGTCGGAAGCCTTTCTTAAAAGTGATCACCAAATGAGCGGACAGTATCACTTCTGGGTAAAATGCAGCAACCCTAAGTGCGGAGTCTCTCCCAGTTGCTCCAAAACCGAAAAGGCGGCAACTGGTGCATGGAATGATCGAACGCCGAGGCAACTGAAGTTTTCAGATGTGGCCGAGGACATCACGGTCAAGTGACTTCCGAATCGATAGCCCGCCTTCTGGGAGCCCGCCGAGCAGGCCGGGGCCGCTGGATGGCTAAGTGCCCGGTCCATCGGGAGCGAACCGGCTCCCTATCGATCACGGCAATGGGAGACGGCAAGACTAGGCTCCACTGCTTTGGCGGGTGCGATCAGAAGGCAGTTCTGGACGCCCTGGGGCTATCCTGGAGCGATCTGGGGGCATCCTCGAAGCCAGATCCCTTCTGGCAGTCCCAGCGGCGCCTGGAGGCTGCGGAGCGCAAGAACGGGCTATCGATCATAATGCAGGCGATCGAACCCCGTCACCGGTACTATTGGGCGGCGGTCGAGAAAAATACTTCCGCTGAGATTCAGTCGATAAGGGATAGAATACATCCCGAAGAAGCACGCCAACGCGAGGTCCAGAGAATTCTCCGTGAGTACGGCATACCGGAATTACTGGACTGCCTACCTGAGGACATCCTTCCATGAAAATAGTCGCGCTATTAGAGAGCATGTGGGGCTGGGGTGGATACAATGATCCCGGTCAGGAGGCCCCCCGCTTCTTTCGCATAAATCCCGATAACTTCTCGGGTCGTCGTCTCTATCAATTGTGCGGCGACGCTAACCTTATCGTGACTAACAGTTGCCGCGTCGTTCAAGCGTCGGCTAATCATCACGGCACCCCCGATCCGGGATATGTTCGCGAGAATTTAGAGCGTGCGCACGCCGATGGGTGCGACCTATTTCTCATTTGCGGGAGAGTCGCCCGAGAAACCTATCAAAAGACTGGATTAGACCTCAATAGCGTGCTCTTCATGGACCATCCTGCCGCTCGTCGGTGGACGACGGCAAGCCTCAACGAAGTAAAACAGAAAATAGCGGCACACGCCGTCAAGGGAGAAATAGCATGAGTGATTTTATTCAGGAATCAGGATGGCCCCAAGTCCACGGCGAAGTATCAACCGTGACGTTTCAGGTCCAATCTGGACCCATCAAAGAGTTTGGCGTCAACGGATGCCAGATCGATGACGTGCTTGCGTGGGCAAAGAGCAAGATTGAAGATTTTAACGCCGCGTATCCCTGCCGCGAAAACTCCATGATTATCACCAAACTCAATGAGGCTTTGCTGTGGTCTGCAAAGCGAAAGATGGACCGAGAGAAGCGGGCGGTTGAAGGAACTAACCAGAGGTAGAGGATATCATGAAACCAAGTCCAATATTAGACACGTCCTCCCCTGTTACCGAACTATCCCTCCTACAACTCAGATCGATGCCGGAAGAAAAGGCGGCCGCGTTCCTCGACCTGCGCCTGCGGGCCTTGGAGGACGCCTGGAAGCATTCCTACGTCGAGCGAGGCCTGATCCTCATCGAGGTCCAGGACCGGCAGCTCTGGCGCTGGATGGTGGACTTTGCCGGGGAACAATACGAATCCTTCGAGAACTGGGTCTGTCGTGCGGCACCCCAGAGCCGGTCTGACTGTTTTGCTGCCATGCGAGCCGTCCGGGAACTCCATGAGATCCCCATGAAAGAGCTATCCGAGATCCCCAGGTGTAACGTCGAAGTGCTGCGATCGCTCTCCAGTGGAGTCCGGATCCAGCCGGAGGTAGTCGCGGCAGCCCAAGCCCTGCCCGAAAAAGAATTCCGCGATAAAATCCGCCAGGACCACCCAGAACAGCACATCGAATCGAAGCGGAGACTGGTTCTCAATCTGACAGCAGGAGAATACGATCTCGTTTGCTGTGTACTAGATGACATTGGAGCCAAGCTGGGTCTATCTGACAGGGAAGGGGAGATCCTGGCCCTTGTCATCGATTACCAGCAAGAGCAAGTGCAGTGAAGAGAACTCCCCTAAAGCGCACACCCCTCCGTAAACGCCGCCCAGGGGCCCGCCGCGGCGTTCCCACCCCCCAGGACAAGGAAACCATCCGCCGGCAGGTCTACGAGCGCAGCGCAGGCCGCTGTGAGCTTTCTCTGCCCGGTTGCAGCGGGAGAGTCCTTCCATTCGATGGGTCGATATTCGATCGGTGGCACCTGGTCCACATCCAAGCGCGACGCCGGTTTGGGTGGGGCCTCGATAATCTGTGCGGGGGGTGCTTCTGGTGCCACACCAAGTCTCACAATGCCGGGGGGAATCCAGTACCTAAAAAGTAGAATTTCCCAGTCCCCGGTTGTTCCACTTCCACATCATCGTCAGTTCCCTTTCGATGAAGCAGTCCAGAAACTCTCCGGTGAATCCGTGGGACTCTCCTCGTTCTCTGGCCTTCCGGATCATTTCCTCATCGGCTATTTCTCTCAGTTCAGGCATTCGGTTATCCCGCTCCATGCATCTCCTTGTCGGTTAACTTTGAAACTGGGGAAGCGTCAATTAAACGCAGGACCCCCGAGGTAAAGCCTAAAACTGCTAACCGTTCTAAGCGTCTCATGACCCTATTTCCTTGCTTGGCCAGAGGTGGGCTTACCCAGGTGTTTGATCTGACTGCACGGAACCCCCGCTTGAGTCCTTAACCGTGGACAGAGGCTTGACATGGGAGGGGTGATTACTGCTGAGGATTGACCTGTATGACGCCTGCGTTCGGGGCACCACCCCTCACGCCTGTTAACGCGCCAGAGACGGTTTCGACCCTCGGTACGATCCACCCGACCACTCTCCGCAGAGGGCCAGCATCCATGATCCACAGCCTACCCGGCGAACCGGATTTAGGACTGGGTCGGAATTAACGACGATCCCGCGGGTCAGATTACCCCAACCTCGTCGCTCGCCTTTCGACGATGCCCAGGTGCATGTCAGCGACCGACAAATAACGAATTGTGAAGAGGCTGGCATCCTAGACAGAAAATATATTATCATAGAAGTGCGGGATGGCTGCCAACATCCTTCCACGGGCATTCCTAGACAGCTTGGCCGTGAACACACATCCCGCAACCATCAATGGCCGCAATAGGCAGCAGTAGCACAAACGCTCCGGACCCAAACCGGGGCGTTTGTGTTTTGCAAACTTAAATTTTGCAAACTGGAGGCGGGACCGGCCCATTCTTCCCAAAATGAGCCGGCAGTGAGGCGAGGTCGCTAGCGGAGTTGAAGTGGGGTAGGTTGATCTTTCCTGGGCCAGAGCACAATCATTTCATTTTCAGCGATGACGCGGTCGAACGTGTTCCAGTTGGTGCGGCCATGAGACTTAGCGTTATAGTCGGCTGCTTCAACGCTGTGGTAGATGGCATACATATACTTCTCGAACTCGCTTGAAGCCATGGCAGCTAACTCCTTGCGAAGATGGTCCATCTCTGAGCTTAGGACTGCAAGAGTACTTTGAGACACATTACTCATAAGGCCCTCCACAGATACAGACCGATCAGCAACATGATTCCCAGCAGTGCTTCAATGCCGAGAGTGATGATGGTTGCGCGGGCGCATCCCAAGCCTGATTCTTCGATGGAGAGCGGCTGTCCTGGTATGTCGATCCCGCTGGTGATATTGCCACTGGAATCAGCATAGGAGCGTCGGTAGAGCTGGCAGAGATCGCATCCACATTTCTGGCCATGGGGCTGTTGATGCGACTGGTCAAAGAATCTGTACCGGTCGAAGACTTCGTTGGTAATTCGTTGCGTTTCTGTCATTTCAACCTCGGATGAATCACTTGAACCATGTAACCGACAATGCATGCCACTGCTGGCGCCGCAAGGATGAGTTCGACGAGGATGGTCATGATTTAGCCTCTAATTCAGCGAGGCGCTTCATGTCTTCAAGCGCAGCGTCGTTACTGGCGTAGAAGTCTGGGATCTTCTCCAACTTTGGGTCGCTGCGCAGATAGATGATTGCAGCGGCGGCAGGAGTTCCTAGAGCCCATTCAAGCGCTTTCCCGGCGGGTCCGGCCAGGGTTACCACCCATCCGCCGCGGCAGTGGGTTGTGTTGCAGGTATGCCAAGAACCCATGTTGAGCGCATTTGGCTGAATGGATGCTTCGTATACCGCTTGATGAATATTGGGGATTAAGGGAATACCTTCCAATGCGCCACGGAGGTCAGCGCCACGGAGGACAGCGCCACGGAGGTCAGCGCCACTGAGGACAGCGCCACGGAGGTCAGCGCCACTGAGGTCAGCGTCACGGAGGTCAGCGTCACGGAGGTCCGCGCTACCGAGGGACTCC
>Ga0210391_10000360_pt1 | contig 51213 bp, 33 predicted proteins | sample IncBWC12OmetaG_FD_160573 | JGI IMG/M metagenome (GOLD analysis project Ga0210391, IMG submission 160573) | Forest soil microbial communities from Barre Woods Harvard Forest LTER site, Petersham, Massachusetts, United States - Inc-BW-C-12-O ...
ACTAGACTGCGACCGAGGAAAGAGTTCTGCCGCCCACCGCGCAGTGGCCGTGGAGCTTTCTCCCCTCGAAGGCCCGCCGCAAGGTGGGCCTTCTGCTTTTCAGCCTGAGTAAACTCCGCCGCGCCGTCGCTTTCTATTTGTGATTTGCTACATCAAACCTGACGCAACACTCACAGAATACCAGTACTTGCCGACGCAGAATCGAAAGGGCGTGACGAACGCGACCTGCGAAGATTTCCCAGCCGCGTGCGTGCGAACGTGCATGGGTTCGAGCGTAGCGTGCAACTCTTCCAGCGGGACGTGATTCAGAGTCAACAAGGGGATTGACGGATGTTATGCGCTTACCTGGACGTTACTCATGTCGATTTCGCGGCTGCGATTGCAGGGTTCGGAATGCCGGGCATCGTGTTCTGGGGTTATGTTGCCGCAGCGGCGGTGCTCGTCGTTGGCCTGATGAAAATTTTCAAGGATGAACTGCGGCAAGCGCACGGGCTCGACAAGATCATGCCATTCGGGCGTTTGTGCTTCGCGATTCCGCTCGCGGTGTTCGGAACGGAACATTTCACCGATACGACGGACATCGCGACGATGGTTCCGCGCTGGATACCTGCGCACACATTTTGGGTATATCTGGTGGGTGTTGCGCTCATTGCCGCGGCGCTGAGTATCGCGGTGAAGGTGCAGTCGCGCTTGGCGGCGACGCTTTTGGGAGCGATGTTCATTTCGTTCGTGGTGCTGATGGATATACCCGCCGCTCTGGCGGAGCCGAACAATCGAATTTCCTGGACGCTGGCATTGCGCGAACTTGCTTTCGCGAGCGGGGGTCTGGCTTTTGCGGGAGCGCAGAGCAGCGCGAAGCGCACTGGAGGCGTGCCGGTGTTGGTAACGGTTGCGCGGTTTTGCATCGGGATAGCGGCGGTGTTCTACGGCGCGGAGCATTTTCTACATCCGACGTTCGCGCCCGGCGTTCCGCTGGAACAAATCATCCCGGAGTGGATTCCGGGGCGGGAAGCGTGGGCGTATCTGGCGGGTGCGGTGCTGGTTGCGGCGGGGCTATGCATTTTGGCGAACAAGAAAACGCGGCTGGCGGCGACCTGTCTGGGTTTGATGATATTGCTTCTGGTGTTGTTCGTCTATTTGCCGCTGCTGGTGAGAGGTCCCGCCGACATCGTCAATGTGAATTATTTTTTTGATACGCTGATGTTCGGAGGAGCGATTCTGTTGCTGGCCGACGCCTGCGCCGAACGGACTACCGCGAAATCGTGATTTCTGGTGTCATCCGCGGAGCTGTGACGATGTGCTTACTGCACGGCGTGGAGAGAACCGCCCGAGGATTGCGAACGATAGCAACATAGAGAGTCGCGGATTCGCGATTCTGGTATGCTTGGAGTTACTTCCCATTTCATAAGCTAGCAGCGCGATCCGAAATGGCGCGCGTTTTCATGTGTTCCAGACGCTGACGAGCGAATTGTGGAACTTAACAGCGGCTCGTCGTGAATTCCTAGCACAGCCAGCGGAGATGCAGGGAATTGCAGTGATGCACTTGCCGCTCAGCGACCAGGTACGCACGAGTGTTCAGATAGCGGCCCAGAGCCGGGGGATTGCAGATCTACATGACAACCAGATGTGGGCGGCCCCTAATTTTTTGTGTGGCGTCATTTGCAACTGCGCTGCTGGTGCTCAGTCCATGCGGTTACGCTCGGCCACAAGCGGAACCTCCGCCACAACCGGCGCAGCGACCAGCCGGGCAACAAACCCCGGCACAGCAAGCTCAGCCTGCAGCACCGAACGCCACACCATCCTCTGGCCAAGCGAGCAGTGGCCAGAAACCCACCGATCCCAGCAATTCCTCGACCGCGACTCAATCTGACGCTGGTTCGAAAGACCGTCTGTTCTTCGCATTGCCGAATTTTCTTTCGCTGGAAAATTCCTCGCACGTTCCACCGATGACGGCGAAGCAAAAATTCCAAGTGGCGGCGCGGTCTTCATTCGACTACGTGCAGTATCCCTGGTACGCGGTGCTGGCGGGAATCAGCCAGGCGCAAAACAGCGAGCCGGGTTACGGCCAGGGCGCGGAAGGATATGCCAAACGCTACGGATCGGAATTCGCGGATGGCACCATCGAAAATTTCATGGTGAACGCCGTGGTGCCGTCGGTGATCCACACAGATCCTCGTTACTATCAACTGGGCAAGGGCGGGTTCGTGCGCCGCACGGGCTACGCCCTGAGTCGACTGGTGATTACGCGCACGGATTCGGGGCACAACACTTTCAATTTTGGCGAAATCGGGGGCAGCTTCGCGGCGGCGGCAATTTCCACGTACAGCTATCATCCCGAGGCCGACAAGACGCTCTCGAACACTGCGTCGGTGTGGGGCACGCAAGTTGGCTATGACGCGATACGAATCGTGCTAAACGAGTTTTGGCCGGACATTCGCCGCAAATTTCACAAAACTAAAAGCGAACCGCAGCCTTAGTTACCACCATCGTCTGCGGTTTACGGCAAAGCTATTCTGGTTTTGAATCTCGGACCTGCGCTCCAGTTGCTCATCTATTCCCTTCTCTTTCTCTTCAAACTTTGCGCGCCCCGCTCTCAAGTGTTTCGATGGCTGCCGATGGTACCTGCGAACAGGACACCTAATCCCTCCTGCAGGTCAGTGTCGCAGCGACGCTGGCGCTGCTAGCCTGTCACACCACATTCAAGGCCGAGTCGGGCCTGCCCGCGAATTGGAACCCAGTCTGCTTCGCTCGGAGAGATTTTAACCGGCTTAACGTCGCAGTCGGACCGTGGCCTAGTCCAGGAGGGCACCGTGCGCCGCTGGAGTCTTGCCGCAGTTGTGCTGTCGCTGGCGATGATGAGCGCGAGTTGCGCGCTGACGCCCCCAGGCTTCACGAACCCCGATACGCAAACTTTGACTCTTTCGCCCGCGGAAGCTGCGGTGCGCGTGGGATCAGCGCAGCCCTTCGCGCCGTCGCTGGCCGGAAAAAGCTGGACGTGGTCCGTGAATGGAATCGCAGGCGGGAATGCGACGCTGGGGATGATTGACGCGAACGGACACTACAGCGCGCCCGCATTGCTGCCAACACCCTACACCATCACGATTACAGCGGCGGAGACTGCGAAGCCGTCTGAGACAGCGAGCAGTGCAGTGACGCTGTTGAACCCCATACCGGTGCTGACAGGAATTTCGCCGCCGCAAGTGAATGTGGGGCCGTTTACGTTGACGATCAGCGGCGGCGGATTCGTGAACGGCGCGACGGTTTCCTTCGGAGGCACGACGCTTACCACGAGTTTCGTATCGAGCACGCAATTAACCGCGAGCGGGACGGCGACACCGGCGCAGGTGGGAGCAGTGACAGTGGACGTAATGAATCCCGATCCTGGTGCGATCGGCTCGAACAACATGAACGCCGAGGTGATGGGAACGATTTCGGTCGCCGCGAACGTGGCGGATCGTTTCCTGGAGCAGACTACGTTTGGGCCAACCACGTCGCTGATCACGCAGGTGCAGTACAGCGGGCTGCAGGGATTTCTGACCGCGCAGTACGCGCTGCCGATCACGACGTATCCGCTGCCGGCTTCGGGCGAGTCTGGGTTGGGCGCGGTGCAGCAGAGATGGTTTGTGCAGAATCTGACGGCGCAGGATCAGTTGCGGCAGCGGGTGGCGTTTGCGCTGAGCCAGATTTTCGTGATTGGCGGCGCGAAGGTCACGGATCCGACTGGTTACACCAACTACTTGCAGCTGCTGGAGAATGACGCGTTCACGAATTATCGGCAGATTATGCAGGACGTGACACTCTCGCCGGCGATGGGCGATTGGTTGGACATGGTGAACAACGGCAAGCCGAACACGAGCAAGGGCGATCACGCGAATGAAAATTATGCGCGCGAGTTCATGCAGCTTTTTACGATCGGGACTTCGCAACTGAATCCGGACGGAACCTACCAGCTGGATTCCGGCGGGAACCAGATTCCGACGTACACGCAAAATACGGTAGAGGCGTTTGCGCTGGCTTATACCGGTTGGACGTATCCGCTTGCACCCGGCGCGACGCAGCAAACTTATAATCCGGCGTATTGGACTGGGCCGATGGTAGGGGTGGATCCCAATCACGACACAACTGCCAAGCAATTGCTGGTTTATCCCGGAGTGTCGGGCAGCGGAATACTTCCCGCGGGACAAACGGTCGCGCAGGATCTGCAGGGCGCGCTCGACAATGTGTTCAATCATCCGAACGTGGGGCCTTTCGTTGCGAATGAGCTGATTCAGCACCTGGTGACCAGCAATCCGAGCCCGGCGTACATCCAGCGGGTGGCGAGCGTGTTCGATGACAACGGAGCGGGCGTGCGCGGCGATATGAAGGCATTGATCACCGCGATACTGATGGACCCAGAGGCGCGCCGTGGCGACGATCCCGCAGCTGCTGTAGGGACCGATGGGCATTTGCAAGAGCCGATTCTGTACATGACTGGGTTGCTGCGGGCCTTCGGTGCTGCGAGCGACGGATCCAACCTGGCTTACTACGGCAGCGGCATGGGGCAGGAAGCGTTGTACGCCCCGAGCGTATTCAATTTTTATTCACCGAGCTATGTGATTCCGGGGACGACGCTGTACGGGCCGGAATTTCAAATATTGACGACAGCGACATCGTTGAATCGCGTGAATTGGACGAACAACTTCGTATTTGGCTCGATCGGGTCTGGGACCACGGTGAGTTTTTCCAGTTACGCGACGCAGGCGTCGAACCCGAGCGCGCTGCTCGGATCGCTGAATATTTTGATGCTACACGGGTCGATGTCCTCGGACATGCAAAGCGCGATCCTGACGGCGATGGAGGCGGTGCCAGCGGGAAGCAAACAAGGATTACAGCAGGCGCAGATGGCCATCTATTTGATTGGGACTTCGTCGCAATACCAGGTGCAGCACTAGATAGGGAGCGGCGCGGCCGCGGGAGTGTGAACATGGCTCGGGGAAACGGAATTTCACGCAGAGAGCTGTTGCGCGCCAGCTGCTGCACGGCCGCGTCTTTCGGCATGACGGCTGCATTGGGACGGCTGAATATGATTCACGCACTGGCGGCAGGGCCCGCGAGCGGGTATCAGGCGCTGGTGTGCATTTTTCTTTTCGGCGGGAACGATAGCAACAATTTGATTGTGCCGAATGATACGGCGGGATATCAGAATTACGCGACGATTCGGCAGAACCTCGCTTTGGCGCAAGGTTCCTTGCTGCCTATCGTGGCCAAAACTGGGAAGGTGCCGTACGGATTGCACCCGCAATTGCCGGGGCTGCAGGGGCTTTTCAACGGCGGGCAACTGGCGGTGGTGGCAAACGTGGGCACTCTCTCGCAGCCGTTGACGCAAGCGCAGTACAAGCAAGGAACAGGTTCGATTCCGGTGAATTTATTTTCGCATTCGGACCAGCAGGGACAGTGGCAGACGGCACAGTTCGACGGCTCAGGCTTGACGGGATGGGCCGGACGCACGGCGGACGTGTTGCAGCCGATGAATTCTGGAGCGCAGTTCCCGCCGATTACGTCTGTTGCGGGTGGCGCGATTATTTGCACGGGTGCGCAAACGCAGCCGTACGCGTTGATTCCCGGCTCATCGCCGGGGCTGACGGGATACTCGTCGGGGTCGGCATCGGCGAATGCCCGACTGGTGGGATTCCAGCAATTGCTGACGTTTGATTCGGGGATTTCTTTGGTGCAGGACACGAGCGCAGTGATGAGCCAGTCTTTGGCTCAGAGCGCGGTACTAGCGACGGCACTGAAGAGTTTGCCGAGCCTGCAAACGCAATTCCCGAGCACGGGGATTGGCGGGCAGTTGCAACAAGTGGCACAGATCATGCAGGCACGCAGCGCGCTCGGATTGCAGCGACAGATTTTCTTTTGTTCGCTGGGCGGATTCGACACGCACAGCGCGCAATTGCCGACGCAGCAGAGTTTGTTCTCGCAGCTGGATCCGGCGCTGTCCGCGTTCTACAACGCGACCGTGGAATTGGGGGTGCAGCAGCAGGTGACGTCGTTCACGCTTTCGGATTTCAGCCGCACATTTCAGCCGGGGTCCAATGGTGGGACTGACCACGCGTGGGGTAGCCACCATCTGGTGATGGGCGGCGCGGTGGTGGGAGGTGACGTGTACGGGACGTTTCCGCAATTGGCGCTGGGCGGGCCTGATGACGTTGGCAACAATGGCCGGTGGATTCCGAGCACGTCGGTGGACCAGTATGGCGCGACGCTGGCGACGTGGTTTGGCGTGGCGGCAGCGGATTTGCCCGCGGTATTTCCGAATCTGCCGAATTTCACGACGCCGACGCTGAGCTTTTTGGGGTGAGCTTCGGCGGCGCGGGCAGGCGTGTTCGATTGGGTTATCCTGGCTCGGGAAGCGGTCTGTCTTTGAAGACGATTCGCCAATCGAGAAGTTCGTCGACCATTAGTTGGCCGGCTTCAGCGACGATCAGGTTCAAGGCGGCGTAAGAAATTTTCTCGCGGCCTTCCTGGCGCGGGGCAAGCTCCTTGCAAATGCGTTGCAGTGTCTGCAGCATGGCGCGGGATCGTTTTTTCACGCGCTCGAATTCCGCCTGAGTTCGTATGCCTGCGAGCGCGGCGCCAAGGGCAGGAAACGCCGTTGCAATCAATCCGAAAAATATTTCTGTCCGTGTCGGCTCACAATCATGACTCGCGGCCGTCGATAGGTTGTACAAAGCAATGACTGCCGCCACGAATGCTGCCACGAACAGGCCACCACCGACATGCCTGAACCTGGAATCGAGCTTTTCGAGCCGTTCCGCGTTGCTCTTGTGATAGTCAATCTGACCGCAAATTCCATCGTCGCTATCGAGAAAAGATCGCACTGAATCCAGATAGGCGGGGGTGAGTTCGCCGCCGACGATTCCGATTTCTCGCCGCAGGGCCAAGTAGTGCCAATACATCCAGGTGCCCTTGGGATCGCCGGCGGAGAGATATTTAGGCAGATGAGGCGAGGAGAGTTCTCCCGGGCCTAGAGGAATCAGGAAGAATAACTGCCGCAAATATTCTGCGAGCAAGCGGTAGTCAATCCACCTTTCATGCCAACGACGCTTCTTACCGATCTCATAAATGACGAATATGGCGCCCAGAAACACCAGCTCCAGGATGACAAAACCATAGGTGAAGGGCTTCCGCTCTTCTATGGGCCCCAAGGCGTAATGAAGGAATGCGCAAAAGACCGCCAGCGCGCCCATGAGGTAGTTGAACGCAAAGGCCGTGCGATAGCAGTTCGCATAATATTCGGCGAGACCATCCGCCCAGCCGTAATGGTCGCAAAGACGGGCGGTGTCAATGAGACCAATCGCACTGTTGGAAAACGCAGCGGAGTTTTTCAAAACCGCAACCCACTCATCCACGCCGGACAACCCGAAGTCCGGAACGATCAATTTGGGAAAGGTTAGACGAAACAACCAGAGATTGCGAAATGGTATCCAGAGCATGCCCCAATTCCACCAGGGTTGCGCTTCGGAAAAGTAGTCTTGCGGAGAAGTCGAGAGCTCTTCCTCCTCGTCTTTTTTGGTGTGGCGCGGAGGGTTCAGCAGAGTGCGCAAATGGGCGAGCAACCCTTCCCTGGCATCGTCGGGAGAATCCCCATCGTTGCCGGTAACGGGGTAGTAGACGTGATTAGGATCGGCGGGATCAATGCGAATGGTCAAGACATTGCGCAAACCTGCTTCCGCCACGATTTGCGCGGTGCAGTCGTCCTCGCGCGGATCTTGACCGTCCCAGATTGCGAGTAGCACGTCGGATTGGCTGAGAATGACGCGGCCGGCAGCGAGGTAGGATTCCTTTTGGCGGTCGCGCGAGCCATCCAATTCGAGAATCGCGGTGGTGACCTGCGTGTTGTCCAGGAGGCGGTTAAATTCCTGCGCGGAGGGTTCTTCTTTGAAATCGTTGCGGTATTCATCGCGAGCGAAGGGCAACGCGCATTGCAGTTCGTAGCCGAGCGAGATCGCCTGGTGCGCGGCGTAGCGCTCTGCGCCTTCGGCCAGGGAGGAAACCAGCCGCAGAATCGGCTCGTCGCGCTCGCGATACGACGTAGAGACGCGGGGATGTTCCAGCGCGAATTGCTTCAGCGATTGCAGAACTTGGTGAATTTGCTTTTGCAACTCGTGAATGTGGTCACGGTGCAGATGCTCCAGGTGGTGGCCGGTGACGCCGACGCGCAAGGCGAGCCTGGGTTTCGGTGGTTGCGATTTATGCATCACTCACCTTTTGGCGATGCGATATCCCAGGGCGAGAATGGTTTTCAACGTTTCGTTGACCATGACGCGGTCGTATTCCTTCTCGGATTCCGAAAGATTTTCGTAAGGCACGAGACACGGATGTGTGCGCTTCACATCGTCGCGATGCGCGCCGTAGGTCCAGCCATCGTGCATGCGCTGTTGCGCCCAGATTTCGTGCGCGTTGCGGGCCAGGCCTTCGAGCAGCGACTGCAGATCATCCAGGTTCACTTGCGAAGTGTCCACTGGGTGGGGGATGTAGGCTTGGTCAGGCATAGCCGCTGAAAACTCCGCTCGAGATTCTGGCCGCAACAGCCTTGGTGCGCAGCAGCACGACGGAACTTACATCAAGTGGTCCAGAGGGCGGCAACTATAGCAGAAATGGGAGGCGGTTCAGAAGAGGCTGGCCGGGAGGGCGAGGCAGAACTTCGCGGCGAACGAGATCACGTTCGGGACAGGCTGAAAAAACGGAAGGGGCGGCGCGGGGCGTCTTCGCGGTGTCATGTGCGAGTCCCGGCGCCGCCGAACCGGGAGTCAATCAACTTCCATAATTCGCGTAGCCTTGACGACAGGGGATTTCTTCTGCCGGTCGGCAAACTTCTGGGCGCGATCGCGATCGATATAAACGCGAGCAAACTTTTCGCCGTCCGCGTAATACACGGTTACCTGCCAATGATGGTGCTTGCGCCGCTTGTCGCGCTTCATGCGGCTGGTCTTCTTGAGCCTCTGCTTAGTCACGATGAGTGGGTCCCTCCGCTGTGGGGACTATGGCAAGTTTGGAAGGGCCGCGCAAGTAACAAGTTAGAGGTTAACGTTCGTATACTTGATTGGGTGAACGCTATGGGATTGGAGTGCCAATTTGGCGGAATTAAAATGAAAAAACAAGGAGCCTTTGCAACATTTGCCCGCATCCAACCGTATAAGTAGATGAGGTATGAATCAGCGCCTGGGGGAGGGACACGGCGATGGGCTGGGCATGTGAAATGCAGATCGAAGACTTGCGAGACCACCCAAGGGAATTGATCGTGGAGCTGTGCCATTTATTGGCCAGTGGCGCGCAGGCGATTCCCGATCCGAAACATCCTGAGTTGTATGAGATTAAAAGCGATGCGCACGTGTTTTATGTGCACATCTCTCCTGTAACGGGAAAAGTGCTCCTGGTGGCAACCTGGCCTGCGGAGGGCGCGCTGCAAGAAATGCATACCGTAGCCTAAGGTGAGCCGCGCGGGCGGTGGAGTGTGGCCGCTCGGTCGATACGGCGCCGTTTCGCGCGCGGTCAGAGTGTGAGATCCGAGGGCTTGAAGTTCAAGTCGGTCAGGATCTGCGGTTTCAGTTTGTAGATAGTTGGGGCTTCGCTGGTGCGCGCGTAAACGAACCCGCCAGATTCCTTCGATATTTCAACTTTCAGGATTTTTCCGTTCTTGTCGGTGAGAATCGCTGCGAAGGCAGGCTTGGCTAGATCGCCGAGCAGCGCCTGCGTGGGACGGTCGAAGAGTTCTTCGGCCGTGGCTTGCTGCAGCGGGTTAAAGAGCTTGTCGAGACTTACTGGCTTTGCGTGCTGATTGTCTTTCTGCTGGGCGCCTTGCTTCGATTTGTCATCTTTTTGATCTGCGGCGTCACAAGTCCAGTCTGTTTCGTTCTTGCGCGTGCAAAGGATCGTGCCGCTGGCGTTGTGAATCTCCGCGTGAGTAATGTTTGCCGGATCGAAGTGAGCGAGTTTTTTGTCGCGCAAGACGCTGAAGTTTTCCGCGAGCTTCTTGTACAAGTCTTGATTGATCCGGAAAATAGTGGGTCGCGAAGTGTCGCGCGCGAAATATTCGTCGCCTTCCTTCTTCCCTACCGAGAGTGTCGCGGCCTTGCTCTTGGAATCCGACACGGTGAACGAAATTGCCGGGTTTGCCAGGCCGTAGTTAGCCAGATTATCCGGCGTTTCGCTGGCGATGGTGGTCATCCTGGCGTTGGAAACGGCCGAAAGAAGCGAGTTGATGGCGTCTGCGTCGCCGGGCGCGCTGGCGGGCTGGGTGAACTTCCAGGCGTCGTGGTCTTTTGCCGCGGCCAGTTCGCCCGATGCGTTTCTAAGGTCGAACGAATTTGCGGCGGCGGCGGTGAGATGCAGCACGGAATGATCGCGCAAATCCTGTAGAGGTTTATCGGCGCTGACCCGCAACGATTCGGGCAGCAGAACCACGTCTTTGGCGTTGTCCACAATGGCGTACACCGAGACGCCGGTGAAATCCTTCTTGCCCAGGCGCAGTGAGTGCTTGGCGCCACTTTTCATTCGAAAGTCGAGCACGACGTCCGGAGGATCCAAGCCGAATACTTTCAGGCGATCCGGCGTGCCGGGTTCGGTCTGAGCGACGCGGGCTGAGGCGAGTTGCTGCAGAATTCCCTGCAGCGATGGATCGTCGGCGCCCGTCTGCAGGGGCTGGGTAATTTGCCAGGCGCCATTTTGCTTTTCGAACTGGATTGCCTGGGATTTCGGGTCGGCCGGATAGGAAATGGCCAGCGAAGAGAAATCGTCCGTCTCCGTACGGAGCGTGAAGGCTGGCTTCGTTGCGTCTGCAGCGCCGTTCTCCGCGTCCTTTTGGCCGCGCTTCCAATCGAAATAATAGGCGGCCGCGCCCAGGATGACGGCGGCCAGCAAGATAATTAAAGTGGATTTCTTAATCATGGCGTTTGGAAGCGTTGATCAATCCCTTCGCGCGCGCGTTAGCGGCGTTTCCACCAAATGTAAATGCCGGAGAAGATCACCAGCCCCGGAAGAAAGACCAGATTCAGCCAGTGCAACGCCGCGGACTGCGCTTCGGACAAGGTGACGCGTCGGTTGGTCGCACTCTTGGGGCGGATGGAGATCAGGTTTTCGTCCTGTGTGAGCCACTCAATGGTGTTAAAGAAAAGGTCGCCGTTTCTTCCCTGGCCCACCGAAGGATTGGCTGCGAATTGGGAATTGCCGATGACCACCAGGCGCGCGTCTTTGTCGCCTACCTTGCGATTCGCCGCAACTCCCAAGGAAAGAGCGCTCATCGTTTCTGTTTTTGGGTCAAACGTTATTCGCTTCTGACCCGGCTCCAGCTTGGGAATCGTGAAACTGCGCTCGGAGGTTTTCAGAAGTTCCACCGTCTGCGGAATCGATTTGCTTTTATCCGCGATCGAGGCAGTACGAGCGAGTGGAAAGAATGCCATCGAGCCCTGAAAACCCTTGGTGATCGGGCTGGAGCCAAAATCCTGAACGAGGGGGATGATCGGACCTCCGCCGAAGATCTGACCCATACCGCTGGCGTCCACGACCACGTTGTTGCCGACGGCCACATTCCACGACTGGAATAGATCGTCGAGTTTCGGATCCGTCGCGGGATCCACCAAAATCAGCGCGTCGCCACCAGCGTCCAGAAATTTTCCGAGCATCGCAGTTTCCTGCGGATAGAAGGATTGCTTTGGCCCGGCAATCACCAGCGCGCTGCAGTCCGCGGCCACGCCATTGTCCGCGATCAGGTTTATCGCTTTTGTGATGTAATTTTCTTTCTTCAAGCCTGCGTCCACTTGCGTGTAGCCGTCCTGCGAACCATCGGTGAGAGATTTTTCTCCGTGGCCGGTGACGAAGCAGACTTCCTTCACTTTGTCGCTGATGACTTTGACGATCGCGCCAGTGACGTCTTCCTCGCCGAGCTGGCCGTGCGCGCTGGCATCCAAATGATCTTTGCGTACGCCGTAGGCCACGACGACGTCACCCATGCGGGTGGCGCCGAAGTCCTGCGCGATTTCCGGTTTCTGGTTGGGGTCCACGAATTGATACTTGAAGTGCGGGCTGAGGGCTTTGTATTCGGCCATCAGATCGTCGAAGGCGGCGTTCGGAGCCTTATCAAAGCGCGCGACGGTGAGGTCCTGCTTCAGGTTGCTGACGATATTGCGAGTTTGGTCGGAGAGAGTGTAGAGCTTTTCGGTGGTGAGATCGAAAGTTTTGTGATGGCGGAAGCCGACGAAGTTTATGACGGCAAGAATGGCGATGACCGCGAGCGCCAGAATCGTGGTGTTCGTGCCCTGCTGCGCGCCACGGCCGGAAAATACTCTGACGATCGCGTGGAAGCCGAGTACGATCGCGGCCAGCGCGAAAACGCCGCCGGCGATCAGCAGCACTTTGCTGGTGGTAAGTAATTCGCCTTGAATGGAATAGCGCACGCCGCTGGCGACCAGCATCGCCACGCCAATCGTGCCTATGAAACTAGCTATCTCTTCGCGATCCCATTTCATACTGCGAGTTCCTCCATGAATTTCGAGCCGCGCGTGATGGGATTAGGCGCGGCGCCAGCGCATCGAATCGATCGAACGCACGGTTAAGAAAACGAAAAGAAGCATGAAGCTGAAGTAATAAATCAGACCCGAAGTATCAATGATGCCGCGAGCGAAATCGTCGTAGTGGCGGCTGGCGGAAAGATATTGCAACACGGAACCGAGGCCGCCTTCGGAGGTGTGGCCGAGATCCAAAACCCAGAGAAACAAGAACGCCACGAAGGTGAGAACCGCCGCGATGAGCTGATTCTCGGTGAGCGAGGAAATGAAAGTGCCGAGCGCAAGCAGCGAGCCACCCAGCAACAGAATTCCGGCGTAGCCCGCTAGCAGCATACGCCAGGGCGGAATCGGATCGCTGTGCAGATACATGTAAACCACGTAACTGGCAGTGGGCAGAAGCATCAGCGCGAACAGTGACAATGACGCCAGGAATTTCCCCAGTACGATCTGAATTTCGCTGATCGGCGAGGTCATCAGCAGTTCCATGGTGCCGCGCTTACGCTCTTCGGCGAAGACGCCCATGGTGAGAAACGGCGTGATGAAAAGAATCAGCGTCGAGAGCAGGCCGAGAAAAGCGCGCATTACCTGGCCCGGAACGTCAAACTGCGGTGGCATGCCGTACTGCATGCTCTGCATTTCCATTTGAAAAGACTGCTGGATGACCGCGGACAGGAAGAAATTGAAGAAGAACGCGCTGATCAGCAAAAACAGACCGATGCAGACGTAGGCGACTGGCGAAACGAAATAATGCCGCATTTCCTTGCGATAAATGGCGTAGAGGTTGCGCATCGTTTTTCAGACTCCTTTGTAAAAATGCCGCATGGCGGTTAGGTCGCGGATGCCTGCGCGTGCGCGGCGTCGTCGGTGGTCAATTCCAGGAAAATATCTTCCAAGCTGAGGCTGACGCCGCGCAATTCAAACAGCGGCCAGCCATTCTGCACGATTTTCGCGGCGATCGCGCTGCGAATGTCGGCGCCCTGCGCGGTTTCGACGATGGCCACCAGATGCGCGCCACCCGGAAGCTGTTCCGCTTCCACGCGGGTCGTGCCGGGAACCTGGGTCAGCGCGTCGCGCAGAGCTTTTTCCGGCGCTTCCACTTCGACGCGGATTTTCTGGCCGCCTTTGAGCTGCGAGGTCAGATTTTGCGGCGTATCCACGGCGGCGATTTTGCCTTTGTTGATGATCACCACCCGGTCGCAGGTCATGCTGACTTCCGGCAGAATGTGCGTCGAGAGAATGATAGTGTGATCGCCCGCGAGGCCTTTGATCAAGTTGCGGACTTCGATAATTTGTTTGGGATCGAGGCCAACCGTGGGCTCGTCGAGAATGATTACGTCGGGATCGTGCACCAGGGCTTGCGCGATGCCTACGCGCTGTTTGTAGCCGCGCGAGAGACGCTTGATCAGCTGCGCGCGGCGATCTTCCAGATTGGTTTTGCGTATCGCGTCGGTGACGCGCGCGGCGCGTTTATCGGCAGGGACGTTCTTGATGCACGCGACGAAGTCCAAGTAATCCTCGACGGTCATATCAGGATACAACGGGGGAGCTTCGGGCAGGTAGCCAATGTGGCGGCGGACTTCCATGGAATCGCCGAACACGTCGAAGCCGGCGATCTTCGCGGTGCCGGAGGTGGCGGGCATGTATCCGGTGAGGATACGCATGGTGGTGGTCTTGCCCGCGCCGTTCGGACCGAGGAAACCGAGAATTTCGCCTTTATTTACGGTGAAAGAAACGTGATCTACGGCCGTGACCACGCCGTAGGCTTTCGTCAAATCCTGAACTTCTATCAATGCATTCCTCCGCTAAGAGCAGCCCGGCAACGTCGCAGGACAGTTCCAAACAAATGTTTATACTAAAAAACGGCGTAAATTGAAAATCAAGCGGGAAATTTACAGCCAGTGATTTTGCGATCGCGTGAACGAGCCGCGACTTTGAGAGCACTGTGTTTGGATGCGGGCATCGGCGAAGCAGTTGCCGAACTGGTGCGGCAGGCGGTTTCTCAGTATGATTCGCGGCAAATCTAACCAGGAGCTTGCATCGTGACACGATTCGCTGCGGTATTTGTCGTGGTGGTGCTTGGTGTGACGCTAGTGGCCCCCGCTGTGCGCGTGCGCGGGTCTTCGATGCCGTTCAATGTGGGCATCGTGAAAAAGAGCATTGTGTTCCTATACTACCCGAAGGGGACGGGTTTTGAAGTGGGCACGGGGTTTCTGGTGGATATTCCCGTGAAGGATGACCCGACGCGCAGCTTCATCGCGATCGTGACGGCGCGGCACATTGTGGATCCGAAGTGGGAGGGCTGTTCGTGGGCGAATCCACAGGCGATTTATGCGCGCGTGAATGTGAAGAACTTCAAAGCAGGCCAGAAAGAGGACGGGACGGCCGACGTGCTGCTGGGCCTGGTGAATGCGGGAAAGAACGTTTGGTATGCGAGCCCGAACGATCGCGCGGACGTAGCGGTGATTCCGGTTTCTTCGACGCACGTGGAGGAGCTGCTTCACAATGACGTGAGGTTCATACCCGTCGCGGACTTTGCCACCAAAGCCGAGACGGAAAACTATAAAGTGGGCATCGGCGACCAGATCGTCACGGCTGGGCTCGTGCCGGCTTTGCTGGACACGCAACGCAACTACCCCGCATTTAAGTTCGCCCGGATTTCTAATATTCCTGAAGAGCCGATCTACATGAGGTGCACGCCGACGGACAAGGCGCTGCCGCGCGACGTGTGGATGCTCGCTGGAAATTTTGTTGGAGGCAACAGCGGCTCGCCCGTGTACCTGCTGCCGCCGGTGCCTTCCGCGCTGCATCGCGTAATGCTGATCGGAATCATTGCGGGAGCAATTCTCGACGTTGACCTGGGGCAGATGGTCCCTTCCGAGTATGTGTTTGATGTGATCCAGGCGCACTACCCCACCGCCAATCTGTATCGCGGCCACAGCGAACACAGCATTATGAAATAGGCGGCGATGTTTTGGTCTGCGCCTGGTTCGGCCGACCATTCAGGTTGCACCTAGCTGCCACGGAAGCACCGAAAAGCCCTAGGCGCTTTCGTCGAAGCCCATCTCCGCGTCCGGTAGTTTGTCGCCTTCGCTTGCGACCCACACGTACAGGACGGGCAGCAGGAAGATGCTGAGCAGCAGGGCGGCGACCAGGCCGCCAACAATGACGATGGCAAAGGGGCGCTGCGAGTCCGAGCCTATCCCGCGTGAGAGGGCCGCGGGCAGCAAGCCGAGAGTCGCGACCAGCATCGTCATCAGGATGGGGCGCAGGCGCAGGACGGCGCCTTCGATCGCAGCGTCTGCGATGGTGTGACCGCGCGCGCGCAGCTGATTGATGTACTCGAGCATGATGATGCCGGTCTGCACCGAAACTCCGAACAGCGCCAAAAATCCCACGCCTGACGAAACGCTGAAGTGCGTGCCGGTGAGCAGGAGGGCCAAGAGCCCACCGACTGGAGCCATGGCCACGTTGCCAAGAATCAGCAGCGCCCATTTCGCGGAACCGAACATGGTGTAGAGGATCACGAAAATTCCCAGCACGGTAAGCGGCAACACCAGCATGAGTCGCCGCTCCGACCGTTTCTGGCTTTCGTACTCGCCGGCCCAGTCGATGCGGTAGCCGGTCGGCAGCTTGCCCTGCGCATTCACTTTGCGGATGGCTTCTTCGACGGCTCCGCCAAGGTCGCGGCCGCGCACGCTGTACTTGATGGCAACGTAGCGTGAATTTTCCTCGCGATAAATCTCCGAGGCGCCGTCGCGAATTTCAATTTTCGTAAGCTCCGCCAGAGAGACCCGCGCGCCAGAAGGCGAAAGCAAACGAATATTTTCGATGGCTTGCTGCGTGTCGCGGTAAGGCGCCTGATAGCGCATCACCAAGTCGTAACGCTGCTCGCCTTGCAGCACCTGGCTGACGGCGTTGCCGCCGACGGCGGTCTGGATGGCGTCCTGAATGTCCGCTACGTTGATCTGATAGCGGGCGGCCTGTTTGCGGTCCACGACGAAATTCAGATTGGGCTGGCCGATGACGCGGAACACTCCCAGATCCTCAATGCCGCGGACACCGCGCATGATCGCGACGATATCGTCGGCTTTCTTCTCAAGAAGGCGCAGATCGTCGCCGTAAATTTTCACGGCCAGCTCGCCTTTGACGCCGCTGACCGCCTCTTCCATGTTGTCTGAAATGGGCTGCGAAAAATTCCAGAGAATGCCCGGAATTTTGCTGAGTTCACGGTCCATCGCGCCGATCAACTCGTTCTTGTCGCTACCGAAAACGGGGCGCCATTTATCTTTCGACTTGAGGTCGACAAAATATTCGGTATTGAAGAAACCGGTGGTGTCGGTGCCGTCGTCGGGACGCCCAACCTGGGAGACCACCTGGGTTACTTCCGGAAAAGACGCGAAGACGATGCGCGCCTGATTCATGATGCGCGCGCCTTCGGTGGGACCGGTGCTTGGCGCGAGCGTGCCGCGCGCCCAGATGGCGCCTTCGTCCAGGTGCGGCAAGAATTCAGAGCCGATCACGTCGCCGAAAGTGAGAAAGACCGCGAGGCACACGGCAAATCCTGCGACGGCCACCGTCACCGGACGGTGCTCGATGGCCCAGCGCGCCGCCTTGCGATAGGAAGCCTTCAGGTAATCCATTACCGGGTTACGCCATTCGTGCACGCCATTTTTGAAGAACACACTGCAAAGCACCGGAGCGATCAGCATGGAAAACACGAGCGCGCCGAGAAGGGCGAATGCGACGGTCCACGCCATAGGGCGGAACAAGCGACCTTCGACGCGCTGCAGCGTGAAAATGGGCAAGTACGCGGTGATGATGATGGCTATGGCATAAAACACCGGGCGTTGCACCTCGAAAGCGGCGTCGCGAATGCGTTCGAGCGTGGCTTTGCTGTTCGTATCTCCGTGCGTTAGATGGCGGACGATGTTCTCAACCATCACCACCGCGCCGTCAACCACCATGCCGAAGTCCAGGGCGCCCAGCGACAAAAGATTAGCTGGAATATTATTCAAGCTCAGGCAAATGGATGCGAACAGCAAAGAAAACGGTATCGTCAAAGCCACGATCAACGAGCCGCGATAATTTCCAAGAAATAAAAACAGGATCACTGAAACGAGAAGGATTCCTTCAGTCAAGTTATGCAGGACCGTGTGCGTGGTATAACGCACCAGGTCGCTGCGGTCCAGAAACGGAACGATTTTTACGCCGGGCGGCAAGATGGTGTCGTTCAGCTCCTTGACCTTCGCGTGTATTCCCACCAGGGTGTCGTCTGAATTGGCTCCTTTGCGCAACAGCACGATTCCTTCCACCACGTCGTCGTTATCAACGATGGCGCCGTCGGCGCGATGAATTGCTTTTCCGATTTGCCCCAGGCGGATTTTGGAACCTTGCACCACGGTGGCGACGTTCTTTATGGTTAGCGGCGTACCGTTCTTTGCGACGATGGGGGTCTGCTCGATATCGTCGACGGTGCTGAACAATCCCACGGCGCGAACGTTAATCTGCTGCAGGCCCGATTCGATGAAGCTGCCTCCCGCATTGGTATTGTTGTTGGCAAGTTGTTGTTCCACCTGGGCGATGCTCAAGCCGTAGGAAACCAGTTGGTTGGGGTCCAGCTGCACTTGATACTCGCGTGTGATTCCGCCAAAGCTGGACACATCTACAACGTTGGGTACGGATTTGAATTGTTTTTCCAGCGTCCAGTCCTCGATTGACTTCAATTCCATCAGGTCATAGCGGGGATTGGTGCTCTTAAGCGTGTACCAGAAAATCTGCCCCACAGGGCTCCAGTCCGTGCCCATCTGCGGCTGCACAGTTTGTGGCAGCGTGGCCTGCGTAAGCCGCTCGAGCGCTTTCTGCCGGTTCCAGTCATTCGCGGATTGATCGTCGAAAATGAGCATCACGCTGGAAAGCCCGAAGAGCGAGACCGAGCGGAGATGCTCGAGGTGCGGAATTCCGTTCATTTGAATTTCGATGGGAATGGTCACTTGCTGCTCGACTTCTTCGGCGGCGCGGCCGGGCCATTGCGTGATGATCTGCACGTAGTTGTTGGCTACGTCGGGATAGGCTTCCACGGGAAGGTCATGGAAAGAAATCGCGCCCCACATGAGCAGTAGAACCGCGAGCCCCAGAATTATGAATTGGTTGTTAAGGGCGTAATTAACAAATGCGCGAATCATTGACTCTCCCTCGGGTCTGGTTGTTGGGCCTTCCCGTGCGGCTCTAGGAGGTTGTGCGCGGCGATATCGCCCTCTGGCGAAGAATTTCCGCTAACGCGCTCGAGGGCGCACAGACAAAACGGGATATGCCGCTGGGTTGCGAGGCGATGGCAAACTTCGCCTCACGCAGGTGCAGGAGATAGGTCAGTGCCATCGCCGCGGATCGTTAGGCGCAACGAACGGCTGATCTAGTCCAGCGAGTTTTTAGAGCTGCGGGATTGCAGAGGGAGGTGCTCTACCAAGTTGCGAGAACAAGAAGGGGCTGGAAAAAATTTCTAGACGCGCGGGCGATGCGGTGCCCGCTTTCGATCCAGCATACGGGCAGCGCGCTACTGCAATGCAAACTCCCGCACGCGCCGGCGGCGGAACACCAACTGCGTCTCCCGCTAGATCGGTAGAGCAATTCCAGCGGGTCGGTGAGTTACGGAACGCTTCGGGAAACGCGGAGGGCTCTGCGCGAGTGAAAGTTCCGTGACCGTCGTTGATAAATATCGCCACGGGCTGGCCGAGCCAAGTCGTCGTTAGAATCAGGTCGGGGATCCGATCGCCGTTCACATCGCGCGCAGCAATCTGCAAACCGCCAGAGGGCGCGACGAGGGAAATTGTTTGCTGGCCTGCCGCGCTTAACTGAAGTTGAATCCAGTAATTCGTGCGGGCCACGTTGCCTTGGCCGGCTTGCACGCCGACCAGGTCCGGACGATGGTCGCCGTCGAAGTCCGCGAGCGCAAATTGCAGGCCGGGCCCTACCGACGTGGTGGACGCCCTGGGGACATCCGCCCAAGCGTTTGCGCCAGTTGCCGCGCATGCAAGGGCGCCGGCAATCGTGCAGGTGACAAGAAAAAGAGGCAGCAAGCTGCCTACGAATGCCGCGAATGCGGGTCTGCGGAGCCGGCGGAGAGAAAATTTAAGCATTGGTTCGAAGCAAGCTAGCCACGGCGATTACGCTTGCTCAAACGCAAGTTTACAATACCGGTTAACAATCGGCCAAGAAAATCCCGGATTTCGAATCGCTAAAAGGCGAAGCGTGCACCGATGGGGGGCCGTGGACGCGACGCCAGCCGTGGCGCCCCAGTCCCAAGCACTGGCGGCAGGCGCCTGCGGCAAAGTTCTACTGCTGGAGGCTGGTGATTGGAGGCGCGAATGGCCCGAAAAACTCGCGGCAACGGCCGGGCAACGAGGTTCGCCTAGTCTGCATCTTTATGGCTGACTGATGGGGCTCATTATCGCTGAACAAATCTCTGGCAGGTATAGGGTTTTGCGGCTGAAAGCGAGCCGAAGGCCGGGTGGAGATGTGCGTTGACACGCTGCGGTGGTTTTGTTATTCAACTAGTTTCGTTTAATGAGCCAATGGTTCGATGTGGGAGCAACTCCCTCCGTTCCGGGCGGATCCGAAAAGAAATCCAAGGTGCTATGACGACATTGAAGGTGTATGCCCGAATGAAAAAATTCCTGGCGCTGCCGAAGAACGGAAGCGCAGACGGTCGAGTGCGCTGCAGCGGCCTGCCGTCGCTCGCGTGTGCCTTGGTTGCTTTTCTGTGCGTCACGCTGATCTCAGGTTGCGGTGGCGGGAATGGTTCGATCACGCTGGCGATCACGCCTAAAACCGCCAGCATGGATCAGGGGCAGTCGCTACTTTTCGTCGCGACACTGGGCAATGATACGAGGAACCTGGGGGTTACCTGGCAACCGCTTACCGGATCCGGTTGCGCAGGGACTAGTTGCGGCACTTTGACCAACATCACCGCTACCGGCGTCACTTATACCGCTCCGGCCGGCCTTACCACTGGAATCACCGTTACGCTGGAAGCCATCGCCAAGGCAAATTCGGGCGTCACCGCGACGTCAACCATCACCATCGTGCTGCCCGTGACTTACACGACCACGTCTCTGCCGAACGGCTCGAACGGCGTCGCCTACAGCCAAACGATTGTCACCACCGGCGGTGTTGCGCCGATTACGTATACGGTGGGGATTGGCCGTCTGCCTGCTGGCCTGAAACTAAATAGCACGGGCACGGTGATTGGGACTCCCAGCAGTTCGGGAACGTCCACGTTTACGATAAACGCCACGGACTTCGGAACACCACCACTGACCGTGGCCTCGCCAATCTTCACGATTACGATTAATCCGCCGCCTCCGCTTTCCATCACTTCAACGTCGATGTCCAACGGGATCACCGGAACGGCTTATAGCTCTGCGATTGCATCTTCGGGCGGCGTTCCGCCGTTGACCTGGAGCGTGCCGCCGGGAACCTTGCCTCCGGGACTTGAACTGAACACCTCGTCCGGGCTAATCAGCGGCACACCGACCACGGCGGGCGTTTACAAATTTTTCCCGACGGTCACGGATTCCGCGATTCCACCGCAGAAGTTTACTTCGACGACGGGCGTTACGATTTCAGTGATCACCGTGGCGCCGCTGCAGTCAGTGACGCCACCGCTGCCTCCGGGCGACGTCGCCGTGGGCTATACCGCTAGTCTTGTGGCAAGCGGTGGAGTGGCGCCGTACACTTGGAGCATAACTAGCGGCCAGCTTCCTTCTGGCCTGAAGCTGAATTCCGCGAACGGCACCATCACCGGCATACCGATCCTTTCGACCACCGCCAATTTCGCCGTACAAGTGGAAGACACGAACTCGACGAAATCCGCGCCGCAAACCCTGAGCATTGTAATTAACCCGGGATCGGCGATTACCAATACGCTGTTCAGCGGAGCTTACAGTTTTCTGTTCCATGGGTTCGATTCGGGCGGCAACGTGGAGATAGCCGGCAACGTCACGTCCAGCGGCACCGGCACCGTTTTCGGAACGCTGGACAGCAATCGTTCAGGCGGCACTCTGGGGATCTTCACAGGTTCCACGGTGAGGGGCACCTACTCGGTCGGCAGCGATGGGCGCGGCACCATGCAGTTCATCACAACGAACAGTAAGGGAGCGATGTCCACCACGAACTACCTGCTGGCGGAGGATTCCGGCGGGAATTTCCACATGATTGAGAACGACACGATTGGCTCGCCGCAGACGCACGGATCCGGAATCATGAAGCCGGTGGTGGGAGGCGCTTTGGGCGGCTCGTTCTTCAGCGGGAATTACGTGTTCGAGCTCGACGGACAGGACAACCAAGGGAAAACGGAAGTGATCGTGGGCGTCGTGCACGCCGATGGCGTTTCCCAGGTCACCCCGGGGATGTTCGACGTTAACGACGGGGGCACATATAGCCCGGCCGTCGCGGTGACCGGAAATTTTTCGGTAGGTACCAGCAACGACAAGGGCCTATTGGACCTGACCTACCAGATTCCAAATTCGGCGCAAGTCACCGCGCAATACACGTTCTATTTCGTTTCAGCGAACGACATTTTCCTGATGGCGGTTGATCCTACCGACGCCACGCATCCACGTCTGGGCGGCGAACTGATGCTGCAGCAGGCCACCGCGGTGTTCGATGCCACGGCGTTGAACGGCGTCAGCGTCGCGACCGCCAGCGGCCTTGATGACAGCAACGCCACGGTTCTGGCGGGACTTTTGACCGCGAATGGCACCAGCGGCGTGGGCGTCAGCTACGACCAGAACGATGGCGGGACGGTCAGCTTAGGCAATAGCGCGACGGGAACTTATATCGCAGACCCCAGCACGAATGGGCGCATGGCGTTCACAGGGTTAGGCCCGCGTTTTGCCGCGGCTTACTTGACCGCGCCAAATCAGGGAATATTGATCGGCTCGGATGCGTCGGTTAGTTATGGTTTGCTGCAGGCGCAAACGACTCCGCCCTTTTCCAGCACTTCGATACTGGGCGGGTACACGTTGAGCGCCGAAATGACGCTGGATCCGGCAGCGCTGAATATCACCGGGCAGTTGGATTCGCTCACCGGCAGCGGGTCGATGACGGGAATCCTGGATGAGGCCGATAACGACGGGACACCGCACACGGATCAGACGGTGGTGATCCCGAATTACGTGGTGGCCCCAACGGGCCGCGGCACGATGCAGATTGGTTCTACGATCGGCTTGCCGTCGGGGATGGTGTTCTACATGGTTTCTCCGAGCAGTTTCAGCGGGATCTCTACTGATTCGAACCCTGGGAACGCACATCCTGACGTGATTTACTTCAATCACTAGGCTGTTCTGCCCGCCGAAGGGGCAGGCGGGGAAATCTGCCACACGCGCGCGAATAACGGTTACTTCTCGTCCTTCTTTTTTTCCTCGAGCTTCAGCGCGGCGGAATTGATGCAAAAACGCAGACCCGTGGGATCCGGGCCGTCCTCGAACACGTGCCCCAGGTGCGCGTCGCAGCGGCTGCAGATGGCTTCGGTGCGCACCATGCCGTGGCTGATGTCGCGTTTTAGTTCCACGTTGTCGGCCGCGATCGGCTGGTAGTAGCTGGGCCAGCCCGAGCCGGAATGAAATTTTGCGTCGGAAGAAAATAACGGCTGGCCGCAGCAGACGCATGTGTAGGTCCCTTCGGTTTCCTCGTTTTCGTACTCGCCGGTGAAGGGCGGTTCAGTTCCCTGCTTGCGCGTCACGTAGTATTGATTGTCGTCTAGCTTCGCTCGCCATTCGGCGTCGCTCTTGCGTATTTTTTCGCTCATGCACATAGCTTACACGAGGTTTCTATTTCCTGTGAAGTGGGCCCGACGGCAGAAAGTGCACGCCGGTCGGATATAATAGGTGGCTAAAGCGGGCTGCTGGCCGATAATCGCGCTCGCGATATGGTGTGCGCGTGTCGTTGTGCTGCCGCAGGGTCCGCGCCGGCAGCGAATCGCGAGCAGCCGTATCTTCATCGAATCCGCTGGAGAAAATTTGTGAGCGAAGTGTTCATTTGCGATGCAGTGCGCACACCTTTTGGGCGCTACGGCGGCGCACTGGCGACGATTCGCACCGACGACCTGGCGGCGATTCCGCTGCGCGCGCTGCAGGAGCGAAATCCGAGCGTGGATTGGGGCGCGGTGGATGATGTGATTTACGGATGCGCGAACCAGGCTGGTGAAGATAATCGCAATGTGGCGCGCATGGCGCTACTGCTGGCGGGATTGCCGAAGGAAGTGCCGGGCGCGACGGTGAATCGCTTGTGCGGCTCGAGCCTGGACGCGCTGGGTGTCGCAGCGCGCGCCATCAAATCCGGCGAGACTGACCTGATGATTGCAGGCGGGGTCGAGAGTATGACGCGCGCTCCGTTTGTGACCGCTAAAGCCGACAGCGCCTTCAGCCGCAACGCGGAGACTTTCGATACGACGCTGGGCTGGCGCTTCGTCAATCCGCTGCTGAAAGCCAAGTACGGGGTGGATTCGATGCCGGAGACGGCGGAAAACGTGGCAGAACAATTTCAGGTGGGCCGCGCCGACCAGGATGCGTTTGCGTACCGCACGCAACAGCGCTGGATGCGCGCGCATGCCGCCGGATTTTTCAAACAGGAGATCGTCGCGGTACCTGTGCCGCAGAAGAAGGTCGATGCGAAGATTTTTGATGCGGATGAGCATCCGCGCCCTGAGACAACGCTGGATGGGCTGGCGAAGCTGAAACCGATCGTGAAACCCAACGGCACTGTGACCGCTGGTAATGCTTCGGGCATAAACGACGGTGCCTGCGCGCTGCTGCTGGCCTCGCAGGCCGCGGTTACGAAGCATCGCTTGACGCCGCGCGCCCGGGTGCTGGGAGCGGCTACGGCGGGAGTGGCTCCGCGAATCATGGGCATGGGGCCGGCGCCGGCCACGAAAAAACTGCTGGGAAAAATCGGACTGCAGATTTCACAGATGCACGTGATCGAGCTGAACGAGGCTTTCGCAGCGCAGGCGCTGGCGGTAACCAGAGAATTGGGATTGCCCGACGACGCGCAGCACGTGAATCCCAACGGCGGCGCGATTGCGATTGGGCATCCGCTGGGCGCGAGCGGCGCGCGGCTGGTGACGACGGCGATGTATCAGTTGCACGCGATCGAAGGGCGCTACGCGCTGTGTACCATGTGCATCGGAGTGGGCCAGGGAATCGCGGCGATTATTGAGCGCTGCTGAACAATACCGCTGCGGCTCGGCTGGGTTCGTTACGGCTAATTTCGGCTGACGACTAGGCAGGTGATGTCGTCGTGCTGCGCGGCGCCACCCACGAAATCGTCAAGATGTTTCATGATTCCCGAAAGCGTTACCGCCGCTCGTGCCTTTGTTCTCGGTTGCAGCAGCGCGAGCAGGCGTCCTTCGCCAAACTCCTCGTCGCTGTCGTTCTGCGCCTCAGTAACTCCGTCGGTGTAAATCACCAGAAGATCGTTGAGTTCCAGCACGGTGGTACCAGCCACAAACTTTTCGGTCAGCTCGATTCCGAGCGGCATGCTGTCAGAACTCAGCCTCTCAATGCTGCCATCTTGCCGCACCAGCATGGGAGGGTTGTGGCCAGCGGAGAGATAGTTGAGCTCGCCCGTCGCGGGATCCAATTCCGCCAGAAACGCGGTGGTGAAGCGGCGGCCGTTCAGATTATTGCCGCAGGCAAGCCGATTTAGGTCCGTGACCAATTGCGATAAAGAACCGGGCGCGCCGGCAAGGGCGCGGAGGCTCGCTTGAAAATTCGCCATGAGCATGGCCGCCGGCACGCTCTTGCCGGAAACATCAGCGACCGCGATCAGCAACGGACCATCGGCGGCGCGGCGAAAAGCGTCATAGTAATCGCCCGCCACGGTGTTAGCGGGGCGCGTGGCGAACGCCATATCGATTCCCGGCACTTCAGGCGGAACGCGCGGCACCAGCCAGCGCTGAATTTCGCGGGCAATTTCGATGTCGCGTTTCATCGCCACATGATCGCCCAGTACCATAACCAGCAAGATCAGTAATCCTGCGAAGGCCAGCAGAAATTCCACCTGCGTCGTGATCACCAGAAACTGCACACCAATCACTGACAGGCACGCCAGAATCATGCTGAACACCAACAACACGCGCCGAGCCGGCGATAGCTTTTTCAGTATTCCCGCAAACAGCGCCGCGACAATCTTGAACGGCTGCTTCCAGGCTTTCTGTGAACCAACAGCGCGCCAGTCAACATCCTGCTTATACAGCTGCGAACTGGCTTGGGCCTCGGCTTTGAATTGCGTCCAGAGGTCCTCGGCTTCCATGCCTGCGGTCAACTGGCGCCAACCGTGCTTGGAACGCCCTAAGGCGCGCTTGGCTTTGGTTTTGAGGTTGTGCCCTAAATTGCGTAGCTTCGCCCATTTGGATCCGGTAGTCGCGCGAAGTTTTTCGCTCACCAGGGTAGCCACAGTTCAACCATACGCTCTTCCGCGCTGTCGCGCAGATCAGGTTTTTCAGGTATTCTTGAACCTGAGTTGTCCGGTTCCGGGGCGGCGAATTCTCGCGGCGTTTCCGGCGTCGGCGAATTCCGCTTGTGTGGCTGCGTACTATTTCGAGTAGAACTTTCCGGAACCACGAAAAAAATCGCGGAGCAAGATTTCGGCCAAACCTGTAGGCCTTTACTTATTAGCAAGTTACAGGGTTTCAAGTATTGGCACCAGACGTGCACTCTCGGATAATTGAGTCTCGTTGATAAATAGCATGACAATGCGAGACCGAAGCCCTTGAGATCGGAGACCCAGTCGTGAGTACAAGAGCTCTAGTTGGGAACCTGGCAGTGAAAGAAACGAACTCCGCCGAGGATATCCCAAGCCCTAGATGGGCTGAACGCCTGCACGCGCTGAAGAATATTCCCCCGGTAATGAAATATGTCTGGGATGCCGCGCCCGGCGTCGCCGTGGCGAACTTGGTTTCACGCGTGGTAGCTGCGCTGATTCCGCTTTCCATGTTGGCCGTCACGCGGGTGATCATTGCCGAGATTTATGCGTTGAATGCCCAGCAAACTCCGCTGCCACATCATTTCTGGTGGCTGGTTACGCTGGAATTCGCGCTGGCCGGAGTTGCGGCCATTTTGATGCGGGTGACTGACTTCTGCGACACGGCGCTGGCCGAACGGTTCATGAAGCACATTAGCGTGCGGCTGATGAAGCACGCCGCGAATCTGGATTTGATGTCCTACGAAGACCCAGTCTTCTACGACAAGCTGGAGCGCGCTCGTGTGCAGAGCACCGACCGCGTGCAGATGATCAAAATCTCCGGCCGGCTGATTCAAGAAACCATCACGACGGTCAGCCTGGCGGCTGGGATTTTCGTTTATTCGCCGTGGCTATTGATCGCGCTCGTGGCCTGCGTCGTTCCGGCGTTTCTGGGCGAAACGCATTTCGCTTTCCTGGGATACTCGTTGAGCTTCCAGCAGACTCCGGCGCGGCGCGAACTTGACTATTTGCGGTTGCTAGGCGGCACCAAAGAAGGCGCGAAAGAACTGAAGCTGTTCGGCCTTGCACCGTTCCTGGTTGGCCGTTACTCTGATGTGGCGACCGAACTGCACGATCAGACGATCGGCGTAGCGCGCCACCGGCTGTTCATCGGTTCCCTGCTGGCGATGGTGGGAGTAGCTGGTTACTACGGCACCTACGCGTTCGTGATTTATCACACCGTGATCGGGCTGATTTCGCTGGCCACAATGATTTTTTTGGCCGGCGCCATCGGCGGAGCGAGTTCCAATATTCAAGCTGTCTTCACCACCTTTTCGGAAATCGCGAACCAGGCTTTATTTATGACCGACCTGCTGGAATTCTTCGCGGTAAAGCCGAGAATCTTCTCGAAGCCAGGCGCGTTGCCGGCTCCCAAGAAAATTCAGCAAGGATTTGAATTCAGGAATGTCTCCTTCGCATATCCGGGTAGCTCGCGGATAATCCTGAAGAATGTGAGCTTCAAGCTTGCGCCATCCGAGCGCATCGCCATCGTCGGCGAAAACGGCCAGGGCAAGACCACCATCGTGAAATTGCTGACCCGCTTGTACGATCCGACTGAAGGCCAGATTCTTCTCGATGGCAAGGACTTGCGCGAGTACGACCTGGAAAGCCTGTGGCAGGAAATCGGCGTAATTTTCCAGGACTTTATGCGTTATGAGATGACGGCTTCGGCCAACATCGCTGTGGGCCGCATCGAGGAACGCAACAACCCATTCCAGATTCGCGCAGCCGCCAATAAGAGCCTCGCGGAGCAGGCAATTCGCCGGCTGCCCAAGGGCTTCGATCAGGTGCTGGGTTCGCGTTTTGAAGGCGCTGTGGATCTATCCGGCGGCGAATGGCAGAAGATTGCAATCGCGCGCGCTTATTTGCGTGACGCGCAGTTGCTGATTCTGGACGAGCCGACGGCGGCGCTGGATGCGCGTTCCGAGCACGAAGTATTTCAGCGCTTCTCGGAATTGACAGAAGGCAAGATGTCACTGCTGATCTCGCACCGTTTCTCCACCGTGAAGATGTCCAACCGTATTCTGGTTCTGAAAGACGGCGAGATTGCCGAGCAGGGCCAGCACGACCAGCTGCTCAAAGTTGGCGGGCATTACGCGGAGATGTTCGAATTACAAGCCGCGAATTACCGCTAATTTTTCCGAAGCGCTGGTCTTTGTCACGTGTGGTCACGCGTGCGCAGCCGTCCATTTGATGGCTGCGCATATTCGTTCCAGTTCCCTGCCCCAGCTTCTTACGTTGTTGGACGCACGTGCATCCCCACCAGTTCCTGCGGCGCCAGCGGCTGATAGGATTTGAATCCCGCGCGTTCCATGCCTCTTTGCGCTTCCGGGTTCTTCATGAAGGTGTCCCACACGAATGAAGTGCGCGCATTTTCAGCCATCACCATCGTGATCCCGGCGTCAATTCCAACCACATCGCTGTCATACCAATTCGTCAGCGGATTGAAGGCGTCCACGAACCCGTAGCGGCTCCAGGTGCCGGCGCCGTAACGATTGTCAATCGTCCGCAACACGCGCATCGTCGGACCGGGCAAGAACGGCAGCGAACCCGCCGCCGCGCACGGCACAATGGTCCCATCAATCGGGCCGGTTTCCGGCGGGCCGCCCCACACCCTGTAACCGTTGATGGAATCCGAAGCGGTGATGCCCCACAGATCGTCGCTGTAATCGGGGAACCTGTTCGCCAGACTCACGCAAAATCGCCGGTGCACGTCCGTCGCAAGGATCGAATTCTGAAAATAGTCCGCGTAGAGGTCGCGCTTACCGCGGAAATCAAACCAGGCCTGCGAATATTGATGGACGAAGAGCGGAGCGTAGGAGCCGATGAATTTGATCCCGTCGAATTCAAAGATGGTGCGCTTCCAGGCGTCCCAGGTCGCCGGAGCCAGCGCGTGAGACGTCGAGCCCAACCCGAGCAAATACATCATCATCATTTCGCTGTAACTATCCCAACGATATTGCAGGAATCCGGTTTCCGGGCTCCAGCCGTGCGGCAGGATGCGCGTATCTTCGGACAGCCAGTTCCAATCCACGCGATTGAAAATCTGGTGCGCCAGATCGCTGATCTCCGAGTGCTCGAAATGTGCGCGGCAGGTGAGAATTCCGCAGAGCAGTATGGCCGTGTCAATTGAGGAAAATTCGGACTGCCAGAGCCGCTCGCCGGTATTGATGTTGGCCCAGTGATAGAAAAATCCGCGTTGCGTGGGCAGCTTCTTCCACAAGAATCGCAGGGCGTTGATTACGCGTTCCCGGGCCAGAGTGAAGGAGACGTATCCGCGTTTTTCACCGATGCAGAGCGCGGTCAAGCCGAATCCCGTCGCCGCAATACTGCTGACCACACCGTTGTCGGAGGAACGCACGTTGCAGCGGTCCTTCACCATTCCCGTGCTGGGGTTGGTTTGATCCCAGAAAAACTGAAAAATCGACTTTTCGAGCTCCTCCAGAAAGGAATCGTCTCTGGGAGAAAGGTACGTGGGGGCCGGAAGCTGCGAGGACAGAGGGGCGGCCTGGGTGGCTTGGCGGCGGGCGACGGAGTGCTGGAGCGAAAGACCACCGGCGATCGGAATGCCACAGGCGGAAAGCGTTGCCAAATCTTGCAGCAACTGGCGACGCGATAGCTTCCTTGACCCCAATCTGTCCCTAATCGGCACAATTAATGTTAGACGAACCGGACATCGAATGTAACTGCGGATGGAATGAAGCTAATGACTGTTTCGACGATTGAAAGGCCTCTACCGGTAAGCCATTTTTCGCGCGCAGGCCTCATCCCAGGACGATGCGCACCTGATGTACGACGCCGTCGTCCATCAGGTGAATCGCGGCGGACCCGGCCAGGAGCTTTCCGTCCAGTTCGGTAAGAGCCACCCCGCGCGCGACACCCGACGGATTTTCGACCGTGATCTTGTACGTGGACGAATGGTAGCGGAACTCCAGGCGGTATCCCGGCCAATTGCGCGGGATGCAGGGGTCAATCGAGAGCGACGTGCCGCGCACGCGGAATCCCAGGATTGTTTCGATTCCCGCGCGATAAAGCCATCCCGCCGAACCGGTGTACCAGGTCCAACCGCCGCGGCCGATGTGCGGCGCTTCGGCGTAGATATCTCCTGCTACCGCGTAAGGCTCAACCTTGTAGCGCTGCACGTTGGCGCGCGTGTCGGCGCGGTTAATGGGATTCATCATGCGGAATAGCTCGGCGGCTTTGTCGCCATCGCCCAGCTCCGCAAAAGCCATCAGCGTCCAGGTCGCCGCGTGGCTATACTGCCCACCATTCTCACGGATACCCGGCAGATAGCCTTTTATGTAGCCGGGGTCGTGATCCGGATGATCGAAAGGCGGAGTGAGCAGCAGAATCAGCCCCTCAGGCCGGCGCACCAGTTGCTGGTCCACAGCTGCCATGGCGCGAGTGGCGCGTCCTGGCTCTGCTGCGCGGCTCAGTACCGCCCAGGACTGCGCAATCGCGTCAATGCGACATTCGGTGTTCTGTGCGGAGCCCAGCGGCGTGCCGTCGTCGAAATACGCGCGGCGGTACCACTCGCCGTCCCAGCCGTCGTGTTCCAGCGCAGCCTTGAGGCTGCTGACGTGCAGGCGCCACGTCTCAGCGCGCTGGTGCTCGCCACGGCCATCGGCGAGCTTTGCAAACTCCGACAAGACGGTGTGCAGGAACCAGCCGAGCCATATGCTTTCGCCCTTGCCGTCCTGGCCCACGCGATTCATGCCGTCGTTCCAGTCGCCCGTGCCTATCAGCGGCAGGCCGTGACTGCCGACGCTCAGGCTGCGGTCTATGGCGCGCGCGCAATGCTCGAACAGGGTGGCGCGAGCTTCCGAAGGGCGCGGCTGGAAATACGATTCCTTCTGCCCTTCGGCCAGCAGATCACCCTCGATAAAGGGAATGGACTCCTCGAGTACCGTCATGTCGCCGGTCGTTTCGATGAACTGAACCACGGCGTAAGGCAGCCACAGCAGATCGTCAGACATGCGAGTACGGATGCCGCGGCCGGAAGGAGGATGCCACCAATGCTGGACGTCTCCTTCCGGGAACTGGTGCGCGGCCGCGCGCAGCAATTGTTCCCGGGCCACGCCGCGTTTCACCACATTCAAAGCCATCACGTCTTGCAGCTGGTCGCGGAATCCGTAGGCGCCGCTCACCTGGTAAAAGCCCGCACGGGCCCACACGCGGCAGGATAATGTCTGATACAACAGCCAGCGATTCAGCAGCACATCCATGCTGGGATCGGGAGTGGTAACTTTCACGGTGTCGAGGATTTCATCCCAGCGACGCGTTACTTCGGCCAGAACCTTGTCTAGATCCGCGGTGCGGTAGCGCATCAGCAAATCGCGCGCTTGATCTTTGTTTTCCGTCTGGCCCAGGAAGAATACGATTTCAGCTCGCGCGCCCGCGCGCAGCTCAATCGTGGTCTGCAGCGCAGCGCAAGGATCAAGACCTGGCCCTACTTTGCCGGAGAGCGGGGCGGTTCGCTCCAGCACCGCGGGGCATTCCGGCCGGCCATTTCGGCCGAAGAATTCCGTACGGTCGCCGGTGAAGGAGGTTTGCTGCCCGCGCAGATCGGCGAAAGCGATGCGCCCGCCGAACTCACCGTTCCAGGCGCTACGCGCCAGGATGGCTTTAGACTGCGTCTCGATTTCCGTGATGATGTACGGCGCCGTGGCGCTGCGCGAACTGCCCAGCACCCATTCCGCATACGCCGTGACGGAAAGGCGGCGCACACGGTCTGAATCATTGCGCAGAGTCAGCCGCGAAATTTTGATCGGATCATCCGCGGGCACAAATTGCAAAAGTTCCAGCGCAATGCCGCGCGATCCGTGCAGGAAACGGCTGTAGCCCTGTCCGTGACGTGTCTGATAGCTCGCGCCTTCGTCGCGTATGGGCAGAGCCGTGGGCGTCCAAATGTCGCCGCTGCCTTCGTCGCGGATATAGATCGCTTCTCCCGGCGTATCGAAAACGTGGTCGTTGGACCATGGCGTCAGCTGATTTTCATGGCTGTTGAGCGACCATGTGAAACCGGAACCGGATTCAGACACCAGGAATCCGAAGTTCGGATTGGCCACGACGTTGACCCACGGCTCAGGAGTGCGCACGCCTTCATTCAGCGCGATCACATATTCACGGCCGCGATCGGCGAAGCCGCCGAGACCATTAAAAAATTGCAGAGCTTGCCGCGGCAGCCGTGATTCCGGCGATTTGGTGGCGCGGGGCGGTCTAGTCAGCGCGCGTTCAGCAGGTTCCGGATATTGCGAACGCACAATCTGCTCGGACAGCGTGCCGCGGCGGCTCAACAGCACCGCGCGCGCTACAGACTGCAGTTGCGTGCGCGCCTGCGGAGTGAGCAGATCGCCGCGCAACAGGTAAATTTTCCCGCTCACGCCGCCGGAGTCCGGCGAAAGCCTCAGCTGGCTGCCGCGCACCAGCGCTTCGAGTGAGTCTTGCAATTCCTGCACGTAGGATGCGGCCTTTTCGTTGATGATGACCACGTCCGCCGACAATTGCTTCATCCGCCAGTACTCGTGCGCGCGCAACATCTGCCGGATGATGTCCACATCGTCAGGATCATCAATCCGCGCGAGAATGATCGGCAAATCTCCGGAGATTCCCTGGGACCACAGCGTGGAAATATCCAGCGAGCTGCGCGCCAACACATCGGCAGTAGGACGCAGCGACGGATCGACGTACAGGACGGCGTTTGCGAGGCGCTGGAATAGCAGCGCTTCTTCGGAGGTGATCCCCAGGTGATGCAGCTGCACTTGCGCCTGCGTCCACGCCAGCGTATGGGTGCGTTCGAAGGTGCGCGCATCGCGATATTTATCCGCGAGATCCAGAGCTTCTTCGCGCGTGGCGGCGGCAATGGTGGAATAAATTAAATGGACCGTGCCGCCGGGAGGAACGCGAACCGTGCGGCGCAGGCTCAGGATCGGGTCCAGCACCGAACCAACCGTATTGGAAAGCGGCCGGCCGTCCATCACGGACACCGGGTCGCGCAGATTGCGCGTCCGCCCCACAAAACGCGCGCGATCGGTTTCGAATTGCAAATCTCCGGCGGTTTCCGCATCCGTGACCAATACGTGCGCGACCCATACCGACGTTTCGTCATCGGAACGTTTCCGGCGCGTGGCGATTAGCGCGCCGACATCCGCCACGAATTCAGTTTCGACGAACAACTTCGCGAAAGCAGGATGCGCCACGTCTGCCGCCTGCGGCGTCAGCGATAGTTCCGCATAAGAGGTGACCTGAATATCGCGCGCGCGCACGCCGACGTTGCTGAGCGAGATGCGCCGCACCTCCGCGTCGTCTTCGGAGGAGACCACCACTTCTAGCGCCGTCGTCAGCGAGCGGTCGCGCCGGATGATCTCGGCGTGATCCTCGAAGAAAACGGCTTCGTATTCATCAGCTTCCACCCCCGCGGGCTGATAGCCGGCTGACCACACATTTCCTGATTGTTCGTCGCGCAGGAAGATGTACTGGCCCCAGTTGTCGAGCGTGAGGTCTTCGCGCCACCTGGTGATCGCCAGATCGCGCCAGCGGCTGTAGCCCGAGCCGGCGGCCGTAAGCATTACGGAGTAGCGGCCGTTGGATAGTAATTGCGTGCGCGGAATCGCATCGTGCGGCGTGCTGAAACGACGCACCAGCGGCGGGACCAGTTCACGCACTTTCGACGCCGCGGAAACTTCTTCCGCGCGCGGACGTGCAACCAGCACATCGCGCGGGGTGCGCTCTTGCAACAGCAACTCCGTGGCGCGCACGATCGGTTCTGCATGGAAACGATCGCGCATCACGCCGCCGTTCAGTATGTCTGCCAGCGCGATGATGGACATGCCCTGGTGATGGGCCATGTAAGCGCGAATCACCGCCACATCTTTTCCTTCCGGCAAACGGCTGCTGGTGTAATCGAGCGCCTCGTAAAATCCGTAGCTGCCGGCGGCGCCCGCGCGCGCCAGCCTGGTGAAATTCTGCACCGCCGCAACCGGATGGATCATCGCGGCCAGCGCTGTCGCATACGGCGCGATTACCAAGTCTTCGCTGAGCCCGCGCTTCAGCCCCAGTCCCGGAACACCGAAGCCAGAGTACTGATACGTGAAATCCATATCGCGAGCATTGAAGGCCGATTCCGAGATTCCCCAGGGAACGCTGCGCTCCTCGCCGTATTCGATCTGCCGCAACACCACCTGCTCGTACGTCTGGCTCAACATGCTGTTCGCAGGCGAGCGCATCACTAGCGCTGGCATCAGGTATTCGAACATCGAGCCGGACCAGGAGATTAAAGCTAAACCGCGGCCGACGGGCGTGAGCGCGCGGCCCAGACGGAACCAGTGTGACGCCGGCACTTCTCCTTTGGCGATGGCGATGAAGCTGGCGAGGCGCGCTTCAGAAGCCAGCAAGTCGTAGCAATTGCTGTCCAGCGCGCCGTCTGTGCCGCGAAAGCCGATGGAGAAAAGCTTGCGCGAGTTATCGAAGAGGAACGTGAAGTCCATCGCCTCGAACATGCTTTGCGACGAGTGCGCGATGGCGACCAGGCGACGAGTGAGAGCCGAAGCGTCCCGGCCTGAGCCGTTGAGAGCGATAGTGAGAGCATCAATGCGCTGCAGAACTTCGCGATTCCTTACAGCGTCAGCCGAGAGTCTTTCGCGCAGCGTCGCCAGTTCGCGCACCGCGGATTCACAACGATCCGGAACATCGGCCAGAGCAGGCAGGTGACGAAACGAAGGCTCAATGACGACCCATTCGGGCGCTTGTTCCTGCGGACGCTCCGCCATGGCCTGTACTTCGCTAGGTTCCAGACGCAGCCACGGAATCATGATCCGAGCATCACGCGCATAACTTTCCAGATTGGTCCGGGCAGACTCCGCCCACACGAACAATTCGGATTCCGCGGGCGCGCCCAGTTCCTGCGCCATAGCTTGCGCGATATCGGCTACCGTCTGCGCGCGTTCTTGAATCTCCAGAAAACGCGCGGCCCATTCGCGCGGGCCGGCAGGAACTGGATCGAGCAAGGCAGCCAGCGAATCCAGCGCGTTGGCGAGCTGCTTGCGCGTTACCGTGTGCGTGCGCTGCGTATCCGCGATGTCTTCGAGCGCTTCCCGCAGCAGATGCAGCGCATCCCCAACCCCTTTGAAAGGCCGCGCCGCGATGAACGGTTCCTGAATGATTTCGCGACAGCCGTTCCCCAGCACCAGCAAATCGGCGGCGAGGTTTCCGCTGTCAACGCTGGACACATATTTGGGATCGAGCGGAACCAGGTGGCGCGTGTCGTACCAATTGTAAAGATGGCCGCGGTACAGCTCGAGCTGACTCATGGTCTGCAGCGTGGCTTCCAAGCGGTCGACGGCTTCCAGGGTACCCAGCCAACCCATGTCGCGGGCTGCGAGCGTCGAAAGCAGATACAGACCAATATTGGTGGGAGAAGTTCGATGCGCAACCACTGGCTTCGGATCTTCTTGAAAATTATCCGGCGGCAGGAAACGGTCTTCGGCGGTTACGAATTTTTCGAAAAATCGCCAGGTGCGGCGGGAGATCGTCCGTAGCGCCTTGGTATCTGCTGCGGATAACGGTTCGACGTCTTCAACCGGAGGCGGAATGCTGATCCAGCGTGCCACGGCCGGCGCCGCCATCCACAGCGCGCCAAACGGAATCGCGGCCCACAAAGCCTGCGGGCGCGCCACCGCCACAGCCAACAGCGCCGCAAAAGCCACCAGGACGCTGGCCACCATGCGTCCGTACGTAGCCAGCAGTCCTAGGTCCACGGCGTGTTTGGCCTGCGCGGCAGTCACCCACTGCAGCAAATTGCGGCGCGTGAAGATCAAACGAACCAGGGTGCGGACGATCGCATCGGTCATCAGCCACGCCTGGTAAGCGATAAACGTGATGGTCAAGCCCATTTGCGATGCGCCGAGTGATAGATCAGACAGAAGATCGCGGAAATGGCTGCGTTTGGAAATGCCGCTGAGGCGGGAATTCAGTCCAACCAGGAAAGGGATTAACGAAGGAATCGCAATCGTCGCCAACACGAAACGCGTCCACATCCAGGGCGATACTTGCGGCACCATCCACCCCGCGAACATGAGCAGCAGCATGCATGGCGCCGAAAGCGTGCGGCGCAGATTGTCCAGCATCTTCCAGCGGCTGATCGCGGGAATCGAAACTTCGCGGCGTTCTTCCTTGGAGAGTCCCCCGTGCCCGAAAATCCACGGCAATAGTTGCCAGTCTCCGCGTGCCCAGCGGTGCTGTCGCGCGGCCGAGACTTCATAGTGCGACGGAAATTCGTCGAAGAGCTCGATATCGGTCGCGAGCGCGGCGCGCGCGAAGATGCCTTCGAACAAATCGTGGCTCAGCAGGGTGTTCTCCCTGACCTTGCCCGCCATCGCCGCCTCAAACGCGTCCAGATCGTAAATTCCCTTCCCGGTGTACGAACCCTCGTGAAACAAATCCTGATAAACATCGGAAACCGCCGAAGCGTATGGATCGATTCCACTCGGCCCGGAAAAAATTCGCTGGAAGAGCGAGCCTTCGCGATCAGCGGGAAGCGAAGGCGTCACACGCGGCTGCACGATGCCGTAGCCGTCCACCACCCGGCCCAATTCCGCACTCAATTGCGGCCGGTTCAACGGGTGCGCCATGGTTCCCACCAGGCGCGCCGCGGTGCCGCGCGAAAGGCGCGTATCCGCATCCAGCGTGATGACGTAGCGAATCATCGGAACGGATTCCGGCGCCCGGCCGCCGACGGGAATGAAATTTGTCTGCGTCGAGCCGCGCAGCAGCTCGTTCAGCTCGTGCAGCTTTCCCCGCTTGCGCTCCCAGCCCATCCATTTCTTCTCGCGTTCGTTCCAGGTGCGCTTCCGGTGGAACAGGAAGAAGCGTGCGCCGCCTCCTGGAGCCGGGCCGTGGGCTTTGTTCAAGCTGGCGATGCCGCTGGCAGCTGCGGCCAGCAGTTCGTCATCGCCCGGCAGGGTCTCGGTGACGGAGTCCATCCAGTCAGTGAGCAGAGCAAAGCGCAGGTCGCCATCCACGTTCGCCAGGTAATGAATTTCCAGCCGCTCGACTTGTTCCTTGATCGCGTCCTTAGAGATCAACAAAGTAGGAACCACGATGATGGTGCGCAGTTCCTTCGGAACGCCATCGCGCAATTCCAGGCGCACCAAAGTGCGCGGACCCAGTAGGTCCGCCACCACGCGATTGATTAGCGCTATCGCCAAATCTGAAGCAGGCACGGAAGCGAGCAACGCGAACAGCGCCAGAAAAGGAACACTCACTCCCAATTCGCGCGTATGCGCCAACGGCAATGCCAGAATCAGCGCGGTCATTACCACGATCGTGCCCAAATACCCCGGCACGGCGTTACGCACGTACAAGCGCAGCACGCCGCGGCGCCAAGCGACCTGGAATCCGAGTTCCTTTTCGAAATCGAGCCGCCCGCGCGAGATCAGGTAGTAGCCGGGGTCGGCCTTGCGTTCGTCGGGCGGCTGTCCATCGTTGTGAAGTTCCGCGCGTGCGTGCTTGGCACGCTGCACGGCGCGTTGCGCGACTTCAATTTCGGAGTGAGGCGAACCACGCGAGAGATCCTCGATCGCATGGCGGTAGTAATCGCGCGTGGCAAAATCCATGTTGCCGAAATCGCTGCCGCCGCGCAGCACTTCGTCGACCAAGCTGACGCTCTCGAAGAATGCTTCCCAATCGAACGCCGACGTGAGCCTCATGCTGGTGATGATGTTGCGCACCGTCACGCTCATGGCGGCTTGCTCTTGATGCTCGGTGCGCACGATTTCATCCGCTGTGGTGCCTTGCGCGGCGAGGCGTTCATCGAGCCAGACAAGAATGGGGCCGACTTTCGGATCGAGGTCGCGTAGGCGTTGGACCAACTGCACGGCGAAGGAGCGCTCGAGAGGCTTGTTTTCGAAGCGGCGCAGTACGGCGGCGGGCGATACGGCCGTTTGCCCCGCCGCCCCGAGCACGCGATCGGCGAGGATGTCGGCTTCCACGCGCGCGTTGCGGCTGCGCACGATGCGTTCGGCAACGCGCCGTAGGTTTTCCACCAGCACGATGCGCAGCGTGATTGCCACGGCCCAGAGTTCGCCGATGGTCAGCGGCTGCACGCGCTGGTAGGCGCTGACGAATCGGCGCAATACTTCAGGATCGAAGCGGCTGTCGTTGTGCGCCACAAACGCCCAGGCGACGCCAAAGACGCGCGGAAAGCCCTCCAGGTGGCCAGACGCGAGCTTCGGCAATTTGCGGTAAAAACCGGCGGGAAGATCGTCGCGAATTTCGCGTAATTGCTCTTCCACGATATAAAAATTATCGACGAACCATTCCGCCGCGGGCGTAATGGCCTGTTCGTGCTGAATGGCGCGCGCCGTGGCCCGGTAATATTCCAGCAGCACGCGGCCGTTCTCCAGCACGCGAGGAATCAGCGGCCGCCCTTCCTCAGGATCGGTGACCACCAGCTGCGCGGCCGCCAGGCTTTCCGCGTGCTGCTCCAGGCGCTCCACGCTGAAAAGCTCGGCGCGAATTGTTTCCTCAGGCTCGGAAAATATGGGCGGGGGTGGTTGCGCCAGCTTAGCCATCTTCTAGCTTCAATTCTCCATTCATTTCATTTCGTTACTGACCGCCGGAAATCTGCGACCGGCGCATTCCCGCCGGCAGAATGAAGCAGTCGATCCGGCAGCCGTTGGGAGGGCGGCCGCAAGGCAGAAGCACCAGGGCTCTACGGAATGGAATTTTACAGGACCACGCCCGCAATGGAACGATAAATCGCTAGGTATCAGGCAAAGCAAGTTTTAGCGTGAGGGGAATGGCGGTGCGGTTATGCAGGAAATCACCGATGGACGTGTGCGGCGAAATCGGCTTGCCCATAACACGGAAGGCGAGCGGCAACAGGTTTTCAAGCTCAACTACTTCCTGTGGAGTCGCGTTCGTTTTCGTTTTGGTTTGCATTCGCACAGGGCTGGATTTTACGTCAGTGCCAGAAACAGCAGTACAATTTGCTGATGAAATCGTCGTTCGAGGAAACGCTAATTGCGCTGTGGCGGCAGGCCATCGTGGATGAAGCTGACGCGGTAAAGCTGGGTTCAGAGCGTTATCCCGTTACCAGAAGCAAAGCTAAACGCCTTCGACAAGTCGCGTTTGTCTTCGACGGAAACACAACTATGGGGATCGAGCAAAATCCCAAGACCAAATCGCGATGGGCTGCGATCGCCAGACCGGGCAAGAGGTAATGCAATCACTTCACAACATTGGCCCAAAGAAAAGATCGGGCGAAAGTAGCGCATGAAGCCCGCTATTCCAACACAATGTCTTAAATTTCTAAGGGGTAAACCAACGGTGCAACCGACGCGCGAGGCTTCGTAGGCGATAGTAGCGCCCCCGGATTCCCGGCCGTTTGATTATCTTAGCGTCCTGTGATCTCAGGACAATCCGCGGAGATTGTGGCGGCGGACGGGTGGACTGGACTTCGTAGAGAAAATCATCATCGTGGCCGTGAAACGCGGTCATGGAGAACATTGTACTCCTCCTCGTCAAGGAGTCACACGAGGTTCAAGGAACGAACAAAAACGGCTGCCCATTTCTGACAACGGGACTACAACTTTCATCCCACGGGAGCTTCCCAGCTTTATCGGGCAAAAAACACTGCATCGTCGGGAATGGGTCATCTTCGTAAAACCATAATGCACTTCCCAAATAGTCGCGGTAATGCTTCCGATGTACCGGCCGAAACGCACACTTGTAAGGTTCGTTCAGAATATCTGCGTATTCTCCAACGGATTCAAAACGTATCCCGGCTTTGACCTGTTGTCCAATTCCGTTGATTATTTCCGGCAACGCGGCAAATCGACGCTTTGCGAAAGACAATTCGGTGCGCCCTGGCCTTTTAAGCAGTCAATATGAGCTATTCATTCACGCCTGCTGTGCAGGTGCGTATCCTTCGCTATGTGGCGGGCACTCTAATGAATCATTGGCAACCTGCTGCTGGGACAGCTTTTGCTGCAGTGCTTGATAGCTGCGCTCGGTCACCACGATCGTCTCGGCAAGACGGTCCTGCGCACAGCGCCGGTAGGGATGAATAAAGAACTGCACAAACCCGAACCCTAGCTCCAGCGCAGCCGCGCCATAACCCAACGCCCGCTCAACCGCATGCCAGAATGTTATGCGTCGATGGGCCAGCGAGACGACCCTGATCTTCAGCAGCCGCTTGCCCGGAGTCCGACCTTTGCCCGCCCAAAGCAAAACGCCACAATACAGTACCGGCACAACCACCGTGGCGGCTACATGAATGACTTCGTTGCCCTCGATGTTGAGTAGTTCGAGCTTCATGCCCCCATGGATCATTGGAACCGGAAGCTCCTTCACGACTGGCAAATGATACTCAGTCGGGCCTGAATTCCCATGCATTTGGTGGAGATGTTGCCATCCATTGAGTCCAAGCGTCATTAGTACACTAAGAAGAAAAGCCATCAGAAAACAGTCGATCAGGAATGCCACGGCCCGCTGCCAAAACCCGGCGAGTTCCAGTCCGTCAAGCTCGCGCAACAACTCCGTCTCACGCGCCGAAAATATCTTCATAGGTTAGAGTGCAATGGCCTTCGCTTCTTCCACGCTGGTCGGCTCCGGTCTGCTTCGTGCCGTGCTCCCCTCGTGGCCACGTGCCACCCCGCGGCACATTGACCTTACCAGCTATCGGCCAACATTTTCGTGCACTGCTGCGATACATGTCAACTTCCAGTCAGAAATATGCAGTCGCATCTGCGCCTCGCTTGGACGCCCTCAATTTAGCACCACGGCAAACTGGTGAAAAGCGAAACCGAGTCTCAAGTCCGACCGCCCGTCTTGGCCTGCAAAATCCTGATTAACGGGAAAGGTGAATTTTCTAGCGATTGTCCGGTTACTAATCAGGTAAGTTAATTTTATTGGAGGAAAACGCAAAATACGTCAGACGGAAAGGGAACCTGGCAAGGAATCACTGCAGCGTGGCGTACTCCGCTTTGGCTTCCTTCAGGATGGGAATGTCGGGATCGGCGTCTTTCCATAGTGTGAGGAAATCTTTGTAGGCGGCGACTGCTCGGACGCGGGCGGCGTCGGCATCCGCGCCTTGGGAAGTTTTGGCTTGCAGCGCGCCAGCCCGTGCCACGCCCAGATGCGCCAGCGCTCCGGTCCAGCAATTCCAGACGATGCCGCTGTGATCCAGAATCTTCTGAAACTCGGCGGCCGCAGCGCTGCCCTGTCCGGCTGCCAAGTATGCTTCTCCGCGCACAAATGTCGGATATAGGCAGGAAATATTCGCGACGAATTGAACCAGCCCCAGCTCCTGCGGTGACGTCGCGACTCGCAGAACGTTCACGGCTGCAGCAGAATTCTTTTTTTTCAGTGCCACTTGCGCGCGAATCGCAGGCAGCCAAAGCGACCCCATCTGCGTGTCCAGAGGGTAGCGCTCACCTAAGTCCTCGGCCAGGGATTCTGCTCGCGTCGTGTCGCCTGCCATGGCCAAGGCAAGTGCGGCTTCACTTTCAACGTCCTGGCTCGCGGCTAGCCCCAAAGCCTCTACCGCCGACTGCCGAGCTTCTGTAGCATTGCCGTAAGCGGCTTCTCGCTGAGCAGCAATGGCCTGCCAAATCGCCCCATTTTCCTTGCTGTCCGCCCGGATAGCGGAGTCCACCGCACGCTGCGTCAATTCCCGCGCCTTTGCGACATGACCAGCGTATGCCTCGGTGTCGGCCTCCAGCGCCAGTCCAAAGTTCGCAGAATCGGGCTTGCCGGCAAACCACTGTTGCTGTTCGGCCACTGCCGCAGAATCCGAACCAAGAAACCCGAGAGCGTAGAGGGCATTGTGGAATACGAGATTATCCTGTTTTCGCGCCTGAGCGTCGTGAATGGCGTGTCGCGTCTCGTCAAAGCGCTGCAAGGCAACGGTGAAATTGGCGAGATTGGCGTACCCGGCGACCCGATCCGGCGCAAGCCGCAGGGTTTGCTTCGTGACGTCCACGGCCTTCTCATACTGCCCTTGCTGTGCGTACACGATGCTTAAATTGCTATAGGCTGCAAAATTTCGCGGGTAGCTTTCGATCGTTTTTTGATACGTCTCGGTCGCTTTATCCAATTCCCCGGTTACATTTTGGTAGTAGTTGGCTTCGATTTCCAGTTTTTCCCACTCGCTGGCTGCTTCCCGCAGTTGGAACGCTTTCGTGAAATACTGGCTGGCCCGTCCAAGTTCGCCGAGACTGTAGTAGTCGTTGGCGACCGACAGGTAGCCCATCACAAAGTTCGGATCAAGCTCGATGGCATGCTGATGGTAGGGAATCGATGCGGCGAAGCCTTTCTCGTCGCCGGCTTTTATGCCCCGACCGAGCTCCTGCAGAGCTTCGAGTGAAGACGTGGTGGCCTGTACGAGCGGAACATCCAGCTTCTGCACCGTAGCCACCGATTCGCCCAACTCAGGACGCAGCTTGGTTGCCGCCACGCCCAGCCCGTCCAGCACCTTCTCTTTGGACGCGGCCGTCACCTGCTGCTCCGCCAACGTGTCTCCGCTCCAGCAATTCACCGCCTTTAATCCCAGCACGTATTCGCTGCCCAGGCTGCCAATCGTTCCGGCAATGTAAGCTTTGCTGCCCGCCCGCTGGCAAAGCTCGCGGGCCACTTCGGGTATGAGTTTCGTGTCCGTCGCTCGTGTCATCAACTTCAAATTTTTCGCCACTTCGCTGTCGGACAGCACGTTCAAGAAAGGCGACTGCCGCAGGGAAATGTTGAGCGCCGTCTTCAGCGTGTCGTCGAAGATTCCGTCGCCCGTGGTGTTGGTGAAGTCGCCGAGCACGATAGTGTCTTTCGCAGTGAGGGCCTGCGCCCGGCGGGCAAAATAGAGCCACGCGGCCGCGGCTAAACCGATGACCACTACTGCAATGGCGGAAATGAAAACTTTCCGGAGTGTTCTGACCTCTGCGGGCACTGCGCGAACCTTCCCGCCACTTGCTGTTAACACTCCGCCCGCGTCCACCTCGCGTTTCAGAAGCTCCAGGTCGCCGCGCATCTCCGCCACCGATTGGTAGCGAAGGTCTCTGTCTTTTTCTAAAGCCTTGTTGATAACGTCTTCCAGCTTGGACGGCACGTCAGGATTCAGCCGCGCCGGAGCAACCGGCGTGCGATTCAGAATCGCATCGTAAACTTCCGCCGAGGTGCTTCCCGAAAACGTTTGCTTTCCCGTCGCCATTTCATAGAGCACCAAACCGAAAGAAAAAATGTCCGTGCGGGCATCCAGTTCTTTTCCGCGTGCCTGCTCGGGCGACATATATGGAATTGTGCCCATGGGGATCCCGGGCGTGCTCAACTGCGTCGCCTCCTGCGTCATCGCGTCGTCGGCATCCGCCCCTGCCTTGGTCTGTAGCTTTGCCAAGCCGAAATCCAAAATCTTTGCATGGCTGCGCTTGGTGACAAAAATGTTGGCGGGCTTGATGTCGCGATGAATGATGCCTTCGACGTGCGCGGCGTCGAGTGCGTCGGCAATCTCAATGGCCAGCGACAGAACCACTTCCGTCTCCATCGGATGCCCGTCGACGCGGTGCTTCAGCGTCACGCCATCCAGAAACTCCATGGCGATGAACACATCGCCGTGCTGGTCATCAATCTCGTGAATGGTGCAAATGTTCGGATGATTCAGAGCTGAAGCCGCCTTGGCTTCGCGCTCGAAACGGCTGAGGGTTTGCGCATCTTTGGCTACGTCGTCGGGCAGGAACTTCAGGGCTACGAACCGGCCGAGTTTGACATCCTCGGCTTTGTAAACCACTCCCATCCCACCGCCGCCAAGTTTCTCCACGATGCGGAAATGCGAGATGGATCGACCGATGAGTGAATCAGAACTTGGCACGCGCAGCACATTTTAGGTCGGCCCTAGAATCAAGTCAACGAAGACCAACTGTTCCCCCGACTTGAGCTGGCAGCTTCTACCGGAGATCAACCGGATTTTGGGCGATTTTCGCACGGAAGCTCACCAGAAGACATAAACGTCAGCACTTTGGCTGAGGCAGGAAATGATATTTGCAGGTAGGCCAATCTGACTGCCAGTAAGAGCGGTGAAAACGCCACTTCAATTTCTGTTTTTCGTGTCCGCCCCAATTGGGACACCACTCCAAGTTACACGATGAATCGGTCCAGTGCAGACCGCGATCAGGGTGGAATTCCCCGCTATATGCCAGAGAACGGTATCCCTAACCCTCGTGCTATTTGGACCGCGAAGTCCGTCGCAAAATACCAAAAACGGCACTTTGAGCCCGTCTAAACCGGGTTCAGCCTGTTTTTGACGCATAGCGCGGTATTTGATCCCAGGATTACCTCGCACGAATCAGTGAAGGATAGACGTGCCAGAAGTCGCCGCTGTTATTTGCAAATTCGAGGCCGATTTTTCTCTTGCCCCATAGTTTTGATTCCACAAAGACAACACGACACGCGCGTTCTTCTTCGGTTATCGCATTCACCAGCAGCACGCTCTGACCCCGCTTTACCTTCGCATCCACCGCCAGCAGCGCGCCGTGAGCGCTTACCGCGTTCGTCTCGGTAATGTAGCGGAATGGTCGGTCATTGGCGGTGCGCCCATAAATACGCACCGGAATGGAGAAAGGTAACCGCTTGCTCCGTCGTTGGGTCCTAAGTTTCTGCACCGTTCGGCTCCTTGGCCAGCAATGGATTTTCCCGACGCAAGGTTAGTTGCGGGCTTTCGTTCCAGCAATGGTACTCGCGTCGAGTCTGCACGGATTTCTGACTAAAGACGAATAACCGCATACGAACTCAGGTTGGAACTCGAATTGTGCCTTTTTGCCTGGACACAGCCCAGATTGAAAAGTTCAAATGCGTTAGGAAATACCAGGGGCGAGTTTGCCGATGGGACGCCCGCGTCAGACAACCCGATTGACCGTCGAAGAGTGTTATGCGTTCGATATAGCGCAACTCGTTCGAGCCCGTGCATTCGAGGTTGTACCGGAACCCGGTGCTCAACCGCGTGGAACGATAATGTGGGGGTGCCGATTTCGAGCATCACGTTTCGAGCGCTTCCAGATTACTCCGGTGCGTTAGCTATCCATTTCGATCATCAACTTCCTGCCACATCGTGCATGCCAGCACGAATCCAGCGGCAAATCGTGCCGATAACGACCACGAAGGGTAATTTTGGAGGCGTCCGCCGCTGGTTTCGGTGCTCGATCATTAAGGGCGGTTATCCGTGCAAACGGCGTGTTAGAACCCTTTATTCCACGCCCCGCGAAAAAATGTTCGGATGCAGACAAGAGCGGTTGCCGAAGCCTCTATGCAGTGGTGATGCTTGCGCTTAACAGTGGTATGCGAGTTAGCGAGATTCGCGGTCTCACGTGGGCGCAAGTGGATTTTTTCGCGAGCGCTTTGACGGTAGGTAAATCAAAAACCCAAGCCGGCACTGGGCGAGCAATTCCTCTCAATCCTCGCGCTATTGCGATGTTGAAGCAGTGGCGCGGTCTACTTGCGGGTGCGCAACCGGAGCACTATGTTTTCCCGCATGAGAAGTACGGCCTTGCTGGGGATGATCGTAAGCCCTGTGCGTACCAGATCATTCCAACCGAACCGATGCACCGCTGGAAGGTGGCTTGGGAGAGCGCGCGGAAAGCCGCAGGCGTGTCCTGCCGTTTCCATGACCTGCGGCATAGGTTCGTCTCGCGTCTGGCAGAGTCCCAAGCCTCTGACTCCACGGTCATGGCACTTGCCGGGCACGTCTCTCGCGCCATGATGGAGCGATACTCGCACATCCAGATGGAAGCCAAGTGGCACGCTCTAGACAACCTCAGCGGGGTCGATTTCGAGCCGAGTGTGGCACAAAATTGGGCACAATTTTTTATCTCGGACAAATCCGAAGAGGCTAACCCATTGAAAATAAGTGGTGAGCCGGGGAGGACTCGAACCTCCAACCCGCTGCTTAAGAGGCAGCTGCTCTACCATTGAGCTACCGGCCCACTGAAAAAATTGTAACACGAGTGAATGCGGCACCCAACCGGCGCCACGGCCTGCAAAAAAGCCCCCGCGATTGTCGCGCCGCATTCTCTTCAACGAGAAAATCTACTTGTGACGGCGCAGAGTCGCCGCAATTTCCTGCGCCACTTGGCGGGCGCGCACCAGGTCGCCGGGGCCGAGCGAAATAGCCGCCACGCGCGCGTGACCGCCGCCGCCGTATTTTTCGCACAGCGAAGCTAGATTCACATCCGCGGATGCTTCTTTCCACGGATTGGTGCCGACCGAAACTTTCGCGCGCAGCGGCGAGGAGCTGACCCCCACCGAATAGAGCGCGTCGGGAAACAAAAAGTACGGGACGAATTTGTTGTAGCCCTCGAGGTCCAAATCGCTGACGTCGAAAAAAATCACGCCGTCGCGAAAATCGGCGCGCTCGCGGAACACGTCCAGCGATTTCCGGTGGCGCTCCAGCAATGGTCCCAAGTGTTTTTTCACGATGGGCAGTTCGACCATCTCCGCCAGCGATTTGTAGGCCAAGTGCGGAATCAGCTTGGGCACTAAATCGGTTTCGGGCGCGGCCTCGATCACCAGGGCCAGCTGGGTGGCTGGTTCGGTAAGGCTGACGGCGTCGGCTGGCGAGGCGAACTGCGCTCCGTCAATAATGTCGCCCCAGTGGATCAGGTTGGCGAGCGGCTTGGCGTCAAACCCGAATTTTTCGGCGGCGATGGTTGCCAAAAACTTAGTGCAGGATTTGTAAGTGGGATCGTAGAACTTCTTGCCGGAATGATCCTGGCGGAAATGCTCGGCGTCGGCGGGCGTCAGAAACGCGCTCTGATGATGGTCGAACCACCAAGTGAGCTTTGGCGAGCTGGAATATTTGAAATCCACGATGGCGTTTTCGTCGCCGTCGAACGTGCCGTCCTCGAAGGGCTGCGAGGCCTTGTGCGTCATGCCCGTGTAGAAAAATTCAGCAGCGAGATTGATGCGCTCCTTGTAAAAGCGCGTGAAAATCGCGGCGGAGGAGGCTCCGTCGAAGCATTTGTCGTGGAAGCAAACCCGGACCTTCAATTCCCTCTCCTGAGCACCCCCGCGGCATGGAGCTCCGCGCAGGGGAAAGCCAACAACGATGGACGTTCAGTTGGCTAAAGTCAAGAGCGAACGCCAGCGAGCAAATTCGGCGGCTGCAATTGGGAACTTTGCGATTTTCCCGTGAAGGGAATCAGGCAAGCCCGAGTTGTGCTATAGAAAACCCGCCGTCCGCTGAAGGAATTGCCATCGCGGAGGGCTTCAGGACTTCCGGAAAATCTGATCAGCCAGATCAGCAGCCAGTGGAACGCGGTATTTTTCGCCCTGGTACGCCTTGACCATTAGCAATATCCAAAGAACCAAGCCTACGAGGGAAACCAGCCAGAGGATCCCGACGCCCGCGGAAAATCCCGCCATTCCACCGGAAATGAAGAGCATTGAAAGGACGATGCGAATCACCGTGAGGCCACCGAATACGACGATGGATTGCGCCGCGTGGAAGCGGACGAACGGCCGCTTATCGATCAAAAAGAAAATCAGCCCGGTGATCCACCCCAGCAAGTAGCACAGCAGCCCAGCAACATTTTCCGAGAGACCGGATTGCGTGCTGGCAGCGGGAGCCATGGAGTTCGCTACTCCCCCCGCCTGCGGCGCTCCGCAACTGGGGCAGAACCCCACGTCGTCGGCAACCATGTTTCCGCACTTAGTGCAATGTGGCACGAGGTTCCTCCCGAGGTATTGGCGCTCCAGTGTGGCATTTGCCGCGCAGCCTAACAAAAGCACGGGGCCGCCGCAAGCGCAAAGAAAAAATCCGCCGTGGTCGCTAAGATCGGGGAATGAAAAGGCACCGGCCGCTCCCAATGTTGACAGGAAGGTGCTGAGAATACGATCGAAGCACCGCGGGGTCAGACATGCCAAAACGGAAGCGCGAGAAGGGCCACCGAGAGGTCAAGAAGGCTCGTGTTCGCACAAGCAAGGCTAAAGCAAACCCTAAAACGGATTCGATGCTGGCGCTTCGAGGCTTGGGAAGCCTATCTGGGTGGACGTGCATGCCGACGCCTGTGTTGCTCGGTTACGCGAGGTTTGGCCCTGATCGACCTGCCCGTAACGCTCGTCGGTCCGAGGCATTTACCGAGCTGCCTGCAATGTTATACTCGTGATTCCACCGCGGAAGTGGCGGAATTGGCAGACGCGCCAGCCTTAGGAGCTGGTGGCCGAAAGGCCGTAGGGGTTCGAGTCCCTTCTTCCGCACTCTTCCTGCGAATTCTTCTTCTATTCCCAGCGAACCGCTACAGCCCGATTTGCCCCAGCATGCCGCTCAAGCGGGTCAGCTCCACTTCGGCTTCCAATATTTCCGGTTTCAGTTTCTCTTCGAATTCGTGGCCCAGCTTGCGCGCCTCTTCCCGCAGCGATTCTAATCTCTGCTTGGCGGCCTCATGTTCGCGCTTCAATTGCGCGGCGGCATCTTCCTTTGGCTGATTCATCTTGGCCCTCCCCGCTGGCAGTATAGCGCGTGTTCCCGAATTAGCGGCAATTGCGCCGGGGCGAACGAGCGGCGCCACACGCAGCGCACGCAAGCCGAAATTTTATTTCCATCCCAATCGTCGTTGACGTGCGCTTACACTTTCTTTATACTGGAGTTTCTGATGCGGTTGCGTTTGGCCGCACTTCCCTGCCGTCCTCCCTCTCGAATTTCGAACAGGTGAAAGGCAGATTGGAAACAGGGTGTTCCGCGGTCCTTACCCTGCAAAAAATCCCATGACCGAAGCAACCTGTAAACGCGAAATCGAGCTGGAAATTCCAGCCGAGATCGTCAGCAAAGCCAGCCAGAAAGTGGAGCGCGATCTGGCGCGGGTGGCGCGCATTCCCGGCTTCCGTCCGGGCAAAGCGCCCGTGACGCTGATCCGCCGCCGCTTTGCCGAAGACATCCAAGGCGAAGTCGTGCAGTCGCTCGTGCCGGAATACCTGGAAAAGGCGCTGGACGAGAAGAAACTGGTCCCAGTTACCCGACCCGAAGTGGATAACGTCGAATTCAAAGAAGGCGAGCCGCTGAAATTCCGTGCAGTGTTCGAAGTGCTACCGGAATTCGAGTTGGGCGAGTACAAAGGCCTGGAAGTTCAGGTGGATGAAGTGGACGCCGGCGACGCCAAGGTTGACGAAGTCATCAAAGAAATGCGCGAGCGTGCCGCTACATTCGTTCCCGTGGAAGGCCGCGCCGCGAAAGACGGCGACTACGCGCTGATTAAGCTTTCCGGCATGCCTGGAGACGGCGGGGATCCCGTCGAGGCCGACAACATCATGTGCCACATCGGCGCCGACGAAACGCTGGAGAGCTTCACCGAAAATCTGCGCGGCGCGAATCCTGGCGAGACCAAGAAATTCCAGGCCAAGTATCCTGATGATTATCCGGACGAGAAGCTCAAGGGCAAGAGCTACGATTACACGGTGGAAGTGCAGGCGATCAAGGAAAAGAAGCTCCCCGAAGTGAATGACGAATTCGCGGTAGAGGTCGCCAAGGAAGTGGGCGGCCTCAGCACGGTCACCGAGCTGCGCAAGAAAATTCAGGATAACCTGGAAGCGGAAAAGGAAGCGCGGCAGTCGGCGCAAGCGCGCGAGAAGATCCTGGAAACGCTGGTGAAAAAGCATGATTTTCCGGTTCCCGATGCGCTCGTCGAGCATCAAATGGATGTGCGGCTGGAACGTACGGTCCGGTCATTGGCATCCCAGGGAGTAGATCCGCGCGCGGTAAACGTGGATTGGGTGTCGCTCCGCAAAGGCCAGCACGACCGCGCGGTGGACGACGTGAAGGCCGAGCTGATCATTGATCGCATCGCGGACGCGGAAAAAATCGAAGCAACCGACGAAGACGTCGAGAAGGAAATAAATGCGCTGGCGGAACACAGTGGCGAATCGGCAACGTCGCTGCGGGCTCGCTTGACAAAGCAGGGAGCGCTCGATAGGATGAAGTCGAAGTTGCGTAGCGACAAAACAATCGAGTGGCTCCACAGCAATACCCGAATCGAGAAGACAGCCAAACGTGAAGAGTAATATCTGGTTCGGGCTCCTCAGCGCGCAAAGACGCCTCCAATGAAACATACTGACGACGCGACTCCGTACGCCACCACCCTCGTTCCGATGGTCGTCGAACAGACGAACCGCGGCGAGCGGGCTTATGACATTTATTCGCGGCTGCTGAAGGACCACATTATTTTTATCGGCACGCCGATTGACGACCATGTGGCGAATCTGGTGACCGCGCAGCTGCTGTTTCTGGCGTCGGAAGATCCCGAGAAAGACATTTCGGTGTACATCAATTCGCCGGGCGGCTCGATTTCGGCCGGCATGGCGATTTACGACACGATGCAGTTTGTGCGTCCCGACGTGGTGACGTACTGCATCGGCCAGTCAGCCTCGATCGCGGCCGTGTTGCTGGCCTCCGGCACGCCGAAGAAGCGCTATGCCCTTCCGAATTCCCGCGTGTTGATTCACCAGCCCTGGATGTCCGGCCTGTCAGGCCAGGCGACGGACATCGATATTCACGCAAAAGAGATCATCCGCACGCGCGAATCGCTCAATAAGCTGCTGGCCGGACACACGGGTCAAACGCTGGAAAAAATCGAGCGAGACGTGGAGCGCGATTTCATCATGACGGCCGAACAGGCGAAGGCGTACGGCATCGTGGACGAAATCATTACGAAGCACAGGTAATTGCCGTTCCAAAGGGTTAGTATCCAAACCGATGAATCCCTGCCGCCCCGCCGGTTTCCGTTTTACAATGGAAGGTACATTCATTATGGGTGTGGTGAAATCCGAAGCGAGGGAGCCTAATCAGTGAAACGGTTCACACCGGAAGAGCCGTTACGCTGTTCCTTCTGCCATAAAACGCAGGAGCAGGTGGAGACGCTGATCAGTTCTCCATCGGAATATCCGCGTTCGTACATTTGCAACGAGTGCGTGGGCGTCTGCCAGCAGATTCTCGAAGACGAGAAGCGCGAGCAGTCCAGCCCGGCCAACCGGCGTCTGCCGCGCCCTCCCGAGATCAAGGCCTTCCTGGATGGTTACGTCATCGGGCAAGACAAGACCAAAAAGAAGCTGGCGGTTGCGGTTTATAACCATTACAAGCGCATTTTCCTGAACAAGCAGCCGGGCGACGTGGAACTGGCGAAGTCAA
>Ga0210391_10000361_pt1 | contig 51203 bp, 39 predicted proteins | sample IncBWC12OmetaG_FD_160573 | JGI IMG/M metagenome (GOLD analysis project Ga0210391, IMG submission 160573) | Forest soil microbial communities from Barre Woods Harvard Forest LTER site, Petersham, Massachusetts, United States - Inc-BW-C-12-O ...
CAGCCCTATATGAGGCCGCAGAAGATCCTTCGATCTCCGATCCCGTTCTTTTCAGCATCAGCCTCATCAAGCAAAAGTTCCCTCCTAGCTAGTCGCCATGTTGAGCCGCATCTCCTGACCGATGGCCCAGATAAAACCAGCAAGCTCCCTTGCGATAGCCGCGACGACGACCGTTGGCTTCTTGCCTCGGGCGACCATCGAGCGATAGCGACTACACAATCTGGTCTGTGCCTTCCAAGGCGATATCGCGTATTTTCTTGGGCAATCGGACGAGGATCTCTGCCTTCTCCTTCGCGATGCGTGCGGGGTACTGATAGCTCCACGCGGCTTCTATCAGCATGCGTCTGGCTTCGCGGTTACCGGTCTTGGTGATGCCACCCCGTCGAATCGTTCCGCCGCTGGAATGCTCGGAGGGAACGAGACCGAGGTAGCCCATCAGAAGGCGCGGTGACCCTAGCCCTCACTAGGTCGCGAAGCGCTTCGTGTGTGGTGTCCGGGACCCACACTGGCGTTAGGTCCCCGTGCCGGTGGAGAATAGCCAACTTCTCAGAATCTCGTCGGTCAGTCTTGATCCGCTCGCCGGGCCTACGCGGGATCATCGACGGTGCGGCCACCGTGCACTTGTGCCCGAGGCCTGTCAGTTGGCGATGGATGGACCCGCGCATTCTCAGCATGATTCCAGCGGCTATATTGCATGGCTGCGATTCCGTACGAAAGCACAACGATCCCGACCACAAACACCCCCGTCGATTTGCTGAGGGAGAAAGAACTGATCGAGAAGCGCGGCACAGGTGCGGGCACTCTGTTGCGTTTTGCGCGGCTGTGTTTGCCCATATCGCTCCCCCAGTATCACACGCATGTGACCGCGAGTCGCGGTTCTGAGCGTAATGTCGGCATTATGGAAGTTTCGACCCGGTTCCACGAATGTTCCGGATTGCCGGTGATTCGATCGCTACATTAGGCTCGGGGAACGCGGGGATGCTTTTGGGGTCAGATTCGAGATTTGGCTCGCCCACTGACCTGAATTAAGGAGGGTCATAGAATGCCTCATCGAGGAACGGCAGTACCGTCGGACTTCCCAGAAATACAAAAAGCTGCCCTCGAAGCGATTGCACCGATTCGCCCGGCAGATGAGAACACCAAAGCGCGGAAAGATACACTTTTCAGTGCAACGAGGAGCAGGGCTGGACGGATGCTCCCTGAGTATTACCTCGTGTATTTCTTGCTCGTCGAACTTCTCGGTTTCCGTAATCTTGGAAAGTTCGAAAAGCTTGCGTGGTCTGTCCCGATCGATTTCGGAGGTAAAGCATATCTCATCGAACATCGGAAGTTCGGGGTCGGTATTTTCGTACAGGACCCCGAGATCGACGAGCCAGCTTGTGAGGAGATCGTCAAGCTGATCAAAGAAGGAGTAAAAACGGCAAAGCCGTTCTTCGTCTGGCTTGCGGAACAGGCGGTTAGCAAGTCAAAGCTGAATGTGGTGAATGAGAGCAGAGGTCTATTCAGCCGCTATCAATATTTTCTAAAGACGTACAACGACATTCATAACGAAGCGGATCGACGGTCAGAGGAACGAATCGTCGAACAACACAGCGGCAGTGGCGGCACGAAGTGGACTTCCGTGTCGTTTCCTGCTGCTGAGCTTCGGACACAATCGCAATGGATGGCCCAAGCAGCTATCGACGCTTTCTTCAGTTGGACTGAGCATGTGTTTATCCATATTGCGATTCTGACTGGCGAGGCAAAAACAGGCCCGGACGTTGCGAAGCTTGCCGTTTCACCTTGGTATAAGAAATTCGCCTCGGCCCTTGATTTAGGCGATGGCCACACAAAACAGCTGTACGAGAAGCTCGCAGCCATAAAAGAACAATTGCGCAATTTCATGGCACATGGAGCTTTCGGGAAGCGCGGTGAAGCATTCCACTTCCACTCCGGGGCTGGTGCAGTGCCCGTCCTTCTCACTGAAGAGAGGGGGAGCTATGGAGTCACCATTGATGGTGGGATCGCCTTCGACGAATCCAGCGCCCTCAAGGTGATCGACCAATTCATCGCCCACCTTTGGTCAGGAAAACGCGAGCCTGCTCGTATCTACATACAGGAGTCAGGACTCCCGCTCCTCCTGACGATGGCGAGCGACGGTACCTACTTGAGCGCAATGCGATCGACCGATGAAATGGAGGAGTTTGTCGACGGTTTGAGTCGACAATTTGATGACGCGGCAAACATGGATTGGTGAGGCCCATTCAGTCCCCGACATCCCGCTGAGCTATTTGTACCGGGAGCCTCACCCTCCTGCCCATGTCCTCGTCGAGGTTGTCCCGGACCCCCGCACCTGCCGAGTAGGCTAGGGAGAGCGCTGGCATTTCCCCGCGCTAATTCAAATGATCGGGCGAAACACTGCGCTTTTTTGAGGGGCGCAGAGCATCAAACACTGCGCCGAAAAGCAAAGTTTTAGCAAAGTTTGAAGAGTAAGAAATAGAGTTGTGGTACACCGCAATCAGCCCATAGACTGGTGCCGAAATCCAAAGCCTGCGCCTTTCAAAAAATTCAGGAAAGATATTTTAGAAATTCCCGACTGCGCCCGGGATGCGCTTTTCGTAGTAATGCAGGTTTATTTTCTATTTTGTAAATCTGCGCCACTGTTTCAGGACTGTGGTTCCGTCAACCCCTCAAAGGCGTCGGTGCCGCAGCGACCGGTGGGGCCCCGGACAACTCTCGAATATCTGGGGACAACTGGACTTTCCTTGTTGCTCGCACTGTAGCTAGTAATATAGCCGAGTGCCTGTGCCCAATTTTGTGCCCAGTGGCGGCTTGTACTGGCTTGTTTCTCTGAGGGCCGCGAAACTGGAAACCCGCATGAATACTGGCTCAACTCAATGTATGCAAGCCGCGCTAAGTTATTGATTCGTCGTTCGCCGTGAACTTAGGATCTGGCGGGGAAACCCGTGGGGGTTCAAATCCCCCCTTTCGCACCAATAAGTTACACCTGCTCCCAGGGATGGGCCCTCAGGCACTGTGCCCAAGGCTTTCGAGGCACTACAATCTCCCCTTCAGCGCATCGTTACATAGCGCATCCACTCAGCGGGGCGAAGAAATTCCGCAGCGCAGGGCGGATTGCGATGATTTCTGCCGCTCGCGTCGCCTGTCCGTCATTTCTATTGTCAATTGCACCAATGGCTTGCTGTTCTATATTTTCGGCTGGACAGGTAAGGCTACGGTTCGTCTGGAATCTTCGCTCGAGCGTTGAGGAGGAGTGGCGCGTGATCTGTCGGAAGTTCATCGGTTTCATGTTCGCCCTCTCTGTTGTGGTGATATTTTCAGCCAACGTTGCGCGAGCGCAATCGAAGACACCGCCGATTATCCCCGCACCAATTTCCTCCAACGCAACAACGGGCACTGTGAAAGTGTCCGATGGAGCAGTCATCTCTTTCCCAAATAACGATCCCGACGCCCAATTTGCGGCAGAATTCCTCACAGCCGTGGTGCAGCGTACACGGGGGATCAAGCTCATGCTGCGTCCCGAGAGCGGCCAGGCTCCGAACCCTGCATTGATTGTGTTTCGTCGCAATCCGGCTGAGCACCCGATGAGGAGAGACAGCTATGATCTGCAGATTTCTGACGAAGGCATCCAAATCACAGCGGCAGATCGCGGTGGATTGCTTTATGGCGCGGTAACCCTCTGGGGCTTGCTGACGGCGGACGGTGCTCGCAACGGTGAGGCCGAATTGAATTGCGGCACGATTTCCGATGCTCCGGAACTCCCTTGGCGTGGCATTATGCTCGACTCCGCACGGCACATGCAGTCCGTTGAATTCATTCGACAGTTGATCGACTGGATGGCGCTGCACAAGCTGAATATCCTTCACTGGCACCTTACAGACGACCAGGGGTGGAGGCTCGAGATCAAGCAATACCCCAAGCTGACGGAGATCGGCGCCTGGCGTAAACTGCCATCCATCACAGGCACGACCACTCGATATGGCGGCTACTACACTCAGGGACAAGTTCGCGGCCTCGTGGCCTATGCAGCGCAACGAAATATCACCATCGTGCCGGAGATCGAGATGCCCGGGCATGCCTCCGCGGCGTTGGCTGCATATCCGCAATTCGGATCGTCGGATGTGCATCTCGCCACACCAGCGAGTGAATACGGTATCTTCCCGACTCTCTACAACGTGAACGAAGAGACTCTTACCTTCCTCGAAAATATTCTGACGGAGGTGATGCAGCTCTTCCCAGGCACATACATTCATGTCGGCGGAGACGAAGCGAAGAAGGATCAATGGAAGGCCTCACCGCAGATTCAGGCGCAGATGAAGGCGCTCGGCATCAAGGATGAGGATCAGTTGCAAAGCTATTTCATTAAGCGCATCGATGCCTTCCTTACAGCTCACGGACGCCGGACGCTGGGATGGGATGAAATTTTGGAGGGCGGCCTCGCATCCAACGCAACCGTCATGTCCTGGCGCGGCATGCAAGGCGGCATTGCCGCTGCGAAGCAGGGGCACGATGCGGTTCTGACGCCAACCCGTCCTCTCTACTTCAACTATCGGCAGAGCGATGCTGCCGACGAGGCTCCGGGGCGATTTGCGCTCAATACACTCTCCGATGTCTATCATTTCAACACTGCCCCAACGGAGCTAACTGCGGAAGAACGAAAGCATATCCTTGGTATTCAGGCAAACCTGTGGACTGAGTATGTGATCACCGAAGATCGCGTGCAATGGATGTTATTCCCGCGAATGGCAGCACTGGCGGAGGCGGCGTGGCTCCCGCCAGAAAAGCGAAACTGGAACGACTTTCTCGCACGACTTGTAGTGCAGAAGAAGCGCTATGAAGCTCTCAATATTCACGATGCACCGAGCGCATTCCGCGTGAGAAGCACAGAGCATTTGAATTCTGGACAGAATCGGGTGTCGGTTGAACTCCATAACCAAACGGGCTTCGGCAAAATTCGATACACGGTCGACGGATCCGCTGTAACCGCATCGTCTCCCATCTACGAGAAGCCGTTCGATCTTTCTCTCCCGTCACGTCTGAGGGCAGCGACCTTTCACGATGGTGAGATTCCCGGAAGCGCCTTCGATCGGGAACTGGATGCGGTGAGCGTACGCCAGCGATTCAGCCAGGATTTGAATTTGTGCGTGAACGATCCATCGATCCAGATGGAGCCAGATCCGCCAGTTCCTGGCGGACCGGTGATGCTTGCAAACTATCAGAACCCATGCTGGATCTACGCCACTGCCGATCTGACCGGAATCAAAGGAATCGCAGCACAGGTTGACTCATTGCCGTATGTATTCCACGACAGGCGTAGCAGGCCGCCGATGCCGCCACAGATTTCCGCCAAAAGCGGCGAACTGCAAGTGCGCTTGGATACCTGCAGTGGAGCTGTCATAGCAACCCTGCCACTGGAACCCGCGGTCGGCCATCGTAACGTCACATGGCTTCATACAGCACTACCGCCTCTGCAAGGAACGCATGATCTCTGCTTAAAGTTTGCAACCTCACAAACCGACCCGCTATGGGTGATCAATCTGGTGCAACTCGAGCCTGCGCAGCAATAAATCCAAATCAGCTACGTCTTTTCCAACAGAGAGGCTGAATCGATGTCCAGAAACATGGTTAGGGTTGCATGTCTCTGCAGAATCGACGCGGGGACTGAAGGAACGACAGGTCCTTCAATGCTGGCTTTGACGGCCGTGCTCTTTCGCTGGTCGGGAACCACCGCAATGATTTCTTTGGATTTGAGAATTTGCTGAACGGACATCGAGATCGCCTGTTGAGGAACCTCATCCAGGGCTGCGAACCAGCCCTCATTTACCTGTTGGCGGCGACAACGAGCGTCCAGGTCTACGACAATATAAGGGGCTTCGGCTTCGAAGTCAGCTGGCGGGTCATTGAACGCCAAATGGCCGTTCTCGCCAATGCCTACGAAAGCAATATCTACTGCACGGAAACTGATTTTCACATTGGCTTCGGCAATCATCTCGCGTGGATCCCGTGCTCCATCCAGCAGGTGATAGTTGCTGATACCGGTCGGATGAATCAGCCTGTCGCGGATATACCGGGCAAAACTGGCCGGATGTTCGATTCCTAAGCCGATGTACTCATCAAGGTGAAAAAGTTCCACGCGCGGCCAGTCAACGGACCGATCACGCGTGAGGTTCTCAAGAAAGGCAATCTGAGATGCACCAGTCGCCGCCACAAGCACAACGGTTTCTTGTACAGCGAGGCGGGATCGGATGGAAGAAGCTGCGAGACTCGCGGCTCCCTGAGCCATTTCGAATGGATTAGAGAATACCTTGATGTCCATCTTGATTCTCCAGTCGGCTCCGAGAGCCATTGAACGACCTCTGATGTTTTGAGGAACGGTGCCTCGAAGCGGCATGAAATGCGTGAAATACTGTCGTGTCTGATCTATGCAAGCCGTGCTAAACTACTGATTCCTTGTTCCGGTGAACTTAAGACCTGCGGGGAATCGCGTGGGTTCAAGTCCCCTGTCGCACGAAGCCGGCCCTTATCGATTTACTGTACCCTTGAAGGCAGTATGAATCCCAGCCATCCACAACCGAAAATTCAGATGGTCAAGTCGCAGGACTATCGCGAGAACTACGCCAACAGCGTTCAGGTGCGCGTCAGCGTGTGGGACTTTTATCTCGCGTTCGGCCTCGTCCACCAGGAATCGCCTGATCAGGTCACCATCGAGAACGCTCAGGGCATCTACATCAGTCCGCAGCAGGCCAAGGCGCTCTGGAACATTCTCGGTCAGAACATCGGGCAGTACGAGCAGACCTTTGGCGCTATCGCACTCGAACCGCAATCGCACCCTCTCCCTATGCCGCAAGGCCCGATCCACTAGGACCCGGCTCTCGCTCTCTACATTTCGGCACAATAAAGATCGTGATGGGCTGCGCGGAAAAGATCGCACTGAGGGGTGCTCGTGGTAGTGCCTACCGCAGGGGCGGCACTACTGGTCGGGCGACGATTGCGTTGAGGTTGGCATTGCTATATTGGTAGACCCTTGCCATGTCGTCCTTAATCACATTTCTCTATCCATTTGGACTGTTCAGGCTGTCAACACCAAGCCTGCCGGATGGGCCGCAGGTCGCTCCAAATACGCAACAGCATTCAACGCCCCCGGAACTAATCCGGGAGCCATCCGTATCCCCGAAAGGAATTGTTTTTTAGCACTCGATAGAAATTTGTCCGGAGGTGCGCTACTCACACGTTTAACAGTCGCAACATCGAATACCAACTCTGTACCAGGAGAATCACAATGAGCGAATTCCTGTTCCTGTATCGTGGCGGAGACTCGTCCGGCTCCGCCTCTCCCGAGGAAATGCAACAAACCATGCAAAAATGGGTCGCATGGATGAAGGCGCTTGGCGACGGCGGCAACCTGAAGGCGATAGGCAATCCGCTGGAGCCGTCGGGGAAAGTAGTCAAAGGCAAACAGAAAAGTGCCGTTACCGACGGCCCGTACGCGGAAGCCAAAGACCTCGTCGGCGGCTACACTTTAGTGGAAGCCGGGGACATCAACCAGGCGGCAGAACTCGCCTGGGGCTGTCCTATTTTCGAAACAGGCGGCTTTGTAGAAGTGCGGCCCATCAGGCAGATTAATATGTGATGGAACCCCGCGCGGTCGAGCTCGACGAGCATCTTTTCCGACATGAAGCCGGGCGCATGGTCGCCGCGCTCACCCGCATCTTCGGAGTCCACAACCTGGCGCTGGCGGAAGACGTCGTGCAGGACGCCTTCTGCCGCGCGCTGGAGGTGTGGAAGTTCCGCGGAGTGCCGGAGAATCCCGCCGCATGGCTCATGGCAACCGCGAAGCATCGCGCCATCGATGTCCTGCGGCGAGAACGCACCGTGCGCACTTTCGCCCCCGAACTTGGCCGCATGCTCGAGAGCGAGTGGACGCTGGCGCCGGCCGTTCACGATCTCTTCGGTCCGAACGCGATTCAGGACGACGAGCTGCGTATGATGTTCTCCTGCTGCCATCCCCGGCTCCAGGAGCCGGCGCAGATCGCGCTTATTCTCCATATTCTTTGCGGCTTCAGCGTAAGGGAAGTTGCGAGCGCCTTCCTGAGCAGCAAAGCCGCCATCGAGAAGCGCATCACGCGCGGGAAGAAAGTGCTCGCCGGCTCAAAGAAGCTCTTCGAGCTTAACGGCGCCGGAGACTTCTCCGCCCGTCTCTCCGCCGTTCACCGCGCGCTCTACCTGCTCTTTAACGAGGGCTATCACGGCGCATCGGCCGAATCTGCTGTACGAACCGAACTTTGCGGGGAAGCATTGCGGCTGGCTGGGCTTTTGCGGCGGCATCCTCTTGCGTCCACTCCGGCAACACTGGCCCTTGGAGCGCTGATGTGCCTCCACGCAGCGCGACTGCCCGGACGTGTCAACGCCTCGGGCGATTTAAATTCGCTCTTCGAGCAGGATCGCTCGCAATGGGATGCGAATCTCGCCGCTGAGGGTCAGCGGCTGCTCGATCTCTCCGCCAGCGGCTCGGAGCTGACCGAGTATCATGTTGAGGCAGCAATTGCCTCTGTTCACGCCCGCTCACTCAGCACAGAGGACACAGACTGGGAGCGCATCGTTGCCCTCTACGATACGCTGCTGGCGATTCGGCCTTCGCCGGTGATTGCCCTTAACCGTGCCATCGCCATTGCGCAACATCAGGGTCCCGAGCGCGGACTCGAAGCGATACAAGCCATTGCAGATCTACATCGTCTCGCCGATTATCCGTTCTATCCCGCAACACTCGGCGAGCTTGAGCTGCGCAGCGGAAGACCCGAGATAGCCTGCAAACACTTTCACACCGCTCGCAAGCTCGCGCGCAATCCGATGGAGCGGCGATTCGTCGAAAGGCGCATCGCCGCGTGTGGCAACTGATTCGCGATGATTTCGAGTGGGTAGCACAAGCAGCGCTTGGGAGTTAATGTCAATGGGGCGCTTCTTTGCCGGAATGAAGAACAGCGCCGGCTGGTCGGGAGAAAGGGTCAGATTGAACCGTGATATATTTCGTTGATTTCATCAAGACCCTGGTCGTCACTTTCATCACGTTGTTTCCGATCGTGAATCCGATCGGTGACGCCCCCATATTTCTCAGCCTGACCCGACGCTATCCAGAGTCGACTCAGGAAATTCTTGCACGCAAGATCGCCGTCTACGGATTCGCGATCCTTGTCGTTTCACTTCTGGTTGGCAGCGAAATCCTCGCCGCCCTGGGCGTGAAGCTGTTTGTAGTGCAGCTCGCTGGCGGCCTTGTGGTGGCAGCCACAGGATGGAACTTATTGAATCGACAATCCGGCGAATCTACCGAGAAGGGGGAGCCGGCGACACTCGAAGACGCCCTGGCGCACGCCTTTTTCCCTTTGACCCTCCCGCTCACCGTGGGCCCAGGCTGCATTTCGATCGCGGTCACATTGGGGGCCCATCTCAGGCGTCAAACAGGACCCGGATTCGACCATGGCTACCCGCGCCGGCTTCTGGCTGCACTAATAGGAATGCTGCTCATCTGCATTACGGTGTACATCTGCTACGCAAACGCCGAGCGCCTGATACGCGTGCTCGGCAAATCGGGCACCGACATCCTGATGCGTCTGTCTGCGTTCATCCTCCTCATCATCGGCGTGCAGATTATGTGGAATGGTCTGAGCGTCGGCATACAACAGATGATCCAGCACTGATAGTCCCGAATGGGGCCGGCAATCTCGTAGAGTTGATACACTGTCGCGTGTCCGATCGCGACAAGTCGAGCGCCGTTCGCCAACGCCATCCATTTTCCATTTGGGCTGTCTTCCCGGCGATTTTCCTCGCGGATCTCCTGACCCATTGGCCCCTGTTGCGGCTCCCCTACTACTGGGACGAAGCCGGCTATTACATTCCCGCGGCACTGGACTTCTTCCGGACCGGTTCGCTGATCCCGTTCTCGACGCTTTCGAACGCCCACCCGCCGCTACCTTCGATCTATCTCGCCGCTGCCTGGAAGATTTTCGGCTTTTCTCCCACGATTACTCGCGTGGCTATGTGCTGCGTCGCGTCGCTGGCGCTCACAGCAACCTGGAAGCTCGCGCTTCTCACCACCGGTAGACAGCCGGTCGCGGCAGCCACCGTCGCCCTCACAGCCATCTATCCTGTGTTTTTCGCGCAGAGTTCGCTGGCGCATGCCGATCTGTTCGCCGCAGCCGCAACGCTGTGGGCGATTGCCTTTCTGCTGGACGCCGGGAGAGCCAACTTATGGGCCCCTGTGGTCTGCTTTTCGCTGGCTGTACTGTCAAAGGAGACGGCGATCGTCACTCCACTCGCACTCGCGATCTGGGAATTGTGGCTTGTTTTCCGAAACCGCGATCGAAAGCATCTCGGCCGTGCTGCTGCTCTCAGCCTGCCCGTTGTGCCGCTCAGTCTCTGGTATTTCTATTACTGGCATCGCACCCGCTTTGTTTTCGGAAATCCGGAATATCTGCGCTACAACGCTACCGCGACGCTTACGCCCTTGCGCGTGTTGATCGCCTTTGCCCATCGCCTGCTTCATATCACTGCGCACATGAACCTTTTTGTGCCCGTGCTGCTCATGTTCGCCTGCATGCTGCTGCCGCCGCTCAAAGAAGAGGACGGCGCAACCCGGCCGCGCATTTCATTTGACGACCAGGCTTTCTTCTACGTCGTGATCCTTGCGAACCTGATCTTCTTCTCGATCCTTGGGGGCGCCTTGCTCACGCGGTATCTGCTGCCTCTCTATCCGTTGATGATCCTGCTGTGCGTCAACACTTTCCGCAGGCGCTTGAAACAATGGCCGACACTGGTTGCTCTGAGCGCAGCAGGATTCATTGCAGGATTGTTCGTCAACCCGCCGTATCGCTTCGCGCCCGAGGACAATCTCGCCTATCGTGACGTGATCCTGCTCCATCAATCAGCCATCGCGCAAATTCTTCAGCGCTACCCGCATTCCATGGTGCTGACGGCGTGGCCCGCCACCGATGAACTGTCCAAGCCCGAGTTAGGCTACGTTGAACAGCCCATTCCTATTGTTGCCATAGATAATTTTTCCTTTGCGCAAATTCAAAGAGCCGCTCAACTCACCCAGCCATATACCGCCGCCCTGATTTTCTCCACCAAGTACGACCCGCCGCGCCTGCCCTTCAGCCTTGGACGCCGAAATGAAGCGATCGATACGCGCTTCTTCGACTTCCACCACGACCTCATGCCAGCTGTGATCGCCCGTTTGCTGGACGGCGCCGTCACCTGGCAGGCGCAGCGCAAAGGACAATGGGCGGCTGTGCTGCACTTCGATCGCCCACAGGAGGCCAGATTCCTCGAGCACTGATTCGCAAGCGCGCCAACTATAATCCGGGGTGTGCGGTTCATTCCTCGATTTCTATCGTTTCTCCAGGTCTCCCTCGTCTTCTTTTCCGGAATAGCACACGCCCAATTATCTTCGCCTAACCCGTCTACAGACCCGTCCGCTGACCCGCAAACGCATGGACGGCTGCTTCTAGTGCTGCCTTTTGAGAACCACTCCTCGCAACCCAACCTCGATTGGATTGGGGAAGCAGCCGCCGATGTTCTGAATCGCCGCATGGGAGCAGCCGGCTTTTTGAGCATCAGCCGCGGCGACCGTCTTTACGCGCTCGATCGACTCGGGCTTCCTCAGTCGTTTCAGCCGTCCCGCGCCACCACCATTCGCATCGCGCAAACGCTCGACGCCGACTCAGTGATCCTCGGATCCTATACCGTCACCAGTGACCGTCTCTCAGCCACGGCTCAAATTCTGGACGTCAAGGCGCTCAAACTGAGTGCGCCGATTCAGCAGGAGGCCGATCTCAAAAACCTGCTTGATGTCCTCAATAGCCTCTCTTGGCGTTTGGCGCGCCAACTCGACCCCTCCTACTCCGTGGCCGAGCAGACATTCCTTGCTGCCGATGCACCCCTCCGCGTCGATGCTTTTGAGAACTATATCCGGGGCACGATCGCCGAAGCCCCAGCCGAGCGCGTCATTCATCTGAAGGAGGCCGTCCGGCTCGATCCCACCTTTACCCCGGCCTGGTTCGCCCTCGGCATGGCATATTTCGCAAATCAGGATTACGACGAAGCTGCTGCGACTTTCGGCCGATTATCGAAAGACGACCCGAGAGCACTTGAGGCAGACTTCTATCGTGGATTGGCCTTCTTCTATACCGCAAATTACCTGAAAGCCGAAGACGCCTTCGCCTTCGTGAGCATGCGTCTGCCATTGCCCGAGGTGGTAAACAATCAGGCCGTAGCGGCGAGCCGGCGCGGACACGACGGCGTGCCCCTGTTCCAGCAGGCCGTAACCGCCGATCCCAAGGACCCCGATTACCACTTCAACCTGGCTGTCGCTCTGCGCCGCCGCAACGATGTGCAGGGTGCCATTCGAGAGATCGACCAGGAGCTAAAGCTTCGGCCGCAGGACACCGAAGCGCAGACCTTCGCGAATACCCTTAAGGATCCAGGATCGGTGAAAGTGAACCCCGATCGCGGCAAGGCTATCCCGGACGACACCCTTCCCCTCGAGCGCATCAAGCGTTCCTACAACGAAACGGGTTTTCGCCAGGCAGCGTTCGAAATGGAGCAGGTGGAGTCGATGCGGCTGGCATCACTGCCTGCGGCGGAACGAGCCGCAGCCCTGGTGAAAGAGGGCGATCAGTTCATGAGCGGCGGCCTTACTCTCGAAGCCGAACGTCAATTTCAATCGGCGCTTCAGTCCAATCCCTCATCCGCCCTCGCCCATGCCGGCCTGGCTCAGGTTCGCGAGCACAGTGGCGACGCCGAGGCCGCTCGCCAGGAAGCGCAAAAGTCCCTGGCTCTGTCGCCGAATGTGCCCGCGCATTTGGTATTGGCGAGGCTCGACCTGGCTTCGAACCAGCTCGGTGCCGCGGCCACCGAAGTAAGCCAGGCGCTCAAGCTCGATCCCGCAAATGCGAGTGCGCGGGGCGTGAAACAAGCGCTAGAATCGCGAGGACAGCAGGTTCCATGAGATTCGCTCGTCAATCTGTAGTTTCGCTGGTGGCCGGGGTCGCATTGCTGACCGCGATCCATGCGTTCCCGCAAAGCTCCGCAACGAAGCCACAGGTTGTCGTGCTCCACTTGAGCGACACAATTCAGCCGATCAGCGAGGAATATCTGACGCGCGGCCTGAACCTCGCTGCCACAAGTCACTCCGCCGCTCTCCTCGTTCAACTGGACACTCCAGGCGGGTTGCTGGACTCCACCCGTTCCATGGTGGGAAAAATCCTTGCCTCGCCAGTGCCTGTGATCGTCTATGTGGCCCCATCCGGAAGCCGTGCCGGTTCTGCCGGCTTCTTTCTGCTGGAAGCAGCCGACATCGCCGCCATGGCTCCCGGCACCAATGCCGGCGCCGCGCATCCCGTAGTTGAAGGCGCTCAACTCGACGCCGTGATGAAACAGAAGCTAGAGAACGATACGACCGCGTTCCTCCGGTCCTATGTCTCACGGCGCGGTCGCGATACAAACGCCGCCCAGGATGCCGTCCTCAATTCCAAGTCCTATACTGCGCAGGAGGCCGAACAGCTTCATCTCATCGATATCGTTTCACCGAACGACCGCGATCTTCTGGACTCGCTCGATGGCCGCAATATCAAGCGCTTCGACGGCAGGACGGTCACACTGCATACTCGCGACGCCGAGTTACTGACTCTTGACCCAACCCTGCGCGAAGAGCTTCTCGATCGTCTGATGGACCCCAACCTTGCCGTGCTGATCCTCGTCCTGGGGGGCTTGTTGATTTATCTCGAGTTCAATTCGCCCGGAACCATCATTCCCGGCGCGCTCGGAACTCTGCTGGTGCTCACCGCGCTCTTCGCTCTGAACATGCTGCCCGTCCGTTATACGGCTCTGATGCTGCTCGTAGCAGCCTTTACCCTGCTGCTGCTCGAAGCCAAATTTCCCAGCCATGGCGTGCTGGCGTCCGCCGGTATCCTCGCGCTTGTTTTCGGAACGCTCACCCTGGTGGAGGGACCGATCCCGGAAATGCAGGTGCATTGGGCGACCGCGATTGCCTGCGGCTTGGCCTTCGGCCTCATCACCGTATTTCTGGTCCGGATCGCCATCCGGGCACGCCGGAACAAAGTCATCACCGGTCCGCTCGCGCTCATCGGAAACATTGGCATCGCCCAACAGCCGCTCGCCCCACGCGGCCAGATCCTTGTCCACGGAGAGCTTTGGCAGGCCGAGTCCTCCGATCCGGCTGCCGCCGGAGAGCAGGTCCGCGTCCGCTCCGTCGATGGTCTGACGTTGTTAGTGGACAGGATTCCCAACACGGCGCCCTCTTCCAATTGACCGAAATGCCAATGGCCCAATGCGATACAATCGCAGGCGGGTGAAGGCTGATGAGCGGAATTCCGTTACTGATCGTAATCGCGGTCATTGTTTTATACATTTTCAACTGCATCAAGATTCTTCGCGAGTACGAGCGCGGCGTTATCTTTCGTCTTGGCCGTGTACTCCTGCCTCCGAAAGGTCCGGGGCTGATCATAGTCTTTCGTCCCATCGATCAGATCGTTCGCATCTCTCTGCGCCAGGAAGTTCTGGAAGTGCCGCCGCAGGACGTGATCACACGCGACAACGTCACCGTAAAGGTCAACGCCGTCATTACATTGCGGGTGCTCGACCCGGCAAAGGCCGTCATTGAAGTGGCGAACTATGTCTACCAGACCTCCCAGTTCGCGCAGACCACCCTGCGTTCTGTTTTGGGCGAGGTTGAGCTTGATGGTCTGCTTTCGCACCGCGACGCACTGAACCAGCGCATCCAGAGCATCATCGACCAGCGCACCGAGCCGTGGGGAGTGAAGGTGGTCAGCGTCGAAGTGAAGCAGGTCGATCTGCCCGAATCGATGACCCGCGCTATGGCCAAGCAGGCCGAGGCAGAGCGCGAGAAACGGTCCAAGATCATCAACGCTGAGGGCGAATTCGCCGCCGCCCAACGCCTGGTGGAAGCCGCCAATCTACTGGCCCAGCAACCGATCACCTTGCAACTGAAATATCTGCAGACACTTACCGATATCGGCACGGAGAAAAACACCACCGTGGTCTTCCCGTTGCCATTGGAATTGATGTCTCTGCTGGGAAGATTTGCTCCACCAGTGACCCCGATGCCTCCAGTGTCGTCGGCACCGCCACAAGAACCGCTCTGATGGGTTAGACGAGATGATGAGATCCATTCAGGAGCCGGAAGAGCAGGAGCATACCGACACCGAGATCACGCTCGGAATGAGGTCATTGCTGGGCGTTTTCTTCGGCCTGGTGCTCATCTGCGGAGTGTTCTTCGGCTTTGGATATTCGCTGGGACGCGGCAACTCCGGTTCTTCAAAACCGTCGACGCCGCCTTCTAGGCCCGTTGCGAAAACGGCTGCTCCAAAGCCAGCAATATTGCCGATGGGAGAGCCTAAGACAAATGAAGATAATTCATCCCCTCCCACAACTTATACTCCGGGACCCGACGCCCGCGAGCCGGCAGCTACTTCTCCACGGACGCCTAAACCCTCCGCCAGTGTCATCAAGCCCGTCACCGCTGAAAGTGCGGACAGCACACTGTCTACGCAACCGAAACGGCCTTCGGCGATTGGAGCCGGTGTAAATCCTGCGGCTGGGTTGGCTGCAACAGCGTCTCCAGCGTTAGCAGCGTCTCCGCCCTCGACGACTGCGCAACCGTCCACTCCGACAATGGTTCAGATCGCAGCCGTCTCTCGCCAGGAAGACGCCGATGTTCTAGTCGCTGCTCTGAAGAAGCGCGGATACAACGTGATCGTGCGCAACGAATCCAGGGACAGCCTGCTCCACGTCCAGATCGGCCCTTTTGCCACTCGAGATGAAGCAAAGGCGATGCGCTCAAAACTGCTCGCCGACGGCTACAACGCTATCCTCAAGTAGCGGAGGCGACCCACATCCATTCCGGAAGCCCCGATTCAATAGCGCCTCGCACCGCAGCCAGAAGATCTTCGCGCGTGGGGTAGTCTTTCGGATCGAGCGGCGCATGAAAGGTCACGTGAGCTGTGTCCGGATAGATGCGCATGCTGCCTTTCTTCATCATGGCCTCTGTGCCCCAGATGGAAACCGGCACCACGGGCGCTCCCGTTTCCATCGCCAGATAGAACGGACCTTTCTTGAATGGCAGGAGCCGCCCATCCCGCGATCGCGTCCCCTCGACGAATGAAGTGATATTTATTCCGGAGGCAAGCACGCGAGCTGCGAACGCAACGCTCTCCTTCGCGCTCTCCACGCGGCCGTCGCGATCCACAGGGATGAAGTTACCCAGCTTCATCGCATAGCCAATCACCGGAATCTTTGTCAGCGATCTCTTCACAAAGACGGCTGTCCTGCCCGGCACCAGCGGCAACAACAAGGGCGGATCGAGATTCGAGACGTGGTTTGAAAGAAAGATGTAGCGCTTCTCCGGATCGAGCGGCGACCGCCACTCAGGCTCAATGCGAATGCCGGCGGCACGCAGCCCGGCATGCATGATCCACATCGTCCATCGATAGACCATGCGGATATCGCCGGAGATGATCGTCCACGGCAGACCGATCAGGGCGGCCGGAATCCCCAGCAGGTTGTAAACGAAAAGCAGGGTCAGGGCTGGAAGCATCGTGCCTGCCCTCCGCGCGTCGCGCCGAGTTCACGCAGCCGTAGCGGCAGCTTGTCGTAGATCCCGTCGAAGCCGCCATTCGAAAGAATAGCCACCACGTCGCCGGACCTCAATTCAGGGACAATAGCTTCGACAATCTCGTTAGCGTCTTTCAGCAGCACAGCGTCATGGCCCTCGGCCTTCAGTGCCTTCACTACCGCATCCGGATGCAGCCTCTCGTTCTGGGGAATGCTCTCCAGCTTGAACACGCCGGCCATGACCACCCGGTCGGCAAGCGACAGGCAGTCGACCAGCTCGCGCTCAAACACGTTTCGGCGCAGGGTGTTCGACCTCGGCTCCAGAATAGCCCAGAGCCGCGCGCCGGCGTGCGATGCCCGCAATGCCTTGAGCGTTTCCCGGATCGCCGTCGGGTGGTGCGCAAAGTCGTCGATGATCGTTATGCCGTCAACTACCGCACGCACTTCAAGCCGCCGCTTCACGCTCCGGAAAGTGGCCAGCGCCTCGGCGATGGCATCGATCGCGATGCCCTGTCCTGCGGCCAGCGCCGCCGCCGCGGTTGCATTGAGCACGTTGTGCGCACCGGCCATCTTCATCGTGAATTCTGCCCATGGTTCATTCTCGCGCGCAACACGCCAACGCGATTCCGATCCAGCATGTTCCAAACCCTCAACCCGCCAGTGCGAATCCGCTTTGAACCCATACCTCTCAACCCTGCAGAATGCGTGGCTGACGCACTCATCCGCATTCGGAGTGCCATCGAAGGCCACAATCCTGCCCCGCCTGGGCACCAGGTTTACCAGGCGCTTGAACGCCGTCTTCACTGCCTCGAGGTCGCTGTAAATATCGGCGTGATCGAACTCCACATGCGTCAAAATCAGCGCATCCGGAAAATAATGCATGAACTTCGGCCCCTTATCGAAAAAGGCCGTATCGTACTCATCGCCTTCCAGAATGAACGGCCGTCCTCCCCCGAGTTGAAAACTCGTGCCGAAATTCTCCGCGACGCCGCCGATCAGGAACGAGGGCTTCAGTTCCGGATGCTCCTTCGTCGCGACCTCGTAAATCCACACGAGCATGCTCGTCGTGGTCGTCTTGCCATGCGTTCCGGCGACGACCAGCGATTCTCGTTCCGGCAGGAACTCCTCATGGATCACCTGGGGCAGCGACGTGAATGGAATTCTGTGATCGAGCACGTACTCCAATTCGACATTGCCCCGTGACATCGCGTTGCCGACGACCACCAGGTCCGGACGCGGATCAAGATTCTTCTCCGAGAACGGCTCTGTGATGGGAATATTCAGGCTGCGCAACAAGTCGGACATCGGAGGATAGGCCGCCTGGTCCGAACCAGTAATACGATGCCCCTTCAACTGCAAGAGCCCGGCGAGCGACGCCATCGCGGTCCCGCAAATACCAATCAGGTGAATATGCTTTCTACCTTGCATCAGACCTGCACCGCCGGCTCCAGATAACGCAGTGCCGGCTCATCCTCTAGAGTCAACTCCGCTTCAATGCCCAACGGCAGCGTCACGTTACTGCGCGAAACATGGCCTGATCGCAGCCCGATGGCAATTGGCCCTTCAAACCAGTCGAAGACGCGAAGAATCACCTGTTCAACCAGATCTGCGCCGGTCCCATGTGAGACGCACTCAAGCATCTCGCCGAAGATCAGCCCCGTAACGCCGTCGAATTTGCCGGCCAGCAGCATTTGTCGCAGCATCCTGTCGACCTGATACGGCTTCGCCGCAACATCTTCCATGAAGAGCAGCTTCCCTTCGGTCTGCGGCGCAAAGCGTGTGCCCAGAGCAAACGTGAGAATGCTCAGGCATCCTCCGTACACCACTCCCTGCGCACGGCCAGGCTTGAGAATCCGCAACCCTTCGTCTGCACCGGCCCCAACGATGCTGCCGGTCAGCGCTGCCTCGAAGCTCGGGTCGTGTACTCCGCCTTCGCGATAGAAGTCCGCTGCCACCATCGGCCCGTGAAAACCTACAAGTCCCAACTGATCCAACAGCCAGGTCTGCACTGTCGTCAGATCGCTGTATCCAAAAAATGGCTTGGGATTGGCGCGAATCACATCCAGGTCAAGATCTTCGAGCAGGTAGTTCGATCCGTAACCGCCACGAGTACAAATGATCGCGTGCGTCGCTGGATCAGAAAAAGCCTGATGCAAATCGTCGAGGCGCTCAGCGGCGGTCCCCGAAAAGAACAGCGGCTCCTTGCCCAGAGCATGCGCTCCGGCAGCAGCGTCGAAACCCCGTTTCCGCAGCGCTGCCAGACCCAGTTCAATCCGCTCAGACTTTGCATTGCTCGCTGGCGCGACAACCGCTACCCGTGCTCCGAAGGACACAGCAGCCGGCTTTAGCAAGAGTTTCTTCACCACGCCTCTCCTACGCAGATCAACTCCGCCGGCCCAGTGAGAATCATCTCCGCGTTATTACCAGCCCAATCGATCTGCTGTTCGCCGCCCGGAGCGCTTACCAGTAGATGAGAGCCGCCGCCACGCCGCGCAATGGTTGCCGCTGCTGTCGCACATGTTCCAGTTCCCGACGATCTGGTTGGTCCCACTCCGCGCTCAAAGATGCGGATCTCGATCCTATTTGTATCTATCACATGCACAAATTCAACGTTTGTCTGATCGGGAAAATCTGCATGCGAGCAAATTTCATGTCCCAATGCCTGCCAAGGCAGGCCATGCATGCGAAACGACTCATCTTCGACAAAGATCACAAAGTGTGGATTACCTATCGAGACAACCACCCCCGCCACCTTCGTCCTGTCTGTCAACGTGATCTGCCTGTCGGCGATTACCGGAACACCCATACCCGCGGCGAACTCGCACCGGTTGTCCCGTGCGCTCATCAGTCGACACTCCCGCCGGCCCGCGTCTGTCTCGAGGACAATAGTCTCTCCAGCCGGCACCGCCTTCTGATAAGCCATCCACGCAGCGACGCACCGCGTGCCGTTACCAGATATCTCGGCGATCGATCCATCCGCATTTACCAACCGGATGCGGCCTTCGCGGTCACCCGTCCACTCCAGGAACTCCACCCCGTCGGCGCCCACGCTGGTGCGGCGTGCGCAAAGTCTGATTGCCAGTTCGGGATCGCACTCGCCCTCCACGATCAGAAAATCGTTCCCGCAGGCATGAGCCTTGGCAAACCGTCTCATTCCCTTATCCTGAAAATTCATTTCTGCGTGATGCTACCACTCGAGACGCGCCGGTCTGAACGGTAAAAGCGTGCGCACGGTTGACCAGTCGAGCACACGATGTTGATCAGGGTGAGACTGTCGGGCTTTGCCGCAACCGCCTGCGCAACACGATCGCTATCGGTCGCGATCACGTAATCCGCGGCCTGTGCCGGGTTCTTGAGCGCGGGTGCCCACTCATAGTAATCCGATTCGTTGATGGTTCTCTTGAGCGCAATTCCCGCCCGCTGAAACGCCCCGACGTGTTCGGAGGTATAAGCGAGAATTATGCTGTTCGGAGGTAATGCCGCTAGAGCATTGGCATACGCCACCTCGTACTGAATCCGGGTGCGTGAGTTCGCGATGGCTTCATCCAGCACCAGCGGTCTGGCGCGCAGCAGTAAGGCGCTATTCGCAACGATGAGCACCGCCACGGCCGCCGGAATCCATGGAGCCACACTTGGCCTGAAGCGCGCGATCCAGTCGGCTACCAGCCCCACCAGGAATGCCGCTGACAAAGCAAAGACCGGCAGCATCTCCATGCCATAGCGCGTGTTGTACCAGGAGTGCGGCCACCAGAGCGGGACGAAGATCGGCACCGATCCGTACGCGACCGAGTAGGAGTAAAAAGGCAGCGGAAGCCACAGCAGCATGGCTGTCATCGCATCCTTGGCACGCCATCGGATCGCTGCCAGTCCACTGCCTGCCACCGATAAGATCAGCAGCAGATTGGCGAACCGCAGCGGCACTGCTCCCAGTTCCGCGGCCTTAAGAAAGTACAGGGCCGCCACCGGCATGCTATGCCAGCCCGGATAATGTGGCGCTCCCGGCGTGGCCGTCCGCAACTCAATCGCCTTAGCGGAATAGGGTCCGCGCAAAAAATCCAGAGGGTCGCCGAATTGCCGCGAGCAGTACGCCATCCAGACGAGCGGCGCGACCGCCAGCATCACGGTGAAGAGGACGAATGCCCCGCCCGCCGTCGAATCCCAGCGCTTCCACCGCAGCATCTTGCCAAGAGCCACGAACCACACCAGACACGTGAATATCCAACCGTCATAGCGTGTGAATACCGCGCCAGCAAGAACTATACCCGCGCAAATCAACAGCTTCGCAGCGCGCTTTGTCTCGTCTGCCTCGAGCGCCCGCCCGTACTCGATGATCAGCATGACCGCCCAAATCATCTCCGCAAGAAACAACGGCTCGTTCATCGCCGTCGTCTGCATGTAGAGTAGGCCGGGATTCAGCCCGAAGAACAGAACCGCAATCAATGCGGCTCGTGGGGGCAGCCACAAACGCGCCAGCCGGTAGATTCCCGCGGTTCCCAAAACATATGCTCCCATCGAGGGAAACGCGCCCGCCAGTCCTGACTGCCACCACTCCAGGCGCGCAACGAAAGGCACGAGCAGCAGATGAGGCAACGGCAGCCAGACCGAGCCGAGTTGCCGAAGCCCTGGGTTGATCGAATCGATGATGCGTCTCGCGATATGGAGATGCGCGACTGCGTCTCCGTAAAGCAGCATCAGACCACGCGAATAGCTGAAGGCGAGCGCGAAAAAAGAGATCAGCAACGCGCTCCATGCAATGACAAAAGTCTCGCCCCGTAGCGCGAGGCGTTCCGTTTCGGCCTCAGTCAAGGTGCGAGAGTTCGCGGAAGAGCGCAAAGCGTTCGTCAATCTCCTTCGGGTCGAGCTGTTGCAGGCGTTCGGTGCCGAAGCGCTCCACGGCGAACGAGCCCATCACTCCGCCATAGAACATGGCCTTCTTGAAGATCGCCGGCGTGAGCTCCTTTTGCGAGGCCAGATAACCAAAGAATCCCCCGGCAAAGGAATCCCCCGCGCCTGTCGGATCGACTACTTCCGCCAACGGCAGCGCCGGTGCGCGGAAGGGAAGAAATGTCCGTCTGCCGTCGCCCGCAAACGAGCGATCGCTGAAGAACGCTGTCGCGCCGTACTCGCCGTGTTTCACAATCAGACTCTTCGGACCCATAGCCAGTACCTTTGCCGCGGCCTGCACCAGGTTGGCATCTTTTGCCAGCAACTTTGCCTCGGTGTCGTTGATCAGTAACCCATCCAGGACCTTTAGAACGCGCGTCAAATTTTCACGATGATCGTTGATCCAGTAATTCATGGTATCGCCGCACACCAGCTTCGCCTTCGGCATCTTGCTTCGGACGTCCGCCTGGAGCACAGGATCGATGTTTGCCAGAAACAGATATTCGCTGTCTTGGTATTCGGCGGGAATCTTCGGCGTGAAGCTCTGAAAGACATTCAGCTCCGTGTTCAGAGTCTGCGCTTCGTTCAGATTCTTAAGGTACGACCCGCTCCAGAAAAAGCTCTTGCCCGCGATATGCTCGATGCCGCGGGTGTCGATGCCGCGCCGCGTCAGGATAGCCTCATGTTCAGTCGTGAAGTCTTCGCCGACCACAGCAATCACGCGAACGTCGGTGAAGTAGCTTGCTGCCAGCGCAAAATGCGTCGCCGCGCCGCCTACGCAGCGCTCTGCGCGCCCCGAGGGCGTCTCGATGGTGTCGAACGCTACGCTGCCTACAACCAGAATCGCCATCCGTTATCCTTTCGACGTCCCATTCATATACTTGCCAATCAACAGTTCAAGTTTTTCTCGCGTGGTTGGGGGAATCGCATCCGGATTCGTGAGAATCGTGTACTTGAGGGCGGATGCGCAGGGACAGCTTCTTTCCCTCGGCATGGCTGCGACCGCGGCCTTCACCACTTTGCAGGCGTTAGCTGCATTCTGATTCAAGACAGCGACAATCTGTTCGACCGTAACCGAGTCGTGGCCATCGTGCCAACAGTCGTAATCGGTCACCATAGCCACGGTTGCGTAGCAAATCTCCGCCTCGCGCGCCAGCTTGGCCTCCTGCAGATTTGTCATGCCAATCACGTCCGCGCCCCAGCTGCGGTAGAGATTCGACTCCGCGCGCGTCGAAAATTGCGGACCCTCCATGCATATGTAGGTCCCGCCTGGCTTGCCAATCAGGCCTTCGGCATCGCAGGCAGCGGCGATGGTCTGCGTTACAGTCGCGCACACCGGATCTCCAAACGCCACATGGCCCACGACGCCATCGCCAAAGAAGGTCGAGGCACGATGAAACGTTCTGTCAATGAACTGGTCGGGAATAACGAAGTCCGTCGGCTTATGTTCTTCCTTGAGTGACCCTACGGCAGAAACTGAGAGAATCCGCTCCACGCCCAGCTTCTTGAGAGCGTAGATATTGGCTCGAAAGTTCAGCTCCGATGGCAGAACCCTGTGCCCGCGCCCATGTCGCGCCAGGAAGACGACCTTGCGGCCTTCCAATTCTCCCAGTACAAAGGCATCACTCGGCTCGCCGAATGGTGTTTCCACGCGCTCTTCGCGCAAGGAGGTAAGTCCGGGCATGGCGTACAAGCCGCTGCCCCCGATGATTCCAATTTCTGCCTGTTGCAAACCGAGCTCCGCCTGAGATTTCGCGAGTAATGTGGAGTAGTTGAGACTTTAGTATAAATGCCCAGCGCCCCGCGTAATCGCGGCTCGCATCACGCCGCACCCGGCAAGAAAATCTACCATGCTGCCCGTTAGACCGTGGTTAACCGGCGTCGCGGCCACGGCCACGTTTTGACTGCTTCCCTGCTGCGCGCCCAGCATCAGAAATTCCAGCTTCCGCGCCAGCGTCAAGTCGAAGCTCTCGCTCACGAAGACGGAATTTCCGTTCGTCGAGATAAGCACCGGCCCTTCATTCGTGTTGTAAATCTGCTCGCTCTGGTCAGCCTCGGCCTTCGCATCGCGTTTCACGCCAGAATACTGCCTGCTTAGCTCGTCGGCATACATCTTCGCGAAGGCGCCGGCCGCGTCCGCCGATCTCCACTGCGAAAGATAGAGCAGGGAAATGGAAGAAGTTGAGTTCTTTTCCGGAGCGTTCTTCTTCTGGACGGCGTAGTAAACACCTCCGGCCCAGGACTGTGTCAGCGCGGCAGCCGTTTGAGGTCCGCCAAAGAGTTCTGCGAGAATGCGCACATCCAGCTGACCCATCACGCCAATGTCGTAGGGCGTGTATTCGCCGTCCAGCAGCGGATGCACATCCGGCATCTTCATCAACGGGACCTTCACCCGTCCCTCGTACGCATGCGGATTCATGATCTCGAAGCTCGTCGCCGGAGGACGGTCCAGTACTCCTCCAAAGGCGCCGGCTGGCCCCTTGTCCTGCAGCAGGTCCACTTCGAACTTCAAACCTTCGCGATACGGAAACAGCAGAGCCTCCTGAAGCAGCAGCGGAGCCCGTTGCAGCACGGGAGAATCGGCATCCGCGCCCTGCTCGTCGGCCTTGCTCTTCACCAGGTCTGGACTGGTCAGGATGCTCTGCCCCATCGGCTTCAGACTGTAATCGACCAAGACCGCCATCGCTTGGCCTTCGAGCACCGCCTCACGCGCTGTATCCTGCTCGTCGGTGGCGACCCGCTGGTTGTCTTCCATGACATTATGCGAGATGTCGTCGTTGCTCTGGTCTTCCCATTTCTCTAGATTCACTCTCTGGTCCTGCAGCGCATGCGTCAACTCGTGCGCCAGGACAGGCTTCTGTGTATCGGGCTCAATCCAGTCCAGCAGATTTACGGTTTTCGTCTTGCTGTCATAGTAGCCCGCAATCTGTTCTTTCAGAAGACTCACAAGAAACGTCTGTAAGTGGAAATCCTGGTCGATCAGACCGAATTTCTTCAGCACAATCTCCGAACGCTCCATGCGCTTGGCGTCCTTGTCGTCTTTCATCTTGTCGATCAGATATTTTTCCACCGCATCGCGGGACGTCAGTCGCCGCTTCACCTTGCTCTTGATGGCGAGCTTCGAGTCGTCGGAGGCGAATTCAAGGATCGTGTCCACGGAAGCGAAGAGTTCCTTAGCCTGGGCCGGCGTCATCCTGCTCTCCGGCTTCTGTTGCTCCGGCTTCTGCGCCTCCGCTTTCTCCGCCTCCCCCTGAGTCTGTTCCTGCGAAGTCTGTTGTGCCCACAAAGGTACCGCTGCAGTCAGCGCGAAAGCCAACATGCCGGCCATGCGCAATCTTTCCAATAATGTCATTCCCATCCCTTCACACGTTTCCGTCTAATGCGAGGCTATAATTTTTATAGAACCTTTGCCATGAGCGCCGTCCCCCAAACCGTTGCTGTACCCCCATCCCCAGTCGTTGCAACGCCTCTGGCCGCGTACCTCGCCGCCAGTGATAGTGCCCTTGGGCTGGCGTCCTACCGTGGCGTCCTGACTCCCAGTGCCTTTCTGGGTGCGGATCAGGAGCTCGTTGCCCTGACTGGATCGGCCGGCATTTACGATCTCGGCTATTCTGCCTTTCTGAAGATCACTGGAAGCGACCGGCTCCGCTGGCTCAACGGAATGGTTACGAATACCGTGCAGTCGCTGGAAGAAAGCCACTGGAACTACAGCTTTCTGCTCAACGCTCAGGGGCGAATCCTCGGCGACGCAACCAATTACCGTTCCTCCGACCACATCCTCCTTCAGACCGATCGTGCACAGATCGCGCGCCTCACTACCCATCTCGACCACTTCGTCATCATGGACGACGTGGAGCTTCAGGAGTTAGACGCATCCACGACCTCGATTGGCATTACCGGACCTCGGTCGGCTGAGATTCTCGGCAGTCTGGGATTCACACTCCCCGGGAAGAATGCCTTCGTCACGGCGACACTCAACGACGTCGAAGTCACCCTGGTTCATGCTCATAGCCCGATCGTCCCGCGCTTTGAGATCTGGCTGCCGACGGCATCGTTGCCTGAAATCTGGGCTGCGCTGTCTGGCGCGGGCGCCATCCCATGCGGCGTCGCGGCCATCGAAGCGTTACGAATTCTGTCCGCCACCCCGCTTTACGGCGTCGACATCCACGAGCGCTATCTTGCCCAGGAAACGGCCCAGACACGCGCCCTTAACTTCGACAAAGGCTGCTATCTTGGCCAGGAGATCGTCGAGCGCATCCGCTCTCGCGCCACCATTCACCGCACCCTTCAGCAGTTCTCCCTCACCGGCGCCGCGCCCGTGCTCGAGCCCGGCCAGGCGCTCCCGCTGAACGCCGAACAAGCTGAAAGAAATCCCGTGGGTGACCTCACCAGCATTGCCCACTATCAGCTTCCTGCATTTACCGGAACACTCGCGCTCGGTTTTATCCGCACCGAGGTTCTGGAGCGCAAATTCCCCATCACATACGGCGACGGCGACGGCGCGGCAACGCCGCTCGACGCACCGCCGATTTAGGCATTGAAGGAAACCTCCATGGCAGAAAAACCACCCTCTTTTACCGTCTCCGACCGCCGCAAATTCACTCAGGATGGTGACCTGCGCGACGAGTCCACCACATCCGAAGCAACAACATCGGCGCCCACAGCTGTCGGCGAGGAGCCCGCTCCGGAGCCACGCCTGGTCACGCCGCCTTCTGCGATCGAAGAAGAAGCCGTGCAGGCTGAAGAAGAAGAACCGATCCCGGAGCCGACGGCGCAGGAATCTGCCGAGCAGCACGCCGCCTATCAGCAGTCGTCGCAGGATATCGACACCATGCTCCGCCAGGCGAATCCCGGCATGGGCGCCTCGGCCGCAGTCACCATGGAACACATCATCCAATCCATGTACATCTCTGCTGTCGTTGCCATGGGAGGAGCCACCGAGCCCGGCCAGAAGCCCCGCATCGACATCATCGGCGCGCGCCAAAGCATCGACATGCTGGCTGTCCTCCAGGAGAAAACCAAGGGCAATCTGACCGAAAAGGAGCAGCGCCTATTACAAAACGCGCTTTTTGAGCTGCGCATGATGTTTTTGGAGATCACCAACGCCATCGCGCAACAGGCGCAGAAGCCGCCCAAGGGGACCAGGTAGCCTTTGCAGGCAGAGATCGTCATCCTCGGCAGCGGCACCTCGATGGGCGTCCCGACGCTGGGCTGCGATTGCAATGTCTGCACCTCGACCGACCCTCGTAATACACGCGGCCGGCCGTCGATCGCCGTTCAGTGGCCCGACTCGAATATCGACCAGACCGTGGTGGTCGACACAGGACCGGATTTCCGCTCTCAGGCCCTGCGCGAAAAAATCCGGCACGTGGACGCGGTCTTCTACACGCACCCTCACGCCGACCATATCCTCGGGCTGGATGATCTGCGCCCACTGAGCTTTCGCCACCCCACCGGGCTTCCGCTCTATGCGGACGATGCCACGATCGCGGTGCTCGAGCGCATCTTCGAGTACACCTTCTCGCCTCACGCGAATTACCCCACGCGCGCCCGCGTCGACCTGCGCCGCCTGAACGGACTGGAGACCGCCGACGTCGACGGGGTTCGCTTTCAGCGTGTGCCGATTCTTCATGGCGATCTCTCAATCGCCGCCTTCCGCTTCGGCTCTGCCGCCTACCTCACCGACATGAGCAGCATCCCCGAGTCGAGTCTTCCCCTGCTCGCAAATCTCGACGTGCTTATCCTTGACGCCCTGCGTCCGCAGCCCCACCCCAGTCACGCCAACGTCGAGCAGGCCCTCGGTTGGATCGAGCGCCTGCAGCCGCGCCGCGCCTTCTTCACCCACATGTCCCACGAGCTCGAACACTCCGAAGCCGAGAGCGAGCTCCCCGCACACGTGCGCCTGACCTACGACGGCCTGCGCATTCCGTTTGAGATCTGACCATGCAAGTCTTCACGTCGCTCGACGCCATTCCGGCCAATCTCACCCGCCCCGGTGATTTCACCCGAACCGTTCTCGCCATCGGCAACTTTGACGGCGTCCACCGCGGCCACCAGGAGATCATCGAGAAGGTTCGCGAACGGGCCCGCCTGCTCGGCGCTCAATCGATTGCTGTCACTTTTGACCCGCACCCGGTGCGCCTGCTCCGCCCAGCCCAGGCGCCGCGCCTCATCACTCCTCTGCCCATGCGCCTCGACCTGCTAGGACAGACCGGGATCGACGCAACCGTGGTGATCCCCTTCACCGAGGAGTTCTCGCGCCTCTCTGCACACGACTTTGCCGCCCGTGTCCTTCATGAGACGCTGCGCGCCGCTGAGGTTCATGAAGGAGACACCTTCCGTTTCGGCCATGGCGCGCAGGCCGGCACCGCTGAGCTGGAGCAGCTGGGGCACGAGCTCGGCTTCGCCGTCTTCAAGCATCATGCGCTTACCGTGCGCGGCTTCCCCGTTTCCAGCTCGGAGGTCCGTCAGCGAATTGCCGCGGGAGATATGTCGAGCGCCCGGGCGCTGCTGGGCCGGCCGTTTTCGATCCGGTGCACTCCCGCGCGGGGGCGCGGCATCGGCACCCGGCTTACCGTGCCTACCATCAATCTCGCGCGGTACGATGAGCTGGTTCCGGCGAATGGCGTCTACGTCACGCGCCTCAAGGTCGGTTCCGGATCGGGCGCGGAGATCTTTGACGCGGTGACGAATGCCGGGAATCGTCCTACCTTTGGCCAAGAATCCTATGCCATCGAGTCGCACCTGCTCAACTATCGTCCCATCGACCTGACTGAGGACACACGCCTTGAGCTGTGCTTCCTCGCCCGCATTCGGCCCGAGCAGCGCTTCGCTTCACCCGAGGATCTTAAGACGCAGATTCTGCGCGATGTCACTCATGCGCAACGCTATTTCCGCCTCGCCAAGTCAATCAAGGAGCAACGGGCGGGCTCACAGACCCCCACCCCCCTCACTTCCGGGCGTTTTTGAGAGTCATTGATTCTAAACGGCTTGCGCGACACTGCCGTCGCCAAGCTTGGGCAACTCGCAGAAAATAAATTGCTTTACGGGCATTCATTGAAAACAGCTGAGTTACAGCCGATCATTGAAATCAGAGACTTTATCCGCGGGTCGTTGATTTCAAAGAGGTTATCGATGCAAATTAAAATGCCCGACAGCGATGGCTGCCGGGCATTTGTCTCTACTTCCATTATAGCTATTTCCGCGCAATTTCCGGCCAAGTCTTTTCGGCGAGCATCAGTTCCAGACGCTCTGGATCGAAGCCGATCATTACCTCTTCACCAACGACGATCGTCGGAGTGGTCCGGCTCTTAAGCGCCGTCAACTCCCGCAACGCCACCGGATCGGCCTGCACGTCCTTGTATTCGAAGGCCACGTTGCGAGCCTTCAGAAACTGCTTCGCTGCGAAGCAGGGCGGGCATCCGGGCTGGCTGTACAGCAGCACACGCTTCATATCTCTAGGGTAACAACTTTTTAAGGAACAGATATTCCTGAAACAAATCAGTAGCGGCGGCCGGGACATCCGACTCGATCGGGCTGTTTTTCTCTTGACAGATATATATATCGATGTATATATATCTTGCTCATGATTGAGGTCGACCCTCATGCGTTTGTTCCGCTCAAGACACAGTGGTTTCACATTCTGCTCTCACTGGCGGGCGGAGAACAGCACGGCTACGGAATCATGCAGGAAGTCCTGCAGCGCACTAGTGGAAAAGTGCGGTTGTGGCCGGCGACGCTCTACGGATCGATCAAGCGGTTAATCGAAGCGGAACTGATCGAGGAATCCGACGAACGGCCCGCGCCGGAATTGGACGATGCCCGTCGCCGCTATTATCGGCTGACGGCGCTCGGCAGGCGGGTGCTCGACGCGGAGTGTGAGCGCCTCCAGGAATTGGTTCGCGCAATTCATGTCAAGCGGGCAATGGTGACGGAATAGCGAGGGTGGCGGAATGAATCTTGCAGCACGCATTTACCAGCGGCTGGCGCAGGCCTTTCCGCACGAATTCAAACTGGCCTATGGCGACGACATGATGCAGCTCGGAGATGACGTCGTCGAAGACGTTGCCAAAAGGGGCGGTGCCCCTGGGCTGATCCGGTTCATCGCAGATATTGCGATTCGCCTGCCCATCGAATACCTGAGCGAGATGCGCCACGATATGCGATATGCGTCGCGGGCGCTGATCAAGTCGCCGGGATTCGCACTGGTCGGGATTGTCTCGATGGGGCTCGGAATTGGGCTGACGACCAACATATACGGGTCGGCATGGACGCTGCTGACCCGGGAGCTGCCGGCAGCGAATGCGAAGCGGTTGGTCACGCCCGAGAAGCCAGTGTCGTATTACTACATCGAGCAATATCGGGCACAAAAGAACCTGTTTGCCGGGGTGGCGGCAATGCAGAACGGCGTTCCCTTCAACGTCGGATTGCAAGGCCAAATGGATGCGAAACCGGAGCGCATCTTCGGACAACTTGTGTCACCTGATTATTTTTCCGTGCTCGGCGTTGAACCCCAGCGTGGACGACTTCTCAGCCCCGAACTTGACAAGCCCGGCGAGGCACCCGTTGTAGTCATCAGCGATCGTTTCTGGCGCACCAACTTTAACTCCGACCCCAACGTTGTGGGGCAAACGCTTCGCCTAAATGGGCAAAATGCGACCATCGTGGGAATCTCACCGAGAAATTTCGAGGGCGCTCTTTCCATGAACCCGGCTGAGTTGTTCGTCCCTGTCACGGTGCCGGCAACGCTCGCTCCGGAGCTCGGGAACGACGTGCTGCATCAACGAAATGCGAAAGAGTTCCAGGCATTGATGTGTCTGGCGCCCGGTGTCACTATCGATGCCGCGGAAGCCGCTCTCGATGGGATCACCCGCCGTCTGGATGAGCAGGATCCTTCAGCGCCAACGCGAGAAGACAAAGCCAAACGTGTGGTCTTGCTTCCGGCGGGCACACGGGCTCCGATTCCCCGGAAAATGAGGCCAGTTATAGCCGGATTCTTTGCTGTGTTGATGGGCCTTGTCATGACCATCGCCTGTATGAACCTGGGAACCATGCTTCTCGCGCGAGGCGCCAATCGCCGGAAGGAGTTCGCGATTCGCCTCTCGGTCGGGGCCAGCCGTTTTCGTCTGGTGCGGCAGATGGTAAGCGAGGGCATTTTGCTTTCGCTGCTGGGCGGCATAGCAGGATTTGCGCTCGCGTATGGTCTCTCTGTATTGAACTCACACATACCACAGCCTGCTGGGGAGCCGCTGCAACCCATCATTGCCCTGGACTGGCGCGCAGCCGTTTTCGCGTTTGCCGTCGCCGTAGTGTGCGGCATCGGATTCAGCCTGGCACCGGCCCTGCAGGCGACGAACGTCAATCTGCTCCCGGCACTCAAAGAGGGCTTGGCGCTTCAGTTGCCAGGTTATCGACGTTTCGGTCTGCGCAACGTGGCCATGGTAACCCAGCTTACGGGGTCGCTCATGCTGCTGCTGATCACAGGCTTCCTGGTACTTGGATTCATTCAGGTAAACAGCATCGAAACCAGATTTAATCCAAAGACGATGGTTCTCCTATCCATCGATCCGGTGCGTGATGGCTACACGCCCGAAAAAGGGCAAGCCCTGTTCGAGAAACTTCCGGAGCGTCTCAGGAGCTCCGGTATGGTGCACAGCTTCGCCCTGGCGGCACAGCCTCCCTTTTCTGTTGTTGACGATGATGGAGACGCCCAACTTACCGCGGACGGCGCGCACGACTCTTCGCGGGTGCAGAAATTAGCGGTCAGGCAAATTGTGGGCGCAGGCTATTTTGCGGTGTTGAACGAGCCGATGCTGACTGGCCGGGAATTCGAGGAGCCCGATCAACAGCGCCAGATCCAACGCAGCCAGACTGACGGAGCAAGAGCTGGTGGAACGGGGGCTGTTGTTTTGCCAGTGGTCCTGAATGAGAGTCTCGCACGTGGGCTTTTCGGAGATAGCAGCGCACTCGGGAAGCGTGTTCGGGACGATAAGCAATCCTATGAAGTGGTCGGCGTGGTCCACAATTTGAAAAATGGCATCGGGATGACCCAATCCATTTATTACGTTCCGTTGTCGCAACGAGATTTCGAGCGGCCTCCATTCGGCGGCATCACCATTCTTGTGCGCTCGAATGCGAGAACGGATGCGCTGAGCGGTATTCGGGGCGTGATTGCCTCCATCGATCCGCATGTTACCCTCTTCAATGTCCAGACGCTCAGCGAATACCTGGAGCGTAGCCGGTACGTCATGCGATCCTCCTTGCGCAACTACGCTAGCATTCGCTTGTTCGGCCTGATACTGTCGGCCATCGGACTCGCCGGAGTAACCGCCTATGCGGTTGCACAACGCCGCAGGGAGATCGGAATTCGCATGGCGCTGGGCGCCCGTCAGACTCAGGTGTTGCGGCTGGTGCTGCGCGAAGGCACGGCTCTGATCATTGTCGGAACGGCGCTTGGATTTCTGGGCGCGGTCGCGATGGCAAAAATACTCTCGGCCCTGACCAGCTTCTTTGCCGATGCATTCAAGGTCGGAACGACCGATCCGCGCCTGCTGGTCGGCGCGCCGCTGCTGCTGGCCGCAGTGACCCTGTTTGCCTGTTACGTGCCGGCGCGTAAAGCGGCGAAAATCGATCCCTTGCAGGCTCTGCGGCAAGAGTAGAGCGATCATCATTTCGTCTGGGCGCAGATTCAAGCCTGCGCGTCTGGGAGACTGCGGCATGCGCGCTCTGTCCAGATTTGAACGCCGGTGTTCGGTCCTGAGAGGTAGAAACTCTGGCTTCCCAGCAAAAGCACCTGCAAATCAATCACTTAGATTCCGTACTACTCGCTGATTCCTGGCCGGTGAAGTGCATGAAAAAGTCATGACTCTCTCATGAAGCCTCGGAGGCTGCTATGCCTGCACTGTTCCCCGCACTGTTTAATGATCTGCGCTACGCGATTCGCCAGCTGAGGAAGACGCCCGGCTTTACGCTGGTCTGCGTATTGACCCTGGGGCTGGGTATTGGAGCGAACACCGCGGTCTTCAGCGTGATGAACGCCGTGTTGCTGAGGTCGCTGCCGGTAGCCGATCCGATGCGCGTGGTGTATCTGAGGACCTCGAACCCGCCTAAGGGGACGGGCACCATTGACTCGAACCGAACGTTTTCCTACGCGGTGTACGACGCGCTGCGGCAGCAGAAGCGCGGGCTGTCTCCAGTGATGGCTTACGTACCGCTGTCGGGCGGCAAGGTCGCTGTCCGTATTGGAGCGCAGCCGGAAGAGGCGGAAGGCGATATGGTCAGCGGCACATTCTTCTCCGGGCTGGGCGTGAAGCTGGCACGCGGCCACGGCTTTACCGGACAGGACGAGCCCGACCATGCGCCCCTCGCCGTGCTCAGCTATCGCTACTGGACGAGGCGTTTCGCGCAGGACCCGGAGGTGCTGGGGAAAACGCTCTACGTAAACGGCATCGCCATGACGATTGTAGGAGTCGCGGCGGAAGGCTTTGAAGGCGTGGAGGAAGGCGGTTCGACCGACTTCTGGATTCCGCTGCAGAGCCGGCCGGAACTGAATGCGTGGGGGAATGCTCTGGAGGATGGCAAGACGTACATGACCAATCCCACCTGGTGGTGCCTCGGGCTGATCGGACGCCTTAGTCCCGGTGTAAGCAAGGCTCAGGCGGTGGCGCAGCTGCAGTCCTCATTTCAAGCGGCGGCGTATGTCGGGCTGGGTAATCCGCAGCCTGGGGAGAAGAAACCCACGCTCCGCCTTCAGGATGCGAAGAGCTTTCCCGGATACGACGAAATGTACGGCAAGCCGCTGCGAATGCTGATGACGATGGTGGGTTTTGTGCTGCTGATCGCTCTGAGCAACGTGGGGATGCTGCTGATGGCGCGGAATGCGACCCGACAACGCGAGTTCTCGGTGCGGCTGGCGCTGGGCGCGGGGCGCAGGGAGCTGTTTCGGCAGTTGCTGACGGAGAGCCTGCTACTGGTGTCGGCTGGAGGCATGCTGGCGTGGCTCTTCGCCGCCTCGGCGACGAAGGCGCTGGGAGCCTGGGCGCAGATCGAGTCAAGCCTGGCACCGGATCACACGGTCCTCTTTTTCACGCTGAGCATCCTGGTGCTGGCGGCGCTGCTGTTCGGGCTCGCGCCGCTGCGGGTTGCGCTCTCGGCGGGTCCGGCTTTAGCACTGAAGACCTCCACGGCAACATCGAATACCGACCTTGGCAAATCGCGCACCGGCAAGGTCATCGTCACACTGCAGATGGCGCTGTGCGTGGTGCTGCTGGTGGGCGGAGGGCTGCTTTTCCGCACTCTGCGGAATCTCGAAAATACTCCGCTGGGCATGCGCGTCGAGGGCCTGATCGTCTTCGGCGTGAAGCCGGACGTGAAGTCAGTACCTGAGGGTGTCGCGTTTTACCAGGAGCTGATGAGGAAGCTGCGCATTCTGCCCGGCGTGGAATCGGTAACCATTATGCAGGCGCGGCTTGGCTCGTGGTCGTCAGACAACAGCGACATGATGGTGGACGGCAAATTGCCGGATGTAGCCAACGGCAGTTCAAGGACGGTGCGCAGCAATGTCGTGGGTCCGGATTTCTTCACCACTCTGGGCGTGCCTGTGCTTGCGGGCCGCGACTTTGCAGATTCGGATACTGCGTCGTCACCGCACGCCGGCATTGTCAACGAGGAGTTTGCGAAGCGCTTCCTGCCGAAACAGAACCCCATAGGGCATGTGATTGGGCCGACCGGCATCCACTGGAACATGACGATTGTCGGCGTAGTGAAGGACCACAAATACCGCAGCATCGATGAAGAGCCGATTCCCATGGCGTGGTACATGTATGCGCAGATTCCGATCATGGGCAAAATGCATGTCGAGATGCGCGTGCATGGCGACCCGCTGGCGATTCTGCCTTCGGCGCGGAGGGTGCTGCAGCAGATGGATCCCAACCTGCCGCTGATACAGCCGATCACGCAGCGCGCGCAGTATGACCTAACGATCGCCCGGCAGATTCTCTTTGGACGGCTTGCCGGGTTCTTCGGCTTTCTGGCGGTCGTTCTGGTCGCGACCGGGCTCTATGGAACGCTGGCCTATCGCGTGAACAATCGCACGGTCGAGATTGGAGTGCGGATCGCCGTGGGCGCGCAGCGCGGCCAGGTGGTGTGGATGGTGCTCCGCGACAGCCTGACGATGATGGGGCTTGGCGTGGCGATGGGGATTCCGCTGGCGCTCCTGGTGGGCAGGGCGCTCGCTGCCTCTCTGTATGGCGTGACGCCATACGACGCGGCGACCTATGTCTTCGCGGCGCTGGGCCTGGCGACCGTGGCGATTGCCGCGAGCGTGATTCCGGCACGACGCGCTGCGAGCGTCGATCCGCTGACGGCGCTGCGCTCGGAATAGGACGGTTCGGATAGATTTAGGGCCGAGCGGATTGCGCTGGTGAGACGGTTTTCAAAGCCGGCTTCGGCTCGGGCCTGGACGCGGCGGCGATCTGCCTTTCCGGTCCTTGAGGATGCTTCGTGTCGGCTGGGAACGTCTCGCCCGGCTTGCCTGCGATAGCGACCTTCATGAAGTCGATCCAGATGGGCAGGGCGGCCTTGGCTCCCGTTTCCTTTTCGCCGAGGGATTGGCGGTTGTCATAGCCCATCCACACACCGCAGGTGACGGACGGCGAAAACCCGAGGAACCATGCGTCGGTGAAGTCGCTGGTCGTGCCTGTCTTGCCTCCGAGTGCATGGTTCAGGGAGGCCGCAGCCGCGCCTGTACCGCTGCGCGTGACCTCCTTTAGAAAGATCATCATGGTGCGAGCTGTCTTCGCGCTGATGACGTCTTCCACGTGCGAAGGGTCCTCCGTCATTGGAATGCCGTCGGCCGTCGTCACCCGCCGGACCAGCCGGGGCGCGATCCGGATGCCGTCGTTGGGGAAGACCGAGTACGCCGCTACCTGCTCGCGCAGCGTGATCTCAACCGCTCCGAGAGCGACAGGCAGATAGGCGGGAATGTTGCTGGTGACACCAAAACGGCGTGCTGTGCTGATGACCTTGTGAATTCCAACTCGCTCGGCCAGCTTGAGCGCGGGGATATTCCGCGAATCGGCAAAGGCCTTCAGCAGTGTGATGCGTCCGAGGTAAGTTCCCTCGTAGTCGTGCGGCGTATAGGAGCCGAACGACGTGGGGCCGTCGACGATGCTCTCCTCCGGCGTTGCGCCCGCCTCGACAGCCGCCGTGTACACGTAGGGCTTGAACGACGAGCCCGTCTGGCGCTCCGACTGCGTGGCGCGGTCGAACTGGGAAAGGTTGAAATCCCTGCCGCCGACCAGAGCGAGAACATCGCCCGTGGCATTGTCCATGGCCAGCAGCGAGCCTTCGACGCCCGAATCCTGCTCCAGCTTGCCGCGCAGCAGGGTGCCGTCCTGTTCGGTCAGATGGACGTAGATGATGTCGCCGCGATGCAGGAACTCCTCGGCGGTCTTGAAGCCCGTCCATGCCCAGTCCTCAGGGGTGAGCATCATCTGTTGCTGCCCGATTCGTGCGGTCGCCTGATAGGGCAATACGCCCGTCACCAGCGCGTGCACGTATGCGCCGGTAGCCGTCGAGCCATTCCAGTCCGGATGCTTGAAGCTTTCCAGATCGACACCGCCGGCGATGACGTTGAGCAAATGCCCCTTCCATCCGTGACGCCGTTCGTAAGCCGCCAGGCCGTCCAGCACGGCGGAACTGGCCGTCTGCTGCAGGTCGAGATCGAGCGTGGTGTAGACTTTCAGCCCGGCCTCATGCACCTGGTCGGAGCCGACTTTGCGCTCGAGCTCCCGCCGCACCTCCTCGACAAACCAGGGAGCCACGCTGTTCGGCGGCACTTGAATATGCAGGCCGAGAGGTGTGGTTCGCGCCACCTCAGCCTGGGCGGCGGTGATCGTACCGTCTTCAAGCATGGCGTTAATGACCATGTTGCGGCGGCGCATGGCGCGGTCGGGATTCTGCAGCGGCGAGTACTCCGACGGCCCTTTTGGAAGGCCCGCCAGGAGAGCCGCTTCGGGCAGCGTCAGGTCTTTGGCGTGCTTTGAGAAGTAGTAATTCGCGCCAGCCTCGAAGCCGTAGGTCCCGTGGCCCAGGTAGATCTGGTTGGCGTAGAGGGTGAAAATCTGCTGCTTGGTGAATTTATGCTCGATCTGCAGCGACAGGAAGACCTCCTGCAGCTTGCGTCCCAGGTTCCTCTCGTTCGACAGGAAAAGGTTTCGCGCGAGCTGCATGGTGAGGGTGGATGCCCCCTGCGCGCGACCCTTCGATGTCAGGTCGTGCCAGGCAGCTCCCGCCACCCGGAAAAAATTGACGCCCCAGTGGCTCTCGAAGTCCTTGTCCTCAATGGAAATGACGGCTTGCCGCAGCAGCGGAGCAAATCCGTCGTAGCCCACCACGACGCGGCGCTCCAGCGCGAAGGAGCCGAAGATACGCCCATGGATATCGTAGAGTTCGGTGGTGGTATTGGGGCGATAGCGCTCCAGGTCTTCGATCTGCGGCAGGTTGACCGAGTAGACCAGCATCAGCCCGCTGAGCGAGCCGACGGCTACGGCCAGGATCACCAGCAGAACGACGGCTACGCTGCCCGCTACCTTGCGACGGCCAGACGGAGGACGAAAATTGGTAGCGGGGCGTGATGCGGGACGGGTTGCCGGACCCGGGCCGGGAGGGTTGCTCTCAGGAGGGGCCCATGGACCACGCGGGTTCAATCGCTCTCCTGGCGAGCGCTACGCGCTCTTCTGCTTGAGGACGTCGAGTGCCTTGTTGAGCTGGTCGTCGGTATGAACCGTGACTTTGTCTTCCGGCTTCGGATTATCAGTATCGGTCTCAGCCAGATATTGGTCGATGCTCTCGGTTACGACAATGTTCGGCGTGACCGCCTGCTCCTGAATCGCCTTGCCCGAGGGGCCTTCATACTTGGCGACAGAGAGGATTACAGCGGCTCCGTCCGGGAGCTCGATCGTCTTCTGAACCGTGCCTTCGCCAAAGCTCCGGTCGCCCACCAGGTCCCCGCGTTTGTTATCGAGGATGGCGGCCGCAACCAGCTCCGCGGGTCCAGCCGTACCGTGGTTCACCAGCACCACCAGAGGAGCGCCAGTGATGTACTTCGATGAATCGGCGGTAAAGGTCTGTCTGGGAACCTTCTGGCCCTCGATCGACGCTATGGTTCCCGATTGGAGAAACGCGTTGGCCAGATTGACGGCTTGCGTATAGTCCCCTTCGGCTACGTCACGAAGATCGAGCAGCACTTTCTTGTTCCCATTCTTCGGCATGGCTTTGAGGCGGGTTTCTATCTCGGCTACCCGCTCGCGGGTGAGAACCGCCGGTTTCAGATAGAGGATGGACGAGTTCTCGTACTGCTGCTCGCTCAGGGCAGGAGCTTCGATCTGTTTCCGGGTCAGCGTGATCTTCTGCGGCTCGGCCTTGCCCGGACGCACAACGGAGAAAGTCACGTCGGTGCCCGGCTTGCCCTCGAACATCAGGCGCACCATTGCCAGGGAGAGTTCGCGGGTCGATTGGCCGCCGATCGATTCGATAATATCGCCGTCGCTGATCTGTTCCTTCTCGGCCGGGCTGCCCGGCATCACCGAGATCACCGTCGCATAGCCATAGCGGCGCGACATGTTGAGGCCAACCTGCGCCGTTCCTTCGTTCTGGTGAGCCTTGTAGGCGGCATTCTCTTCCGGCGTCAAATAGCTCGAATCGGAGTCGAGCGACTCCAGCAGTCCGTGCAGCGCGCCGTTGGTCACTTTGTTGATGTTGGGATCGGTCACGTAGTCGCTCTGTACCTTGTGCAGAACTTCCTCGTAGACGCCCATCTGACGATAAACGCCGTCGTTCTGGCTTCCGGCGCTCACGCCATTGGAAACGAATCCGCCAAGAAAGACGACGAGAACGAGGGCAACAGAAATGCCGAAGATAGCGCGCTTAAAGTTTTTAGACATGTCGGAAAGGCCGGTCACCCGGAGTTACATCGATAATACTCCACATTCGACGCGCCTGGCTCGGGAGGTAGCAGGAGTGAGCTGCGCGCTGGTGGCGGCGGGCAGAATCGAACTGCCGACCTACGGGTTATGAGGTCGTCGGTCGAAGACCCCAGTCCGTGGGTTAATCCGCTAAGAAAAGAACGCCTCAGCTCAATCGCCGTGCACCTGAGCTGAAACTTGTCCGAGCATGCGAGACAACAACAAATTGTCAACGAGGAAAAGTGGACGGCCCTGTGTATAAGTTTGGTACACACAAGGCCATCGCATAGATACGCATGGAGCTGAACGCGGCTAAGAAATTCTTCGCAGAAACCCAAGCCCTTTCAACACTACGGCGGCCCCGACACATTAGCGATCCCAGCGCACCCGATTCTTAGCTGGTATTTATTTCACCAATTCAACCTCACCCACGCGCCAGGTCTTGTCGAACCAGGGTTCGAGCGGGCCGTAGAGGCGGAAGAGCCTGTTCCAACCTTTGCCAGGGACAGTCTGCGCCCAGTTCGCCTCGGGGGCTCCCGGTGGCAGCGTCGGGCCGAACCAGACATCAGTCGAACCGTCTGGATTAGTTACAAGCCCCTTGTCGAAACTGTTGACGCTCGGGAAGCGTTGGTCGGTCTGCAGGTTCGAGCGGGTCTGGTTGTCATACAGGGTGAAGGACCAGTTGTCTTTCGCCGGGATGTTGGGCGGCAAATGCACTCTATAAGTCTTGCTGCCGTCGAGCGCGTGGTGGGAACTGTCCGTGAACACAGCGGCGTATTGCGATCCTAGGCCCACCATCTTGGCAAACATGGCGGCCTAAAGTTAACAATTGAGGTCGAAACTCGTTGCTCGTCTGCCATGTGTGTGGTCCGAAGAATCGCATACAATTGCTTCGTCGTTCAGCTAATTGGCTTAGCGTAGGTCAAGGGCGGAGAAATCTCATGAGTGCGCCCCCTGCTAGTACGCCCCCAGTTGATTCGTTGCCGAAAGTTGCCGCCAGGCCATCCCGGCGCGATCAGCGTGAGCGGCCTCCCGATCTGATTTACGGGTTGGATGAACGTCCCCCGCTTCTGCATCTGATTCTTCTGGGGGCGCAACATGTCGCTGTTATCTGCCCCTACCTGGTGTTCGTTGCGTTGATCGCGCAAGCGTCAGGAGCATCCTCCGCCGTGGCGTCACACGCGGTGGGGCTGGGGATGATCGCCATCGCGCTCGCTACGCTGTTGCAAGCGCATCGCCTGGGCCCGGTGGGGTCAGGATATCTGGCTCCCCCGGTGGTTTCGGCGATTTATTTCGCCTCAGCTCTGAACGCGGCGCATCAGGGCGGGCTGGGGCTGGTGTGCGGAATGATCGCGTTCGCCGGCCTGATTGAGGCGATCTTCGCATGGGCGCTGCCGCGAATGCGCAGGGTTTTTCCTCCGGTTGTTTCGGGCTTCATTGTGATTGCCGTGGGCGTGGACTTGGGCCTCATTGGTGTGCGCGGATTTCTAGGAATTTCTGACCTGCACGATCCGAATCTGGGCCGCCACATAGGGGCCGCCGCCTTGACGCTTGCAGTGATGATCGGGCTGGGCGTGTGGGGCAAGGGCCTTCCCCGGCTGCTCTGCGGCCTGATCGGTCTCGTGTTGGGGATGGGGATCGCAGTCGCGTTGGGAATGGTGACGAGCAAGGAGGTCGCGATCATCGATTCGCGGCCCTGGTTCGGGCTACCTGACCCCCGGTTTCTCTCCTACCGGTTTGAACCGTCGCTGATGATGCCGTTCGCGATTGCGGCCCTGGCCTCGGGCCTTCGCGTTATCGGAGTGATCACGACCTGCCAGACGATCAACGACGCATCCTGGCGCCGGCCCGACCTGGACAGTATCCGCTCCGGGGTCCTCGCCGACGGCATCGCGTGTTTTTTCGGTGGATGCGTGGCGACACCGGGACTGAGTGCCGCGCCAAGCCTTGTCGGAATCCAAAAGGCCACGGGCGCGACGAGCCGATATATCGCCTATGCGATTGCGGGCTGGCTCGTGCTGCTCTCATGCGTGCCGAAGGTCGGCGCCGTACTGCTGGCACTGCCGGTGCCCATTATCGGCGCCGCGCTGGTTTTCAATGGCGCCTCGATGCTGGTGGGCGGGATCCAGATCGCGATGTCACGACCCATGACGATGCGCAACACGTTCATCATCGGCATCTCGCTGCTGTTTGCCTTAAGCCGGCGTGTGTACCCCGAGTTTTTCGCCCTGCTGCCCTCATGGTCCCACGCCTTCACTGATTCGATTCTGTCGATCGCCGTGGTGGTCTGCGTGCTGCTCAATCTGGTTTTCCTTATCGGGGAACGCCGCACCAGGGTCATGGTATTGGAACCCGACGACGGCAAAACCCTTTCGCATTTCGACGACAAGTTTCGCGCGCAGGCCAAGCTATGGCAGTTGAGCGCAGCCGACGCCGCGCGTGCCGAAACCAGCACGAACGAGTTGCTGCGCCTGATCGAGGAAGGGGGACACGCTGATGGTTCCATTACAGCAAGCGTTAGCTACGACGACCTCGACTTGACGATCGAGCTCAGATACAAAGGCACCTTGCCATTTGTGGCTTCAGAACAGCGGACGCCGCGGGGAATGGTCGAGGAGCAGATTTTCGCCGCCGGACTTTCAGGTTTTTTGTCCTCGGTGTTCCCAGACCGTCTTAACAGCCAGCAGAAAGACAACAACTGCGAGATTTCGATGACCTTCCAAACGTAGCCTTGCGATCTATCGCCAACCAGCGGAACCGACAAGGGGTGCAGGCTGGGCAAAGTGAATCCGACAAACGTGCTCGTACATGTCATCCCTCGACCAGTCCATCCTGGCGATATCCAGACTCTTTCCGCTCTTCCTCAAGGAGGGCCGCTCGATCCATTCACCAGCCGCGTTGATCTTGGCATAGGCTTACCGGCTTCCGTCCGCGGTGAGCATCTCTCTGGCACGACTGCGCATCTTTTGGAGTCATGCCGAAGCGTCGACGCGATTCCAACCCATCTTTGTCCGCAAAGCCAGACCGACCGCGCCGGTTTCGATGCCGTATTCGACTGTTCGACGGAAGAATCGTATATAGATGGCCGCTGCAGGTGGACTTATAGTGTCGAACACGACGATGCAGGGCAAGCCGCGTTCAATGCCCACGACTGCGAGGACTTTCCGTTACCGCTCTTGGAATGGCTTGCCTGAAAATCCAACGTAGCCGCGAAGCGTTCTCTTCTTTTTCCCGCAATGAGTGGCCTGATGTAAGCTCGAGGCGCTTGCTAACTGGCTGGGCGCCCTCTTCTTTTCTTGGGCCACTCGCAGGCTAGAGCCCTCTGATCTGCTTCGCCATCTGATACCGATGTTTTCGGGTCGGCGTCATCTTCACCTCCAGGCGTCCCGCGCCGTATCCATGATCCACTGCTGAATCTCGGCGCAGTCCCAGTCCCGCGGAATGCGATCGGCCTTAGCGAGCAACTGGCCTTTGAATCCATCACAGCAGTCGCCAATGTATTTGTTCCGCTCCTCGGACGTCATGAGGGGGATTTTAATCTCCACAGCCGGTAGCGCTGCTTTGGGCAGAATTTGGCAAAGCTCTTTTGGAGGCGCTGGAAGCAGAGCAGCTTGACGTCGAATCCCCCTGGAAAAGCATGACGCGTAAGCTTCAGGAAAAGGTGGAATCGACTGTCTTGCCAGAGTCGGTACGGGGCGAATTTAGTAATTCATCGGTAAATATGGCCACGGGGACTGAAGGCTTTGCGGGTCCGCCCCGCGGCCATGTTTTTGGCACAGAGCCTTTGATCAAGCGTTTCGGATGGTGCTTGCTGCATTTCGGAGGCACGGCGTATAGTTCTGGTTTCGGGCCCAGGCTAAGCAAGGAGGACGTCTTATGGCGGAGCTTCTTGGAGGAAATGCCGGAAATGCCCTTTCTGCAAATCCGCTTCAAGGCACAAATCAGAGCACAGCTGGAGTAACAGGCCAGTCGAACACCGGTCCCGGTGTGTGGGGTCAAAGCATCGGGCTGGTCCCGGCTTCTCCCCCGGGAAGCTCATCGCTGAAGCCGCCGGCCACGCAGCCTGCAAGCGATGGCGTTCTTGGCGAAGGTACGAACGGCGTCCGCGGAGTATCCGCTGCTGATGTTCCAAATCCCACGACCCCACTGGAGTTCGCGGCTCCCACGCCAATAGGCGCGGGGGTCTGGGGAACGAACACGGCGGGCGGTCCGGGCGTGTACGGCACCAGCAAATCGGGAAGTGGCGTCAGGGGGGATGGCGGGAACTATGGTGTGTTCGGTCAGACGTCCGACGCATCGGGCAGCGGAGTGTTCGGGCAGAACAATTCGACCGGAGCGGGCGTCACCGGGGTCAACCTTGGCGGCACCGGTGTGAGCGGGCAGAGCGCGAGCGGAGCAGGTGTGAGCGGAACGAGCGCCACGGGCACTGCAATCGAGGGTATTAGCAAGGACGGTCTTGCCGGCAAGTTTACCGGAAAGGTTGAGGTGGACGGCGACGTCGAGACAACCGGCAATCTCAAGATCAGCGGCGACATAACTAGTGTGAATACGGTGACGGTGCAAGGTGATGTTGTATTGACTGGCGCCGATTGTGCCGAGCAGTTCGATACCTGTGACATGCACCCTCAGGAACCAGGAACGATCGTTGTGATTGATGGCGAGGGGAAACTGCGCGAGTGCCGCGAGGCGTATGACAAGCGCGTGGCTGGAGTGGTTTCCGGCGCAGGGGAATATAAACCTGCGATTGTGCTCGACCGGCGGGCGTCAAGCGAGGGCCGTGTGTCGGTCGCGCTGGTCGGCAAGGTGTACTGCAAAGTAGATGCTGACCCTGCGCCAATCGCTGTTGGCGATCTGTTGACGACTTCAGCGCGCCCGGGATTCGGCATGAAGGCGAGCGATGCCAGACGGGCGTTCGGTGCGGTAATCGGAAAGGCGCTCAGGCCGCTCAGCGAAGGCCAAGGTGTGATTCCCATTCTGGTCGCATTGCAGTAGAGACGAGTCATGGCTATCGTACCGGTTAAGACTCACATTACGCTCGACCACATTACCTTCACGTATAACGGGCAGGGCCACTACTACAATCCGTTGTACCTCTGGACCGTCTTCTTCAAGATAGACGGCGACACTGCCTTCGTCGACGCGACAACTTTGAAGCTGCAAGGCACCGCAACCGTGGTCGTGACCCCCGGCAATCACGGAGACCTCCCTGGTCTGGGGTCGAACCACTGGACAAGTGGACCCTTAAACACCGACACGCCGTATCAGGCGACGATACAGTTCCCAATCCCTGCTGTTCTCGGGGATTTTGAGACGCTGGTGACCCCGATTCCGCTTAAGAACTCGAACGGAACGACGACTCCAATCGCTCCGGGCGTCGTAGGGTGCCTCGCAGTCCTTATGTCAAACGATGGGCTCCCGGATGACGACATCCCCCCTGGACACGAGGCGCTCAATAACGCAGTTCAGAAAGATCTAAATAATCTGATACCGACACTGGGCGCGACGAATCAACAAGTTACTCAAGCGCAGATTCAGGCGATAACCCAGCAGGTAATAAAAGCCGTCACCGCCGCAGTCACGAACGCTGTGAGCTTCGGAACCAAGGTGCTGGTGTTGTTGGGCGCTGAGAACCCGGACGCTGCGTGGGGAAATGCCGTCTACCAATTTGCAGCAGGAAACAACGATTGCGGTGCGGGTTCGAGCGATTTGGCGTGCTCGCCGCCTGCCGGGATTCCCCTTCAGGGTCAGACGATCAGCATCGACGATGGTTGGGAGACGTACTCATTCACGTTCCAAGGCAAGGTGATCGCCGACCCATTTCCTCTCAGCATGAAGAGGATTCTTAGCCGCCTGGGTGAGCCGAGCCTGCGAAACGCGATGACGACGACAACCGCAACGTTTACTCCTCGCGACTCGGCGAACAGTTGGGCAAACGTCATGACCTGAGGGCAGGCAGGGTATTACCTCCGGTCCCAGCATCACGGCAGTGTGGCTCAGGCAATGGCATCCGACGCGCAGGCAGAGCGCTAAGACTCGCTATTCGCGGAGTGCTCGGGGTGTGGGAGTGAAGGGCTGTGCGGTTTGCGGGGCGCTCAGCGGGCACGCGGCACACTGCTGGCGGGTCTAAAGCGCCACCACCCGTCCATCCGTCCCACATCGAGTCCACGCCGGCGCAAGCTCTTGTGCGGCTGGCCGTATGCAACAACAATGGTTTTTGAGCGCTTCGCCATCGTAAGAATGTGCCGATCATTTTCTGGTCCAACTGGATCGGGAACAGCCATTAGCTGGCGTTGATCGGTCGCACGATACGCAAAGGTATTTACTACATACAAGCAGCCACTGCCCCAACTGCGCGCGAATGTCTGACAGCGAGCTACTGTTGGATCGTCGGCGTCAACATCTGCCCGGACCGCTTGCTGCGGATCGAGTTGTCGGCCTAGGACCCGTTTCCAGTGAGTTTTACGCACAGATGCCGCTGGTCGGGTTCTGAGCAGTTACTGCATCAGAATTCAGATGCGCATTCGCGAAGTCCGAATCACATTGGGACGGAACAGGTTCCCAAACGCCGCGTCTCCGATCATATTGGCAATCAAACCAATGCCAACGTGAACGTCTGCCGTTAGTTCCAGGCAAGTGGTGGGCTGCATAGAATTAGCTCTCTGCGGCCGGATCACTCCTATTTTCCCGACAACTCGGTGGTCTTGTGACAAGACACGCGCCTTTCATCACACCGCTCGAAGCGACCCGTAGGAGCACACTCGTAAGATGACTGTGTTTACCTGTCCCATGCATCCGGACGTCCACAAGCCAGCAGATGGCAACTGCCCGAAATGTGGAATGGCACTGGAGCCGGAAACAGTCAGCGCTCCCGTCACCCAACCTCAATACACTTGCCCCATGCACCCGCAGATCGTGCGCGACCAGCCAGGGAATTGCCCCATCTGTGGTATGACCCTGGAACCGATGAAGGTCACCGTCGAGGGAACGAATCCTGAGCTTGACCGGATGACGCGGCGGCTCTGGGCCGGCATCGGATTCACCCTCCCGATTCTCGCCGTCATGGTCTCAGACCTTCTGCCAAGCCATCCGATTCAGCATCTTCTCGCAGGCCGGAGTCTTGGATGGGTGGAGTTTGCGTTTGCAACCCCGGTAGTCCTCTGGGGAGGCTGGCCGTTCTTCCAGCGTGGGTGGACTTCGATCCTAAGCCGCCACCTGAATATGTTCACGCTGATCTCGATTGGCTCAGGTTCGGCCTACCTCTACAGCGTTGTAGCAGTCTTTCTGCCACGGGTCTTTCCTGCGTCGTTTCGGGATAAGTCGGGCCAGATCGGCCTCTACTTCGAGGCAGCCGCCGTTATTACAGTGCTTGTTCTCCTCGGCCAGGTCCTGGAGTTGAAAGCGCGTAGCCAGACCAGCAGCGCGATCAAAGCACTCCTCGGTCTAGCGCCCAAGACAGCGCGCCGCATCTCTGGAGACGGTAGGGAGCAGGACGTGGACTTGAAGGCTATCCAGGTGGGCGACCAACTCCGTGTCCGACCGGGCGAAAAGATTCCGACTGACGGAGTGGTGATTGACGGCAGCAGCTCCGTAGACGAATCGATGGTCAGTGGTGAGGCTATCCCGGTAGAAAAGACGGTCGATGCCAAGGTCATCGGAGGGACTATCAACGGGACGGGCAGCTTCGTGATGAAGACTGAGCGCGTCGGGGCAGACACGTTGCTTGCGCAGATCGTAAAGATGGTAAGCGAGGCCCAGCGTACTCGAGCTCCAATCCAGAGACTGGCGGACGTAGTGGCTTCCTACTTTGTGCCGGCGGTGATGCTGTCCGCGGTCATCACCTTTGTCGTATGGGCGATCTATGGTCCACAGCCGCACTACGCTCATGCCTTAGTCAATGCGGTGGCCGTGCTGATCATTGCGTGCCCATGCGCCCTTGGGCTTGCAACGCCCATGGCGATTATGGTCGGTGCAGGACGGGGAGCTGGCGAAGGCGTCCTCATCAGCAACGCCGAAGCACTCGAAGTCCTGGAGAAGGTCGATACCCTCGTTGTCGACAAGACCGGCACGCTGACTCTGGGCAAGCCGAAGCTGACAGAGCTGATTCCGGCCGAAGGCGTGAAAGAAACTGAGCTGCTGCAAGTAGCAGCCAGTCTCGAAAAGGCAAGCGAGCATCCCCTCGCCGCAGCGATCCTTACGGCGGCCAAGGAAAAGAACATCGAACTGGTCGTAATCGAAGGCTTCCAATCTGTGACGGGGAAAGGTATCAAGGGAACTTTGGGGGGCAAACAGGTTGCCATTGGCAACGCTGCGCTCATGACCGATCTCGGCGCTTCTCCTGAATCATTGCGGATGAAGGCCGGAGCCCTCCAAAAAGAGGGACGGACGGTCATGTACATCGCGCTGGGAGGAAAGTTCGCCGGCCTGATCGCCGTCGCCGACCCGATCAAAGACTCTACAGCCGAAGCCATCGAGCAGTTGAAGCGCGAAGGCATCAAGGTCATCATGGTCACAGGCGACAACCTCGCGACCGCGGAGGCGGTCGCACGAAAGCTTGGCATCAACTTCGAAGCCGACGTGCTCCCCGACAAAAAGGCGGCGATCGTAAAGAAGCTGCAGGATGCCGGCGCTACCGTCGCGATGGCTGGCGACGGTGTCAACGATGCTCCAGCCCTGGCACAGGCTCATGTGGGGCTTGCGATGGGTACAGGGACGGACGTTGCGATGAAGACGGGCGGTATCACCCTGATAAAAGGTGACCTCCGGGGCATTGTGAAGGCTCGCCGATTGAGTCACCTCACGATGAATAACATTCGCGAGAATCTCTTCTTTGCCTTCTTCTACAACGCACTCGGTATCCCGTTGGCGGCAGGCGTTCTCTACCCTGCGTTTGGCCTGCTTCTAAATCCGATGATCGCCGCTGCCGCCATGAGCTTCAGCTCAGTTTCAGTGATTGCCAATGCGCTCAGGTTGCAGGCTGCCAAGCTGTGAGTCGACCCGAAGTAGCCTTGGACGCGGGCTACTCCGGGCTGGTGGATCGGAACCCAACGCGTAAAATCTTCGCGGGCCTGAATGCCCCGTAGTTTTGGTCCTCGCCCGAGGGACTCGCAAATAAAGACTAAGCGGCTCTGGGCACGAGGCGAGGTGCACTCTCAGCCAAACGAAGCACGGCCAGTGTGTTGGTCGAGAAAATCTTCTTGCGGTCTCCAAGGTCGGCGATCGTGTCGTCTACAAGGTCGATGTGCAGCTTTGGGCTCATTGGAACCGGCCCAAAATCGGTTCCAAACAGTACGCGGTCAATGCCGCACATTTCAATCATGGCATTGAGGCCGCTCGCGCTTGGCCCCATGGTATCGACATAGATATTCGACTTGAGATACTCCGAGGGCTTATGAAGATTCTTATCGACCTTGTTGATTGGTGGGTTTTGAATACCTTTGTAGTTCAAGTCCCAGTTCCAATCAAGTCTGCAAATGACGGGGGCGAGGGCTCCCCCCATGTGAACAAAAAGAACCTTCAGCTTAGGATATTTGTCGAAGACGCCACTGTAGATCATGCGAGCGGCCGACAATGCCGTATCGAATGGTCGTCCTACGGCCTCGTTAAGCCGATACTGCTGCATCGCTACAGCGCCTATAGCCACGAGAGGAGGATGAATGTGAACGAGAACATCTTTGGCCTGCGCATACTCCCATAGCCATTCGGCTTTGGGTGAGTCCAGAAAGATCTGATCTGAGCCGGCTCCGTAGCTGCTTGTGATGCTGATGCAGCAAGCCTCCCTATTCGAAATTAATGGATCGATGACATCACGTGAACTCTCTTCAAGAGCATGAGCGTTGGCCATACAGGCAATCTCATCGGGAAATCTATCTCGAAGTTCGAAGGACTCGTCATTCAGGAATTTGAGCGTATCGACGGTGCTTGCTTTGATGACGTGCTGGGCAAACGTCTCCACCTCGCCGCCATAGCTGTTCACGCAGGACGACACCCCACTCTGCCGCTGAATCTCCATCGAATAATCAACGTCAACCGACTCACGATAGAAAAACATCTCGTCCCCAAAGACCTGCGGCAACGGCTTTGAATCGTCAAACCCTATATTTTCAACGAGTTTCTGACGCAGTTTCGGACCGAAAATATGCCGGTGAGTGTCGATAATGATTCTGGTGGTCTGGGATGCAGACATTTGGAGGACCTCTGGTAGGAGCATCTATCAAATACGTTCCGTCGTCTGTGTCGCTTTGCTCATGCAAACATGGCCGCAACGTCGCAATTAGTGTCCCATTGTGTGCTTTTCTGCACAGACAGTCTTTCTCCCGTTGACTAAGGCTGGCAGTTGGGGTACCCCCTCTTGATACAAATCGGTCATAAAAGCGAACCCAGTGAGTGCCGCGACGCACAAACAAGCAACAGGCGCTGCTGGAGCACGCTATCGAGAAGATGAGCGCACTTGAGAACTTCCTGTCTCAACTCTAAAAGCGAGAAACCAGGGGAACCCACACGAAGCGGGATTTCAAAACGAAAAGAGGAAGACTGAAATGACTTCCGTGGCTGAAATGCAAACGAATTCAGGTCTCGCCGTCATCGACAAGACGGACCCGCGGGAATTAACTCCGACTACTTCCCCGTCTTTCTCGTTCCCGGTCGGATATCACGATCTGCACCCGGACGTCAGCATCAATTTTCAGCTGAACCGCTTCTATGGCTGGGTCGGCGACGACACCATGCTGACCGAAATGCGCGAGGCGACGGCCGGCGTGACCGGCGTGGACGACTATCCGACCTTCACCAAGGCCTTCCTCGACCTCGGCGACAGGGCGCTCGCCCGTCACGAGACGCTCAAAGGCGCTTACTATCTGCGCCTGGCCGAGTTCTTCCTGTTCACCAAGGACCCGCGCAAGCTGCCCACACGTCAGCGTTTCGTCGACCTGATTCTCGATCATTTTCAAATTCCGTCCTCGGCGTGCAGCAGGATTCCCTTTGAATCGGGCTGGCTTCCCGCCTATCGCCTTACCCCGGCGCAGCCTAAGGGCACGCTTGTCGTTTTCGGCGGATTCGACAGCTACATCGAGGAATGGCTGCCCGCAGCGCTGGTCTTTCGCAACGCGGGCTACGACACGATCCTATTCGAGGGCCCCGGCCAGGGAGCGGCGCTCGAATTGGCGCGCCTGACCATGAGCCCTGAGTGGGAGAAGCCAGTCAAAACGGTACTGGACTACTTCCGCCTCGACGCGATCACGTTGATGGGCTTCTCCCTCGGCGGTGGGTTGGCCATTCGCGCCGCCGCCTTCGAGCCAAGGGTGCGCCGGGTGATCGCATACGACATTATGACCAACGGGCTCGAGTGCTTCCTTCGCCCTCTGCCCCCGCCGGCACAAAAGGAGATCCTTGACTGGATCGACACTGGAAACGAGGGAGCGGTCGACAAGTTCTTCGCCGATGCGATGGTCAAGAGCCTGCTTCTGGACTGGATGGTGAAATTGGCGATACACAACACTGGAGCTAAGACGACGTATGAGATGTTGAAGCACTATCAGAAATACGAAACCGCTAGCATCTCGTCCCAGCTGACCCAGGACATACTTCTGATGGCAGGCGCCGAGGATCACTATATCCCGGTACACCAGTTGCCCGACCAGATCGCGACCCTGACACATGTACGCTCAATGACCGCGCGCCTGTTCACGCGAGCCGAGCAAGCGCAGAATCATGTTCAAGTGGGGAATATGGGCCTCGCGTTCCGCACCATGATCGACTGGATGACCGGTCTTGGGCCGATAGAAAGGCTCGCCGACGAATAACGCCGAAGCAGCGGCTTTCGCTATGTGCCTAGGGCGGCCTTCTGGCTCTGCGATCACGGCTTTGGTCTTTCATCGATGTGATGGCTCAGGTCAAGGCTACGCTGTCCCCTGGCTTCGTCTGGGCTGGCAATCGGATTTTCCATCGGGGATCGTGCTTTGAAATGCACTTATGCTTGTGGACGGGGCGAGAAGCCGAAACCCAGAGCTATTGAACGAGCTCGGAATCCAAGAACTCTGGACCTGGCCTGGATGTCCTGCTCAAGTCACCGACGGCACCGAGATGACTGTCGACCATGAAGTGAAGACGATGGGGGCAAATTAATGACACTCTAAGAAAATATTCAAAAGTGTTCAAAATTGCACAGACACGGAGGCTAAGTGCGTTGATATTGGGTCGCGAACACTGGCGCCGGAGAATTCGTATGGGGTCAGGATGAGCGGATTTGACGGGTCTATTCTCGAAACATGCCGGATGCGCGGCGTGTCGCGCCGCCGGTTTATGCAGTTCTGTGCGGCGATGTCGACAACGCTCGCTCTGCCTTCCAGCTACGCCCAGGTCATCGCCAGCGCGCTCAGCCAGAAAAGGAAACCGACCCTGGTCTGGCTGGAGTTCCAGGATTGCGCCGGCAACACCGAGTCGATGCTGCGATCGCCTCACCCCTCCGTCGAAGACATTGTGCTGGAAGCCTTTTCCTGGGAGTATCACGAGACCATCATGGCAGGCTATGGCAAGGCCGCCGAGAAGGCGCTCAGCCGGGTGGTCCGCGAGGAAAAAGGGAAATACCTCGTCGTGGTGGAGGGCGCCATCCCCACGGCGGACGATGGCGTCTACTGCACGATCGGGGGGCGAGCGGCGCTCGACATCGCACGCGAGGTATGCACAAACGCGGCGGGCAACATCGCGGTTGGAGCC
>Ga0210391_10000362_pt1 | contig 50899 bp, 51 predicted proteins | sample IncBWC12OmetaG_FD_160573 | JGI IMG/M metagenome (GOLD analysis project Ga0210391, IMG submission 160573) | Forest soil microbial communities from Barre Woods Harvard Forest LTER site, Petersham, Massachusetts, United States - Inc-BW-C-12-O ...
GACGAGCTGCCCGAATTCCCCCGCAACGTCCTCGAAGTCATGCGCCAGCCCCTCGAAGACCGCCACGTCACCATCTCCCGCGCCTCCATGTCGCTCACCTTTCCCGCCGCCTTCATGCTCGCCGCCGCAATGAATCCCTGTCCCTGCGGCTATTTCAACGACCGCTCCCGCGAGTGCCACTGCACCCCGCCGCTCATCCAGCGGTACGTGGCCAAAATCTCCGGCCCCCTCATCGATCGCATCGACATCCACATCGAAGTTCCCGCGGTCCAGTACAAAGAACTGCGCGGCGGAGCGGCCACCGAGAATTCCGCCGCCATCCGGGCCCGCGTCCTCGCCGCCCGCAACCGTCAGCGCGAGCGCTTCGACGCAGCCCCAAAAACCGGAGTGAAAGAGAAAATCTTCTCAAACGCCCAGATGGGCACCCGTCAGATCCGCGCCCACTGCGAGCTCTCGCCCGACGCCGAAAAACTCCTCGAGCGCGCCATGGTCCAGCAGGGCCTCACCGCCCGCGCCCACGACCGCATCCTCAAAGTCGCCCGCACCATCGCCGACCTCGAAGGCGCAGAAAACTTAACCGTCCCCCACATCGCCGAAGCGATTCAGTACCGCACGCTCGATCGCAGCTACTGGAGCTGATTTGCCGGGGGTGGCCCATTCAAGCCCGGTGTTGGCTTGAGTGGGTGAGGCGAGTTCCGCCGGACAAACTTCGGCAGAGTTACACTGATTCGCAAAACTGCAGGAGCATCGATCTACCGTGAACCATCACGGCCTTCTCATCAATCTCGTCATCTTTGGCGGAGTCGGACTCTGGTGCGTAGTGTCCCCTCACCAGGTCCTTCGACAATTCGCGCGCATGCGCGAGCGCTCCTCCGGCGATTCTGCAATTCCGAGGGCACGTTCCGTGCGGGTATGGGGTATCTGCGTCGTCGTGTTTACGCTTTTCGTTGCCGTAGTGGCGATTCGCTTTCAACTCATATAGGGTGTACGCGCAAGCCTCGCGTCAGCGAGGCTACGGCAAAAGCCACGGCCTTAAGGCCGTGGAATCGCGCGCCCAAAGTGGGGATGTTCAAGCCCGGCACCCTCCATCCACATGCGGGTGTCGCAAATCGAGACACGCTTCAGTCCCCAACCGATGCAACAATAGCGGTCGAGGCCCATTGAAAGCCACCGTAAAACTCGATGACGAATTGGTGCGGGACGCGAAGAAATTCGTTCCCAGAACCAGCCTCTCCGCTCTCCTGAACGAGGCCCTGAAAGATCTCATCCACATGGAAGCTTCGCGCCGCCTCGCAGCTCTCGGCGGGACCGAGCCCAATCTTAAAAAGATCAAACGCACCCGCGCCGACGATCTCTGATCGCTGTGCTCTGAGAACTGCGCTCCGGGCTCTGCCCCGCTACTTCAACAGCGCCAAATTCTGTGCCCCCATTGCCGTGATCATAATGGCCTCGTTCGCCGTAGCTGAGCTCGTCGTCCCCACCACCACCGTCGATGACGTGCCCCCCGCGTAGTAATAGCACCGCGACCACGGCGTCTTGCCCTTCTGCGCAATGCAGTGAAACGTCGCCGGAACAGCCTTCGCCAAATCCCCACTCAGATTCGAGTGGTAGGCAGTCATCTGCCCACGCGGAATGTCGAACTGATTCGCTTCCTGCAGCTGCTGCGCCGCCGACGGATTCGCATGCTTCGCCGCCCCCGCCACCGTGTCGTACACCCGGTACTCCACGCTGCTCTTCACGCCTGGCCCCGGACCCGTGATCTCGTAAGTCACTTCCTTGTCCGCGTCCGCCACCGGGTGCACGATGACGCTCTGCGTCACAAACTTTAGGTCGCCATCGAATGCGCTGATCTTGTCCGCGTCGAGCGCCCGCTTCGCCGCATTCTCACCGTCCGACAAAATCGATGGCGGTGACGCCCACGCATAAACCGCCAGCGTTCCAATAACGATAGACAAAAGGAGGCTCATCGCGAGCCCGGAGACGTGCCGGCGCAGGAGGTTTTTCATATCGCGCAATTCTATGCTTCGTTCTGCCCACGCGCTGCGCTCTATCGCACATCCCCGGCGGATCCCCCTTCAACCTGATCCAAAATGGGGCCATCTCCAGCTCGTTTTCACCCACGTTGCCCGTCACAGCGAAATCCTTCCAAATGCCTTACCCTCATAGAGGACTTTTTCTTCAGGAGTACCCATGCGAGCTCTCGTCAAGGCGCGCTCGGAGCGCGGCCTCTGGCTCGAGGACGTTCCCGAGCCCGAATACGGCATCAACGACGTCCTCATCCGCGTCCGCCGCACCGGAATCTGCGGCACCGATGTCCATATTTATCAGTGGGACGAGTGGGCCCAGCAAACCATACCCGTTCCCATGGTCATCGGCCATGAGTTCGTCGGCGAAATCGCGGCCGTCGGCTCCAACGTCTCCGACTTCAAAGTCGGCGACCTCGTCTCCGGCGAAGGCCATGTCGTCTGCGGACGCTGCCGCAACTGCCTCGCCGGCCGCCGCCACCTCTGCGCCCATACCTCAGGAGTCGGCGTCAACCGCCCTGGCGCATTCGCCGAGTTCATCTCCCTCCCCATGACCAACATCTGGCGTCACCACGCCGGTGTCCCCGAAGAAATCGCCGCCATCTTCGATCCCTTCGGCAATGCCGTCCACACCGCACTCGCCTTCCCCGTCCTTGGCGAAGACGTCCTCATCTGCGGCGCCGGACCCATCGGCCTCATGGCCATCCCCATCGTCCGCCACGCCGGCGCTCGTTATGTGGTCGTCACCGATCTCAACCCCTTCCGCCTCGACCTTGCCCGCAAAATGGGCGCGACCGTCGCCGTCGATCCTCGCGAAACCCCCGTCGCCCAGGTCCAGAAACAGCTTGGCATGGCGGAAGGCTTCGACGTCGGCCTTGAAATGTCCGGCAGCCCCATCGCTTTCAACGAAATGATCGACAACATGGCCCACGGCGGCCGCATCGCCGTCCTCGGCATCCCCGCCAAGCCCATGCAGACCGACTGGCGCAAGATCATCTTCAACATGCTCACCATCCGCGGCATCTACGGCCGCGAAATGTACGAGACCTGGTACAAAATGTCCGTCCTCGTCACCTGCGGCGTCGACATCTCTCCGGTCATCACCCACCGCTACAGCTATAAGGAGTTCGAAAAAGGCTTCGAGGCGATGATCGGCGGCGCCACCGGCAAAGTCATCCTCGACTGGACGACGCTTTAACCGATCACCGGTGGCTCTTGGCGCTGAGGCCGAGGGTCACTGGATCGCTTCTTTCTCCGTACAACAAAGAATGAGGTTCGGAGTCGCCGCCGATCTCTGGAAACTTCGCGATGATCGCCCCCACGATGCGATTCGCTTCCGTCTCGCTCAAGCCAGGCAGCAGGCAGATACGTGTCCATCCCTTAATCACGAACAGGCCGCCAAGGTCACCTTCATCGCCGGCGAAATATTCGAGGGACTTCACATCCGCGGCGTCGACGGTCAATTTAGTGCGAACAAGCCGTCCCAGGTTTCCAGTCGCGATCAATTCTCTCTTCGTAACGGACAGCTGGGTTTCACGGCCCTGAAGCCAACTGGCAACGAGTGCCAGAATCCCGGCACCGCCAGCAATCCATGCCCACAGATTCTGCCATTTCCAGGCGATGCCGCAAATTGCGATCAGGGACCCAATTTCCAGGGCGGTTTCGACCCATCCCGGCCGACGCAACACTCGAAATTCAAGCTCTTCCGGAAGGTCCACTGTCGTAATTTCGTTTTGTCCGCGTAGCCGCATTGTGGAATGCAGTATGGCACATGTTTTTTGGAGAGGGTCACGCCTTCTCTCCAATTCGATCGTTACCCTGGGATCGACAGATTCAGGGGACCCTTCCCCAATCCGATCGGCACCGCAGTCTCCAGGGTTCGCTTCACCCACGCCTTGGCTCCGCCCACGGCGTCCACAGGCGTCTCGCCCCGAAGCAGCCGGCACAATAAGGCCGAAGAGAACGCGCATCCCGTTCCATGGGTCGAAGTGGTCTCAATCCGCTCACCGGAAAACCATGTCTCCTCGCCATCGACCGTCCGCAGGAAATCATCGGGAGGGTAAAGGTGGCCCCCGGTCACCACCACATTCAGGCCCGAACCGCCCACGCTCGCCTCGCCCAGCTCCGCCAGTCGTTGGGCCATCTCCGGTATATGGTCGCGGGAGACAAACTCCCCCGGCTCCCCGAGCAGTGCTCCCACCTCCTCCACATTCGGAGTCACCCAGCCCACCAGCGGCAACAATTCATCCCGCAATAACCCAACTCCCTCGGCTGACAGCAACCCCGCCCCCGAGCTCGCCCGGATCACCGGATCCAGCACCACCCGCTCGCGCGCAATCCCAGCTCCCCGCAGAAACTCCGCCAGCACCCGCACCGCCTCCGCCGACGCCAGCATTCCGACCTTGACTCCGGCAATCGGCAAATCTTCCGCCAGGCACTCCAGCGTCTCTCTGAATAGTTGACCCGAAACCGGCTCGACCCGCCGTACTCCCTGAGTTGACTGAACGGTCAGCGCCGTGATCGCCGCCACCCCGTAAACTCTATGATTCGCAAAGACTTTCATATCAGCCGTCACCCCGGCGCCGGACGAAGGATCGAACCCCGCCACGGTCAGCGCTACCTGCCGTCCCGCCCCCAAATCGACCCTCCCGGGCAACGCCATCTCACCCCTCGATTCTTCTCCGCCTTTGGGCAGCGCGCTCCTCATGCCTGACATCGTACCTTGTGGGTCCACTTTTCCGGTTGGGCGGTTTTGTACAGGAACGGACCGAACGGGCGAACTGGTGATTTTCCTGCCGCCGGAAGTTGCCAACACCGTCTCGATGCCGAACCAGCCAGGTTCTATTTGGAGAGAAAGCCGCCGGAGGTATCCCCGGCGAGCTAGCACAAAAAGCATAAAGATGGCAAGCGTCCAGTACAAATAAATTACTTTGAATGTTTGACTTAGCAGCCTCAGATTCCTACAATTTGTGGAGGAGGATCATGAACGCTTTACGACGATCTGATAATTACCCGACTCGTTCCCGACGTTCGCTCACCATTGCTGGCGCTCTTCTCGCCATCGTGGTGGGAGTGGCTGGTGCCCAGGCGGCGTCCCCAGCCGATCACCTCAGCGCGACCACCCCAAACCAACCGGTCGCGAAAGTCACGACCCATCACCACTGGTACCAGCTCGGTGTCGCGTCCTGGTATGGCAAGTTCTTTCAGGGAAAGACTACGGCCAGTGGCCAGCCTTATGACGAGAACGCCATGACCTGCGCGCATCGCAGCCTGCCTCTCGGCTCCGTGCTCCGGGTCACCAACCTGCGCAACCACCGCTCCGTCGTTGTACGCGTGAATGACCGCGGCCCGGTCCCCGAAGACCGCGTCATCGACCTCTCGTACGCGGCAGCCCAGACCCTCGGCTTTAGCGAGCGCGGCATCGCCCCCGTCAAGGTCGAGCTCCTTCAGTCACCCACTGAAGTGGCGCAGCTGAACCCGGCCGACTTCCCAGCGCCTTCGCGCTAACCCCGCATCAACGAACCCCGGCATCCGCGCCTCATCGGCGCTGTTCTCGCTTTTTTGCCGGGGTTCGCTATGCGGAGTCGGTTGAGCCTGGCTCTGCGGTTGGCCTAGCCCTGCGGAATGAAGTACGTCTCTACCGCCCCCATCAGGGACTCGCGGTCGAGGCGAGGCTCTCTGTCGGCGTAGCGCGCTTCCCAGCACACGTGATTCACCAGGTCTCGCGGTTGGCAGCCACGCAACTCCTGGGCGAGCGGCCCTTTAATGATACCCGCGATCTCGCGGATGACGCTCATATCCACCTGTAGCTGCCGGTTTTGTGCCACCCGCCTGAAGATCTCGCAGAACTGGTCTTCCGTCGCCGTTGTGATCTTGATCTTGGTCTGCATCCGGCGCAAAAACGCCGCATCCACCAGTTCGTCCGGCTCCAGGTTCGTGGCAAACACCACCAGCATTTCAAACGGAATCTCAATCTTCTTCCCGCCCACCTGGGTCAGGAAGTCGATGCGCCGGTCCAGCGGCACCACCCAGCGATTCAGCAGCTCGTCGGGGCGAATGCGCTGCCGTCCGAAGTCATCGACGATCAGCACCCCGTTGTTGGCCTTCATCTGCACCGGCCCCGTATAGAACCCGGCAATCGCGTTGAACTGCAGATCCAGCATTTCCACCGTCAACTCGCCGCCCACCAGCACCGACGGCCGCTGGCACCGTACCCACCGCTCGTCGTAGGCGTTTCCGTCCAGTTTCTCCACGCGCCGATGCACGATCGGGTCGTACACCGAAATAATCTGTCCGTCCGCTTCCACCGACCACGGAAGCCAAACATCGTCTGCCGCGAGCGTGCGCGCCATTGTCTCGGCGATTGCCGACTTGCCCACACCGGCCGGTCCATGCAGAAAAATGGACGATCCTGAGTTGAGCGCAATCCCAATCTGCCACAAAGTCCTGTCATCGAGCACCATTCCCTCAAACGCCCGATCCACATCCTCTTTATGGACGACCGCGTGCCGTACGCTCTGCTTCCGCACCTGGTCCACGTACGATTCCAAAGAGACCGGCGCCGCGCCCACGTACTGGCTGACTGCCAGCAATTCCAGCGCGCGCGACCGTCCGTTGGTCGTAATCGAGATTTCCGGGATATTTCCCTTCATCCCGACCACCTGGCACAGCAGTCCCGCCCGCATCTTGCCGAATATTTCGTTAGTCACGTCATAGCTCAGCCGCGTCTTGCGCGCCAGCTCAAACACCGACATGGTGCCCGACGTATATAGAGTCTTGAGCGCGAGATCTTCGACAATCGCGCTGCGCACGCCCAGTTCTTTGGTCGAGCGGGGCTTGACCTCCGGCCCTACGGCCTTCTCGGCCGCATTCAGGTCGTTGTTGTTCAGGAGCAGGTCCATACCCGCGCCCTCTTCGGGGGTTTGCATCGGCGGCCGGGTTGGCCGGTTCCGCAGCGAGCTATCCATGGCTGTCACAGTACTCACGTTCCCAGTTTGCCTGACCGTATGGCTCGCAAACACCAAGAATTTAGGCTGAAGTCTACCAGTACCCCATAAGAACAATCGAACGATGAATTGTCTCTACAACGATTGGGGTACGCCGGCCTCATTCGACAACAGCGCCACAATCGCCTCGTGCCCTCGAGATTTCTGCTTTCCCCCGCGTTGTTCCTGTGCCAGGATGAAGACCATGGACCCAAGGCTGATTGTCGCCCTGGATTACCCCGATGCCCTCAGCGCCATCGCCCTCGCCGATCGGCTCGACGAGCTCTGCTCCTGGTACAAAGTCGGGCTTGAGCTTTACCTCGCCGAAGGCAACGCCTTCGTCCGTGAGCTTCGGCATCGCGGCTGTTCCGTCTTCCTCGACCTCAAGCTGCACGACATCCCCAATACCGTTGCGGGCGCCGTCCGTTCCGTGGCCGAAACTGGCGCGGAGCTCCTTACCGTTCACGCATCGGGGGGCCCGGCCATGCTCCAGGCCGCCGCTGACGCAGCCGCCGCCGTCCCGCACGCGCCCCAACTCCTCGCCGTCACCGTCCTCACCAGCATGGACGCAGTCCAGCTCTCTGCCATTGGCATTGAACGATTAGCCGCTTCCCAGGTGCTGCGCCTCGCCGAAACCGCCGCGAAATCCGGCATCCACGGCCTCGTCGCCAGCGCCGCGGAAGCGGCTGAACTCCGCAGGCGCTTCCCCTCCGCCACCCTCGTCATTCCAGGCATCCGCCCCACCGGCAGCGACATCGGCGACCAACGGCGCACGGCAACTCCCGCCGCCGCCCTTGCCGCCGGAGCCAGCTATCTTGTTGTCGGCCGCCCCATCACCCAGGCGCCTGATCCCGTCGCTGCGACTCAAGCCATCATCGACGAAATGCACGCCGCCTTACCGGCGACCGCGTAGCTTCCTCATTCGCTGGCGCCTCATCGTCGACCACGAAACGAAACCGGCCATCGAAAAGAAGTAGACCGTTGAAGTAATCGTGCGCGCCCCGTGGCTCATCCGCATCCACAGGCCGAACATCGGATACGGCAGCCACATGACCGCCACAAAAATGAGCGTGAACGATGCTGCGGTAATCAGCGTAGCCCCGCCCAGCACTGCCAGACGCCGCCCGGCCTCCGGATCCATCCCCAGCCGCCGCTCCCCCGTTTCCATGCCACAGAGTCTACGCCTTTTTCCACAACAATCCACCCTCGCGATAGAATCCCCTGCATGTCACGATTCGCCTCCGCCCTTTCTGCCGTCCTCGCCATCGCCGCACTGGCTGCGCCGGTTCTTTCTGCCCAGACTTCCGAACCAGCTGCACCGGCCGCCGCACCGGCACCAGCCGCCGCAAGCTGCCCACCCTCCACCACCCTGGGTCAACTCATCGCCGCCCTGAACGACGCCGTCACCGGACCCGCCAACAAAGACAGCACCTGCTTCCGCCAGATCCTTCTGCCCCAGGTCCGCCTGATCCCGGTCAGCACGCCCACCGCAACGCCTCGGCTCCTCACCATCGACGACTGGATCACCGCCGTCGCCAAGCACGGCGACTCCATCGTGACGGAAAAGCAGATCAAATATCAGTCCGAAACCTACGGCAACGTCGCCCATCTCTGGAGCACCTACGAGACCGGCATCGACGGCAAGCCCTTTACCCGCGGCATCAACAGCATCCAGGCCGTCTTCGACGGACAAAACTGGAAGATCGCCGAAATCCTCTGGCAGGTCGAATCACCCGCCACCCCAATCCCCGCCCAGTATTTGCCGTAGCAACTGTCATCCCGATCGAAGCGCCGCCACCGATCCGTCCCGCGAGCACGACACGTCGCCGGCGCGCAGTGGAGGGACCCCCAGAAGCTGGCCACTGCGCACCAACCACATATCTCATCAGCGAGGGGAATCGGTCGCGGAGCGGCCGATAAAGAAGCAGGCGCGGCCTACGGATCAGGAACTAAGAATGTCTCTTACGTCCGTCACGCGTACGACGATCCGCCCCCAGCATTCCGCGCGCCCCGCTCCCCCCGCACCCGCTCCACGTACCCGCTCTCGCGCAGCGCCGTCAGCGGATCCTCCGCCAACCCCCGCCCGGCGCGCCACGCCCGCACCGCCGGACGCACGTCCGTCCAGAACGCCGACCGCAAACACTCCTCCGCCTCCACCAGCCGGCACGCGTCCTGCAATTCAGCCAGATGCGCCCGATCCACCAGCGCCGCCCGCGCATAGATCTCCTGCGCCGCGCACACCGTCTGCACCATCGCCTCCAGTTTGCCCTTCAGGTTGTGGCTCTGGTCAATCATGTACGCCGGCTGGCCGCCGGTGGCACTGGGGGCTTCGCCCATTCCTGACGCAGATCCGCCATCTGCAGACAGAATTTCGTGGAAGATCCGGAATACCTGGTAAGGATCGATCGACCCCAGCGTCAGATCGTCGTCCGCATACCGCCGGTCGTTGAAGTGGAACCCGCCCAGGACGCCCTCGCGCAGCAGCCACGCGACGATCTGCTCAATGTTCTGCCCCAGATAATGATGCCCCGTGTCCACCAGCACCACCGCCTGCGGCCCCGCCTTCCGCGCCAGCAATAGCGCCATCCCCCAGTCCGCAATGTCCGTGTGGTAGAACGCCGGCTCGAACGGCTTGTACTCTACCAGCATTCTCTGCCCCGGAGCCAGCGCGGCATGAGCCGCACCAAGCGCCTCCTCCATCCAGCCAATCCTTTTGGAAATGCTCTGCGTTCCCGGATAATTCGACCCATCCGCAAGCCAGATGGAAACATCGCGGCCATCCAGCTCCCGCGCAATCTTCACCGACTCCAGCAGATGCGCCAGAGCCTTGCGCCGCACCCCCGCATCCGGGTTGCAGATCGACCCAAACTTGTATTCCTGCGCCTGAAAAAGATTGGGATTGATCGACCCCGCCCGCATCCCAAACCGCGTCTCCAGCTCCCGCACCCGCCCCACATCCTCGACGCCGCCGGGCAAGTCCCATTCCACATGCAGCGCCAGCGTTGGACACGCGCCGGTCACAGCGTTCACCTGGGCCGCATCGGCAAACTTCTCTTCAAGCGTTGCCGCGGCCTCCGCCTGCAGGTACTTCCCAAACCGCGTCCCCGTGTTCGCAAACCCCCACGAAGGAATCTCAATCCGAAACCCATCCAGCGCCCGGCTAATCTTTTCTTCCTGCGTCCCCATTCCCAAACCCCCAACCGCAATGAAGCATAATTGATCGAGCAACTCCCTGGACGCATCCCGCCCCCATCCCCTATACTGGATGCTGTTGTCAGCACGCTTTTTGTAGTCAGGAAAACCATGCCTAAAATGAAGACCCATCGGGGCGCTGCAAAGCGCTTCAAAAAGACCGCCTCCGGCAAATTCATGCGCGGGCAGGCCAAGATGCGGCACATTCTTACGTCGAAAGAGACCAAAACCAAGCGCAAGCTGGCTCACAGCGTGCTGGTTTCGGACGCCGACCATAAGAAAGTCGCCCGCATGATTCCCTATGCCTGATCTTTCCGGGCCCCATTTGCAGGGGCTCCCTCAGCCAAAAAACTGAGAGTGGACCAGGATTCGAGAGCGAGTGAAGAGGTCTTTCCCACCTCCAGCCGCTGAACCGGTAACTTAAGGAGAAATACGATGCCTCGCGTCAAACGTGGTACCAAACGATCCGATCGCCGCAAGAAAATCCTGAAAAGGGCCAGCGGCTACTTCCTTACCAAATCCAAGCTTTACCAGGCAGCGCAGGAAGCCGTCGAGCGCGGACTGAAGTTCGCCTACAGCGGCCGCAAACAGAAGAAGCGCCAGTACCGCTCCATCTGGATCGTGCGCATCAACGCCGCCGCCAAAATCAACGGCATTTCGTACTCGGTGCTCATCAACGGACTGAAAAAGGCCGGCATTGAGCTCGATCGCAAGGTCCTCGCCGACATCGCCGTCCACGACGCCCCCGCGTTCACCGCGCTCGTCGCCCAGGCGAAGGCCGCCCACGAGCAGGCCAAGTCTGCGAAGGCTGTCCAGAAATAACGGTTCGCACGTCGCGCCGTTCATAGCCGTTTCATCACTCCGATCGGTCGTCGCCTCGCGGGTTATCCCGCGAGCCCGGCCGTCCTGCGTTCCGGACCCAACGACGGCTCGAAACGAAACGACTTCTTTCCGCGAGTAACCCACCGGAGGGCGCATATCCCTGGTTCCTCCGGAATTCATCATCACACGCACAGAAATACCGAGTAAACTGGGCACTTCACCCGAGAATTCACTCCCGCGGAAAGCTCTTTGCCTAACTCTGACTCCAATTCCTCCTCCTCATCGAAGCCCGCTACGCCCGCGGTCACCTACGCCGACGCCGGTGTCGACATCGCCGCCGGCGATCGCGCCAAGCAGCGCATCAAGTACCTTGCCCAGCGCACCTTCACCCGCAATGTCCTCGGCGAAATCGGTGGCTTCGGCGGCCTCTTCCGCCTCGACGGCAAATACGAAGAGCCCGTCCTGGTCTCTTCCGCAGACGGTGTAGGCACCAAACTCAAGCTCGCCTTCCAGCTCGGCATTCACCACACCGTTGGCGCCGATCTCGTCAACCACTGCGTCAACGACATCGCCGTCCAGGGCGCAACGCCTCTCTTCTTTCTGGATTACCTCGCCACCGGACGCCTCGACGGCGAAATCGCCGAGAAAATCGTCTCCGGCCTCTCCGATGCCTGTCGCGCCAACGGCTGCGCCCTCATCGGCGGCGAAACCGCGCAGATGCCCGGCTTCTATGCCGATGGCGAATACGATCTCGCGGGCTTCATCGTCGGCGTCGTCGAGCGCGCCAAGCTGGTCACCGGCGCAAAAATCCATGCCGGCGACGTCCTCCTCGGCTTTCCTTCCACCGGCCTGCACACCAACGGCTACTCGCTCGCCCGCAAGCTTTTCTTTGAGGTCGCGAAGTACAAGCCCGAGCAGTACGTCAACGCGCTCAAAGAAAAAGCCGGCGCCGCGCTCATGAAGACGCACCGCAGCTACCTCGGCCTCATCAAAAAGCTCACCGTCAGCGACTACGCGTCGGGCATGGCCCACATCACCGGCGGCGGTATCACCGAAAATCTTCCGCGCATCCTGCCCAAGAGCCTTTCCGCTCACGTCGAGCTGGGCAGCTGGCCCGTCCTCCCCATCTTTGAGCACCTGCAACAACTCGGCAACGTCGAGCAGGAAGAAATGCTGCGCACCTTCAACATGGGCATCGGCCTCATCGCCGTCGTCCCGGCTGAGCGCTTCAAACGCTGCAAATCCATGCTCGACCGCGCCGGAGAAAAAGCCTACGTCATCGGCCGCATCATCAAAGGCGACCGTAGAGTTGTCTACGCGTGATTTTTCTGCGCTGAGGATCCGATGGCCGCTCGACCTTCCCCGGTAATCGCAGCTGTTGTGGCGCAGAGTCTCATCACGGGTTACGCGTGCGTATTGTGGATAATCTGGACCCTCGCGTGGGGTCACTTCCCGCGTTCACTCTGGATCGCCTCAGTAATGTTTCTGCCTGCCGTCATTCTGAGCGCGGTTGCGTCTCTGTGGCTGCGACGCGGCAGCAGGCGCAGCTGGTTTTTTGCTTTGGTTGTCAATGCGTTGATTGGCCTGGCGGCGCTCTGCTACGTGAATATAGAGCTCGGCTTGCTCGCGCTGGCAGTAGATGGGGTCCTTCTATGGGTCGACCCCGTTCGGCAGGTATATTTGAAGTCCGCTGCTGCCCAAAGAGACCCGTCCCATGCATAACCTGGGCATCCTCCTCTCCGGTCGCGGCTCCAACTTCCTCGCCATCGCTGACGCCATCGATGCCGGCAAGATTCCCAACGCCCAAATCGCCGTAGTCATCTCCAACATCCCCGACGCCCCCGGCCTCGACGCCGCCCGCGTGCGCGGCCTCAACGCCATCGCCATCCCCGCCAACGGACGCAAGCGCGCCGAGCACGACGCCGAAATCATCGCCTGCCTCCACGACCACGCCGTCGACCTGGTCTGCCTCGCCGGCTACATGCGCCTGCTCTCTCCAGGATTCATCCAGGCATTCCCGCAGCGCATTCTCAATATTCACCCTTCGCTGCTCCCCGCCTTCCCCGGCCTCGACGCGCAAACCCAGGCCTTCGACTATGGCGTCCAGGTCGCCGGCTGCACGGTCCACTTCGTCGACGAGCAACTCGACCACGGCGTCATCATCCTGCAACGCTCGATCCCCGTCCTCTCAACCGACGACGCGCACACCCTGGCCGAACGCATTCTGGAGCAGGAACACCTCGCCTACGTGGAAGCCATCGCCCGCGTCTTGTCCGGCCGCTTTGAAATTACCGGCCGCCGCTATTTTCCGAAATCATGACCCATCTTCGGGCCACGACCCTCGCCTTTGCCGGCTTCACCCTCTGGGTCTTCACGGACACCGCCATCAAGCTCGTCAACCAATCCCATCTGCCGTCCTTCGAAATCCTCGCCTTCCTCGGCCTCTTCATGGCGTTCTTCATGACCGCCCACGCCCTCATTCGTCGCGACCTCCGCGCTCTGCGTCCCCGAAAGCTTGGCCCTCAATTCCTCCGCTCCGCCCTCGACCTCGGCAACAACATCTGTGTCATCATCGCGCTGCGCCACCTCACGCTCACCCTCTTCTACATCCTCATCTTCCTCGCGCCCATCGTCGTCGCGCTGCTCTCGCCCTTTCTGCTGCGCGAACGCATGACCTGGCCCAAAGCCCTCGCCATCCTCATTGGATTTGCCGGAGTCGTCATCGCCGTCCATCCATGGGGCAGTTCCCGCCAGGCCGACTGGATCGGCTACGCCGCCTGCATGGGCTGCGTCGCCTGCTTCTCCCTCAACATCGTCTGGTCCCGCGTCCTCACCCAAACGGAAACGCCGGAAAGCCTCACCCTCTTCTCCGCCGCCGTCATGGCCATCGTCGGATTCTCGCTCACTCTCAGCCATCCCGTTCCCCTCACCGGCCGCAACCTCGCGTTGCTGGTGGCCATGGGCCTGCTCTGCTCCATCGGAAGCCTCTGCTTCTTCTTCGCCCTCAAGCACACCACCGCCGCCAACGTCTCCCAGTTCCACTACACGCAACTGGTCACCGGCGCTGTGGTTTCGTATTTTGTCTGGAATCAGATGCCGGCGCTCTCGACCATCCTCGGCGCGATCCTCATCATCGTCTCCGGCGTCTACATTGCCGTTCACGCCTCGAACAATGCCCGCGCATGGACCCATCCCACCACCGTCCCCGACTAGGTCCCGCGCTGTTATTCCGGATCCCGAACCACCGGCGCAGCGCTCGCCGGGGCCGTGTAATCCAGCAGGAGGCAGAACGCTGCCACACTCAGCACCCACAAATGCCGCGCCTCGGTCAGCGTCCCCCATCCCACGCGCAGCGAATCCGCCGTCGTGCACGTATGCCGGACGCAATCCATCAGCCGCACCAGATACGAGGCCACGAAGCTACCCGTCAGGCTCAGCCACGCGAGCACCACGCCCACCCGCGGCGCCGAAAAGTAGCTCAGGAAAATCACCAGGCTCAGCGCCGGAAACAGGCAATAGAACAGCATCAGCACCGGCGGCGTATGTTGTTCCCCCACGCGCACCCAACTGGCCACGCCAAACCACGAGCCGTAAGCACTCGCCAGCCCCGCCACCGTAAGCAGCACAATCTTCCGCACGCTCAAGGGTATATCGCGTCCGTTCACGCTGATTCGCTAAAATAAGAGAGATGGCCGCCAGCCCGAATCCCGCCGTGGACCTCATCCAGATCGACCTCGCGCCCCGCCGCGCCGTCGCCAAGCCCGAATGGCTCCGCGCCCGCGCCCCCATGGGCGACAATTACCACGACCTCAAGAAGCTGGCCCGCTCCCTCAACCTCAACACCGTCTGCGAATCCGCACAGTGCCCCAACATCGGCGAGTGCTGGCACCACCGCACCGCCACCTTCATGATGCTCGGCAATCTCTGCACTCGCCGCTGCGGTTTCTGCGCCGTACCCAAAGGCCGTCCCGATCCCATCGACTTCGATGAGCCTCGCCGCGTCGCTGAAGCCGTCGCCGCCCTCGGCCTCAAATTCGCCGTCATCACCAGCGTCAATCGCGACGACGATATCCTCGGCGGTGCCCGCGCCTTCGTCCAGGTCATCGAAGAAATTCGCCGCCAGGCACCCGGGTGCCAGGTCGAAGTCCTCATCCCCGACTTCCAGGGCAACGAAGAAGCCATTCGCATGGTCGTCGAAGCCCGCCCCGAAATCCTCGACCACAACACCGAATCGGTTCCGCGCCTCTATCGCGTGGTCCGCTCCGGTGCCCGCTACGAGCGCACCCTCCGCCTGCTCCAGTGCGCCAAGGAAATTGATCCCGCCACGGTTACAAAATCCGGCGTCATGGTCGGCCTTGGCGAAGAGATGGACGAGCTACTCCAGGTTTTCCGCGACCTCGCCCAGGTCGGCGTCAACGTCCTCACCATCGGGCAATATCTCCGCCCCTCCAAAGACCATCTCCCCATCGCGCGCTACTACACCCCTGACGAGTTCGCCTTCATGAAGCGCGAAGCCCTCGGCATGGGCTTCCGCCACGTCGAATCCGGGCCCCTCGTCCGCTCCAGCTACCACGCCCACGAACAGAGCGATTCCGCCCAGGGCTCCGGCGTTCGCATCGTGATGTAACCCGCCTCCGGCGCGTACAATACCTGTTTTGAGCACTAATCAAGAAGGATAACCACCATGGCACCATCTCTAATGGCGACACTGCCTGCCCTCAAAGCTGATTCCGCACAGCTCCGCACCCGCATGGACAAAGCTGTGCTGGATTTCCAGACCAACCTCGGTTCCATCCGCACCGGCCGCGCCTCCATCCACATGCTCGACCAGGTCAAGGTCGACAACTACGGCACCCCCACTCCGCTCAATCAGGTCGGCCAGATCACCACGCCTGACCCCAACCTCATCGTGATCCAGCCGTGGGACGCCAGCCTCATCGTCGAAATCGAGAAATCTCTGCGCACCTCCGACCTCGGCTTCAATCCCAATAACGACGGCAAAATCGTTCGCGTCCCCGTCCCGCCCATGACCGAGGAGCGCCGCCGCGAAGTCGTTAAGCACCTCCATCGCGTCCTTGAAGATCACCGCACCGCTGTGCGCAACATCCGCCGTGACGGCAACGACCTCATCAAAAAAGCCGCGAAGGAAAAGAAAATCTCCGAAGACGAAGAGAAGCGCTGTCTCGAAGAAATCCAGAAGCTCACCGACGACGAAATCAAAAAAATGGAGGAGATGGCCAAAAAGAAGGAAGTCGAAGTCATGCAGATCTGACCTGCGCCCTCTCTGCCGAAAACAAAAAGGCCGCTCCCTTCGGAGCGGCCTTTTTTCCTGCGATTCGCGAATCAGCGCTCACTCGCCGACGCTGGTCGCATTCCCATTCGTCGGAGCAATGGCGAGCTGGAAGTACGTGCCCGGCGCCAGGGTCAGATTTCCATCCTTCTTCGTAAACGTGCCGGAGTTCTGCCCCTGCACACGGCTCGTCATTGAGATGTTGTTCAGGAGGCCGGCTTCCTGATCGATCGCCTGTTGACTGTTCACGTGGCTCGGCGCCTGCCCCATTTCATCCTCGCCATAGGAGACCAGGCTGTTGGCACTCGCCGGAAACGCGCTCAGCAGCGTCACCTTCACCGGAATCTGCTTGCCATCCTTCAACTGCGCCGTCGTGAATACCAGAGTCAGGCTCGAAGGCCCCCGGTTTGCGGACTGTTCCACTCGTGTCACCGTCCCCGTCAGATGCGTCCCGCGCTCCAGCTTGACTCCTCCCGTGGTCGTCACGCTGCCATCCAGCCGCGCCGTCACCACTTCACCCTGCTTCGCAGATTTCGTATCCAGCACCTGGTCGAGACGCGCGTTTGCGCCGACCAGATTCCAGGTTTGGCCGGATGCAGCCTCCGCCTGATCTGTTTGATTCGCCGACCGCGCCGCGTCTGTCGTCTGCGCCAGCGCCGTGCTCGCAAAAATTAACGAGGCTGTCGCCAGCCCCAGCGAAAAGTTTCTCAAAGATGTTCCGAACTGCATACTTCACTCCTTTACCGCAAAAACAATGACTATTCGCACAGCGTAAACAACTCCGCGCGTCGTGCAGCGAACCGCTAATCCTGCATTCAGTCCAACGTTCGCCCTCTGTCTGATTCGACGCCGCCTGCACTGCGTTGGTCGCAGAAATCCGCGCACGCCGCGACGATTATTTTTGCTCTGGCAGTCAATGAATATGCGGCTTTCCTGCAACTTACAAAAAGTTTCACTCACTCCGGATCCGGCGCGCAAAAAAAAGAGGGCCGCCCCGCAGGACGGCCCATGTTGTCACAGGAGATGTTACAAATACGGTTCGCTTATTCTGCCGCGCTCGTCGAGTTGCTGGCCGATGCCTGCGCCACGCCAATCTGCAAATACGTTCCCGCCGTCAGCTTAAAGTTCCCATCCGCCTTCGAGAACGTTCCCGAGTTCGCATCCTGCACGGCTGCCTTCAGGGTCACGCCCGGCAACGCGCCCGGCTCCTGATCCACGGTGTGGTCGCTCCCCACATGGTCGGCCACCGTATCCATCGTCGAGTCGGAGTACTGCGCTTCGATCGCTTCGCTCGCCGGATACGCCGCCAGCAGCGTCGCCTTCACCGGAATCTGCTTGCCGCCCTTCAGCTGCGCTTCGGTGAACACGATGGTCACGCTCGACGCGCTGCCTTTCTGCGCCGGAGTCACCGCCGTCACTTTGCCAATCAGTTCCGTGCCGCGCGGCAACTTCACGCCGTCCGGCGTCTTCACGCCACTGTTCAGTTTCACCGCCACGGCCTGTCCCGCTGTTGCCGTTTCTGAATCCAGCGGCTTCACCAGTTGCGTGTTCACGCCTGCCAGGGACTGCGCCGACGCTACACCTGCGGACAACAACGAGATCACAGCGAGGCTCAAAGAAACATTCTTCAAAGATGTGAATCGCATCAGGAAAACTCCTTTATGGATATGCGCCTGCCGCATCCTCAGTTCCGTTATTGCTCAGCTTGGTCTTCCAGACGAGGTTCTGCGTTCGCTGCGGCCACCGCAAACTACGGCCCAGCTCTCACGTTCCTCTGGTCAAGGTCTGAGTTTCGGCGCAGGCGCGCCGGCGGAAGACGACGTGGTTCCGCCCCGCAGATCGCACCATTTGTCCTCCGTCTCAGAATCGAGAAACGAAGACTGGTGCGACCCAGTACTCCTATGTTGTGTTGGACGTATGAGACGGGAATTAGATGCAGAAATATTCTGCCGCTCAACGGACTTTAACGTTTGAGCACAGGGCTTTTGGCTTTTTCCCCTTTACTTACATGACGTATGCGATGCGCTCCAGCTCCTGCTGCATGCACTCGATCGGGCACGCATTTCCCTCGAGGCGCACCACCGCCTCGCGCACCACCGTCGAATCCACGCCGTAGCCGCGCCCCGACAGAAAGGCCGTCACCAGTTCCGCCGCCTGGAACGAATCAACGCCCGACTGCAGAAGTTCCGTGCGCAATCCCACCAGCTCGCCTACTGGGAATTTCTCGATCCTGCTGTCGCTCGTCATGTCGTCTCCGGGTGTCCACCAGCGGTCCGCTTCCATCCGTCGAAGCCTTCCCGCTCACCACGACTTCCTTGCCTTCGTTCGATTAGACACAACTTCCCGGAATTAGTGTTGCAAATCCTCCTGCGATTGCCGCGCATTTTTCCTCGACGTCCCTGCTTTGCCAACTCCTTGCAATATTTGCTCGCCGTACACTGAAATTAATGCCCGATCCTGAAAACCTTCCCGGCCCGCCCCATCCATCCGAACCGCGCCGAACCCATCCCGGACCCTCCTGGGGCCTCATGCTCTTCGTCATTTTCTTCGCCATGCTCGTCGCCATCGCGATCGCGTGGGCCTTCGTTACGCCTCTGATGCATCGCCACTAATTACGCCGTCACGCGTGCTTCCGTTCCGCTTCTCCCGCCCCTCCGCCTTACAATCACAACGAACGATTCCTTCCCAACGGAGACGCATGCTACGCGCAGGACTCACCGGCGGACTCGGCAGCGGCAAATCCACCGTCGCCGCAATGTTTCGAGAACACGGCGTGCACGTGCTCGAAGCCGACGCCATCGCGCGCGAGCAGATGCAGCCTGGCCACGCCGTCTATCAGTCCATCGCTGAACACTTCGGTCCCTCCGTCGTTCGCGCCGATGGCGCCCTCGATCGTGGACGCCTCGCCGCTCTTGCCTTCAACGACGGCCGCCTCGACGAGCTCAACCGCATCGTCCATCCCCCCGTCATCGCCGAACAGGAGCGCCTCGCCCAGGAGATCTTCGCGCGCGATCCCCACGCCATTGTCATGGTCGAATCCGCCCTCATCTTCGAAGCCGAAGCCGGTGGCACCGTTCCCGAGTGGCGCAAGCGCTTCGATCGCGTTCTCCTCGTCACCGCGCCGGATGACCTCAAAATCCGGCGCTTCCTCGCCCGCATCCTTCCCGCCGGCGCCACGCCGGAACAACGCGAACGCGCCGAACGCGATGCCCGCTCCCGCCTCGCCGCTCAAATCCCCGACGCCGCCAAAATCGCCCGTGCCGACTATGTCATCGATAATTCCGGCCCGCTCGCGGCCACCATTCAGCAGGTCGGAGCCATAGCCACGGAACTTCGCGCCGCCGCCTGCGTTTAAACCATCAGCCGATACAATGAAAGGTGCAGGATCGGCCCGCGCCCACGCGTTCCTCTTCCGTATCCGTGCCGCGCCCGAAATCCTGATCTACAACCACTATGACTTTCCGCAGACTATTGTTAGTGATCCTCATCGTTGGAGGATTCTGGTATCTCACCCACCACGCCGATTTCCGCAACGCCAGCTTCGCCGGCGGCGGCGCTTCGTCCCTCACGATCACTGAGGCGCACGCTGACCCCGCCTACACGTCAACCGAGCTGAACAACATCGCCGTCTACAAACGCGTGGTCCCATCGGTGGTCAACATCACCTCCACCACCACCACCCTCGACTTCTTCTACGGTCTCGTGCCCGCTGAAGGCCAGGGCTCCGGCTTCGTCCTCGACAAGCAGGGACACATCCTCACCAACTACCACGTCATCGCCGACGCCCGGAACATCGAAGTCCAGACGCACGATAAGCATCGTTACACCGCGCAGGTCATCGGCCGCGACCGCCTTCACGACCTCGCCCTTCTCCAGATCAACGCTCCGAATCTCGTCCCCGCTGTGCTCGCTACCTCCAAAGATCTTCAGGTCGGCCAGCAAGTCTACGCCATCGGCAATCCCTTTGGACTCTCCGGCACCATGACCTCCGGCATCATCAGCGCCATCCGCTCCGTCAAGGGTCCCGAAGGCGCGCCCATTGAGAACGCCATTCAGACCGACGCTGCCATCAACCCCGGCAACTCCGGCGGCCCGCTCCTCAATTCGCACGGCGAGGTCATCGGCATCAATTCGATGATTGCCCAAAATGGCGCCGAGCAAAATGCGGGCATCGGCTTCGCTATCCCCATCGATACCGCCAAAGCGGTGCTCGGCGATTTCCAGAAGTACGGACACTCCCGCCGTCCCTCGCTCGGCATCAGTATTCTCCCCATTGGTTCTGATCTCGCTCAGCAAATGGGCCTGCCCGCCAGTAACGGCGTCCTCATTGAAAGCACCACTCCCGGCGGAGCTGCCGAGCGTGCCGGCCTCCGCGGCGGCAATCAGATCGCCTACCTCGGCAACATGAAAATCTCCGTCGGAGGCGACCTCATCGTCGCCATCGACGATCAGCCGATCACCAACGCCCAGGAGCTCGCCGACATCATGAACGAGCACCATCCCGGCGACTCACTCACCGTCACCTTCTACCGCGGCCGCAAAAAGATGACAGCTCGCGTCACGCTCGGCGAAGCCCACGACCAGGTGGCTTAAGGAGTTCCTTGTCTGATCAGTCTCGCTGGACCCCCGCCAGCATGCCGCCGCAATCCGGCAAGCTCGCCTACATCACCGGCGCCAACAGCGGCATTGGCTTCCACGCCGCGCTCGAACTCGCCCGCCGCGGATGCTCCGTCATCCTTGCCTGCCGCGACCGCGCGAGAGCGGAAGCAGCACGCACCCGCATCCTCGCCGCCGTCCCGTCTGCTGAGATCGACGTTGCGATTCTTGACCTCGCCAGCCTCGATTCCATCCGCGCCGCCGCCACTGCGTTTCTCTCCACCGGCCAGCGCCTCGACTTCCTCATCAACAACGCCGGCATCATGGCTCTCCCCACCCGCCAGACCACGCGCGACGGATTCGAACTCCAACTCGGCACCAACCACTTCGGACACTTCGCCCTCACCGGCCTGATGCTCCCCACGCTCCTCGAACCCCGCCCCAACACGCCTCCCGCCCGCATTATCACGGTGAGTTCTATCGCGCATCGCGGCGCCACCATGGATTTCGCGAACCTGAATTGGGAGCACAGCTACATACCCTGGCCCGCTTATCGCCGCACCAAGCTCGCCAATTTGCTTTTCGGATTCGAACTCGAACGCCGTCTCGAACGCGCCTACGCCGCAACGCAGCAGCCCGCCATCAGCGTCGTCGTGCATCCCGGCGTTTCCAACACCAACCTCTTCGCCGCCGGACCTGGTTCGGGCGGTGGATTGCTCGCGAAGATCATTCCGCCCTTCATCGCCCTCATCGCGCAATCCGACGCACAAGGCGCATGGCCCACCCTCTACGCCGCCACCAGCCAGGCGATTCAGCCCGGACATTTCTACGGCCCCGACGGCTTCCGCCAAATGCGCGGCTATCCCGTAGAAGTCCACGCAGAAGCCCAGGCCTACGACGAAAAGCTAGCTGAGAAATTGTGGGAAGTCTCCGAACAACTCACAGGCGTCCGCTTCGCGCTGCCCGCTTCCTGACCTGTCCAATTCGACCCACGTTACACGGGCTGCAGGTCGCGCTCCGCATCACTGCGCAGCATACGCGAAGATCCGCATCGACTTCACCTGCATGTCGTGTCCCTCCGGATGTTCCGGCAGCTTGCCCACCCCCGACAGCAGTGCGCTCGAAATTCGCACCGCCGCCGCTCCCTTAACGGATCCGTGCGTCTCCGCAGCGGCGACAGGCTCTCCGTCGATCTCGTAGATAATCTCCGTCGGCGTCCACAGCAACCCAACATCGTGAAATCCCTGCGCCAGATTGCTCGTGTAGTAAGCGCCCCAGCCCATCCCGGTGTGCTTCTCCGTCATGTTATGCGGCCAGTACTGCAACCCATAATGGATGTAACTGGGGTAGTAGATCTCCGCCGCATCGATCTCGTAGTTATCCGAGGTCGTCAGCCACAACGCGTTATCGAGGCCGGTGATATCGGCAATCATCACCCTTTCCTCGAAAAATCCGAATGTGTAATGCGTTCGGCTCGCAATGTAGCCGGTCGACCATTTGTGCCCGCAGTCGGTCGCCACCAGCGTCTTGATTCGTAGTCCCGCGGGCGTCGTCTGCACGCTCGCGGGCCGGCGGCACGACAAATAATCCCCATAGCGGTTATCGTCGGAAACCATCTCCCAGTGCGAGTCCAGTTCAGCGGCATCGGTAAACGTGGTCGCATAAACCGGCTTCCTGCTCCCGTTACGATAGGCGGAAATGGCCGCGCGGTCAGCCGTCGTCACCGCGCGCCGCGTCCCGTACGGCTCATCCGGCGAGCCCCAGGAAACAGGCTTTGCGAGTTTCGCCCCACCGTTGTCATCCGTGGTCACCGCGGGACCCGGCAAGCCAGTTGAAATCGCAAGGAGAATCAGGGCAGGCGTGGCGAGAGAATGCATAAGCCTCCTTCCGCTGGGGGGCCCTCGATCGCTGGCAACTCCAACTCATGACGAGCCGGGAAGTGGCGGCTCATGCTGATCGCTGACGGCTGCCCATCCGCTACTTCAGCCGCTCGCGCACCTCGGGCCGCACCAGATACAGAAACAAAATCAAATTGATCGCCACCATCAGCACCAACCCCACCTGGTGACCCTTCACCACCGCCCACATCCCATACGTCGCAGAAAACAACACCGCGCCCAGCGTCAGCGCCCATCCCCATCGCCGCAGCCGCAGCAATCCCTGCCCCGCCGCCGCGAACGCCGCGCAAAACACCAGCACCACGGGTGGCAGCGCATGGCGCGTGACGCCAATTAACCCCATCAGGCACAGCAAGAACATCCACAGCCCGATCGCCGCCACGCCCGGCAGCATTTTCGCGCGATCCGGTGCGCCCGAGTCCGTCATAGCGTGTGCAGATACGCGAGCAGTGCCTGCAGTTGCTCCGCGTTCAGTTGACCCTGAAAGCCCGGCATCATCCCGTGTCCATGCAGCGTCACCGCCGTCACACGGTCGTCGTTGGCGGGAGCCCCGCTCGGCATATAAGGCTTGCGATACAACCCGAACAAACTCGGCCCATGCAGATCGCCGGTGTGGTTGGCGTAGTGACAGCTTGCGCAGTTCTGTTGATAGATGCCAAGCCCGGCCATTTCCTGCTTCGTGAGCGGTGTACCCGTATCCTGCTTCGAAGGCGCAAGCGAAGGCCCACATCCAGCCAGCAGGAACATTCCCACCGCACTCGCGAAAATCGATAATGAAACCGAATGTCTCACAGCGCCCTAATCCCTGCTTTTCGCTACACCCTACCCCCTACACCCTCGTTCTGTGCTTCACTCCGCGTCCGCGATGGCCGTCACAATCCGGTCCAGCGCCACCTTCGCCGCATCGCTCGTCGGATCATGATCGTTGCACAGCACCGAAAACACCACCGTCTTCCCGCTCTTCGCCGTCAGATATCCGCTCAGCGCGTTCACCTCGCCCAGCGTACCCGTCTTCGCAAACACGCGCCCTTTCAGTTCGCTCGTGAATCGATTCGACAGCGTCCCATCCACGCCGCCCACCGGCAGGTCTGACTTGAACAGCGCGCCCCACGGCTGCTTCGCCGCGTACGTCAACAAGGTCGTCGCCGCGCGCGGCGTAATCAAATCCGCGGGCGATAGCCCCGACCCGTCGAAGAATACAAAATCTCCAGGATCCACGCCCGCATTCACCAGAAACTGCCGCACCACTCGCGCTCCCTGCGCAATCGATCCGTCATTCGCCTCCAGCCGCCCCAGCAGCCGCAAATAGATCTCCGCATGCAGATTCTGGCTGATCTTTAGCGTCACCGTCTCATCCTCCGCCACCGGCGGCGAAACGTGCGTGCCCAGCGTATGCCATCCCGCGGCATCCGCAGGCTGCGCAGTAATCGTCGCCAGCGTGAACGGCTGCAGCACCACCGGCTGATGCACCTCCTCGCCGTAACCCTCGGTATCGACGGACATCCGGTGGTTCGCCTTCGCCGTCCCCGTCACCGTCACGCCCCGCGCCAGCAGCATCTGCCGCAGCGCCGTCGCCGCAAATTCCGCCGGATCCTCAATCGCCAGCGCGTCATGCATCCCATTCGCCGTCACCGCGCCAAATAGCCGCACCGTCTTGCTCCCCAGTGCGCGATCGATGCCCGAATGTGCAGCCTGTCCCGCCGGCGCCAGCGTCAGCGCATTGTTCAGGGTGTAATACGGCACATCAGGATTCCACGCCACCACCGCGGGTGCCTGCGCTACCCCCGGTGTCACGTTCAGATACACCACGTTGTCATTCACCGTCAGCGCGGACGCCGGCGCGCCGTCATCCCACTGCAAATCGTCCCACGCCCAGTCCCCGCCGTAGCGCTCATCGGCAAACCACGAATCGTCGCCCACCACGTCGCCGTCGATCGTCTTCACCCCGCTCGCCATCACCTGGTCCGCCAGGCCTTCCAATGCCTGCAGCGGCGCAGTCGTTCGCTCCGTCTTGCCGTCATACGGATACACCCGCCCCGACAGCGTTGGATCGCCCACACCAGTCAGCAGCAGATTTCCCTTCAGTACTCCCTGTGCATCCGGCTGCGCCAGGCTCCCCACCGTCGTCGTAAACGTCGTGTTCGCCGGCAGCACCGACATCAACGCCGCCGTCGTAAACAACTTCGTATTCGATGCCGGCTCAAACAGCTGCCCATCGTTCAGCGCGAACACCGGCTTGCCCTCCGGCGTCACCACCGAAATGCCCCAGTGCGCCCGAGCCACCGCCGGATCCGCCAAAATCTGCTGAATTGTCACAGCCAAAGGCACAGAACTGTGCGCCTTCGCCTTCTTATGCCGGGTCGCTGCACCAACCGGACCCGCAACCACCGCAGCCATCAGAAAAAGAATCCAGATTCGTCTCATGCTTCAGCCAGCCAGCTCAACGTCACGTGTTCTCCGCCTCGTAATTTCTCTGGAGTGTAGCATCGTTCTCGATGCCTTTTGCCCGTCGCCCCCTCGCCACCTGGCAAATCCGCACGCGCACTCTGCCTCTCGGCACGCGCACTCTCGTCATGGGCGTGCTCAACGTCACGCCTGACTCGTTCTCTGACGGCGGCCTCTACTTTGGCACGCACGTCGCCGCCGAACACGCGCTCGCCATGCTCGACGACGGAGCCGACCTCATCGACATCGGCGGCGAATCCACGCGCCCCGGCTCCCAGGGCCTCTGCCCTGAAGACGAACAGGATCGCGTCCTCCCCGTCATCGAAGCCATTCTTCGCGAACGCCACAACGCCGTCCTCTCCGTCGACACCTACAAAGCCAGCACCGCCTCCGCCGCTGCCGCTGCCGGCGCGGAAATCATCAACGACGTCAGTTCCTTGACGTGGGATCCCGACATGGGCCGCACCTGCGCCCGCACCCGCTGCGGCGTCATTCTCATGCACACCCGCGGACGCCCCGACGAATGGCGCACCCAGCCTCGCCTCGCGCCCGATGCCGTCATTCCTCTCGTTCAGGCCGATTTCGTCGAGGCCCTCGCGCGCGCCGACGCCTCCGGCATCGAACGCAACCGCATCGTCCTCGACCCCGGCTACGGCTTCGGCAAGATTCACGACGACAACTACCCGCTCCTCGCCCACCTCGACGATCTGCTCGCGCTCGGATCGCCGCTGCTCGCCGGCGTCTCGCGCAAATCTTTCCTCGGACGCACCGTCGCCGCCGCCACAGGAACCGACGACGTTCCCGTCCACGGTCGCGCCCACGCCACCATCGCCGCCACCACCGCAGCCATCCTCGCCGGAGCTTCTATCATCCGCGTCCACGACGTCCGCCCCGCCGTCGAAGCCGCCGCCATCTCCGACGCGATTCTCAACGCGCTCTAAAAAAAGCGCTGTCATCCCGAGCGAAGCGCCGCAACTAAACTCACCAGCGGAATCGAAACGAATCCGGCGCGAAGTCGAGGGACCCCCCGAAGCTGACTACCGCTGTCCCGAATGCGAATTTCATCAGCGAGGGGAATCGGCCGCAAAGCGGCCGAAAAGAATGCCTGCGCGGACACCCGAGCGACGCTGAAGGATTCCTACGCCATCACATCCAGAGCCCCATCGTGCCCATCCTCGGCATCAGCTTCCCCAGCAGCCTCAGCCGCACCCTCCAAATCTTCCTCGTCCAAATCCTCCACGTCCTCCACAAACTTCCGCCGCCGCACTCCAGCCCTCGGCCAGGCCACCACCTCATGCCGCCCCACTCCCCCCATCTCCGTCACTCGATCCACTTCCATCGCCGAGGCCTTTTTCCTGCCACTCATCAGGTCCTTCGGCGTGCAGTCCGGCGAACATGAGACGCGGCCGCGCAATCGTCCTGCCACTCGACATCACCGGTGGTCTCTGCCCCGTTTCCCGACAAGTGTCCGGATTCGGCAAAGCTGACCTAAACTATTGCTATGGCTAAGTCCGATGCTCAGATCGTGAAGGAATTCCTGGACCGGATGTCCGCCGAACCCAACGAGGTGAAAGCTCGCGAGGTGACAAAGGTTTTGGGAAAGCGTGTCCGGCAGCGCGCCCGCGGTCGAATCGGCCTCGGCCAGTCTTCCGTGCGCGTCCACAGTCTCGGTCTTGCAGGATCTATTCTTTCCAAATCTGTGCCCCGGCAACGCTCGGCCGCTGCCCAAAACGACGATTCCCGCTATTCCCCGATCCGCATCCACGGCGAGCCACTGTCCGCGACCATCCTGCGTGATCGAGGCACGTATCGAAGTATTACTTCCTCGAATCCAGCGCGTTCGCCAAGCTGTTTGTGTTCGAGCAGGGATCAGAAAGTTTGATTCGAATTCTGGATCGGGTTGACGACTCCCACAAGCTGGTTTCATCCCTTGCCGCTCTTGAGGTACGATCTGCGCTTCGGCGTCGCGAAAGAGCGGGTGAAATCCCTCCTCTCGCCGCGAAGAAAGCTCTCGAGAGCTTAGCGAATGAAATTATCCGAATTGTCGAACAGCCAACCAGCCAAGCCATCGTCGAAAAGGCAAAGCTCATCCTCGACGACCACCCGCTGCCGCACTCTCGACGCGCTGCACCTGGCCACCTGCATCGTTCTGCGAGACTCTCTGGACGTCTCAGGCATGTACTTCGTGAGCTCCGATGACACACTGCTCCAGGCTGCTGCCGCCGAACAGTTTCTTGTCAGGAATCCGTTGAAACTGTAGGACGTGGCCGCTCGGGTGTTCGCGATTCAATGAGAACTGACTCCGCGTATTCTTGAAACCAGCATGGGCCGCATCCGCGTTCTCTCCGACCAGGTCGCCAATCAGATCGCCGCTGGCGAAGTCGTCGACCGCCCCGCCTCTGTCGTGAAAGAACTCCTCGAAAACGCCCTCGATGCCGGAGCCACACGCATCCGCATTGAAGTCGAAGCCGGCGGACGCCGCCTCATCCGCATCGCTGACGACGGCTGCGGCATGGTTCGCGACGACGCTCTGCTCGCCTTCGAGCGCCACGCCACCTCCAAAATCCGCTCGTCTGACGACCTGCTCTCCATCGCCACCCTCGGATTCCGCGGAGAAGCGCTGCCGTCCATCGCCTCCATCTCGCGCCTTGAGTTGACCACGCGCCCCCCGGACCAGCCCACCGGCACGCGCATCGAAATCGCCGGTGGCAAGGTCCACTCTGTCGAAGATGTTGGCGGTCCTCCCGGCACCACCATCGCCGTCCGCGACCTCTTCTTCAACACGCCCGCGCGCCGCAAATTCCTGCGCGCCGAAACCACAGAGCTCTCCCACGTCACTGCGCTGGTCACCCACTACGCGCTCGCCCATCCTGAGATTCACTTCGAGCTGCATTCCGCCACGCACGCGCTGCTCATCGCGCCGCCCGTCAACGACCCCTCCGAGCGCATTTACCAAATCTTCGGCCGCGACACTCTGGATCAGCTCGTGCCCGTCGCTGCGGAGCTCCGCTTCGATCACGCCGGGCTCCCCGAACCCCCGCCCTGGCGTCGCGACCAGGACTACACCCCTCCCGATCCCGGTTTCCTGCGCGTCAGCGGCTTTGCCTCCCGCCCCGCGCTGCAGAAGCTCAATCGCAATTCGATCTACATTTTTGCCAACCAGCGCCTCATCCGCGACCGCCTCATCCTCCACGCCCTCACTGAGGCTTATCGCAACATCATTCCCCCCACTTCGTTCCCGGTCATCCTGCTCTTTCTTGAAATGCCTGCGCACGAGGTGGACGTCAACGTCCATCCCGCCAAAACCGAGGTCCGCTTCCGCCAGCAATCCTTCGTGCACGACTTCGTCCGCGACTCCATCCGCAACACTCTCGTGAAAACCCGCCCCGCCGCAAGCTTTCTCTCGGCGCTTACGGACACTCCCCACGCCTCCTCGTCCCTCGTTCCCCTCGCCGGCCCGGAAGGACCTGAGATCTCCGCCGTCCCCGGCTCTGAACCGCCCCCGCAGGAAGGCGATGCCGCATCCTTCACTCTCGCTCCGCCCGAACCCCGCCCGGAAGACGTGCCCCTCCCCTTCGGCGCTGCAACGGATTTGTCATCCCGACCGGAGCGAAGCGGAGCGGAGGGACCTGCTTTTCCCCAGGCGCCCCCCAACCACGCCTGTTCCGAACAAACCCTCCCCGAAGGCGGCGAACCCGCCCCCTCCCTCCACTCCCTCGCCTCGCTCAAACCCCTGGGCCAGCTCCGCGAATCCTTCATCCTCGCCACCAACGATGAAGGCCTCTGGATCATCGATCAGCACGTCGCCCACGAGCGCGTTCTCTTCGAAAAAATCCTCCGCGAGCGCCAGACGGAACGCGTCGAGCGCCAGCGCCTCCTCATGCCCATGCTCATCGACCTGCTTCCCCAGCAAATGGTCGTCTTCTCCACCATTGCCGCGGAACTGGAGCACAACGGCTGCGAAGCCGAGCCCTTCGGCCCCCACACCATCGCCATCAAAGCCGCGCCCTCCGGCCTCGCCGGCCGCGAGCTCGAGCGCATGATCCATGAAGTCCTCGAGCAGCCCGGAGCCTCCGCCCAGTCCGACAACCTCGAAGCCGCCCGCACCCGCATCGCCGCCTCCATCGCCTGCCACGCCGCCATCAAGGTCAATATGCCCCTCGATCCCGCCCGCATGGAGTGGCTCCTCCAGGAACTCGCCCGCACCCAACATCCCACCAGCTGCCCCCACGGCCGCCCCATTGCTTTACGATATTCATGGAGAGACATTCAGCGGGCGTTCCAGCGTATCTAGGAACCCTCCCGGGCCATTGGCCGTGCGGCGATTGCTGCCGCAAGGCGTTTTCAAAGGTATCGGCTCTACAGCTTGCGGAAAGATGAAATTGCTTTGAAGGGGCACGGCTTGAGCCGTGCCGTAGGTATCTTCAGATATGTTGGGCTTTAGCCCCTGAGGAGCGTCCTTTCTGAGCGGAGTCCGGCTTTTCCCGTAACCTGTTCAGCCCGTACGTCATGTTTCGCGAGATGTCAGGGCTTTAGCCCCTGAGGGATCGCATTCCCCACAACAGCTACTTTGCCAAAGCAGGCTCTTTTTGAATCAGCAACAGTTACAAATCGCGCGCGCCGCGCTGTGGCGTCAAAACGCCGCACCGATCCTCACCTACGACGACGCCGCTCGATGGCTCGACAACATCAACTTCTGCCTCTTCCTGCCGCGGCACACCCAGCTCCCCGCACCCGCGCCGTCCTTCGTTGAAGCCTGCATGGGCACCGTCCGCGCTATGCCTCCCGCCGACGCCATCGCCCCCGCCATGGATCTCGCCATCCGCCTCGTCGATGCGGGCCGCGCCATCCCCCTCAACCTCCTCGGCACCTTCTCCGAGCAGCCCGACTTCCTCATTACCCCCGACGTCCTTCCCTGGGTCGTTGCCGTCCGCGGCGATCGCCAGTGGAAGACCGCTCCCACCGGCCGCGGCATCGCTCCCATCGTTCTCCGCACCTGGGAGGCCCTCGACCAGCAAGGCGCGCAAACTGCCGTTGAAATTCGCGAACTCCTCGGTCGCGAGCTCACCGAAGCGGCCGTCCTCCGCGCCCTCATCGAGCTATGGACCACCCTCCGCGCCGCCCCGGCCTACACCGCCGGCGAGCCAACCCGCTGGAGCCTGCTCAAGGATCGCTACGCCCCGCAGCTCGCCACCGCCGCCAACACCGCGCAGCCCACCGCGCTCTCCGCGCTTCTCTCTGTCTATTTGCGCTCCGCCGTCGCCGCCACTGGAGAAGAAGCCGAAATTTTCCTCTCCCCGCTCACCGCGCGCTCTCGCATTCGCGACGTCGTCCACGGCATGACCGCGGCCCGGCAGTTCGGCACCATGTCCGTCGGCACCCACACGCTCCTCTTTGTCGAAGGGTCCCTACCCGACCATCTCCCCGAAGCGGCGCCCGCCCCCGAATCCGTTACCGGATCAGCCGTCGACGGTGCAGCAGAGGCCACCCCACCGGCATCATCGCCCGCTTCGCCGCAACAGGACCGCGCCCGCCGCGAAGCCATTCGCAAATATTCCCGCGACGACGCCCGCGGCGCCCGTCCACCCCGCCGCGAATTCCGGCCAGCAGCATCCGGCGGCAAGCCCAGCGGAGACAAACCGATCCCGCGTCCCTTCCAGAAGCATCCAGGCGACAGCGCCAAGCCCTGGCAGAAGCGCCCTGCACCCTTCCGCAGTCGCGAAGATCGCCCATCCTTCCCGCGCGAAGCTCGGCCAGCTAGCCAGGAATCAGCGCCTCCGGAATCGCCAACGCGCCCCGTGTCTGCTCGTCCCGGCACACCTCGCCCGTGGCAAAAAGATCGCCCGGGTGGCCGACCCCAGGCCTCCAGTCGCCCGCCTTTCCCGCGCCGCGACAAGCCATTCGACCGGCCCCGCCCGGGCTTTGGTGGAAAATTCCCCGGTCCTCGATCCGGCTCCAGGTCCGGCCCCAGATCCTTCGACCGCCCCCGTCCTGCAGCTCGCCCCACAGCCCCTCACGAAGGAGGCCTGCGTCCGCCGAGCCGCACTGCACCATCCGGCCCCGACGCCCCACCACAAAAATTCCTCCGCCCCGGCCCCGGCATGCCGCGCTTCGACGCCGCCGAGCGCGCCGGCCGTCCCGCCACACCCCGATCCGGCCCCAGAAGACCCGGGCCAGGCAGACCCGCTTCCGGTCGGCCCAGCACTGGACGATCCGGCCCTGACAAATTCGGCCCCCACAAACCGGGTTTCGGCAAGCCCGGCTTCAGCAAGCCCGGCTTCAGCAAATCAGGCCCGCCAAGATCCGGCCCGCCCCGTTCGGGCGCACCCCGGTCAGGCCCCGGCAAGTTCGGTCCCGCGAAATTCTCCGCTGGACGGCGCAATGCAGGTGCCCACAAGCCCGGCAAGTTCGACGCAGCTAAGTCCGGCACCGGCAAGCCGCGCCCCAGCTTTGGAACCGCCAAACGCGGTCCCGGCGACTTCGCCAAGCGCCCACGCGCACGCGCAGGCGCGAAGCGCACTTTCCGCCCCGGAGGCCCACCCCGCGGCGGCGCATCCTCCCGTCCCGGTGCGCCTCCCCGCAAAAATTTCCGCAAACCCGGCGCGCCCCCCGGCAAACCGCGCAAAAATCGTAGCAAGGACGAAAGCTCCGAATGACACGCGGTCCCATCATCGCCATCGACGGCCCGGCTGGAGCCGGCAAGAGCACCGTCGCCCGCCATCTCGCGCAGCATTTCGGCCTGCTCTATCTTGAAACCGGCGCCATGTATCGCGCCTTCGCGCTCAAGGCCATCCTGGGCGATTACGACTTCGACGACGCCCCTTCCCTCGAACGCCTCGCGCACGATACCGAAGTCATCCTCAGCCCTGATCGCGCAGGCAACCGCATCTTCCTCGACGGCGAAGACGTCACCGAACGCATTCGCGACTCCGACGTCACCCAGGGAGCCTCCCGCGTCAGCGTTCACCCCGCCATTCGCGCCTGGCTCGTCGACCTCCAGCGCGACCTCGGCCGTGAAGGCGGTGTCGTCATGGAAGGCCGCGACATCGGCACCGTCGTCTTCCCCGACGCCGATGTAAAAGTTTTTCTCGATGCCTCGCCCGAAGCCCGCAGCCTGCGCCGCTACGAGCAAAATTCCAGCGCCACCACAACGCCCACGGCGCACACCAACCACTCCACCGTCGCCGACGCGCTCCACCAGCGCGACGAACGCGATCGCAACCGCGCCAACTCACCCCTCCGCCCCGCGCCCGACGCCATCGTCATCGACTCCACCACCCTCACCCTCGACCAGGTCCTCACCCAAATCGAGAACCTCGTCCGCCCTCTCTTCCCCAAAAAAGAAACCGCGCAGTAGACGCCCCACCGGCATCCACTACGCGGTCATCTTCCGCTTCTTACTGCTCTTTCACTTCCGGCTTCGCCCCCGTCGGCGACTTGAAGTGCTTCGCGCCCGCCACTTTCGTCGCGGAATCATCCGTGTCCGTCACCGCCAGCGTCGTGTTGCTGCCCTTGCGCAGCTCCAGATTCCCGTGTTCCGTTTCGAGTTCCAGCTTCACGCCACCGTGTCCCACGCTGCCGTCCAGCGTCTGCCGCCCGCCATCCGTTGACGTGCGCAGCGGAAAGTCCGTCCGCACTGCCTCGTCGCTGCTCGTGCTGCCGCTCACGCTGAAGTTCGCATCTTCCGGCATCGTCACAATCACGTTGCCGGTGCGATCCGTAATCTGCACGTTGCCCAGCGGAGAGGCCGCCGTCATATCCACGTCACCGTCGCTGTCTTCAATGTGCGCATCGCCCGCAATCTGCGATAAGTCGATATCCTTGGCCTTCGCTATCACCCGCACCGGACCCGACGCCCGCGTCACGCTCAGGTCGCTCTTATCCAGCGTCAGCGATCCAGCCAGATGCGGAATCTCCAGCGTCGTCATACTCGACTGGTAATGCACGGTTCCGCCCAACTGCTCCAGATGGATGTCCCCGAAGAAATCCCCGTCGATCGTCACCGCACCTTTGATCTCTGACAGCGTCACATCGTCGCCGCTGCCATCCAGCTGCACTTTCCCCTGCACGTTATGCGCGGAAAAGTCGCCGTGGTCGATGTGCCCCTGCGCGTCGCCGCCAATGTCTTCGAGCTTCACCTCGCCATGATCGGCCGTCACCTGGATGCCCCCGTTCAGGCCATCCGCGGTTACGTCGCCATGTCCTGCCGTCACCGTCGCATAGGCGGCTGCCGGCACTTCCACTGTCAAATCCACCCGAGCACCCTCTTTTTCCGGCACCGTCACCACCGCGCCGCCCGACGATGTCTCCACCTTCGGTCTCAGCTCGCCAAAAAGCTTGTGCGCTTCCGATTCCGAGGTCCGGTGCACCATCTCGTGCGCCCGCAGATGCATTTGTCCGTCCGTGGAGGGCGTCAATGTGATATCCCCGCTCGGATCGGTGATGCTCACCGTTGGCTTCGCCGCAGTTAGCACCTGGTCGATCTGCACGTCGTTGTCGTGCTCCGGTCCCATCCAGCTCCAGAAATCTCCGCCGTTGTCGCCATCGAAATTCCATGCAAACGGCCCTACCAGGTGTCCCTCGCGCGATACAAATCCCAGCCCGATCATCAGGATCACCAGCCATACCAGTCCGCCCATCGGACGCCGCCCCACCCACGGACTATGCGCGTCCAGAAAGTATTCGCCCAGCAGCAGGCCGCCCAGCCCGATCAGCAGCATCGGCCACCACCTCGCATACCAGGCCCAGAAGTCCACCGCGTCGATCCGGCCCGTCGAGAGCAGCATTGCGACGATGCCCACGCAGAGCAAAATCACTGGCCCAACAAATGAAGGCCGCCGTGCCCCTTTCCAGCAAGCCCGGTAGTACTCCTTCTGCGCTCGTGCCTGGGCCTTCCACTGGTCCCGTTGCGCCCGGGCGGCGTCCTTCATCTGCCGCGCCTGCCAGCGCGCGTCGTACGGCGGAGGTGCGCTTCCCATACTTACCTTCTCTCCTCGCCCGGCGACGGCACAATCGCCGTCGTGGACGTCGTTCCACTACTCTGTGTTCCCGTGCCCGGAGCCGCCGTCCCCTGTGCTCCCGCGTAGGTACCCGGATAGGAACCCGGATACGAGCCCGGATAGCTGCCCGGAGGATAGCCCGGCCCGCCCGGCCACTGCCCTGGAGGAGGTGGCGGATTCTGCGCCAATATCGCGTTCTCCGCCAGCTTCATAATTCCCCACACAATCAGGTAGAGCGGCCAGCTCCGCCCGTAATCAATCGGCGTGTACACATCCAAAATCGCCGTCACGCCAAATACCAGCAGGAAGATCGGCCCCCGCATCCGCCGCAAAAAGAGGTATTGATTCATTTCTCGCCTCCCGGCTGGTTCTCATGCTGGCTCGCACTCGTGTCCTGCGTCGCATCGCCAGGCCCACTGCCCGGCTTGGCTCCCATGTGCGGCATGAACCCCGTGTGTCCCCGCGCATTCCTCATCAGCAGCCACACCGCGATCGCCACGACCACCAGCGGCCATCCATGCCCAACCCATCCGAAGCTGAAGAATCCCATCGTGTTGAGCAGAAACAACATGCCCAGAATGATCAGCACTATGGCCCCAATAGGCTCCCGCCGCGCCCGCTCCAGTTCCACCTGCGGGAACGGTGGCATGGGCGGCACGGGTGGAACCGGCGGTACCGGACCCGGCGCACCACTCCACGCTCCCGGTGGAGGAGGCGGCGTTGCAGCCCACCCGCCAGGAGGAGGAGGAGTAGCCGTCGCAGTAAATCCCTGCGATACCGGTCCCCCACCCCATCTCGCACCCGGTTGCCCGGCTCTTGCCTGCGCCTCCGCGGCAACCACCTTCGCCCGTATCTGTTCGCCCCACTGCCCGGCTTGCTCGCCCCATTGATGCGCCTGTTGCCGGACCTGCTCACCCCAAACATCCGCCTGCCGTCCCCACTGCGCTGCCTGGTCCACATAAGGATTCGCGGGTGAACCCGGTGCTCCGGCCCCCGCAACCCCCGGAGGGGGTCCCACGGGAGGATTCGCCGGCGCGTGCCCGCCGATTCGGTTTCCCAACTCGTTCAGTCCAAAAGGATCCGGCAGCGGCAACCCATACTTCCGCGCCCGCGCTGTCTGATGCGCGTCGAAAACCTGATACAGCACCCAGAACGCCAGCAGCAGCCAGAAGAACCAGTAGCGATCCCCCATCCCCATCAAAATCACGAACACCACCACGTGCACCATCGCCTTGATGTACTGGCCGTTGTACATCGCGCCCACGCCCGGGATGAATCCCAGCAAGGTCGCGGCCCCCGTGTTGGTGCCCGACGCCGGAGGAGGCGTCCCAAAAGGATACGAGGCTGGCCCAGGCATTCCACCCGGAATCCCGCTGGGCATCCCGCCCGGTGCGCCCGCTCCACTCGGAGCACCCTGAGCGCTCGCCGTCCTCGCCGTTGCGTGCTCTTCACAGTAAATGTTCCCCTGGACAGTGCGCGTGCACGCTGAGCACAGCCCCCTTCCACAGTCTTGGCAGTATGCGGTAACCGCCGCATCGGGATGATTCACGCAGTAGTTCATGCCAGGCTCCTTCCCTTGCACCCGGCGGATAATGCAATCCGCCGCGGCCCGGCTTCGTGGGTATCCGGGGTCTTTACTTCATGTGTTGTTGCTGCAATGTTCTCTGCTCTTTTTTGCACTGCACCCTGTACGCTGCACCCTGTGCGCTCGACGGTGTGCGCTGCGTTCTGCGCTCTCAGCTCGATGGTCGGCTCCGCCCCATCGTTCCGGCTTGAGGGCGACTGCTTCTTCGGCGTTGCCGGCTGCGTCTGCGTATCTCGCCGCAGCTCCCGCACTTTCGATTGCAGCTGATACACAAACCGCATGTTGTCGTAGAACCGCACCACCGAACTCTGCGCTCCCCAGAACTGCCTGGAGATCGTGCTCCCAATCGTTCCCGGCCGCAGATCCGCCAGCCGCAGGCTCGTCAGTTTCACCCCAGCCATGTTCAGCGTCAGCGCGATCGAGAAGAACGCCATCGCTACCGTCATCAGCAGCCGCGTCTCCTGGAAGCTGCGCCTCCACGGCACGGCTACCGCGCTCGCTCCTACGACCTGCTCTGTGCCAGCTCCCGCAATCACCTGCACCGGAATCGCGCCCGCTCCGGCCGTCTTGTCCAGAATCTTGCTCACCAGCCCTGCCGGAACCTCCGGCTCGGTGTGCAGGTATTCCAGCCACTCCTGCCCCTGCTTCGCATGCGCCAGTAAGTCTGCGCAGCCCATGCAGTTCGCGCTGTGCGCGTGAAACGCTGCCGTATCGCCTGCGGGCAACAGCCCGTCCAGCGCATCCACCAGCAGCGCCTCCCATTCCTCGCAGCGCAGGCCGCCGCTGCCCGGGGTGGCGTCCGGCATCTTTCCGAATTTGTTTTGATCCGCCACGCTACACCACCTGCCCTTTATTACGCTCGAGTAAACGGGCCAGTTCCGCCCGTCCCCGGCTGATTCTTGATTTCACAGTACCTTCGGGTATGTGCAGAACCTGCGCGATTTCCTTATAGTCCAGGTCCTGCAAGTCCCGCAGGATCACTGCCTCGCGCAACTCCGGCGATATCTTCGTCAGAGCTTCCTGCACCATCTTTTCAATTTCCTTCTGCACTGCCTTGTCGTGCTGGCTCTTGCCCTGGTCCGCCAGCCGCTGCGACAACGGCATCTCTTCTCCATCGCTGTCCCAACCCGCATCAATCGAATCCGTTGACCGCTGCGCCCGTGACCGCCGGAAGTGATCCACCAGCAGGTTGCGCGTCATGGTCGTAATCCATGTTTGGAAGCTGCCCCGGGTCAGGTCGAAAGACGTCAGATTCCCGTACACCTTCAGGAAAACTTCCTGGGTCAGGTCCTCAGCGTCGCTCGTAGATCCCGTGAACCGGAAGCACAATCCGTACACACGCCTGTGATGCGCTTTCACCAGTTCCGTCCACGCGAACGAGTCCCCGTGCAGGCACCGCTCGACCAGGACCTCCCACTGCGCTTCCACAGGCTTCTCCAGAAGTTGTTGCCCGCTCCGTCCTAGAGTCCGTTCTCCGGCTCTCTCCGCAGCGCGCGCTCCGGACTGCTCTTTTTTCTGCCACCGTTCCGCCGGCCGTTCCTGGCCGCCGGGCGTCCGCAGCTGGCCTGCCGGCGCCGCCTGCGGATTGGTGTGCGGATTCCGGGCTCCCGCCCGCTCCCCAGCCCGTTCGCCAGTCTGCCGTGCCGGGAACCCCATCAGCCCCAGGTTCCACGAAATGGTGCCAGCCACGCTCATGGGCAATCATACGCAGACGGCCCCGCCGTGGTTCCTCGATTCCCGGAATTCTCTCCATTATCAAAGCAAATCCGCCCACCCCGCCACTCACCTTCAGAAGTTTTCAACGCCGCGACGTTCCACTCCCCAGTTCCCTTGACGAAAAAGCCTGGCGTATTCTTTTCCCAGGGCCACTGCCCAGTTCCTGTCCCAATTCGCCCCATCCAGCCCCATACAAAGCCAAACCCCTCACCCGCATCTCAAAAGAGCATTCCTGGCAATCGATGACGCTCCTTCTCATCCAAATCGCTATCGTCATGCTGGTCACCCTCACCTGCGGATGGCTCTCCCTCCGCATGGGCCAGTCCCGCGTCATCGGTGAAATCATTGGCGGCATCCTCCTCGGCCCCTCCGTCTTCGGACGTTTCGCTCCGCATGCCGCCGCCCACCTCTTTCCCCAGGCTTCCTTCGCGTCCTTCGAGATGCTCTCCACCATCGGCCTCGTCCTCTTCCTTTTCCTGATTGGGACTGAGCTCGAATACGAGCAACTTTACCGCCAGCGCACCACTGCCGCCTTCGCCAGCGGCATGAGCATCCTCCTTCCCTTTGCCATGGGAGCGCTCCTGGCCCATTCGCTCCGCATCCGCTTCGCCCCACACGGCGTCGGCAATCTACCCTTCGTTCTTTTTCTCGGCATTGCCATGAGCATCACTGCGTTTCCGGTGCTTGCCCGCATCCTTGAAGAGCGCGGCCTCCAGTCCACCACGCTCGGCACCACCGCCATCCTCTGCGCGGCCGTCGACGATGTCGTCGCATGGCTCCTGCTCGCGCTCGCCCTCGCCCTCATTGGCGCCGATGGCGGTCCCTCATCCCTTCCTTCCCGCCTCATCGGCCTCGGGGCTTACCTGGCCGTCATGCTCTTTGTTATCAAGCCGCTGCTCGTCCTTCTGACTCGCCGCTGCCGCAAGACCGGTCTCTCTCTCGAACTGCTCAGCATCGCCGTGATGCTGACCCTCGCCTCGGCTGCCGCTACCCAGGCCATCGGCGTCCACCCGCTCTTCGGAGCTTTCATGGCGGGCGTCTGCTTCCCGCGCGTCGCGGAGTGGCAAATCGCCCTCCGCGCCCGCCTCGACATGATCGTCTCCGTCCTCCTCCTGCCCCTTTTCTTCGCACTCACCGGCATGCGCACCCGCCTCGATCTCCTCAACGACAGCCGCATGTGGCTCTGGGCCGGCATTGTCCTCGTCGCCGCCGTCTTCGGCAAAATGGGCGGAGCCGCAGCCGCAGCCCGCTTTACCGGACAGTCCTGGCGCAACGCCCTCGCCCTCGGCGCTCTCCTGAACACCCGCGGCCTCGTCGAGCTCGTCGTCCTCAACATTGCCTACAACGTCGGTGCCTTCTCCCCCACCCTCTTCACCATGATGGTCGTCATGGCACTCATGACCACCATCAGCACCACTCCGATCCTTAGCCTCCTGGGCTTCAAGGATCAAAGCTCCCAACACCCCATAGAATTCGCCAGGCCGCTAGCTCGCAAAGCGTCGTAACCAATACATTCAGAGATGGTTTACAGGAAGAAAAATAAACTCGGGGTGCCCCATTTCTACCCAGGTTTGGCAGAAGTGGGTCTCGCGCGAAGCGCCCGCTTCACCCGCTGACCGCTTCTTAGCTGACCGGACTTACGCTGACCGCCGTCTTGCTGACGGCTTTCTCGCTTGCCGGCGGCAACGCGGGCGCATTTGCAAACGAAACCAAAATAAAACTAATCACCATCAGCAGCAGCCACGCTCCAAACTTCCCCAACCCCACCACCTGCCATCCATGCCGCTGCTGCGGATACACCCACACCGCCGCGAACGTCCCAATATTCTCCGCGCCCCAGATAAACAACGCCACCAAACAAAATCCCAGCAGCAGCGGCATCCTCCGATATTTCCGATACGGCCGGTAATACACCCACGTCCGCCCATACGTAACCGCCAGCAGCACAAATAGCCCCACCCGGATGTCCGGCAGGTAATGATGCGTGAAGAAGTTCGCGTAGATCAGCACCGCCAGCGCCACCGTCAGCCATCGTGGCGGATACCCCGTGTACCGCATGTCCACAATCCGCGTCACCCGCGCCAGATAGCTCCCCACCGACGCATACATGAACCCGGAAAACAGCGGCACATGCCCGATCCGAAAAAAATTGCTCTCCGGATACGTCCACGACCCCACGCTGGTCTTGAACAGCTCCATGCATGTGCCCACCACATGGAACATCAGGATGACTTTCGCCTCGCGCACGCTCTCCATCCGTGTCAGCAGCAGCACGGCCTGCACGGTCAGCGCCGCCAGAAACAAAAAGTCATACCGCGCCAGCCAGTGTGAAGGCCACAGGTGTCGGCTCCAGGTCCACTTCGTCGCCAGAATCAGCTCCAGCAGCACCGCGCCAAACAAGCATGCCCATCCCTGCTTGAACACAAACAGAAAGAATTCCCAAAGCCGCGCATCCCGCCGGCTCGTCGCAACATGGCTCTCCAGCCGCAGCCGGATCGCATGAAACCGCGTTTTCGTCGCACTCAGCATCGAGACCGGATCAGCACCAGGGAGACAGGATCAGCACCAGCCTATCCCAGCCGGCGCCATTATTTGTTGGCCACAATCTGCCGCGGTCGATACACTTCCATGCAACCGCCCCCACCCAGGAGATCCGCCGAATGGAACGACGTTCTTTTTTGCGCGATGCCGCTCTGCTCACCGCAGCCCTGCCAGAACTCTTTACCAACAGCGCCGGTGCTCAAACCGCCCCACCAGCCGCCGCTCTCCATGTCGTCGCCGCCGGCGAAGATCGCTTCAGCGAAACGCATTCGCTCGGCTTCAGCACCATCCTTTTCAAGGTCGCCACTAATGACACCGCGGGCGGCCTCTTCGTCATGGAGCACACCCACCTCACCCACGGTGGCCCCGCGCTCCATCTGCATCTCGATCAGGAAGAGTGGTTCTATGTGTTGGAGGGTGACGTCGCGTTTCAGATCGGCGACCAGCGCCTGCGCCTCGGCCCCGGCGAGTCGGCGTTGGCGCCGCGCCGCGTGCCGCACACCTTCTCGTCCGTGTCTGCCGCGCCCAGCCGCATGATCATCGCGTTTTGCCCCGCTGGCCGTATGGAAGCCTTCTTCCGCGAAGTTCGCGATCCCCACGTCACCGATCCCGCAGTCTGGCGCCGCTACGGCCTGGAGCTAATTGGCCCATCCCCGTTCTGGACATAGGTTGAATCACGCATGAGCGTGTCGTCTTTCCCGGAACCCAAATGCCAGGGTGGAATCGATGGTTGCAGCGCCGCGCACATCGCAGCAAAATGCCCGCCGTCTGTGCAAACGATAGCGGGCAAACGACGCTCTCCGCCGTATTACAGGCAGAGTGCGGAAACTTCCAAAGGTGTGGCGAACGCTACAAGTCGCCGCCGATTTTCGTGAACTCGGCATTGATTTTGCTTGCAAGGCCGTTCAGGCCAACGATCACCGCAATGGAAATCAGGGCCGCGATCAGTGCGTATTCAATCAAGTCCTGGCCGGACTCGTCCTTCAGCAATCGATTCAATTGCAAAAACATTCTCTTTTCTCCTCAGATGAAATTGGTGCAGGGTTGCAATCTTCATTAATTCGCGACGCCGTTCCGAAGTCAATGCTCCATTTAGGGAATAGTTCCCCCGAAAGCGGCACCGGGACCCCCATCACCACTCCGGCGCCAATCGAAGGAATCGCACCTCAGAAGCGCCCCCAGGCAGCAAGTTGCTCGTCGCCTTGTGGCCTGCCATTCCGGCGCCTATCCGGTAAAAACTGCATGCCGCGAAACCAGCTGTTCGGATAACTCTATTGTTTGCAGCCACACCGTCTGGTCTTTGGATTGCATCTATATGTGTACAACGCGAGAGATCTTGCGCAGACAGGCAGAGCGGAAATGGAGCGCAGCATGAACAAACCCAAGGCAAGGATCGATAACTGGTCGGTCGTGGAGAGCGTTTCCGCGCCTGATTTCCGCGAACTCGAACCGGACCGCAGGCTCACGGGCACCATCTTCGGCCACGCCAACCTCCCAAATGGCGTCATCTATACCAGCGCCATCGTCAGCATCGACTCAGCTAACCGCCTCGTCGAAACCCGCAACAGCGTTTATGAGCTCGGCAACGTGAACGACGACTACGACCGCTGGGCCCGCGAGCACAAGCGCGCCGCCTAAGCGGTATCGACAGATGCACTTAGCCGCGGAGCGAAAACCTGGTGCCCCGGGGCCATATCCCCAAGCCGGTATGAACTGAAGCGAAGCACAGTGGGCGCGGATCAGGGGTTTTCTGCCCGGACGCAAGGCACACGCCGGCGGTACAAAAGCGGTACGTTAAGGGGTATTTGGGCGCTATCGTCGTCCGAAGTCGACAGCGCCGATCTTCCCCCGTCGCCCTTACGTCCATTTGCCCTGGCCCTCGATAATCGTCACGTAACGGTCGATGGGCAAATCCGTAATGCGCTCAGTTTTACCGCCAGGCAGCGGCCACTTGATTTCGACCCAATCCAACTTTGGGCGCTTGCCGATACCAAGAACGATCCGCGGATCATGGCTCGAAAGGTAACTGCCACCCCCCACTTTCATCCGGCTCTGCTTGAAGTCCTGCGCCTGGTAGGTAATCCGCGCCCCAATCGCGTCCCGATTCGATTTGGTCCCGACAAGCTTGATTCCGAGCCAGTGATTCTGACCGCTGGTGGTGTTTCGCAGCAGGAGCGGGGCGCCGTCATTGACTCCAATGAGTACGTCAATCGCGCCGTCGTTGTCGAAATCACCGATCGCCAGCCCGCGCGCCGAAATTGGCCGCGCAAAAATTGGCCCGCTCTGCTGGCTGATATTGCGGAGCCCCTTACCCGTGCCCTGGAACAGGAGCGGAGGCTCTTCGTACGTTACCTGTGAGTGGATTCGGTCGATTAAATCGTCGGGGTTTCCATTCGCCAAAAACAGATCCAGATATCCGTCGTTATCGAAGTCGAAGAACTTGAGTCCCCAGCCACTCATCAAATAAGTAGCAGCGGCAATGCCGGTCGGTCCGCCTTCATCGTCGAAGGTCCCGTCATGATTGTTGCGGTAAATCGAGTACGATTGACGATCAAGGTTAGCGACGAAAAGATCCATGAAGCCATCCTGATCAAAATCTGCCGAGTCGACGCCCATTCCCGACCGGGCGCGCCCGTCGGAACTGTAGCCTGCGCCGGCGATTTCTCCGATTTCTTCAAACTTCCCATTTCCACGATTCAGGAAAAGAAAATTGCGAACGGTGTCGTTGCTCACGAAGAGATCCATCAGGCCGTCGTTGTTGATGTCGGTCGCCACCACTCCCCACGCTTTGCCCAGTTGGCCGGCGATGCCTGATTCTCGACTGACGTCTGTGAACGTACCGTCGCCATTGTTGCGGAAAAGCCAACTCGGCATGGGCCGGTAAACCGTTGGAATGCAGTAGTGCCGCAGGCCATCCTCATGGATGCCGCAGGGTTTGTTCAGCTCCTTGCTGAAATCGACAAACCGGCAGACAAAAAGATCCAGCAATCCATCGTTGTTATAGTCAAACCATACCGCGCTCGACGACCATCCCGGAGCCGCGACTCCTGCCTTCTCCGTCACATCGGTAAAGGTTCCATCACCGTTGTTGTGGTAGAGGATGCTTCTTCCGTACTGCGTAACGTACAGATCGGGCAGACCGTCGTTATCATAATCGCCGACCGCGACTCCCTGGCCGTACCCCCCGGCCGCAACACCTGCTTTTTCCGTCACCTCAGTAAAGGTTCCATCCCGATTATTGCGATACAGCGCGTTCCGGAGCGGCAAGCTGGGGTTATAGAAATCGCATTTGCCGCTGTTCACAAGATAGATATCCAGCCAGCCATCGTTGTCGAAATCGAAAAAAGCACAACCCGGTCCTGAACTTTCCGGAAGATATTTTTCAGGCGATGCTCCCGACGTGTGCACCCACTTGATGCCGTCTTCCGCAGCGGGAACCAGAACAAAAGGGTCCTGTGTTGAGGGAGTCAGGGCGAAAAGCGGACGCTGCGGAATCAGAAGCGCGCTTGCGATCATTTGTGACACAAATTGCCGCCGTGTCCATCGCGCTGTGCGTATCTGATCCATCATGTCGACGTGGTCTTTGTCCGGATATGTCTGAGTCTGCGGCGGAATACACCGGCGATATGAATACTACTGCGGTGGACCTCCAGCAGGTGCATCGGAATGATCAGCAGAATTGAGGCTCCGGAGAATCGCGAATTCCTTTTCTGCTTCGGCCTTGTTCCCGGTCCTTGCCAAGGCGGTCGCCAGCGCGTTGTGGATGTCGGGATTTCCGGGCGTCAGGCGCTCGGCGCGCTGCAAAGGGATGATTGCCTCCTGATATTTCTTGTCGCCGATCAGGGAAGCTCCCCATCCGAGGTAAGCTTCAGCAAAATTTTGATTGAGCTTCGCTGCCTGTGAAAAGCGGGCAATCGCTTCGTCATAGTCCTCGGCGTGCTGCGCAAGCACCCCCAGAATGTATTCTGCGTCGGCGTTCGCGGGATCGATCTGAAGTTCTTTCAGGAACTCCTCTTTGGCGCGTGCCGGAGCGTCCGGCCCGCCATCGGGCCGCGAGAGCAACAATCTGCCCAGCAGAAAATGAATTCCAGCAGCGTCAGGGCTTTTCTTGAGGATCTCCTCATATTCAAGCTCTGCAGGCTCCCATTTGCCCTGTTCTTCCAGCGCTTCCGCATTCAATTTATGAGCAGCCGTGGATTGCGGCGCAAATCGAGCGAGATCCAGGGCCGTGTGCGACGACAGGTCGGTGTAGGCATGCACGATGACATACAGCACATCGGGATCGCGACCAAAATCTCTGCTGAGCTTGCGAATAAAATCCAGAGTGGCCGGCCGATCGTCCAGGGCAAGAGCGCAGCGAATTCCGAGTACGCCGGCGAGCTTTCGCGTTTCCGCAGGAACCTGCCCCGCCATAGCCCCCTCGAGGGCGGAAATCGATTCACGACAGTGGCCTTGTTGGGCCAGGGTGATCGCTTGTTGCGGTGGAATTCGGGTTGCTGGTAAAGCTGATCCGGTGTGCTGAGCCCTGGAACTGAATCCAGAAAGCGCGGCAATCAATAAGAAGAAGACGGCGGACGACCCGACCCGGTAGCTACCCATTTCTGCCTGATCTGCTCTTCAAAGTATTTTCAAACCATAATAAATCACCGCTACAGGCGCGATCTGCGCCTGTAGCGGAAATGTGCGATGGTGTGATTTGTCAATAATAAATCTTTAAAGCCAGCTGAATGTTCCTTGGTGGTTGCGCTCCGGTAATCTGCCCCATCGTTGGTCCGATTGTTGTGTTCGGAGCATTGTATTGAACGTGGTTGAAGGCATTAATAAAGTCAGTTCGGAATTGCACACGGAGCCGCTCCGTCACGAAGAAATCCTTGTGCACACTGGCGTCGACATCTGTGTAACGCGGCGACCGGAGGTCGCTGAGTTGCGGTGCGCAGTTTCCGAATGATCCAACTGCCGGCTGAGTGAAGTTGTTGTTGTTGGTGAACCACTGGGTGCCGATCCCTGGAATCTTCGTATTCTGGATTGGCGGCAGCCCACTGCAGTCCGGCCGCGCGCCACGGCTGAAGGTGCCGGAATTGTCCGACGCTCCAAAAATCGGGAGTGGCCACCCGGTACGGATCGACACGATCGGGCTCACGGCCCATCCGCCGATCACTTCATCGACGGACTTCCGGACGTTGCCGGCAAATTGCTTACCGCGCCCAACGGGCAGTTGGTAAACAGCATACGCAGACAGCACGTGCGTGGCGTCGTAATAACATGGCGCCCACTCCGACCTCTGATCGTAGACATTCTGCCAGTACGCCGAGGCGCTCAGCGCGTTATTCCACGCTCCGTAATATCCGGTGTTGTCAGACATGCATTTCGAGTACGTGTAGGAGACTTGTCCCTGAAGCCCTTTCGACATTTCCTTCTGCAAAACGGACTGCAGAGAGTTGTACTCCATATTTCCATTTGATTTCGTGCCGGATATCGTTGCCCCTTCGTTAACTCCGTTATTATCCGCCGACAGAAGGTTTCCATCGCTGTCTGTCAGAGCCGGGTTGCCCAGCGAGCTGTAGAGTGGCAGGTTCTTCGCAAAATAAGGGCTGTCCGACGAACACGGCGGCGAGCTGCAGGATGCATTCGACTGGAGCACTCTCTGCCCAAAATCGAACGGCACCATCAGATGAATGCCCTTTTGCCCTACATACCCAATCTGGAAGGTTGTTCCACTCGCAATTTGCTGCTGGATGGTGAAGTTCCACTGATACGCGATCGCCGGCTGCACGTTGGGATCCCATACCCGCATGAGCGACTGGGCGTAGCAGGCGTAAGCCGGCGCCGCGCATGACAAGTTGGATCCGGTGCCTACAATGCCCTGGCTCGTATCCGTGAGAGGCAGGTTATCGTTGCTGTAAACCGCATTGATTTCCGCCGGAGTGTACGGCGGGTTGAGGGTAAGGCGGAGGTTGGTACCCGTACCTTCAAGATAGGACGAGATGGTGAACGCGCCCCGCACCACAGTGCGGTTGCTCATCCTTGAGGGTGTCCATGCGAAACCGAGGCGCGGCTGGAAGTCCCTCCCGCCGTAAAAACCGTTATAGAGCGCGCGGCTGGCTCCATCCTGGCCCGCGAGCTGAATTTGCCCGCTGTTGATGTTGTAATTGGCCTGTTCATTATTGCTTTCCACCCAGGGCGTATGCGCGTCGTAGCGCAGGCCAAGGTTCAGGGTGAGGTTGTCGGTGGCCCGCCATGTGTCTTCGGCGTAGATGCCAATCACGTTCTCTGACTGCTGCCATGTAGCGCCTGTGCTCACGCCACGCCCATACGTTTGCGGGAGGCCAAGTACAAAATCCGCGCCGCCGTCGCCCGTTCCGTTCCCGGCCGAAGAGGGGTTGACGGCAGTAAACTGTCCGTTGAAGTCCATCAATCCCAACTCGCCGTTATTACCGGCGTAAAACGTCTTGATCGTTTCGCGCCAATATTGGCCGCCGAATTTGTAACTGTGCCGTCCGCGGTTCCAGCTCACCGAATCTTCACCCTGCCAGACGTGGTCATCAAAACTCTGGGTCTCCTCGGACGCGCCCAAATTGTTGAGGGTGGTGTTGGAAAAATTGAGGGCCAGCAGGCCGGGCACGTTCGGAGGGTTGCCGTTTCCGATGCCCAGCGTGTTGCCGAGATCGCCTACGCCCGAAGCCCAGCTGTTGCCGCTGTTGAGCGTGATGTGGCTCCAGCCCAGGCGGAAGTTATTCAGAATGGTGCTTGAAAACGTCCTGGTCCAGTCGCCTACTGTGTTGTAAATCGGCGTCGTGGCATAGCTATTCGACAACAATGCCACTGAGTTCGTAGCGGGATTGTTCTGATAGGCCCGGGTGAAACGATAGGAAATGTTGTCCTTTGAATCGAGCGAGTAGTCGACCTTCAAGTCACCCTGGTCCACATTCTCAGCTGAAACTGCGGTGTTGATCGCATTATCCTGCAGCTTGGTGTTTGTCGCGGCGGGGTAGAGACTGGAAGCGAAAAGGTTCGACGCTACCGGGCTGATCATCGCAGAAGGAATCATGTTAAACGGGAAGGGGTTGCGCGGCGATGCCGGAGTAGACCCGGGCGTGCACGGCGCGGTGAAGGACGCGCAGGGGTTGTACAGCTGACCCGTCCCTTTGCAGTCTCCTGCAGTGTCAAAGCCCGCGCTGCAAAGCGCGCCGAAGTCGCCCGTGCGTTCAGCCGCAGTGGCAACGGTAATCTGCCCCTGTGAACTCGGTATATCGAACCGCTGTCCCTGATAATCGGCGAAGAAGAAGAGCTTGTTCTTCAGGATCGGGCCGCCGAAGGTAAAGCCATACATGTTCCAGCGAATTGCGCTTTTCGCCAGGCCCGTCAGGTTATTGGACCAGCTGTTCGCATTCAGGACATCGTTGCGGAAATACTCCCATACATCGCCGTGGAATGAATTGGTCCCCGACTTGATGGTGGCGTTGACAATGCCGCCCTCAAAATTCCCGAACTCGGCCGGAGCGTTGCTCGTGATCAGGTTGAACTCCTGAATCGCATCCGGTGCCGGCGTGTAACCCAGCAGGTTGTCAGAAACCTGATTGTTGTCCATACCGTCCAGCAGGAAGTTGTTTGCCTGCTCGCGGTTGCCGTTGATCAGCGGACGGCCTCCATAACCAGCGGTATTGTTGCCGTTGTTGAAGCTGCTGGGATCGGTTGTGACCGCGCCTGGAGCCAGCAGAGTGAGCTGGACATAGTTGCGCGAGGCGAGCGGCAGGTTGTCGTTGGTCTCCGCGTTGATGACAGTATTCACCTGCGTTGAGTCCGTTTCCAGAACTGGCGGCGCGCCGCTCACTCTCAGCGTTTCGGTTACCTGCCCAACCTTGAGCGCCACGTCGATGCGTGCAACCTGATTGACGGCAAGGACAAACGCGCTGTGGGAGACCGTGGCAAATCCGGATTTCTCAATCGTGAGCGTGTAGTTATCCGCCGGCAGCGCCGCGATGCGATAGAGACCGGCATCGTTGGACACGTCGCTGAAGCTGGTACCCCGATCCACCGATGTCGCTTTGACCGTTGCCCCGGGGACGGCAGCGCCGCTTACGTCGGTGATCGTACCGACGATCGATCCGGTGACTTCCTGACCCCTTACCGAAGGGACCAGAACGGTCAGAATTACCAACAGGGAACCGAATAACGAGATTGCTTTCTTACCCATTGTCGCGGCCTCCATGAAAAGTGAACTGCGCAATTGCTCCCGGCTTCTTCTGGTTCTGCAACATACACTCGACTCACTGCAGAATGAATGCGGGGCGATTCTATTGATAGACCTGACCGAGCGCATCGAAACGAACCGAGCAATGCGCGCTCGCACTGTGCTGCTGTCCGGAAAGCTTCACTTCTTACCGAAAGCATTTCTGCTGGGGAGCAGGGGAAAGAGCATCAGAAATGTGGCCCCTAGCGTATGGCGGTTTTCAGAAAAAAGCAACTACTTTTTTTAGGAAGTTTTATAAGGGTAGCTATATAGCACATTCGCAGCCCTATATAGCAATCCCAGGAAAGACGCCACGCCCCAAAGCGGCGGGGCTGCGGAGCTTCCCTGTGGACAAGGCGGCGACGGAGGCCGGAGAGGCGGTGGTTGGAGCGCAATGTTCGCAATTACCGGAGCGGCAGCGGGTTTGGGGCTGGTAAAGGGAAGGGGCCAACCCTCCCCCACCGTCTGGCAACAGGAACGGCAGTGTTTACATTCTCCGGGTTCGATGCTACCGTGTCCGCTATATAGCAATCAGTTCTCTGCCAGGATGCCGCCCTATAGCAGATCCTCTGCTCTGGTATTCGGAACGACTGGGGAGCAGGATGCATTCTTCCAGTCGGCCGGAACTGAATTCGGCGGCCGTGTGAATCTGCGCAAAACATGAGGTCAGACCGGATGAGACCGTCACCAGTATTCGCAGTGAAGAAAACGATGCGGAACCGCAACGCGGAACCAGCCTACAAGCAGATTCAGAAGGCCATCCGCCAGCGGATCGACTCAGGAAAACTGAAACCGGGAAATTCCGTTCCGTCAGAGCGCGAACTGGCGCGGCTGCATAAGGTGAGCCTGATGACGGCGCGCCATGCGCTGAGCGAGATGGCGCGGGATGGGATCGTGGAACGGCGCCACGGAGCGGGAACCTTCGTGGCCGGGCCGCGGGTTCAGTTCAACAAGTTGCTGAGCTACACAGAGCATATGGTGAGCCTGGGGCTGACAACCAATTCGCGCGTGGTCACGCGCGAGATGGCGACCCGGGAGCAGGAGATTGCGGCGCGGCTGGGACTCGCACCGACCGCCCGGCTGGGCAAGGTGGAGCGTGTCCGCCTGGCGGGCAATGAGTCGGTGGCGCTGGAGACCTGCTACTGGTCGGCCGATGAGTATCCGAACCTGGTGGACGCGCCGCTGGAGCGGGTTTCGCTGTTTGGCGTAATGGAACGGGAATTCGGCGTGGAGCTGGCGTACTCAGATGAGGAGATCGACGCGACAGATGCAGACCTGCGCCTGGCGGATCTTCTCGCAATCACCTGCGGGAGCCCGCTGCTGCGCATCCGGCAACTGATTTTCTCCACGAAGAGCCGCGCAACGGTGTACGTGGTGGGATTCTACCGGTCGGGGCGGCACACGCTGCGCGTGCGGCGGTTCCGTTAGCGCCAGAGAGTCGACGAGAACTGAAATTCCCTGATTGCATCTCAGGAAATCTGGCGCGCGGTTACCTGATGGCTGCGACGCCGGCGGGAGAGTCGATGTTCTGCTCGATGACCTTTAAGAGCGAATGCGGGGAAGGTGCGTCGCCCATCATCTCCCAGATCATGATTCCTCCATACTGCCGCCCGAGTTGCGTCTCCTGCGCCATAGTGCCTTCGCCAACATAAGAGAATGCCTGTCCGTCATCGAGAGCGCCCCCGCCGACCGTATCCACCCGCCAGGCATTGGGATATGCGGCCAGCACTTTGCCGTAGTCTTCCTCTTTGCTGTCGCCGGAGTTGGATGCGAAAAAGGGCACACCCAGCACGATCTGATTCTTCGAAACTTTCTTATTTTGCGCGTAGAACTGCAGCGCGTTGACTGCCGCAGCGCAGGACGAGTAACTCATGACGTTGATGAAATCGAATTGATGAAGCGCCGCATCGGGCATGGAGCCCTGAAGATAGGGCGCGACCGCCGCGGTTACAACTTTCCCCTCTGGATGGAATGTAGAGGTAAGCGTGGATACCAGCGTTGCGAAGGGAGCGCCCATGTTGCTGGGATCTTCGATGTCAAGGTCGACTCCATCAAGCTGGTGTGCGCGAGCGAACTTGTCCAGTGACGCGACCAGCGGCGCCGACAAACCAACGTTATAGAACTGAATGATGCGCTGATCTCCTCCGCCTCCACCGATGGAGAGCAGCACCTTGACGCCTGCGGTGTGGGCGGCCGCAACGAACGCGTCGATATCGGGATCGCTCTGGCCGTGGAGGCTGAACGTCATGTCGCTTTGCGCGGTACACGGGCCGCTGCATTGAGGCGGATTTCCGAAGGCGATGTTGAGGTGCGTGATGCGCGAGAGGTCGAGACCGGTGATCGAACCGGCGAGGCTTGAGCCGTTATAGGCAGGCACGTAGCCGACCAGCAGAGGTTTGATAGCTGGCGCTAAGGACGGCGGAGGAATAGTGGAGGCGGTTTGCTGCGCTTGTCCCGGCATACAAATGAGGACGCTGAGACCAGTAAGGAGAGCTGGTTTTCGCTGACGTTGCAGCCAGGAGTATTTTTCGGCCATCGTGCGGTCCTCCACGGGCAGGAATCAAAGACGGGTTATT